>Ga0129315_1000429_pt1 | contig 35800 bp, 32 predicted proteins | sample Cm827metagenome_FD_94432 | JGI IMG/M metagenome (GOLD analysis project Ga0129315, IMG submission 94432) | Eastern black-and-white colobus group fecal microbial communities from Wisconsin, USA - Cm827 metagenome | ecosystem: Host-associated > Mammals > Digestive system > Large intestine > Fecal... | reverse complement strand
GTGAACCGGTTGCTGTATTCCATCGTATAGATCTCATTTTCATTATGTGAGGTATAGGCAATCAGTCCGGAAACGGCATCGGAATCGTTACCGTTCTTTGCAAATTCCTTTACTGCCTCCTCAAACTCTTCGTCCTTTACGATGTCCAGTTTAAATCCGTAATTGCGCATTGCATAAATCAGATCCGCCATATAAATATGATGACTGTTGCAGGCATGGAATACGGTAAATCTCCGGTCAGTCTGTACCAGCTTCAATACTGCAAGTGCCGTTGAGTCAATCGGTGAAAGCTCCGCAACCTCATGCATGCCGCCCATCGGGAACTTGCCAATTGCCTTATATCCTCTGAGGCTTCGCAGGAATCCGTTGGTAATAAAGTTAATCTGGAATTCCCCGTCGGAATTTCTGCTCATCAGATTACCTACACGGATGATCTTTGCATCAAGTCCACCGGAAACTGCTTCCAGTACCGCACGCTCTGCAAGGAACTTCGTGCGGATATATTCATTGGTAATACTCTGTCCGATATACAGATCATTTTCACCAAAGACTCTGTCCATCGGCGGAACACCGTTTGATCCCTCTCCTGCAACAGAAACGGTTGAAATCTGGATCAGCCTGCGCCCATTGTTCTTACAGAACTCAATCAGGTTCTCAACACCATGGACGTTGATCTTTTCCAGTACATCACCGGCTGCAAAATGCTTTACACAGGCCGCACAGTTAATCAGCGTCCGGAATTTATAAGCGCCAAAGCTTTCCACCTGCTCTTTTGAGGTAATGTCACCGTCCACACAGACGATGCGATCCTTGAACAGCTCCTCACACGGATTATCAAAATAATACATCAGCATATGCATCATTCGTTTTTCCATGGATTCATAAGAGCCCTTACGCACCAGACAATAAACCTTTCCATCGTAATTGTCGAGGTATGCTTTCAGAATATGGATTCCAAGGAAACCGGTCGCACCCGTAATCATGATATCTCCAAGTTCTTCCCTGGTGATCCGGTCTGCATTCTCTTCCACATTTCCGCTGATGACGCTCTGGATCCTGTTATAGTTGTAATCAGAAAACTCATTATTGCTTTGCGGGCTTTCTGCGGATGCCTGATCATCCACGATTGCTGCCAGTTCACGAACAGTAGGATGTTTAAACACATCGGCATATACAATCGAAATATTCTTGGAAAGACACATCACGGCAACCTTCGATGCGGTAAGCGAAGAGCCTCCCAGATCAAAGAAGTTATCCTCGATTCCCACCTTCTCTGTTCCCAGTGCCTTTTCAAAGATCTCGCAAAGGGTCTTCTGAACCATGGTGACCGGCTCTACATAGCTTGTGCTGTTTACAGTCACTTCCGGTACAGGGAGTGCCTTTTTATCAATCTTTCCTCCCGGTGTTACGGGCATTTCATCAATATGAACAAAGAAGGACGGCATCATGTAATCAGGAATCAACGGCTCTAAGAAGGTCTTAAGCTCCTCATCCGGAATGCTCTCTCCCGTATAATATGCGGTAATATACTTGTTTCCGCCCTTTTCTACAACAGTAACTGCCGAATTCTTTACCAGTTCATGCTTCAGAACGGCACCCTCGATTTCACCAAGCTCCACACGGTATCCACGGATCTTGACCTGCGAATCAATTCTGCCGATATACTCAATATTTCCGTCACCCTTCATTCGTACCATATCACCGGTACGGTAAAGACGCTTGTCATCTTCACATACGGAATACGGATTTTCCACAAACACCGATGCGGTCTTTTCCGGAAGGTTATGGTACCCTCTGGCAATCTGTCTTCCTGCATGGCATAACTCGCCGGATGCACCAACCGGTAGCCGTTTCAGATCTTCGCTGACAACATAGCTGCGGACATTCCGCTGGGACTTGCCGATCGGTATGTTATCATATTGTTTATCTACCCAGAACTCTGTGGAAGATACCGTATTTTCTGTCGGGCCGTAGCCATTGATCATCTGATAGGTACGGTTCCTGTAATGCTTGAATTTCTCACCGCCAAGGGTAACGAATTTAAGACACGGAGCATCTTCAAGCAGCTCTGTTACCAGTTCACCCATCTGTGTCGGGAAGGTAACACTGGTAAGCTTCTGATCCTGGATGCATTTTGCAACAGCAACAGCATCCTTCCGGATATCCTCCGGGAAAATATACAGCAATGCACCTGCGGTCAGTGGAGCAAACAGGTCAATGACCGATGCATCAAAACAGAAGCTTGCAAATTCTGCCACGATATCATCCGGTGAAGTTTTTCTGGTCAGTCGGATGTATTCAATCAAATTGAGCAGATTCCGCTGTTCAAGCATAACCCCCTTCGGCTTTCCTGTGGAACCGGAGGTATAAATCATGTACGCAAGGTTTTCCGGCTTCGGCGACGTAAGCTCTACGGAAAGTGTAAAGTCTTTCGATGCTTCTGCAACCTCATCCAGACTTAAAATATTTCCATCATAGAAGCTGACCAGTTCACGGTACCGGTTAATCACAAGCAGATTATCTGCCCCCGAGTCCTTTAGCATATATTCAATTCTGCTCTGCGGATACTCCGGATCCAGCGGAACATAAGCTCCGCCGGCCTTCATAACGCCCACATAAGCAACCACAAATTCCCTGGTTCTTCCGCACAGAATACCTGCGGCCTGTTCTCTGCCAAAGCCGTTTTCGGTAAGCTTCTGTGCAACATAATCAGACATTCTGTCTAATTCACAGTAAGTAATTTCGCCCTTTCCATCTCTTACTGCCGGTCTGTCCGGATATTTTTCTACAGCTTCCCGGAACAGATCCACGAAAGTCTTTCCTGCATGCTCCGGATTGTCCTCCATCGTCGTCTTTTCTTCAAACAGTAACTTAATGTCATCCGGTTCCTGTTCTCTTAAAATTCCACCTGCTGCAATTTCCAGATTGTCTGCAAGGTATTTCATCGTATCCTCGTAGTACATATCCCCACGGTACTCAATTTCGAAGACAAATTTGTTCCGGTCAATGGAAATACTGATAGAAACCGGTGCTTTCGCTGCATTTAAGCTGATCGGTTCTTCCTGTGCATATTCACCACCAATCGTATCAAACGCAAAATTGTCTCCCTGATAGATCACCATGGCATCTGCCTTGATGCTGAACTCATGGCTGATCTGTGAAAATGGATAAATATCGTTGTTCATGGAGTCGATCAGCTGCTGCTGTACCGCAAGCAGGCCATCCTTTAAGCTTCCCGCAAAATCAGTGTAAACAGGAAGTGTCTTTACCAGCATACCAACGGTTTCCGAAAGTCTGGAATCATTTCTTCCATGATAAATAGTGGTAAATACTGCATCCTTTCTGAAATTATATTTACCAAGAGTGAGGCCAAACACCGAAATAAAGAAAACATTTTCGGTAATTCCGTGCTTCTTACAGAAGTCCTTTACCTCCTGTACGGAAACCTCAGTAACCTCTCTGTGGTAAGTCTCTGCGGTCGGAACCGGGCCGTTTTTGTCCGGATAGAAGTTGATGCTTCCACCCTTATTTTCAAATATGGATTTATAGTAGTTCTCTGCATTCTTATAAGCATCACTCTTCAATGCATCACGGTTATCCAGAGCCAGGTCATAGGAGGTATAGGTTTCTGCTTCCAGCTTTTCTCCACTGTATGCCCTGTTAATGTCGTTCAGTATAATACCAAGAGAGGTTCCATCCGCAATGATATGATGAATGTCAAGGAACAGGTAGTTTCCATCACAGGTTCTGTAAATTTCAAACCGGAAAAGCTGCTCATTAAACAGCATATAGGGACGAACCAGCGTTTCCCGGTTCATTCCATTGATAATCTGTGTTTTACAGGTTAAGCCGTCATCACGTTTCTGAAGGACATCGCCGTTTTCATCCATGAAGAGGCGTGTCTTCAGATAAGGATGAGCCTCGATTGTGCTGTCAATAGCTGCTGCAAGCCTGTCAAGATCTACCTTCTTATCCAGTTTCAAAAGATAAGGAATGTTGTATATGGTAGATCCCATATTGGCCGTACACTCAATAAAAATTCCTTCCTGCGTATTAGTAAGCGGATAGTTCTCCTGTACTTCTCTCTTTGTTTCCTTACCGGCAGTCTTTACAAAGTCCTCTAGCAGTTCAATTGTCGGATGGCTCTTAATATCCGAGGTCTTAATGACTATGTCAAATGCCTTGGAAATCAGGATATTCAGCTTGATTGCACTGATGGAAGTCAGTCCTGCCTCATAAATATCCGTAGTAATACCGAATTCTTTATAGCCAAGAACGTCTGCAATACAGTCAAATAATTTCTGCTGTGTTTCATTCTTCGGCTCGATGATTTCTTCGATCTTTCTCTCCGGTACCGGAAGTGCCTTTTTATTGACCTTCTGGTTCTGGTTAAGCGGAATCTTGTCGATCTGCATGGTAACTGCAGGTACCATATAAGCAGGCTTGGTTTCCTTAATGAAATCATTTAAACCATTGATATCCACTTCACTGTCCGATACCACATAAGCTGCAATGTATTTTCCACCGTTCGGATCATCAAAAGCAACAACGGTTGCATCCTTGATTCCCTGGTATCTCCGGATGACCTCTTCCACTTCGGAAAGCTCGATCCGGAAGCCCCTGATCTTAACCTGGGAGTCCTTTCTGCCGATGATCTGGACATTTCCGTCCGGAAGATATCTGGCAATATCACCGGAATGATACAGCACTTCATAGCCTTCCGTATCATCATAAATGTTCTTTGTATATACCTCTGCCGTTTTCTCCGGCTTATTGAGATACCCCCTCGAAACCTGGAAGCCTGAGATCATCAGTTCTCCGCAGGCACCATACGGCAGCATATGACCGGATTTATCCGTAATATAAAGCTTCACATTATCCAGTGCTTTTCCGATCGGAATATTCGGATAATACTTGTCAACCTCAAACGCCGTTACAAGAATGGTCGTTTCCGTAGGACCGTAAACATTGTAAAACCGATATCCCTTCGGCGGTTCACAGGGGACGAGCTTCTCCCCGCCTACGGAAAGATAACGGAGACTCCTGCATTCCATTTCCAGTGCAAACTGTCTTCCGACCTGTGTGGTCATGAAGGAGTGGGTAATGCCATTTTCTTCAAAGTATTTCTGTAAGCCAATGAAATCCAGACGAATTTCTTCCGGAATAATATGTAATTCCGCACCATTGGCAATTGCACCGTAAGTATCCATCATGGAAGCATCAAAACCAAACGATGCATAGGCAGCTACCTTACAATCCGGATCGATGCTGTAATACTTTCTGTACCAGTGACAGAATGCGGTAATATTTCCATATTCCAGCATACATCCCTTCGGTACCCCGGTAGAGCCCGAGGTATACAGTAAGATAAACAGATCATGAATCTGCGGCTTTTTCAATTCCACATCCACATCTTCAAGCTGCATAATTTCATCGGTATATAAAACCGGTCCCTGATAGCCGTCCACCAGATGCAGAAGCTCTCTGTCTGCAATCAGAAGCTTTGCTGCGGAATCTTCCAGCATATACATCAGACGATCCTTCGGATAAGATGGATCGAGCGGCTGATATGCGGCTCCTGCTTTAATCACACCCATCGGTGCGATCGCCATATACTCACAGCGTGGAATCAGAATGGACACGACATCTTCCGTGCCAATACCACGGGAGGCAATGTATTTTCCGAGCCGGTCACTGATCTCATCCAATTCCTTGTAGGTGTACTTCTTATCCTTAAATACCACAGCCGTATGATCCGGTATGGTCTGTACCATTTCAGCAAAACGGTCAGAAATTGTTTTCGTTCTGTCATATTCGCAGGCGGTATCATTGAATTCTGCAATCTTTGCAGCCGCATTCTCTGAGAGAATGGAAACCTCTGATACATACTTGTTTTTCAGCATGGAATCCATGGCTGCTTCGTACGCTTCGAGCATTCCGTTCACGAATGCATCACTGTACCTGTCGCTGCGGAATTCTGCTGTAAGAACATATTCATTATTGTACTCTCTTACCTGAATAAGCAGCGGCATTTTCGCCATATCAAGGGAAAGATCGTGTCCCCGTGCAACGGTATCTCCGATTGGATAATCGTCACTTAATTCTGCCTGATAAGCAAAGGTAAGATCCGAATTAAATCCATATTTTGCACAGATATCCGAGAACGGGAAAATATCATTTGCCATGGAGGACAGGAGCTGTTCAGAAAGCTCTGTCATGTAGGCCTGGATCGTCGTTTTTGCTTCAAATTTACAGTAAACCGGAAGGGTCTTCACCAGCATACAGACCGTATTTTCCAGTCGGGAATCATTTCTGCCATTATAAATTGTAGAAAAAAGGCTGTCGTCAGAATTGGAATATCTGGACATCAAAATACCAAACACACCGGTAAATAAAATATTCGGTGTGACACCCAGCTTTTCACAGCAAGACAGGATTTTGTCCTCTGCAACCGTAAGCTTTCTTTCAAGATATCCCTTTTCCGGAGCTTTTCCGGTCACATCCGGGAAGGGAAGGGATTCGGTCTCCACTTCTCCGAATACGCTGTCATAATACTTCTCGGCCTTCTTATATTTTCCTTCCTGCATCTGCTGCTCTTCATCAAGGGCTGCATCAAATCCGGTATAGGTCTCCTTTTCCAGCTTTTCGCCCACATAAGCCCGGTTGATATCTTCAAAAATGATATCATAAGAGTTTCCATCTGCAATAATATGATGGAAATCGGTAAAGAGGTATTTCCGGTCTTCCGTAACATAAATCTGTGCACGGAATAAACGTCCCTTTTCCAGCTTAAACGGACGCACCAGTTCCTTCTTCAAAGCTTCAAACTGTTCATTCGTTGTCTCAATGACATCCGGTACAAAATTCTCCATACCCGGACGCTGCACCATCTCTCCCTGATCGTTTAAGAATACTTCGGTAAGAAGATAGGAATGGGCATTCACCATCTGAGCCACAGCATCAGACAGCTTCTGTACATCTATGGTGCTGTCCAGTTCAAACAGGAATGGAATATTGTATACCGTGCTGTCCGGATTCTTACTGCATTCTGCAAAAATACCCTTCTGCGAACCGGTAAGAGGATAAACCTCACGCTTTTCATAGGTCCGGATCTTCGGTGCAAGCATGACATAGTTTTCCAGTTTTTCAACAGTGTTGTTTTCATGAATATCACTTGTTTTTACTGTAACGCCAAATTCATCCGAAATCAGAATGCAAAGCTTCATGGCACTGATGGAAGATAATCCGGCTTTATAAAAGCTGGTATCAATACCAAAGAAATCGTTTTCTACCACATTCGCAACGATTTCAAAAATCTTCTTCTGCATCGGTGTTTCCGGCTCTTTCAAATTCTTCGGCTGGGAAATGGGCTTTGGCAGTGCACTCTTATCAATCTTGCCGTTTGCAGTTACCGGCATCCTGTCCATCTGGATAAACACATCGGGAACCATGTAATGAGCGAGGGATTCGGCAGCATAGTCCGAAAGCTCCCCGGTATCAATCTTATGGTCTGCCAGAAAATAGCAGCAGAGATATTTATTGTCCACCGGTACGGTAATACTGGTGACAATTCCTTCATAGCTGTTGATGACTTCTTCAATTTCACCAAGTTCAATTCGTAAGCCTCGCAGCTTGATCTGGTTGTCCATTCTTCCAAAGAATTCAATTTCACCTTCGGGTGTAATCCGGGCAAGGTCACCTGTTTTATATGCCCGTTCGCCATTCAGGTTAATAAATACAGCAGCGGTCTTATCCGGAAGATTGATATAGCCTCTTCCTACGCCAAGACCTGCTACCACAAGTTCTCCGGTCTCGCCATCCGGAAGAATCCTGTTCTCCTTATCCACCACATAAACCCGGACATTGCCGTTCGGCGTACCAATCGTAATATTTTTGCTGTCAGTAATCACCTTCATCGTACAGCTGATCGTCGTCTCGGTAGGACCATAACCGTTCATAATATAAGCATTCGGATTAACCGAACGGATCTTATCATAAAGTGCCGGAGGGAAGGCTTCTGCTCCCACGTCATAAACCCTGATCCGGGAAGCCGCTTCCTTCAGTTGCGGCAGATCAATCATATTCGACAGATATGTCGGAGTTGTCGTCATGATATCGACATGATTTTTTACAATGAGATCTCCGAGCATCATCGGATTCTGGATCTCTTCATCCGTTGCAATCACTGCGGTAAGTCCGTTGGTGAGCGGAATAAACTCTTCGAGTACGGATACGTCGAAGGTCATGGCTGCCATGGAAAGAGAAACACTTCCCCGGCTTACATAGCCATAGGTTTCTGCGTTCTTCGGATTGGGATTCACAAAGTTGGCAAGGTTTCCATGCTCAATCATCACTCCCTTGGGTTTTCCGGTGGAACCTGAGGTGTAGATACAATAACACAGATCATGTTCCCTGATCTCTACATCCGGATTTTCTGTATCCGGATGCTGCAGCAGCTCTTCCAGTAAAAGTACCTTACAGGGAAGCTTATCAAACAGCTCCTTACGATCCTCTGCAATCACCTTTGTTGTGATGAGCAGCGGCACTCCTGCATCCTCAAAGATAAACCGGATTCTGTCATCCGGGTAATCCGGAGAAGCTACCGCAAAAGCGCTTCCTGACTTCAAAATACCCTGTCGTACTGCATAAAAATCACAGCAGCGTTCCAACACAACACCCACGATAATCTCCCGGCCGGCCCCCTTTCCGATGAGAGAATGGGCAATTTTGTTTGCTCTTTCATTCAGTTCGGCATACGTGAAGCTCTCCTTACCGGAAGCAACCGCACACTTTTCCGGATGGAGACGTACCTGTTCTTCAAACAGCTTCGTCACCGGCTGAAATGTAAAGGCAAACCCGGATTTTTCATTGATGTCTGACATTTCTTTCCCCTCCTAAAATGAGATTATTGTATTATTCATATCAATGGCACGAATATAGTCCATAGATTTTGAAATCTTTTTCACAAGCTCGATTCCGTGAATATCAAATTCTTCACTGTCATAGCTGTACTCCAAGGGATTGAAGTTCACTCCGTTATCCCGGATTCTGAGCCGGCATAAGTCATCCTCAATACAGAAGTTGATATCGATCCAGTTCGAGGTTTTACCGCCGAACCGGATGATGTTCACCGTCATCTCTTCCGCGCATACTGCTGCAAGATTGGCTTTATTTCCGGGTACTCCCTTTTCCTTACAAAACTCCATGATCTTTGTATGTACAACCGAAGCTTCCTCCATGGCACTCTTAATTGAAAAGTCCAGATTGATTCCCGGATTATTATCCGGAACAATATAAAAGGTGGAATGCGGATGCTTGATTTTTCGGAAAATCCACGCTGCAATCACCGTAATCAGCTCTGTCGCTACAAACCCTACCGCAATTCCATCTATACCGATTCCGTCAATCTGCTTCCAGATCAGAATTCCGGCAAAGGTTACCGGCAGAACCACAACTGCATTCTCAAGGAAGGTAACAAAGCTGGCAATCGCGGTTTCTTCAATGGATTCATAATAGCTTACAATGAATTTATTCCAAAGATATGGGATCACGCACACAGCAAAAATACGAAGTGCATTCACCATCTGTCTTCCAAGTTCTCCACCACCGCTTCCAAACAGAATGGTAATCTGCTCGGTAAACACCATAATCACTATAAATATGACTGCAAGCATGATGTAACTGTATTTCAGCATTTTATTGCACAGGACACGGATTCCCACGTAGTCCTTTTCTCCAAAAAGGATTCCGGCCACGTTCGGAATAACACCAATGATTCCCCCCGTCAGCATTTCAACAATCAGAAGGACGTTATCACAAACCGTAAATACCGCCATACCGTCCTCACCGATCTGATTAATAATAATCGTATTAAGCCCAAGTGCCTTGATAAAACTTGTCGCCATGAAAACCAGCATCGGAACGCCTGTAACCACTGCTTCCCTGAGGATGGCAAAGTCCTTTGGCTTCAGACGCACAAACCGGATATTCCGTTTATCGGAGCGGATATAAAACACGAAAACCACCATGGCAAGTAAAAAACCAAGCACGGTAGAAAGGGACGCACCCGCAATTCCAAGCGGGGTGAATCTGAGAAAAATATAATCGAGAATCAGATTGATTACATTGGCAAGGATAAGGTAGGTAGATGCAAGCTCCGGGTGATTTTCCACACCAAGATAGTTCACCATCATAAGACCAATTCCAATAATCGGCGCACCAAGCATGCTGATCCGGATATAGTCTGCTGTATGGGTTGTCAGTGTTCCGCCGCCAGGTACTAAGAGTCCCGCGATCGGATCTGCTGCCGGGAATGCAATAAGTGAAAAAAGAAAGCCTGCCAAAAGTGTCACAAGGAACGTAGCCGTAAATAACTTCGAGGCACTTTCCTTATCCCGTTTACCAAGCATATTTCCCACAGCAATGGAGCCACCGATTCCAAGACAGTAACCGGTAAGCTGGATAATGGTTTCCACCGGAAGACTCATGGTAACCGCTGACATGGCTTCCACACCGATCAGATTACTTACAAAAATTGTATCCACGATGTTTCCCAATTGAAGTGCCAGTGACATCATAATGCCCGGAACAATATATTTATTTAGCTTTGCATTTAATAATCTGTTATTTCTGTTGTCTGCCATTTCATGCCCCTTTTTAATTGTATTTGTTAAAGCTTTAATTTCTACCCATTTATTTACAATTTGCAACAGTTCAGCCATGCAGAAATGATTGTATAAGGTGTCCGTGGGAGCTTGCTCACTAAGGGCAGCTTATACAATCATTTCTATAGGGCGGACGCCCGACATGAAATAAGCTGCTGGAAAACACGTATATTTTTAGCCAATCTGTACCATCCGGCAGCTTATGAATGGGCATGGCTGAACTGTAACTACAATTTAGCATAAACGGGGGTATTTTACAAGTTCCTGTCTGCACACATCCTGTATTGTGAAACACCTTGTATTGACAGCTTGTAACGCAACAGTTATGCATCTTTTATTCCTGCCTTCATATACATTAGTAAGGAATCATCCTCCTGCAAGGAGCACCCATGCATTTATTCCGAAAAAAGGAAATTTTAACCCATCCGCTTGTTATGGGGACTGTTATTTTGACCCTGACCGGATTCTTAAGCCGGTTCATCGGGTTCTTTTACCGGATCTTCTTATCCCGGGTATTCGGAGCAGAAGGCATGGGCATCTATCAGTTGATTGCTCCTGTCCTTGCACTCTCCTTTGCCCTCACTGTATCAGGAATTCAGACCGCCATTTCCAAATATGTTGCCAGGGAAGAAAAGACCGGGAACTACTGTGCCTCTCTCCGGTACCTCATTACCGGCTTTCTGGCTGCCATGCTGCTTTCGATCCTGTGTGCTATTTTCATCTACCGCTATTCAGAGGAAATTGCGATTGGTTTCCTGAAGGAGGAACGGACAGCACCCCTTTTGCGCATCATTTCACTTTCAATCCCCATGGCTACCGTCCATTCCTGCATCAATGGTTACTTCTATGGAATAAAAAAAACTTCCATTCCGTCTGCCTGTCAGCTGCTGGAACAGGTCATCCGGGTTGGAAGTGTGTATCTTATTTATGCTTATTTTCAAAAACAGGGAATGCAGCCTACGATCAGCTTCGCTGTCGTCGGCCTGGTCATTGGGGAAGCCGCGTCCATGTGTGTCTCCCTTATTGCCGTAAAGGTACATTTTAACAAAGTACTGCCCATCCACATGTCTTCACTGTTTTGCCTTAAAAGCACACAATTCCTGTCTTCTTTTAAGGAACTGCTCTCCCTCGCGGTCCCACTTTCCTTAAACCGGGTCATTATCAACTTTCTACAGAGCATTGAAGCCATTTTCATTCCGCAGCAGCTCTTAAAATACGGCTGCACGACCAGTCAGGCACTGAGTGTTTACGGAGTTCTGACCGGCATGGCACTGCCATTGATTCTCTTTCCCGGTGCCATCACGAACTCCATCTGCGTCCTGCTGCTTCCCATGGTTTCCGAGGCCGATGCCGTTGGCAACCGGAATAAAATCACCAAAGCCGTCCAAAGCTCTATCCGCTACGGCTTCCTTCTCGGAATCTGCTTCACCGCGTTCTTTTTCTTCAGTGGCAGATTCCTTGGAAATCTGCTCTATCAGAATGAACTCGCCGGTGAATTTATTCTGATCCTAAGCTTCCTGTGCCCGCTGATGTATATCGCAAGCACCTTAAACAGCATTTTAAACGGTCTTGGCAAGACACTCGAAACCTTTCTCTACAGTATGGTAAGCCTTCTCGTACGGTTAGGCTTCGTCTTCTTCCTGATCCCCGTCTATGGCATCTACGGCTATCTGTGGGGACTGCTCGTGAGCCAGCTTGTACAGACCGTTCTGTGTATGATCGGGGTGAGGAAGATACGGTAAGCTGAGGATTAACTATTCAGGATCTCATTCATAAAATTGCTGCTATAAATTTACGGAATCAATGTGTAATTGAAGCATTTTCGTACGTTCTCAGCAGTAAACTCTTCAACCTATACTGAATAATTACACCAGGCTGCTTAACAGACCCAAACAGCCTTCCATTACATCCTCATATGTTACATCAAAATTGCCGGTATACCAGGGATCCGCAATGTCCCTTGTTTTCCCTGCAAATTCCAATAGCTTATGAATCTTGTTCTCCGGATCCCCTCCGGCAATCCGCTCCATATTGCGGATATTCCAGTCATCCATTCCGATTAAATAATCGTATGTTTCATAATCCGCACGTGTCATCTGAACCGCTCTATGCGGAATTAACGGGATTCCTTCCTCTCGAAGCTTTCGTACCGTTCCCGGATGCGGCGGGTTCCCGATCTCCTCACGGCTCGTTGCTGCAGACTCGATCTGAAACCGTTCGAATAAATTCCGCTCCTTTACCAAATAAGTCATTACACTCTGCGCAAGCGGACTGCGGCAGATATTGCCGTGGCATACCATGAGAATTTTAACTTTTCTTTCCATATCGTTTCATATCCTTGCATATCTTCGTTTTTCCTAGGTTTTATCAGGTTTTCCAGACAGAACCCTTTCTTCCCTATCCTAGCATAACTTCGCATATCTTTCCATATCCTGGCAAGCAAAATGAGTAAAAATCTAGGTAAATCCTCTCTTTTTACTCATTTTTACTCACCACTTTATTTCAGGTATCTTTTATCCTTTTATCGCGCACACTTTTTCAACTCTTTTTCTACGTTTTCCAGACGTTTTATTTCTTTCTCCGCATCCTCTAACTTTAAGTGCGTGTAAACATTTAAAGTCACACTGATATCGGTATGTCCCATGAGATATTTCAGAGTTTCTACTGATATTCCTCTCTTTGCCATATTCGTACAGAATGTATGACGGCAGACATGGGGTGTTATCTTTGGAAGTTGCACCCGATATATCTTGTTATATTTTTCAACAGAATGCTGAAACCGCTTCTCCCATTGATAAGGCATCATAGGCATTCCACGTTTATCCAAGAACACAAACCCTGTATAGCCGTCAATACATATTTCAATCTTCGGTTTCTTTCGGTTTGCTAACACTCTTTTCATTACTTCATATACTTCTTCCGACATGGGTAATACCCTCGTTCCTGCGTCCGTTTTCGTTTTCTCGATGTATTTCCCTTTGTTTCCAACGTATTGTAACTGGTGGTCAACATTGATTGTTTTCTTTTGCATATCAATATCTTTTAAGGTAAGTCCACAGAATTCCCCGATACGAAGTCCTGTATGTAAGAGAAGATACATTCCGTCGTAGCACTCACTGAAATGTTCATCCTGCTTGATAAACTGCAAGAAATCTTTTTCCTGTTTTCCTGTCAGTGCCTCTCTTTTTACCGAATCATTGATTAAGAAGTTATGTAAGTCAAAATCAAAGGGATTCTTGTGTATTAAGTCCGCTTCGTATGCCATCTGGAACGCAGGTCTTACAACTCCACGAACCGTATGAATGGAACTGTAACTCTTTCCATCCACTGATTGAAGTTTTATAATCCATGACTTGGCATCCATGGTATTAACCTGTTTAATTTTTACGTTTCCAAACGCATCCCTTTTCAAAAGGTTGACTACTGTCTTATAACCTGCTGAAGTAGTAGGACGAACATTTATCTTCTGGCTGATATATTTTTCAACCAACTCTAACACTGTCATATCCCCACCTGACAGGGATACCCCATTTGCCAAGTCACGCTCCAGAAGCTTTTCCTTTTCCCTTAATGACAGGTCTGGCTTTTTCCCCTCTGGTAACTTATCATTCTTTTCAAGTTTCCAACTGTATAGAAACTTTCTTTTCTTTGTAACCGGGTCAATGGTACTATACAGATACCTTCCATCCGCTCTCTGTTGCTCCCCTAATCGTAAAATACGGTTCTTGCTATCTCTTCGCTTTTCGCTCATGGTTTTATCCACCTTTTCTCTATCTCCCCACCTCCAAGGGGTGGGGATTGTACCGGAACTGCAAATGTTTTTCAAGGTATTTTTCAAATTGAACTGGTTTCGTTTATGAACCTCTCAAAGAGTTCTCGTTTCAACAAAACTTTGTTCCCGACCATGAGGATATAATCCGCCGTAGGATTGTCTGAAATTACCCTCCGCAGACTCTTTTCCCCAATATTGAAGTACTGTGCCGCTTCTGTGATTGTCAGATTGAACTTTCTGTAAAGTGGAATCTGATTTGATGTTGTCTTGTTTTGAGACATCATAAAAAACTACCTCCATTTTCTAAAGATAGTTTTCATAGAAATTATGTCTCCCTTTTTAAAAGGGTGGTTGATAAGAGGACGTGTCGGGTGTTTTGGTGATGCTAGGGGAAAGTTTTTCAAACTCCTTAGGGTGTTGGTTACTGTTTCCAAGGGGAGAGAGTACGTTATGAGGGAGATTTATAATGATGTGAGGGGGACGCTATGAGGATAAACTTCCTTTCTCCCCTTCTTATTTTTCCTATCCCTTGCTATAAAACTTTCTAATCTTTATCCCCCATTTTTAAGTTCCTAGGGAGTGTAGCAAAAATCCTGCTAACTTGTTCCAAACACGCTTACATTTTCCAAAACGCCTCACGCTACCCTGATACGTCACTTGAGGTTTTCCTATCTGGGCTTTCTGACAGCTGCTATTCATAGGAAAATAGCAGGATAGGAAAATGGGATTTATTAGTTGATAGTATTCTTTTTCGGGAAATTTACTGCTGAATAAAAAATGTGAGTGCTTGGGAGATTTTGCAAACTTGTTCGGGAAATGGATAAGAAATTGGGTTGCTTCGGACATACATTATTTTCTTTCACTCTCTCTTATTTCTTCTGAAATCCTTTGTTTCCTATTCCTTTTTCTATCGTTTTGAGAAAATTTTATTAAACTACCCCTATCCCAAAATCTGGGTTACTTCTTACCTTGGTCTTTTCGGAAATTTTCTGAACATAAGAAAAGCCTTGCAACAAAAAGATTGCTACAAGGCTTTGAGTGATGATGATACTATTTTTATTCTGGGTTGACCTCTCCATAGATATTGATTTCTATATACAACTTTCTTATATCCAAGGACTCCCATGGTTCTTCGGGAGTGTTGTACTCTAATAGGTTCTTGTTTGTATCTAGGGAAAGATAGGCATCTGGTATCTCTTCCCCATTGATTCTTACTCTCCCACTTACATCCCTAATCTTGGAATCATGCAGGATATCTATAAAGGATACTCCCTCATCACTGGAATCCATACAACAAATGATGCCTGAATTGGGAATCTCTTTGTTGTTAAACTTTATCGCCACCATGTTAAATCCCTCCTGCCTTGATAATCTTAATTTTTATCTGCTCCGGGGTATACTTTCCATTCGCCAGAGCAGTAAGCTGTTCAAGATTCATACCCCTGTGGTAGGCATCTACCAACTGTGCCGTGGTGATGTCCTTTACACCAAAGGGTACAATGCGAACTGCTCCCTGTGGAGTCATTGCTAAACCCTTGAGTGTTTTCTCCATTCTCACAAGCATAGCCTGCTGGGTTACTAACTGTGCCCCAATTCTCTTAAGAACTTTAATAAGCTCCTGATCCATATTTTGCTCCTCCTTTAAAATCAATTTTTCTCCCTCTTCTTTTTTAGGCTGTTTTCCCTGTCAGGTATTTTTACTTTGCACCCTGTTTTCTACTGTATCAGTTTCTTTTCTCCATTTCGTTCACTTTTAGCCTGCACTTAGTGGTGGTTGAATATATTTCCCCACCATGCTTCAGGGGAATGCTTTTAATATAAAAATATTATGAGTTAGTACCTGTTTGGGGGAGGTTTTGATTGAGAAAATGGTGTGTTATGGTAGAATAAACTCATAGGAATAATAAATTTTCATAAAGAATGGGGAATGTAAATAATGAGTGATGAATTTAAACTGGAAATTACTCCTAGAAGTACTCGGATTACTATATGGAATAATGTAGATAAGGATTTCTCTAAGAAATTCCATGATAGCTTTGGTAAACACTCTTCTAATCTCTCTGCTCCTCCTTTGGATATGGTTGATGTGGGGAATGAAGGAAGTGTGGATGAGGAGAAAAAGAAAGAAACTAAATTTAATAACTATAAACTTAGAAGAAAAATCCGTGCAAATACTTTTAAAACTCTTGCATATATAAACTTTAATGCTCCTAACTGCTATCTACTTACGTTGACTTTCGATGAAAGAAAGAGTTCTAAGTGTAAGGATTTAAATTACTGCCATCGGTGTTTTAAAAAATATATGTATGAACTCCGAAAGTTGTATGATGATTTGCTTTACCTTGGGGTATTCGCAAAACAAAAGAATGAGAACTGGCATTACCATGTCCTCATTAATCTTCCTGAAAATTCTACTGCTGAACTCAAGGAAGTTAGGGATTTGTGGAAAAGAGGGATTGCTCATACCAGAACTCTCTATGATTGGGATGATTTTTCTACAAGGGTAGACTATTGCGTTAAGAATATGCTGGATAATCCTAAGGAAGATGCGCAAGGTAGAAATGGTTATCTGCGTTCCCATGGGTTAAAGGATAAGGTTGTTCTGAAAAGTTGGAATGAAAATGAAATAGATGATGCTTATAGATACTTGTCTGATTTGATTCATAGTGAAGTAGATTCCGAAAAACCTAAACACTTATATACTATTTCCTTTGAGGATGACCCTGAAATCTCCAGCCTCATCTCTCAATATATGAGTAAAAGGGGATTTCCTGAATTGTTCGGTGATATGAAAGTTGCTAGAAAAATTTTAAATTAATGGGTGTTGAATTTGCTTTGTATGCAAAAAAAATAACACCCTCTCGGTGTTGGTGGTTGTGATTGAGTCGATGGGATGGGTGGTGGCATTCGTGGTTACCCAGCCTACTACTTTATACTCCTCCTCTTCCTCTATTATTATTTTGTTACTTACATTTGTCCTTGTGTGACAACCATCTTCTGTATAAGTATTGTCTGGGAGAAGGGTGCGATAATTCTTGACGATTTGGGTTTTGCCTTGGGATTCTAATGGAGCTGGATGAGGATTCGGTTGGAGGGGTTCATCACAGGTGGTCTGCATCGCCTTCTCTAAATTGCTATATAACTGTATTCCAAAACCCTCATTTCCTACTGTTGCTAAATCTAATAAACCTGAATAGGTAGGTCTCATCAAACCTAAGTTCGGTTGGTCTCTTTCCAATGTTAAACATCTTCCTAATATTCTATTATCTAATTGCTTTGTAAAACCACCATTGGGTAAACCAAGTTGTGCATATACCTTCATCCATCCCATAAATGTACCGTAAAAACAAATGCCTGTATTAGTAGTTGATTTGTTGCCTAGGTAAATGTTATGCCATGCTATGGGTTCTAATACACAGAACTTTTCCTCTGATAAATCTTCAAATTGTTCTGCTACGTCTGCTCCTAAATACTTCTGTATTAAAGCTACTATGTTTTGCACACCATCTGACCCTTTTGAACGCATCCATGCTTTCGTTTTCATACCATTTCCCATAAAACATATTCCATTATGTTTAAAGGGTTTTGGCATGTCGGAAGGCATATCATATTTTGCAGATACTGTTCCACCAAACTTCCATGTTGTATCATAAATTAGTTGATATGAAGGACTTTGAGATACAAGGTCTATTACTGGTGATAATAAGTTACCATTCTTATCTACAACGTACATTCGGTATCCACATCTACTATCACTTGCTCCACCTACGTTTTCTGCTGTTCCACCTCCGGAACCTCCGCCGCCTGCATTATCAGCATGAATTAGTAGCGGTGCTGTTGTGTAAGGAAGTGTTGTAAGGGAAACCGCTATCGCTAGGAATATAGATAGCAGATTACTCTTTAGCTTTTTGAGGTTTTTATGAAAATTCATGGGTGCTTTTCCTCCTTCTTATTTTAGGTAAAATAAAAATAATTTTTTATTCTATCCTTGAGGACTAAGCATGAAAAAAGGACATCCTTTTTGAAAAGGTGTCCTTTTGAAAACTATACATTTAATTTTTTTCTTACGTGTAATATTTTACTGCGATACATGGGTTTTAACTTAATAATCCACTGTTCAACCTCATCAAGTGCATTTTCTATTGAATCTGCTCTTACGCTATAGTTTAAACTATATCTGCTTTCTGCCTCCCATGATGAATACATCATTGCATTTTTTTCAATTTTTTTCGGCACATATATTCCAAGTGGTATGCAATATTGTTGAATGAGTCTATCTAAGTCATGTATCCTTATCTGTTGAATATGACTATCATTTTTATTGTATTTTACGTTACTATAAATACAATATTTCAAAATCAGTTCAATGGCTTGTTGTGTATGATAGGACGCTCCATTCTTGTAGTCTTTCTGTCCTATAGTCTTAAATGCACTCATTGCTTGCCTTGCCATTATTATATTACTTAGAGCCTTACTTAAGTACTGTTCATATACTTCCATACTCTATGCCCCTTCTCTTTTGTATATCAATTTTCCCCTTGCTAATATATCATTACAAACTGCATCAGTACTCTCTTTGATTGTCTTAAGAGAATTAAACTGTAAAATATCATAATCCTGTTCTAAGTCGATATTATATAATTTATTCGTAAATTCCCTATAATCTTTAGACTTAAATAATTTTGAACGTATTACATTACTAACTATTGCAATATCTATATCTGACTTTTCTGTACATCTTTCTTCAACAGATGAACCAAATATATAGATATAATCTATTTTTGAACAAATCGGTGCTATTTCCAAAATTTTTTTAATGACATCCGCTTTTATATCTGCGACTTCAACATTTACTCCTGTGTTTGATTGAATAGACATTAATCTGCACATTTGATCCACCTCCCTTTTTATTATACCGCTGCATCTTATTTTTTACAAATTATTGCTGAATTAAAATTATGACTACATTACTACTTGATGTAAACTTATTATACTTTTCTTTTATTCTATTGCTTTTATTCTATTTTACCCCCTTGTATTTTTTTATACAAGGGGGGTAAAATAGAACTGACCTTGTAGTCCAGATTCTAAGAACAGACGCAACTGAGACTTGCCTCATGCACAAAACTTCTTACATCAAGGGGTGCATGTAGTATTCCCAAAATCTTGGAAAGGAGGTATCATGTATATGAATACCTTACTAGGTCTTCTGTACATCTATTGTGCCTTTTATGGCGCAAAAGATATACTAATGAGGCTTTAAAGCCTCCAAAAAGACTAGCTGTGTTAAGGCATCTAGTCTTTTTTGACATTAATAATGCTTTTGTTGATTATGAACGCTGTGATCTTTATGAACCACAACTAATTAATTTAATTTACTATCTTATACATATCTGTCGTTTATCAGGTTTAACCACATTCTAAAAGAGTTATTTCTAAATTACTTTTTTCATCGACGCAATTTACTAGTATACTATTGTAATCCTGATTTAACAAAACTATTGTTCTTTAATACAATATTATGTTCGGATTTGCCCCGCTTCCCTCTACTGTGGCTTGACCATCTGTTCCGCCGCCTGCTCCTCCAAACCCTTCCCCTAGGTTTGATATTTTATTTAGGAAATCCTGACTTACATTATTGTTACTAGAATCATTTGATGCAGTGTTAGCTGTGGATGAAGTGCTAGGGGTTGTTGTTGTATTGGATGCTGTGGTTTGTTCAACTGGTGGCTTATATTCAGATAAATATGAACCAGCTACAAATGCCTGCGTTCCATCTGCTTGCTCAATGACAAACCATAATGTTTCTTTTCCCTTGTATTCCGTTACCTCACCTATTACATGTACTTCCTGTCCTTTTGATAATGAACCTATCTTTGCATAATCATCCGAACTAGGCCCTACCCTTAAATTCACTGCGCTCAAAGCATATAATGTTTGGTTTGCCTCATTTATCACATAATCAGAAGTATTCTCTTCAACTGTAGCACTTTCATCAATAGTCTCTGCCATATCAGAATCTTCTTGGTTCATTAATACATCCATTTCAGAAGGTTCTGCTGTTTCTTCAAGTTCAGAGGTTTCTGTGGTGGGGGCTTCGGATTGGATTGTGGCTTCGCCTGTTCCCCGCTCCGCTGATACCTGACTTGGTAGTGCTAAGTACGCATTTGTGAGCATTTCTAAGAAATCTTCCTTTGTGGCTCCCTCTTCCCACCTGCTATCCTTATCAACAATTATTCCCTTCTCATTTGCTACTAACAAGGCTTTATACATTCTTTCAGGACAACCCTTATCTGGATTTTGAAGTGCATAAGATAATTCGTAAGACTGCCAGTGTTCCTTCTTGTTTTCTCCCTCAATAAACTTCTGAGCGACTGCAATATTTCCACCATTTACTGTGTCTGCATAACACTCTCCCTTGATATCTACATTATCATACTCTGTTTTGAAATACTCCTGAACTATCATATAAACTAATTCGCCACGTGTAATTGTTCCATTCGCTGTATGGCTATCTAAAGAACCACTGCTGATATCTAAATAACTCTGTTCTGATAAATTATTTGCAAATATCGTATATTCATTCGTATTGCCAGCGTCAACCGCTTCTCTGAACTCACTATCCTCTGATAATGTATCTGTAACAGGATTCTCTGCTTTGAATAGTGCTGACATAGCTTCCAATCGGGTAATGGTGCTATCCATATTTGCATATCCTGTTTCAGCATCATTGAGAATGTTAAAGTAACCATTAATTCCTGCTAACATCGCTCTTTTATAGTTTCCCTCTTCATAATCTATATCTGCATAATTTTCAGCCGATGCCTGCGCAAGTTCTCTCTGGACTGCTACATTATTCCAGTAACCCTCCCTAAACTTGTTGTTTGCAAACACATTGTATAAGGTGTTATTCCCATCCTGTTCTCCATCCAAGTTGACGTAAAATACACCATTCTTACTGTTATCCCCAAACGCTACAATCTTAAAGATATTTTCCATGGAACTTCTAAGTTCTGGCTGTGAAGTCAACTGGTCTAACTGTGTCCATTCTACTGTTTTCTCTGTGCCCTGCTCCTGATTGAGGGGCACAGCTACCTCAATCTCTATGGCATCCCCCTGATTTATCATCTGTAACATTTCCGACTGTGAAACCGATGAACATCCCATAAGCTGTGATGCAATGATTAACATTGTAATTGTAGGAACAATAACCCTTTTTACTGACATGAATTTTCCTGACATAACATGCTCCTCCTATAAATTTCATTGTTTCGAATAATGAACGAGGGCATCCGAACCGATGCCCCCTAAACTTAAATAAATAAAATATTAAATTTTATTTTTACTTAGAATAATGTAGTGTTTGACGCTTATACAGAAAAACCTACTGCTTTCATTCCTGATACCACTACCTGCTCCACCATGACTTGAAGTGCTGTGCTTGTAATCTGTTTTATTACTGGTTTTGATTTTTCATAGAATGCTTTCCCTGATTCTTTAAATGTGTCAGCACAGATATATGCTTTTCCCTTCATGGTTATACTGATATTTTCAAATGTACAGTTCACAAAATCTATTGAATCTAACTTAGTTTCTTCAAAGGTTTCCGGGTTAATTTCTTCCTCATACTCCAGTTCTATCTCCCCAGTTATGTATCCCTTAACCTTTAAACTCTCTATCCCTTTACATACTGTTTCTGCAAATTCTGTGCTTGCTTCGTTCGGGAAAACATCCTCATTTAATACCTCTTCAAAGGTTTTATTGTTTTCCTCTGCATAAGCAATGACTTCCTTTACCATGATTAAAATAAGTAAATCCTGTTCTTTTTCTGATAACTGTTCTGTACCCATACTGTTATCCCTCCCCTTAGTTGATATTGTAAAAAATTATATCATCTTTGAGCAAAGTTATCAATGCTTTTAGCATGATTAAATCTTTTCCTAAAGAGAAATAATAATATTTACAATTAAGGTATTGGAGGTGCTTAACATGATTCAGGGATTAGGAGAACGCTTACAGGAACTTAGAACTTCACAAAATCTTTCTCAAAAGGAAGTTGCCAGAATATTAGATGTCTCCTATTCTGTTATCTCCAATTATGAAAGTGGTGAACGCACACCCAGTCTGGAAAAGTTAGTGGCTTTAGCTAGGTTGTACCACTGCTCCACTGACTATTTACTTGGGTTTGATTCTAAACATGAAGCTACTTCCCTAAACATTTCCATGTTATCAGCTGAACAAAAACGATTACTCCAAAAGTTTTTATATAGCTTATCTTAATAACTGGGTGACTTCTGATAATTTCTCACGTACCACTTTGAGGGCATCTGTTTCTATCCTGTCATCCTGCAACATCTCTAAACTCGCTTCTAGTAAAATTACTATGCTCCGTGCTTCTTGGATTTTTTGAAGGATTTGTTCCTTTTGCAATGTTGTGTTGACTTGAAATGCTTGGTTTTTCTGATTCTCTGTTTCCATCCTTTTTCCTCTCTTTCTCCCATTGCTTTTTTAATGGGATTGGAATGTAACGCTGGAAATCAGGGGTGTCAAGGACTTTCTGGATGTATCGGGCTTTGAAAATTTCTGGTTGCTTTCTACCGAAAAATCGGACTCTAAACTCTTCCAAATTTTATCCAATTTTTTTAAACTACCATGCTACCATTGAATTTTACCCCTATGTATTCTTAGGAAAAAGAGTAATGCAGGGTGATTTTGTTCATCTGTCGGGGAAATAGGAAAACCCCTTTCTTTAATTTCTTTGTCTGGAATTCTATTTCTTGATTATTGCAGGAAATTTTCTAATGCATCTGGAACGCTACAAGATTTTTTCATAGTGCTACATGATTTTGGTAATCACTTTACAATCGGAGTGCTTTCAGAATTGGAAATCTGTGTTTCATACTCCTTTATTCTTCGGTAAAAGGTGTTGGGTTTTAGGTTTAACTTTGTCATGGCTTGCTTGGCTGTTATCTCATGGGATTTCCATTGGGAATAAACTGTATGGAACTGAATCTCATTGACATAGATAGCCTTTCTCCCAAACTGCACCCCCTTTTTCTGTGCTTCTATAATTCCCTCTGCCTGTCTCTTGGCACGTTTTTCAAGTTCCTGTTGTGCCATTGTGGAATATACCTCAATTAGCAGGTTTGATACCATATCCATAACCCATTTATTTTCCTGACTTATATCTACTAGCGTTGTAGGGATTTCCAAAATTCTGGTATATATCCCATGCTCCTTGTACCATTGTAATTCTTTCTTGATACTTTCCTTATCTCTCCCCAACCGATCCATTTCTTCAAAGACCACTTCCACCATCTCACTGTTTTCATTGGCTTTCGCTACATGTGCAAGAATTACTTTCATTGCATTATACCCTTCTCTGTCAAAGGTCTTTCCTGTCATCTTATCCCTGAATATGTTCGCTTCCGGAATATCAGGTCTGAACGTTTTTATGGCTGTGTCCTGACGCTCTAAATTTTGTTCTTTGCTTGATACTCTCTCGTAAGCATAGGTAATCATAGTGTATAACCTCCTTTTAATCACTCAATTTTAAAATAAAAATCTATCCCCTAATGATTTATAAGCCTGTGGATATCGTAAACAGTAAAAACGGCTATTGCCCTTTATCCATTGCTCCACAACATCTGTGTCACATGAAATATGTCAAAAATCCTACTTTTTGACATACCACTTTTCTACCTATTTTCCCTGTATCATATATCCGATTTCCCTATTTTGAAATATTTCATTTATAAATCATACTTTTTGAAATATTGGTAGTGGCAGATACGAAAAAAGCAACCCCTGTAACAGGATTGCTCGTTTCATATCATACTCATTCTCTTACAAATCACGTGCTAATGACACATATCTTGTATATTCAACCTTATGATTTGTATCTCCTATGTAATAACGTACCTTTACTTTTATTGTTGGTAAATCAAACAATGTTGTTCGTTCATCTGTTGCTATAATTGCTTGAATATCTTCACCGGCAAATAATGTGAAACTATTGCCAACAAAAGCAGTCATTTCCTCCAATAAACCATCACCATTGTCTGCTATGCTCTCCACATCAATGTAGATGTCCGTAGCAGGTTTTTTCCCTGTATTGGTAACTGTCAAATAGAATTTTGCATCAATTATTCGTAAGTTCATACTCAATTGTGGTTCCAAACTCTTAATATATTTTGCCCGACTCCAAAATGCAACAATTAATGACACCAGAGCTGACACACCAGAAATACTCATCGAAATTACTTCATAAGAACTCATATAACCCTCCTCTAAATAAAATATTTATTTTTTGTTATAGTACCACCAATTTCTAAATTGTCAACTCTTCTCCTTTCAGAGTGGCTGTTGCCTTTACTCGTTGTCTTGGATTATTTTCTGAATGACTTTCCATCCTAGGAAAAGGAACTGCTTCGATATCCAGATTATGTTACTTATGATAAACACGATACAGGTGATATTAAATATTGTTTGGTTCGCTAATAACTGCATGATATATTCATATTCCATTGGGTTTCACTCCCTTCATAAGAAATGACATCCCTTAGGATGCCATCTCTTTTTCTTCTTTTGATTCGGTCTGGGTTTCTGTGGTGGACTGCCTTTCTAAGGGTGCTACCTTCAGAATGTTTCCCTCAATCTTTAAACCACCGCTGATAATTCCCATCTCATACAATGCTTTGATTCTCTCTTCACTAAAACTCGTTCTCTCATATCGGGAAGAAATCACATCATATAACTGGGTTCCCTTTTCTTTGTGAGTGCCTGTTACAATGTAAAACAGGTTTACTAAACTATCATTTTCAAACTTAGGAATCAGAGAATTGATGTGACTCTTTACCATCCAGTTTCTACAATAAAAATTCTCTGTATCCGGAATCAATTCCCCTGTTTCTTCGGATATCGCTAAACCATATACCTCTTCTTTTCCAGTGAGGATAAGATTTCTTAACTGCTTATCCGTGAACTCAACAATTTCTCCCTTAGGAAGTGAATATGCTTCCCATCCTAACTGACGTGCTCCTAAATACAACTCATTAACCACAATTAACTTTCTACACATAATTTCTACCTCTTCTTTCTGCACCCTCTGGTACTAAATATTTTATTTTCGGAGTCTCTTTATTTTTCTTTGTCCTCCTTACATTTAATACCTTAACGCTGGGGAAATGAGGTGTCATTAGGGGGAGTAGCCAAAGATAATTACTTGCTATTAGTGACAATGTAGAACATAAAAAAGACACTCATTTTATTGAATGTCCTAATCTTTTTGACCGATATTTTCTCATACTTATGTACAAAATGTAAATAAGTAAATCATAGGTAAATACTTAATTACAAAATGTTCAAAAGTTCTATTTTACACGCAATTTCCCATTTTCTTATGGACTGCCGTGGCATACCATAAGAATTTTAATTTTAGTTTGCATATGATCTCCCTTTATAATATATCAATCAACCGAAGTATCGTCGATACATTATATTCAATTTGAAATGAGGATTCCATTCCTGATACCCATACCACAACCTTGTGGTATCAGGGTTGATGATCCAGATACAGTCCGGAAGCATCATTCAACATGGCTGGCTGCTCCTATCAGGTTCCACCTTACGCTATTATAAAATATTTACTTAAAGCAGTCTAAGTAACTGCACCAGTTCATGTGACTCCTGGTCTTTTGAAGTAGTTTGTCTGGTATCAAACTTTGAAAATCTGTTATCATTATAGTATTTCAACAGTTTACCGTCATTATAAGCTTCAAGGAATACCACCATTCCTCCACCCATATACTGCATTTCTTCGATAACCGACCATGCCAGTTCCAGCATCTCTGCTCCGGTAATTCTATTGTTTCGACCATCCGCAAAGTTCTTGCCAATCTGCGCGATTAAATATGCTGACATTGTATATGTCTGTGATTTTTCATCCAACTCACTTATTCTCAACAATTTTCTTTTTACTGTGTTGCTTACTGTTTCGCCTCTCACAGTCAATGGCTTCAATGCTATACTAAAATAGCCTATCAGTTCTCCCTCATCATTGGAAAAGACCAAATATGTAACGGACTGATTCTTTTTGGTAAACTCTATTGCATTTTTCTTCAAAAAATGTTCAACATCCAGATTCTTTGGACATGAAAAATCGGAGAGCAATCTGACAAGTGCAGGCTCTCCGACCTCTTCATCAGTTCCTAAAGCTAAATACTCACGAATGTTAATCATCGTATAATTATCTCTGACCGACATCCGCTTTCTTCCTCTTTTCCATGAATTTTCTCAACTCTGCTTCTCCTTTTATCTGTCTCGCAGATACTGGAGTGCGCACCGGGCGATTATTGGCAGAATTCTCTATCGCATCGACAAACATCTCTACCTGCTTCTGACCGGATATGATAAAATTCTTCGTGATACTAGAAGTTGCCATATAAACACCTCCTTTATTAGTATGGCTGTTCTTCCGCCTATTACTCAATGTAATTTGCATTCTTTTCTACTTTTATTCTATTATGGAAATACCCGCTTTGCAACACAAAATTATGAAATGAAACGGTTACATTTCATACGTCTTAATGCTGTTACTTACTTCTTTTTAAGCTCCAGCTTGAACTTATACTGTGAGCCTTTGATTTCCTTGCCATCTTTAGTATAGGAATAATCCTGGATCCCTTCCGGGATAAGGTAGGCATCATAGCTGCCTTTCTTTCCTTTTAAACCTTTACCAATGTATATATTTTTCAATTTCATTTCAAAGAAAAATAAATCCTCAAAGTACACATTTTCATATTCTTTATTTGGTATCCCCTGCTTCAACAACATTGATTCAAATCCGTTTATCAAATCAAAATAATTGTATTTGCAAAGTAATTCTACTGCTTTCTTTTTGCTCTTGAAATTTTAATCACGCTTTCTGTTTCGGTACAAACTCAATCTTAAGAGCCATTCCCATACCATCTGCTAATCTTTTAATCAAATTAACAGAAGGATTCCTTGTTCCATTCTCAAGCTTGCTGATATCTGCCTGATTAATGTCAGTCCGTTCAGCCAGTTCCTTCTGTGTCAGATTCCGGGAAGTACGAGCATCTACGATAGCCCTTATAACATCCAGCTCTGGCTGGATTGCATCATATTCTTTTTTTAATTTTTCATCCTGTAACTTCACCATTCCCCTACATCCTCTCATACTTCTCAATGATCTCATCGATCCGGTTGCTCACCTCACTGGTGCCCCCTGTCAGGAGATAATAAATCTGCAAATGATGATCCCTCACCCTGATCTCAATAAACATAAATCGAACAGAATACTCTATCTCCTTAAAATACCAATATAACTCCTCACATAACCTACAGATCACCCCATACCATTCATCGCCAACCTCTTCCGCAATGACTTGCGTGGGATACTTTTTATATACTTTCTTCTCCGGATCTCTATAAAAAAAGGAATATTTCTCCATTAATGTGTTTACAAATTCTTTTTTCATCTGCAGACAGCCTCCCGCTAAAGATTTGCTTTCTTTAACCCGATTCTAGACTCTGTCAAGCAGTTTTGCATTGGACTGTTAGTCCAAAAGCATTCCGGATGCCTTGCAGCAAAAAACCTCAATGATCCACTTTTATGAATCACTGAGGTCCTAATAAAACAACCCTAATCAATCTCATATTATTGTTTATAGCTGCAATTACGCAACCAGACCTGTCAATTTCTTATAATAGGTCATTAGTCGTAGCTTTGCGTTCTGCGTCTTACTCTGTTCTTCCTGGTATACAATTTCATCATTCCGGTCAAACCGTTCCACCCATGCAATCGAAAAGGAAGAACACAACGGATTCTGCTTCTTCACCAGCAGATCCTCCATATGAACACCTAACAGTTCACTCAGCATCAGTAAATGATCTACCGAAGGAAGAATCATCCCCTTAAACCATCGGTATACCGGCTGGGGACAGGATAAATGCAGGTACTCCTGAATATCCGATACACAATATCCGTTTTTCTGTATGAACTCTTTCAACCGGATACCGGTTCGCTGCATATCAATGTTAGGATAGATTCTAACCTCCTTCACTGTGCATTCTCCTTACATTCTTTGAAGCTTTACTGTCAGCTCATTATATCCATTCTCATAGCAATACGTCACCTCGGACATCAGCTTTTTCACCAGAAAAATACCGCGTCCACCAATCTGTTCCTCTTCCGCAAGCTGTTCCATATCCGCATCTTCCTTGGCAGTCGGATCAAATGGAATTCCATTATCCTGCAGGTGAAGCGTCACGGTGTGTTCATCCACAACGCAACTCACCTTTGCTTCACTGGCACCACTGTACCGAACAATATTCGAATACAATTCATCCAGTGCAATATTTATTTTATAACTGTCCCTCATGGCAACTTCAGACTTTTCTAATGTTTCCTCTACATAAGATGCTACCACTTCTATCGATGCCTGATCCGGAGTAACGACAATTCCGTTTTCCGTTTCATTGATTTTATTTTCCATATATTCCCCCATTTTCGCACAATTACTTTTAATTTCTTCCCCTTGTGCTTCGCAGACGCTTATTTTCCTCTTGCGCCTTTTTTACTCACATGCACGTGCTTCGCACTCTCTGTCTGACTTCGTCAGACGCATGTTCGTTAGTAAGCGCAGTAAAATAAATGTCTGCTTCGCAGACGCTTATTTTCCTCTTGCGCTTACTATATCATCGGATGTAGTGGCGGTCAATAGCTTCGAGCATTGCTTCCTTGTGTTTTTGTGTTAAATGGTAATAAATTGCCCGGTGCTGTGTCAAAATTTCTCTTCTCCCGGCATTATCCATATGCTGCAGGACGCGTGCGATCTGCTCCTGATACAGATCTGATACCGATTCCAGAAGCAGAATAAACAGGGGATTCCCGGTTGCACGAATCAACTGCGCATGAAAGGTCTTATCAAACTCTAAAAATCCCTCTGCAGGTGCTGCTTCCATTCCCTGTAAAATCTCCTCAAAGTAAATCTGCTGTTCCTCGCTTAATCCCCGATCAAGCAGGTCAAGGCAGACTGCTTTTTCCATCATACACCTGAAGTCTGCAATCTCTTTCCCCGTAATAGTTCCAAGCGCCAGCATCATCCTAAGGATCCTGTGAATGGAGCCTCCGGCATCCTTCGAAATATAATTTCCGGATCCCTGAACGCGTTCAATCATTCCCATACCGTGTAGAATACTCAACGCCTCACGTGTTGAGTTCCGTCCAATTCCCAGTTCTTCTGCAATGGCCCGTTCTGTTGGCAGTTTGCTTCCAACCTGCAGATTCCCCTGCTGAATTAACTGATCAATATATTGAATTGCTTTTTCGTATTCTGATGTTATCTGTTCGCTTTCCATTCTGATTATAGTTTCCCTTTTCCCATTATTCACATATTTCTCAACTATATTCATTTGCAGCTACAAGCACATTTCCGTTCCATCATAATCCTGCATCCTATTCCGCTTCCTGCTATTATCATGCACCCTGATTTGTCCAAACGTTGCTATGCATCTTTTTTACATTCTTACAGAAAGTGTGCAAACACCGATGACAAAATTACTGTCAGGATTCCCGACACTGCAATTGCCAAACTGCTCATGGCTCCTTCAATCTCACCAATCTCCATAGCCTTTGCTGTTCCGATCGCATGTGCTGCCGAGCCAAATGCCAGCCCCTTCGAAATCGGCTCTTCAATCTTAAATACCTTACAGATCAGTTCTCCGAACATATTACCAAGCACTCCGGTAACAATAATTACTGCAACCGTAATCGTCACATAACCGCCCAGTTCTTCTGATACACCCATGCCGATCGCTGTCGTAATGGACTTCGGAAGCATCGTCACATATTCTTCATGGGATAATCCCAGCAACAGGGAAAGAACGAGTACCGTAACAAGGCTGGTCACCACTCCGGCAGTCAGTCCAAGCAGAACGGCTTTATGATTGTTTTTTAACAGATCCCACTGCTCATAAAGCGGAATCGCCAGACATACCGTTGCCGGCGTCAACAGCCAGCTTAGGAACCTGGCACCCTCATTATAAATTTCGTAATCAATATTTCCGACCGCCAGAAAAACAATGGACACTGCAATGGCAATCAGAAGCGGATTAAAAATACCCAGTTTAAATTTCTTTTTTAATATTGCCCCAATCAGATAGGCAATAATACTTAACGTCACTCCTGCAAACATGGATTCTTCAAAAAAACTATTCATGGTCACTGCCTCCTTTTTTCTCCCTGCGGATCATCCACTGTGACAGCTTTCCTGTTGCCACCATGACGGTCACAATCGTTACAACCGTAATCACACAGACCGGAAGAAGCACGGGCTTTAACGTTCCCCAGCTTTCAATCAGTCCAACGCCTGCCGGGATAAACATCAACGGCATAATTTCAATCAGAAACTTTCCCACATCTTTCACATCATCCAGCCTGATCAGACCGGTCATCAATCCAATGAACAAAATCACCATGCCATAGATACTGGCCGGAATGGGTAACGGAATCAGATACTTAAAGAGCTCTCCCACAAAGGAGATCAGTAGAATAATAAAAAACTGTTTGACATACTTCATCATCTTTTCCTCGTAAAGTTAAAATTGGTAGCACCAATTGAAGCGCCACCAATTATTATAAACACGTATCAGGTTTTGTCAAACAGTTTTCTTATCCTTAATCACTCTGCGCATTGTCGCACGAAATGCCCAGCCAATCATATAATAGGCAGATGCAAATACATTAAACCCTGCAATCTGCCGGTAAAGTCCCCAGATTCTTTTTACCGCTTTACCCTTATTGGCAGAAAGGGAATGGGCAGGACGTCTGTAAATTACCAGCAATTCATCCAAGCCCCAGGCCTTAATTCCACTCTGTAAAATTCTCCACCAGGTTGCCGTATCCTCCGAAGGAATATCCGGCATCAAAATAAGCTCACGATCTACTTTCTGCGTATCAATCAAAACTGTCGATGTAAAGATAATGGTTCTTGACAATGCTTCCTTATAGGTAAGTGTTCTTTGTACCCGGGCTGTCTTGCCGGTAGGAACTGCGTTCTCATCTCCAAACTGATAGGAACAATAGACAAAAGCCGCCTCCTTCTGTTGCATGAAGGCAAGCTCCTTAAGCAGCTTATCCGGATACCAGAGGTCATCTGCATCAAGGAACGCAATGTATCGCCCGTGGGCCTCCCTAATGCCCGTATTACGTGCTTTGGCTGCACCTTCATTCTGTTGTTTCAAAATCAGCCGGATACGTCCCTTCGCAACTCCTTCCTGTTCATAGTGGTTGATTGCCGCCTGGATCACTTCCGTACTGCCATCTCTGGAGCAATCATCCACAAGCAGAAGCTCCCAGTCCTGATACGTCTGATTAACCACTGTTTTAATGGTCTCTTCGATATAGTTTGCTGCATTGTACACCGGCACAATAATACTGATCATATAAAAACCTCAAAATTTTCTATAATCTATATATTTCACTGTTTCTAATTTTCTTATTATACCGTTGAATTCATAAATTTACAAATCAATGCTATTGAAATTTAAAGTTTCCGGTTTAGTTTCCATATATTTTTCTCATGTTCCATATATTTATTTTGTGTTTCCCATTGTCAATAAGGAATCCGTAAATAGACAAGTTCCTCTTGGACAATCATAATATATGCAAAAAGCAAAGGAGTACATTTCTTATGAATACCTTAGATAACTATATTGCAGAATACCTTGAATATTGCGAATACCGCAAGCGTCTTGATGCCAAAAGCATCAAAGCATACCGGATAGATTTAAAGCAATTCTATAACTTTTGCAACGGCTCAGATGATTTCCTGTCAAGAAATACCGTGGATCTCTTTATCACATTCCTGCACAGACAATATAAGCCGAAAACGGTCAAGCGTAAAATTGCCAGCCTGAAAGCTTTCTTTCATTATCTCGAATATAAAGATCTGCTGACCGAAAATCCCTTTGCCAAATTGGATATTCATTTTCGCGAAGCCAAGCTTCTTCCGAAAACAATTCCCTTTCATTCCCTCCAAAAGCTCCTGTCTGTAATGTATCAGCAGAAAAAACAGGCTTGCTCTTCCTATCAGCTCCGCTGCTGTATCCGTGACATCGCTGTTATTGAATTATTGTTCGCTACCGGAATGCGTATCTCCGAACTATGTGGATTGCGTCCATCCGATATCGATCTGGAAAATAATACCGTATTGATTTATGGAAAAGGCGCCCGGGAAAGAATCCTGCAAATTGGAAATCCACAAGTAATTTCTGCCCTTGCCTTGTATCAAGATACTTTTCAGAAAGAGATTTCCTGCTGCCATTATTTCTTCATAAATAAATTTAAAAACAAACTCTCTGACCAGTCTGTCCGTTTCATGATTAATCACTATACTGACATTGCCGGGCTTGAGCAGCATATAACTCCACATATGTTTCGTCATTCTTTTGCCACACTGCTTCTTGAACAGGACGTAGACATCCGCTATATCCAGAGAATGCTTGGACATAGCTCGATCAGTACCACGGAGATTTATACTCATGTGTCGAATACCAAACAGAAAGATATTCTTGTAAATAAACATCCACGTAATTTGATGGAGGTTATTGGGGTGGATGTAAAATACTAAGTATGGCATTTATTCATTTATTTTCATTCTATTACATATTGACATTATAATTACATTTTATCATTAAAGGATAATACACAATTATAGGATGTTCAGTAACCACATAGATACATATAGAACATAGTATGGAGATGTAAAATGGAGTACAACATGCACTACAAAAAAATGCTTGATGAACTTAGAGGTAAAACAATAGGTCTCGTTTACTTTTTTGAAAAGGAAGACGCTTTAGGAGGCAACCACTATTGGATTTGGAAAAGTGACATTATTTCTGGTTGGTTAAATGCTATCCAAGAACTTGAATGTGTACCGTATATAATGGATGTAAGAACATTTATTCAAAAAGCTTCTTATAATACGCTTCCGCATATTGATTTTATTATTAATCTGAATTGTGGAAACTATGAATTGTCATCCTTGTCATTGGTTCCTTCTATGTGTAGCTTTCTTGCAATTCCTTGTATTCCATGTAATGCACAGGCAATTGTAACAAGCGAAAATAAACATATTTCCAATGTGATTGCTACTGCAAATAACATAAATGTTCCGGAGTATCTTCCATCAACTGATCCGAATGGAATTTTCAGACCTATAAATTTAGGGAGCAGTATAGGCATTCAGATAGGAAGTAGTAGCAATGCTCCAGGATTATATCAGAAATTTATATCAGGATACGATATAACCATTCCTATTGTATATAATCCGCTTATTGATGCGTTGGATTTATTGCCTCCTTTATTGTATTATCCTAACTCCCAAGACCCAAAATGGATTTATGGTTTTGAAGAAAAATATACTGAAGAAGAAAATTTCATCAAATGCCCAATATTGAGTGTAGATACAATAACAAAGGAAACGTTATTAAATTTTGCAAAAGAGTTTCCTATAACCACTTATGGCCGCATTGATGGCCGCATTAAATGTAAAAATAATACACTATCCAAAGATGTTTTGCAAAATCCGTTATCTATGGATGAGTTTTACTTTATTGAAATAAATTCAATGCCAACAATCGAATTAAATGATTCTTTTGATATGGCATTTAAAACTGCCTTATCATATAACAAATGCAGTATACATCAGTCAGTGAAACAATATTGCAAAATAGTAAAACACGCTTCCATGATAGGATATGTTTTGTCATCTTCGATTATAGCTCTAACTAAAGCCAAATTTCAAAATCAAACGGATTCAAACCATAATTAATAATAAATTCTGCACGTTTCCCGCTAGACACATTAAGCCTATCGGGAAATTTGCATTCTGTAAAGCTAGAACATTCTTCATTAAAATGTGTACATAAATATTGTACTTGCAGATAACGCTCCCCTGCATTCATGAAGCTTGTTCTAAATGATTTGTTAATTAACTTTTGTCATTGCAACTCCGCTTTCTTTGCTTAAGCGATATCTCGACATGTTTTCTTTTTCAAGTAAATCATTAACGATCATATACTTTTCCTCCCACTTACAATATATCGGTCAGCCGATGTATCGTCAATATATTATATCCAAGTTGCTAAAAACATTTTCCTCGTTCTGGTACCAATTATTTACTTTTCAGATCCTTTTCATATTTTTTCTCAAAATACCGGCGCAATCACTGGGCCACTCTCTTCAAATCAAAGACATAGGAGGAATGTCTTGCTGCTGCATCAGAAAGAATGCTCCCACATAACCACCTTATCCGTTGTGATGGTAATTGTTGCAGAATCCTTCTGTAATTAGATCCTTCTGTGTCTGCTCATCCGGTCTCTACATATTACTATCAGTCACAAATTGGTTGTTTTTTATATATATTTTTCTTTTTTACGGCATTTTTTGTTGCATTTTACCAATACGTAGTGTATAGTACTACCTATCAGAAGATTCTCATCTTCTCAATAATACATGATTCAGGAATTCATTCCTGATATCCATACCACAGTCTTGTGGTATCCTTGGCTGATTCAGCCAGACATTTTCACTTATATTTTATCTCATTACAAAGGAGGATTTTCATGCTGAAAAACACATCTATTCATTCACTCTCATCCGGTTCTATATCCCCGGATTCCATCAACATTCCTCAAAGTGGTGCTTTAATCGTACCCATGACAAATGATTATCTGTTCCGTGCCCTTTTACAGCGGAATAACCTTGTCTTAAAAGGCCTCATCTGTGCCCTGCTTCATATGGAGGAAGCCGATATTTCTTCCGTAATCATTACCAATCCCATAAGGCTTGGCGATTCCATTGATAACAAAACTTTTGTATTGGATATCAATGTGATCCTGAATCAGCACCATATCATCAATCTTGAAATGCAGGTAATCAATCTAAATAACTGGCAGGATCGTTCACTCAGCTATCTTGCCCGGAATTTTGATCATCTCAAAAAAGGCGAAGACTACCAGCTCGCTCATCCGGTAATTCAGATCGGACTTCTGGACTATACCTTATTTCCAGAGCATCCTGAATTCTACTCCACCTACCAGTTTCTTAACGTAAAAAATCATACGCTATATAGTGACAAGCTGCGTATATCTGTGTTAGACTTATCTCGTATCGATTTGGCAACCGAAGAGGACAGGCAATACCAGCTCGATCACTGGGCTGCTCTCTTCAAAGCAAAGACATGGGAGGAATTACAAATGCTTGCACAAAACAATAATTACTTTAAAGAAGCATCTGAGACGGTCTACCAGCTGACACAGGAAGAACAGATCCGCC
>Ga0129315_1000428_pt1 | contig 35934 bp, 34 predicted proteins | sample Cm827metagenome_FD_94432 | JGI IMG/M metagenome (GOLD analysis project Ga0129315, IMG submission 94432) | Eastern black-and-white colobus group fecal microbial communities from Wisconsin, USA - Cm827 metagenome | ecosystem: Host-associated > Mammals > Digestive system > Large intestine > Fecal... | reverse complement strand
CCTTATGAAAATAATTTCTTGAGTGCCGTTCTTTCTGCACTCTGTTTTCGCTTGCCCAAAAATGTTGCGGAAAAAGGCGCTGCCTCTCATGGCCTGCTTTAGCCATTTTGAGACAGCGCCTTTTTTCTTATTCTTCTTTCAACGGTTCAATTTCCCGCACCGTCAGCACGCCGTCTCTGACGGTAAACCGGACGTTCTTTTCCGCGAACGCCACGCCGTACAGCCTTTCCGGGTCGCTTTGATACGACGGCCGCGGGTCATGCGCCAGCACGCCGCGCAGCGCCGCACGATGTTCGGGCGCAATCTGCGCTTCCAGTTCCGGCGGAAAGTCAACCTCCAGCGCGTAATTTTTCCGATTCTCGGCGAACCCTCCCGCCGCATCCGGATGGCAGTCGGCATATGGCAGATAGGGCTTGATATCATAAATCGGCGTGCCATCCATCAAGTCTGCGCCGCCGACGATGAGCACAGGCCCGTCCGGCGTGTGCAGCCGCACCTCTTCCAGCGTCACGGACGACAGCCCAATGGGATTGGGGCGGAACGGCGACCTTGTGGCGAACACGCCCATGCGCGTATTGCCGCCCAGTCTCGGCGGGCGGACCGTCGGCGACCACTCCGCCCGCTCGCAGGCCGAAAACCCCCAGATCAGCCACAGATGAGAAAAGCCCTCGATGCCGCGCAATGCGTCCGGGTTTTGATACGGTTTTTCAAAGACAACGGTTGCGCGCGTTTCCGACACAACGCCGCTCTGGCGCGGAATACCGAATTTCTGCGGAAAGTCGCTCCTGATTCGGGCGATGACTTTAATTGTTTCCATGACTTATCGCGGGGTTACGTCGGGGCTTTGCCCCGAACCCCACCAAGGACCTGAGGTTCTTGGATTTCCCTCCTTGTTTATCGCTGCGCGATAAACAGACTCAATTCAAAATTCCCTATGGATTGCGCAGCAATCCATACAGCGGGAGGTGCAGGAACCTCAGGTTCCTGCCGGAGATCGAGGCAGAGCCTCGAACGTCTCCCTCACTTCACCAGCACGGACGGCACCTCGACGCCGGAGTCGTGCATCGTCTGCATCATGTGCCGCTGGGCTGCCTGACGCGCGCGCGCGCTGTCGTGCTCCATGATCGCGCGGTACATCTCCAAATGACATTGGCTTGCGCGCTGATAGCTGCCCTCTACCCGGCGCGTGTGATGATAGCCCGCCTGAATGGATTCATGAATCGTCGGCAGAAGGCGCTTCATCACATCGTTGCCCGTGCATTGAGCAATCAGGGAGTGAAATTCAAAATCATACGGCGTGTAATCCTCGCCGTGCAGATAAGCGTTGTCCATCTTATCCAGCAGATTTTTCATCGCGACGAGCTGCTTATCCTGTCTGCGGACGGCCGCCAGCGCCGCGACGCTCGGCTCAATCAGCAGCCGCGTTTCCAGCAGCTGCGCAATCAATTCCTCCTGATCCGCAAAGCGCAGGCCCAACGGGTCGCTCGCCAGCCCCGGCATGGCGCACAAAAACGTGCCCTGCCCCTGACGAATATCGACAATGTGCTCCGTCTGCAAAATTTTGACCGCCTCGCGCACCGTCGAGCGGCTGACCCCGAAGCGCTCCATCAACTCCGCTTCGGCCGGCAGTTTCGCGCCCGTCTTCAGCGATTCCTGTATGATCATCTCCCGCAGTTTATCGGCCACCCGCTCCGGGAGTTTCCGCGTTTTTCTGACTGTTTCCATTGTTTCTGCCTTTCTTTTGCTTCAAGATGACGGAGGAGCGATTGGACTTTTGTCCCAAACCCTACCAGAAACCTGAGGTTTCCGGACTTCCCCTGTTCAAGATTCGCCATGCGAACCTTGAAAATCCCCCTTATCTCATCCAAGCCAGTTTATATCTGTTTCGCCTTCTTTATCTTTATCAGTGTAGCACATCCGCCTGTTTTTCTCAACCCTTTCGATTTTCCTTTCACGCCTGAATGTGCGTACAAAAGTCTTCTATCCGTCCGGGCAGGAATTTTTCCCGAAAGCGCGAATACTGAATAAGTATGAATTTGCCCTTTTATACCGTTTCAGCGCTCTTTTGGGGCACGAGGTTAAGTTGTACACAGCGTTGTGGATAAACTGGTCGGTTGTTTTGGGCTTTATCCAGTGTTTTCCACAGGCCAAAAGTCAGCTGTGTTTTGGCTTTTTGGTACTTATCCCGTTTTTCCACCGCTCTACGACTTCTTCTGCTGAACGTATATACTGCTACTACCCCATTGGAGGTTATCAAAATGCGCTTTACTTGTGATACCAATGAATTGAATACCGCTCTTTCCATTGTCAGCCGCGCGCTGGCTGTGCGCTCTACCAAGCCGATTTTGGAAGGCATTCTGTTTGAATCCTGCGATGAAGGGCTGCGGCTGACCTGCACCGATCTGGCGCTGGGCATTGAAACGCTGCTGCCCGCGACGTTCAGCGAGGAGGGACGCGCCGTTTTGCCGGGTAAACTGCTCTGCGAAATCATCCGCAAGCTGCCGGGAGGCCCATGCGACATCACGGTCGGCGAGCGGATGCAGGCGACGATTCGCTGCGCGAGCATTCGCACGACGATCAACGGTTTCGATCCGGTGGAATATCCTGAATTGCCGCAGGTGGAGGGCGCAAGCTTTGAACTGCCCCAAAACACGCTCAAGGATATGGTCGGCCGGACGCTGTTCGCCATTGCGCAGGACGAGAGCCGCCCGATTCTGACCGGCTGTCTGATGGAAATCAGCCAAACCGAGATGCGCGTCGTCGCGCTGGACGGATACCGGCTTGCGCTGCGCAAGGAGAATGTCGTCGGCCCGGCTGAGCCGATCAGCGCGGTGGTTGGCGGACGCGTTTTGGGCGACATTGCGAAAATCCTGGCGGATACGGAAGAAAACGTCTCCCTGTGCTTCACCAGGAGCCATGTGCGCATGAACATTGGCCAGACGCGCGTGGTTGCGCGCCTGCTGGAAGGCGAATTCATCCGCTACCGCCAGATTCTGCCGGAGGAATGGCAGACCCGTGTGACGGTGGACCGCGCCGAGCTGGGCAGCGCCATCGACCGCGCGAGCCTGATTGCCCGCGAAGGCAAGACCAATCTGGTCTGCTTTAAGATTGACGGCGAAATGCTGGAGGTTACGTCCAATTCCGAGACGGGCGACATGGAAGAGAAGATGCAGGTGAGCACCGAAGGCAAGGATTTGACGATCGCCTTCAACGTGCGCTACATCACGGATGTGCTCAAGGCGCTTTCCGACGAACAGATTGTGATGCGCTTCAATTCCAACGTCAGCCCGTGCGTGATCTGCCCGGTGGAAGGGGAAAGCTATCTGTATCTGGTGCTTCCGGTCCGCGTATTCAACGCGTAAGGAGACGAGGGGTTACGGTGGGGCGTTGCCCCACATCCCGGCAGGAACCTCAGGTTCCTGCACCTCCCGTCTCGTTTATCGCGGCGCGATAAACGAAGGAGAAGACCGGGAGGTTTGCGTTTTTTCGGGTTTTAACGGAAAAATATAAATTTCTCCATTCGCAAAGCGGATGGAAAGAGAGGGTGCGGGGAACGCGGTTCCCTGCCGGGGGGATGGGGATTGGAGCCATGCGTCCGCTGTCGGGATTCGGCATGGCGGAAATCGCAAGGAGCGCTTGCGCGTTCGCGAAGCGGGCGCGTCTGCCGCAGGCAGAGGACAGCGCCCCTATGCGAGTTTCCCGGAGAGCGTCCCGCGGTACCCCCGTGTTTTGCTATGCAGGTTACGTCGCTCAGCCTGAGCTGTTTCAGGAATTACGAAAAGGCGGTTATCGAGCCGGATGCGGGCGTCACCGTATTCACCGGCCCGAACGCGCAGGGAAAAACGAATATTTTAGAGGCGCTGCACCTGTGCTGCCTGGGCAAAAGCCACCGAACCTCGCGCGATGAAGAACTGATTCAGTGGGGAAAGGATACCGCGCGGGTGACGGTCAAAACCGCTCAGCGCGACGGCACGCATGAGGTTGCCGTGATCCTCAGCCGCACCCAGAAGAAGAAAAAAACCGTGCGCATCGGGCTTCGGCAAGCGGAACGCATCGGCGAACTGCTGGGCCATGTCTGCGGCGTGCTGTTTTCGCCGGAAGATCTGCAAATCGTCAAGGAAGGCCCGGCGGAAAGACGGCGTTTTATGGATATGCAGCTTTCTCAGCTGCGGCCAGCCTATTTTTATGCCCTCCAGCGCGCCGTGCGCACGCTCAACCAGCGCAATGCGCTGCTCAAGGAGATTGCCAGAAACCCGTCGCTGCTGCCGACGCTGGATATGTGGGACGAGCAGCTTGCGCGCGTGGGCGCGGTCATCTGCGAAAACCGCCGGGAAGCCGTCGATAAGCTGGCGCAGCTTGCCCGTTCGGCCCATCTGTCGCTGACGGGCGGACGGGAAGAACTGAATCTGCGCTATGTTTCGCAGGTCGCGGACGCGCAAAACGTTTATGAGGCGCTTTTGGAGCGGCTCGCGCGGGCGAGAAGCGAGGATCTGCGGCGGATGACGACCACGGTCGGCGTGCATCGGGACGATATCGCCATCACCATTGACGGCAGGGAAGCGCGCACGTTTGCCTCGCAGGGGCAGCAGCGCAGCGCAGTGCTTTCGCTCAAGCTGGCTCAGCTCGAATGGGCCGGGCAGGAAAGCGGCGAAGCGCCGATTCTGATGCTGGACGACGTGATGAGCGAGCTGGACCCGAACCGCAGACGGCAGCTGATCGAGCGGATCGACCGCGTGCAGACGTTTGTTACCTGCACGGATCTCTCGGATCTGGCTGGCGCGAAGCAGGGCGCGGTATATCGGGTGGAAAAAGGCGAACTGAAGCGGATATGAGCCGCTTTTGGGAAAAAAGAAAAAATCCTGTCAAAATGGGAAAAAACAGGATGATCTGCGGGTTATCCACAATTCTCCACAAGTTATCCACAGAATCCGTAAAACTGTGGAAAACATTGTTGATAACTTGCGGAGAAGCGGATGAAAACCCCAAAACCAGAAACAGACGACGCCAAAACCCAAAATGCCAAAAACCTTTTGGTTTTGGGCTTTTGGCGCCCCAAAATCCCAAAACCAAAAGGCGTGCGGGACTGTGGGATCTCCAAAAGTGGAAAAGTGGGTTTTGGGCGGCACGTCCAACGGAATTCCGTCGTGAAAGGATGCGGACATGGATCGAAACAATAGGCGCGTCAAATATCTCACCGGCGCGAACACAACGTTTAAAGCCTATGGGATGAACGATGAAAAAAAGAAGAAGAATAAAAAGAAGAATACGGTGCAGGGCGCCATCCGAACCGTGATTCTGGCGCTGGCGCTTATCGGTCTGCTCGCTTTGTGCGTCACCTACGCGCTGACGGGTTCGACGCGGGAGAGCGTCGGCCGCGTGTCGCGCATCGGCGCGACGCTCAGCCAAAATGTGTCGCCTTTCGGCGACAGCGTGATTTTCTACGACGGCACGACGCTGCACTGCGTCGCCGCGACGGGCGGCAACGAGTGGAGCTACCAGATCGGCACGAACGCGGACTATGACGCCAACGAAAAGCGCATCGTCGCATGGTCGGGCAACGATCTGTACATCCTCAATCGTAACGGACGCCTCATCTATAACAATAAGATGAGCGACACCGTGCAGTTTGCCAGCGTGGGCGACGAATATGTCGCCGTGTTTGTGGGCGACGCGGATAACGGCGTGGTTTCCGTCATCAACGGCAGCGGCCAGATCGTCGATAACATCACCGTTTCCGATCAGACGCTGCTGGATATCGGATTTTTCATGGCTTCCACCACCTCCAACGCACAGCCGATTGAGCTGATGTGGGTGCTGGGGCTGAACACGACCGGCACGGTGATTTCCACCGAATTGCAGACCTTCCAACCCGGCAAGCTCTCCACCGGCAAAAGCTCCATCGGCGAGCATATCGCCTATTCGATCTACGACGAAAACGGCACGCTCAACGTCGTGACCACGCGGCAGATTCTGCATTACAGCTATCGCGCGCTGGAGGCAAGCAGCCCGACGCTGATTTACGGCTATACCGTTGAGGACGTGAAGCAGAACGGCAGCGTGCTCTATCAACTGCTCGTCCCCGCGCAGGAGCAAAACGAGGGCATCAGCATCGCCAATGTGCGCCTGATGTACGGCAGCGTGGACCGCGTGATCCATCTGCCGAGTGCCTGCATCGCGGCCAGGCTGGGCACAAAATCGGTCTACGGTTTTTCTCAAAACGCAGTCTATGTGTGCAGCTTCGGAGAGACGACCTTCCGCGCCTATGCGCTGCCGATCAATGTGACGGCCGTGCTGGGCATGATGAACGACAACCGCGCGGTGGTGGCCTCCGGTTCGGAAATTTACGTGATCGAGCTGCCGACGTAAGGGGGAAAAGGCATGAACGTCATCGATATTCTGATTCTGGCGGCGCTGGCCGTCAGCGTGATTTTCGGCATGTACCGCGGATTCATCAGCGGGGTGCTCAGCGTGGCGGCGCTCATCGGCGCGGCGGCGGCAGCTTTTGCCATCAGCCCGTCTCTGGCAACGTGGCTCCAGGGAAATGAAACGCTGGTCAACACCCTGATGTATTACACCGACGCGGGCAGCCGCATCAAAGACCTCGATTTGTCGCTGCTCACCGTGGCGCAGGCCAGCCAGAGCGCCGTCGCGCAGATCATCAGCGGCGCGCAGCTGCCCCAGCAGTTTCAGGCGGCGTTTATCAACGCGGTGAATACTGCGCCGGGCGCGACCACGATGTCCACCCTGCTCAGCCAGACGATCGTCAACGTGTCGCTCTCGATTTTGAGCTTCCTGATCTGCTTTCTGGGCTGCTATATTGTCGCGTCGTTCCTCATTCATCTGATCTGCTATGTCTTTGAGCTGCCGGTGCTGCGCCATCTGGACGCGCTGATGGGCGGCGTATTCGGATTGGCGCGCGGCGTGCTGCTGCTGTTCATCTTCTTTGCGCTTGTGCCGATCATTCAGGCGGTCGTGCCGGTGCAGCAGCTGACGGATGTCTTTACGGCCTCGCGGCTGGCGCCGCTGTTTGATAGCCAGATCATTCTCTCCATCCTGGGCGCGTAACGGAGGCGGCGTTATGGAAAGCAAAGCGATTCGGCTAACCAACAAGACGGCTGTCGCGCTCCGGGAAAACGCGAAAAAGACGAGAAACGCGTATTTCATCGTCGGCACAGCCGGCACGCTGGCGCTGCTCGGCGCGGCGGTTTACTTTGGCATGCAGTGGCTGCCCGCCGTGCCGCTGCTGCTGGCGTCGGCGGTGGCGGTGGACGCGCTGCTGGCGCTGGGGGCGCGGCGCGCGTATTTGCAGCTGATCGGGCAGGCCATCTGCACGGAAGCCGCCGCCAGACAGATTCGCGAGAAGCAGAGCGAGAAGGAGCGCCGCCGTCAGGCCGTCAGCGATCTGGTGGCGATGCAGCAGGATGCGCAGCGCCAGACGCCGGCGACTTCGGAGGCGGATTTTGCCGATGCGCTGGGGCAGACGCGCCGCATGCCCGCCGTAAAACCCGCGCCCAAGCCGCCGGAAGCGGCGGGCGGCCATCGCCGGCGCAGACAGGCGGGCTTCACCGTCATCATCGACGATTCAACCAAACAGGTGCAGTGAGGAACATATGATCGCGATCGCATATACCGTTTTGTTCTGCGGCCTCGGCGTGCAGATGATCCGCTGGCTGATGCCGAAAAAAAGTCCGCCGGTTCGAGCGTGGCTGGGCGTTTCACTGGGCGTGCTGATGGAAATGTGCCTTCCGGCGCTCTGCGCCAATCTGCTGGATTTCACGTTCGCCGCGCACATCGCGGCCGTCGCCGCGGTGCTGCTGCTGGCGGCGGTTTGTTATGCCGCGCGGGAAAAAGCGCCGCTGTGCGCCATGCGGGAATCGGACAGGCGGAAGCTGGCCGTGATGGCCGCCGTGGGCGTTTCACTGGGCGTGCTGATGGAAATGTGCCTTCCGGCGCTCTGCGCCAATCTGCTGGATTTCACGCTCGCCGCGCACATTGCGGCCGTCGCCGCGGCGCTGCTGCTGGCGGCGGTTTGTTATGCCGCGCGGGAAAAAGCGCCGCTGTGCGCCATGCGGGAAACGGACAGGCGGCAGCTGGCCGTGATGGCCGCCGTGGGCCTTCCGCTGACGGCGCTCTCGGCCTATCTGCAATACACCCACTGCATCATGCCCGCGTCGGACGGGTCGCTTTGGTGCGGCCAATCCACCTACGGCGATCTGTGCATGCATCTGTCGTTTATCACGTCGCTGGAAAACATGAGCTTTCCGCCGGCTTACAATCTGCTGGCGGGGACGGCGCTTTCCTATCCGTATCTGACCGACGCGCTGAGCACGACGTTTTACATGCTCGGCATGCCGCTTAACCTGTCGCTCGTCGTGCCGGGCACGCTGCTGATGGCGCTGACCTATGCGGGCTATATGCTGCTGGCGCAGCAGCTGCTCGGCGGGCGGCACAAGGCGGTCACGGTCGCGGCGCTGCTGTTCTTTTTGAACGGAGGACTCGGTTTTCTCTATGATTTTGATTTGGCGTTTACGGACAATTTCGCCCGCATTCGCGAGATTTTCACCGGGTATTACAGAACGCCGGCCAATCAGCCCGACCTCAATCTGCGTTTTTCCAACGTTATTGCGGACTTGATGATTCCCCAGCGCGCGCTGCTGGGCGGCTGGGCGATGGGCATTCCGGCCCTGTATCTGCTGATTTCCTCCGCGCGTGAAAAATCGTATCGGCAGACGGCGCTGCTGGCGCTTTGGGCTTCCGCTCTGCCGCTGGTGCATACGCATACGTTCCTGGCGCTCGGCCTGTTTTCCGGCGGCTATCTGCTCGGCAATCTCGTCGAACACAGGCAAGACCGGCGCGGCATTTTGATTCGCGCGGGGCTGTATCTGGGCGTGGTGCTGGCGCTGGCCCTGCCGCAGCTGATGGGCAACGCCGTCAAACAGACGCTGGAGGGCGGCTCGCTGCGGTTCCAGTTTAACTGGGTGAACAACAGCGGCGGATACGGATTCAAGGATTTCTATTTCTGGTTCTGGGTGAAAAACGCGGGTCTGCCGTTCATCCTCGTCGTCTGCGCGTGTCTGTGCGCCCGCAGGCGGGGTTATCTGGATATTGTGCTGGGCATGACGGCGATTTACGTCGTGGCCGAAACGATTCTCTTTCAGCCCAACGAATACGACAACAACAAGCTGTTTTACATCTGGTTCATGTTTGCCATGATTCTGGCCGCGGATTACGGCTCGATGATCATGCAGAGGCTGGCGGGCCTGCCGGGGCGCGCGCTGCTCTGCGGGCTGTTTTTGTGGGCCAGCGTGTTTTCCGGCGCGCTGTCGCTGGGGCGGGAGGCGGTTTCGGGCTATCAGCTCTTTTCCGCCAACGCGGTTGCGGCGGGCGACTGGATTCGCGAAAACACCGACCGCGACGACGTGTTTTTGACCGGACAGCAGCACATTAACCCCGTCTGTTCGCTGGCGGGGCGGCAGATTATCTGCGGAAGCGACCTGTATGTGTTCTTTCACGGGCTGGATTATGCCCAGCAGTCGGCGGATTGCAGGCGCTTTTACGAAAACCCGCGGGAAAATGCCGACGTGCTGACGAAGTACGACGTGCATTACATCTATGTGAGCGACTACGAACGCGCGGAATTTGACGTGGATCTGGATGCGCTGGATGAAACGTATGAACTGATCTACGAAAACGACGACGTGCGCATTTACGACACGGGATGGAGAGAAACGCCGTGACGGAACGGTTTTTAAAGTATTCCCTGGAGCGGAACTGTAAAATCTGCGTCGTGCTGATGCAGGCGGGGCAGATGAAAAAGGTCAATCTGCGCGTGACGGCTATCGGCGAAGATGGGTTTGACGCAGTGTTTTCCGGCCGGAAACGGCCCGTTCATGTTCGGATGGAGGACGTGCTCACCGCCGCTTATGCGCGTGGGGATCAGGGTGCATTGGCGTGACGGAGAGGGTGCTATGGCAAAAGAGATTCAGCGGGAAATGATTCGGCAGATCGCGCTGCGGGCGAAGGCGATGGGCGGCCGGGCGATGCTGGTCGGCGGCTGCGTGCGCGACGCGCTGCTTGGGCGGGAAAGTGCGGATATCGACTGCGAGGTCTACGGCCTTACGCCGGAACAGCTGCATGCGCTGGCGGCGCAATTCGGCACGGTGGATGAAAGCGGCGCGCGATACGGCATTTTTACCCTCAAAGATGCGGGGATTGATTTGGCCGTGCCGAGATTGGAGCGGCGGATCGGCCCGAAGCACGGCGATTTTGACGTGACGGCGAATCCGACGCTCTCTTTTGAACAGGCGGCCGCAAGGCGGGATTTCACCGTCAACGCCATTTTGCAGGATGCGCTGACGGGGGAAATCGTCGATCCGTTCGGCGGAGAGGTGGATTTGCGGCGGGGCATTCTGCGCGCGACGCCGGGCGAAGGCTTTTGCGACGATCCGCTCCGCGTGCTGCGGGGCGCGCAGTTCGCTTCAAGGTTTCATCTGTCGCCGGATGAAGAAACGCTTGCCAGGATGCGGACGATGAAAACGGACGATCTGTCGCCCGCGCGCGTGCTGGGCGAGATGAAAAAGGCGATGGAAGGCGATGCGCCGGACGTGTTTTTTGACGTGCTTCGTCAGGCGGGCGCGCTCGAACCGTGGTTCGGCGAGCTGGCGGCGCTCATCGATGTGCCGCAGCCCTCGTGTTATCATCCGGAGGGCGACGCCTATATCCACAGCATGCTGGTGCTGCATGCGGCCGCGCAGAAAAAGGCGCAGGCGGAAAAGCCGGAAGCCTTTGTTTATGCGGCGCTGACCCATGACCTGGGCAAAGCGATCTCCACCACACGGGGCGAAGACGGCGAATGGCATGCGAATGGGCACGAGAACACCGGCGTGCCGCTGGCGCGCGCCATGCTGGGGCGGCTCGGCGCGGGCAAAGAGATCATCGCCTATTGCGAAAACATGTGCCGCCTGCATATGCGCGCGCATGTCTGCTATTACATGCAGGTGGAAGCGGGCAGAACCAATCTGCTGTTTGATGAATCCGTCTGCCCGCATGATCTTGCGCTGCTGGCCGCCTGCGATACGATGGGCAAGGGGAGCGCGGGCGGAGACGCGCCCAAAGAAGAAGCGTTTCTGATGGGACGCGTCAAAATCTATCAGGAGACGATCGCCGGAGGGATGCCGAGCGGCGGTATGCTGCTTGCAGGCGGCATGAAACCGGGGCCGGAACTGGCTAAAGCACTGGGCGAAGCCCGGCGGCGCGCGCTGCTGGGCGAAGAGGCTCAGGAAGCCGTAAAAGCGGTTTTGAAGCAGAGAAAATTTGAATAAAGGCGATATAGGGTAGGAAGGCCGGAAACCTCAGGTTCCCGGCAGGGTTTGGGATGGAGCCCGTTCCCTGAAGGAGCAATATGACCGATATCAACGGAATTTTCAGTGTCTGCGAGGCTGTCGGAACGGCAGCCTTTGCCGTGTCCGGCGCAATGGTCGCCGTGGATAAGGGGACGGATATTTTCGGCGTGCTGTTGATGGCCGTGTTCACCGCGCTGGGCGGCGGCACGCTGCGCGATATGCTCATCGGCTATTTCCCGCCGCGCATGTTTACCAATTTCCATTATGTGCTGCTCGCCTGTCTGTGCGCGATCATCGTGTTTGCCATCGCAAGGACGTTTAAGGAGCGCTATGTCGCCCGCGAAAGAATGATCGAGCAGATCAACAACGTGTTCGACGCCATCGGGCTTGGCGTGTTCGCCGTTTCCGGCGCGCGCATCGGCATGGAGGCGGGTTTTGCCGACAACATGTTTCTGACCACGTTCCTCGGCACGACCACGGCCATCGGCGGCGGCATGATTCGCGACGTGCTGCTGCGTGAAATGCCGTTCGTGCTCAAAAAGCGCGTCTATGCCGTCGCGGCGATTCTCGGCGCGCTGGGCTATGCGCTGCTGCTGCGCGTCGGTCTGGGCGAAGTCGCGGCCTATGGGCTGGGCATGTTGATTACCACGGCGGTGCGCATGCTGGCAACGGTGTTTAAGTGGAATCTGCCGAAAGCAATCGATAATTGAGAACGTAATTCGTGTTTAAAAAGGGAGTGAGTATGCCATGATCTTGTTTCTGTCAAATCAAGTGAGGGAATTAAGAGAAATTGGATTCCAGACAGAAAAGGAAATGCAAAAGTTCTGCGAGCAAAATATGGATATGCTTCTAGGAATTCAATTTATGGCAAGCGAATTCCGGGTGGCGCAATTTCGATTTGATAGCGTAGCTTATAATAAAAATGGGAATACATTTATGATTATAGAGTATAAAAATGATAAGAATTTTTCTGTCGTAGATCAGGGATATAGCTATATTTCGACTTTGCTCAATCATAAAGCTGATTTTGTTTTGAAGTATAATCAGGTTTTCCATGCAAATAGAGGATTGGAAGATTTTGATTGGACGCAAGTTCGAGTTTTATTTATTGCACCATCCTATACGGTGTATCAAATGAATTCGATTAATTTTAGCGATTTGCCGATGGAATTATGGAAAATAAAGCGATATGAAAATGGAATTCTTTCATTTGAGCAGATTAAGCCGATGAATACGTCTGCAAGCATATCAGGATATGTCTCGAAGACAATATCAACGAGTGAAAAGAGCGTATTTAAGAAAAATGATAGTAGAGATGAAAAAGAGGTTATTGTATATACAGAAGATGATCGACTTGAAGATGGAACAGATACAACGAGAGAGCTATACTTGAATATAAAAGATTACATCTTATCGCTTGATGATGAAATAACAATAAAACCTACAAAACTGTACATCGGATTTCTTTATCATAATCATAATCTTGTGGATATCAAATTGCAAAAGAATTCAATAATTGTTTGGCTCAATACGGAATATGGAAAGCTAGATGACCCAATGAAAGTGATTTCAGATGTTACTCATAAAGGACATCATGGAAATGGAAATTGTCAAATTAAATTATCAGGCAAAGAAAATATTGGCTATATTAAAGATTTGATTCTATCCCATTATCAAAATCAAATATCGGATAGTAAAGCATAGTGATTAAAAAGGTGAGCATATGCTTTTTATACAGCATTACGATTCCCCTCTGGGCGGCGTGCTGCTCGCCGCGGACAATGCGGGATTGACGGGACTCTGGTTTAACGGCGCGAAATATTTTGCGGCCAATCTGCCTGAAGCGCGCGAAGAAAAGCGCACGCCGATTCTGGATGAAACGGCGCGCTGGCTGGATATCTATTTTGCAGGCGGACAGCCGGATTTCACGCCGCCGCTGCATTTGATCGGTTCGGATTTCAGACGGCGCGTCTGGAAGCGCCTGCTTGAAATTCCGTATGGGCAGACGACGACATACGGCGCGCTGCTGGGCGGCGGCATGAGCGCGCAGGCTGTCGGCGGCGCGGTTGGACACAACCCGATTTCCATCATTGTGCCCTGTCATCGCGTGATAGGCGCAAACGGCAGCCTGACGGGCTATGCGGGCGGCATCGATAAAAAAATCGGCCTGCTGACGCTGGAGGGCGTAGATGTGGGGCGGCTGACCCTATCAAAATGCAAGACAAAATGCAATGCTTCCTGAAAAGAGGAAAAGCGAATACGAGAAAAGCGCCCGGCCAAAATCGGGCGCTTCACTTTTGAAAAATGATGCGATTTATCCACAAAAACAGAAAAGATTGTGGACAATCACGCTTCTGGCCGTTCCATGTTGTTTTCCTCATGAAGATGGCGGCGGCGGGAAGACTTGAAATGCTGCGGAATGGTGCGGAAGCTCTTTTTGAGCTTGATGGACTGCACAAAGCAGAGCGCTACCAGCAGCAGCGAAACGATAAACAGGATATCCGTGTAGACAAAGCCGCGAATCGCGCAGACCAGCGTAATCAGAGCGCTCATCACGGTGATGACGAGCAGACCCAGCACGTTGAGTTTTCGGCGCAGAATGAAATTTTTGAAGCGCTGACGCTTGGATGGTTTTTGACTCATGCGATGACATTCCTCCCCGGAAAATGGCTGTTTAACAAGCCGTATATCGTATTCTTTCGCCGAAAAAAGGAAAACCCCTTTTAAATCTGCGTTAAGAAATCATAATCTGCGGGCGGTCAAACGGGAAAAACGGGGCGCTTTTTCCACAGAACTGTGGAAAAATCAGCTTCTTGCGGCGCGCTCGGCATTGGCGGCCATCCACGCGACGCACAGCGGCAGCACATCCTCATCCACCTTGAACATGCCGTGGTGATGGGCGTAGCAGCAATTCTTTTCCGGCGCGAGCATGCCGACCTGCACAAAGCAGCTGGGGGCGATAGCGCGGTAGGCGGCGAAGTCGTCGCCGAGCATGCAGGGTTCCTGTTTTTGAATTTTTTCCGGCGGAACGAGTTCGGCGGCGGTTTCGCGGGCGATTTGGCAGAGGGCTTCGTCGTTGACGACCACACCCGTCACTTCGTTGATGTCGATTTCGGCGGTGCAGCCGTAGGCGGCGCTCACGTCGGTGATGATGCGCTTGAAATGCTCGATGAGCCGCGCGTGCACGTTGTCGTCAAATGCGCGCAGCGTACCCTCCAGCACGGCGTCCTGCGCGATGATGTTGCAGCGCGTGCCCGCGTGGAACGAGCCGACGGTGACGACCACGCTGTCCATCGGGGAAGTGAAGCGGGAGACGATGGTTTGCAGCGACTGCACGACCGCCGCGCCCGCGGTGATCGCGTCTACGCACTGTTCCGGCGTCGCGCCGTGGCCGCCTTTGCCGTGGATGGTGATTTTGAACATATCCGGCTCGGCCCAGATGCCGCCTGGCGTGGCATGCAGCGTGCCGGTCGGATACAGGCTCCAGACGTGCAGGCCGAAAAACGCGTCTACGTCGCTGACCAGTCCCGTTGCAATGACCTCGTCCGCGCCGTGTTCGCCCTCCTCGGCGGGCTGGAAGATGATCTTATAGGCGCCGCAAAGCTCGTCGGCATGCGCTTTGAGCAGGCGGGCGACATACACGCCGCAGGTGGTATGCGCGTCGTGGCCGCAGCCGTGCATCAGACCGTCGTGTTCGGATTTATAGGGCACGTCGCAAAGCTCCTGAAGTTGCAGCGCATCGGTATCGAAGCGCAGGCCGACGGTTTTGCCGGGCTTTGCGCCATGGATGACGGCGATGGTGATGTTGTCCTTCGGACAGAGCATGTCGATGCCGTGGGCTTTGAGCTGCTCGCGCACGCGCAGGTTGGTTCGGTTTTCAAAATGGGACGGTTCGGGATGGCGGTGGAGATCCTCGAAAAAGGCGCGCATTTCGCCTTCATACGCTTGGGCTTCATTCAAAAAATTCATGGCATTCACGCTTTCTTGTAATGTACGGGGAGAGGAAAAAACGTTGGGGCGCTGCCCCAAACCCCGGCAGAAACCTGAGGGTTCTGCACTTCCCACTTTTGATTGCTGCGCAATCAAAGGGATGAAAACATGTTTCTCTGTTCAAAGAAAAAATCCTTTTTCGCTTTTGCGTTATTGCAGGATTTTTACGTCGGCGGTCACGCGGACGGGCAGGGTTTCATACTGCGCGGGCCAGTTCAGGCGCTCCCAGGCGGGAATATCGGGAAAAGCCCGAATGCGGATTTTGCCGAAACCGACGGCGTCGCAGGAGGCGGCCTGGAGTTTTTGCAGCACGTTGACGCAGTCCTGTGCAATTTCGGCGGCGAGTTCTTCTTCCGTGCGCTGCTGATTACCGGCGGAGAGGGTGAGCGTCAGGCGCAGAGAGACAAAGAGCGTGCCATCCGGATCGATTCTGCGTTTGACGCGGGTTTGCAGGCGGGTTTTATACTGCGCGCCGTCCATGACGGAGACGCGGGTGCTGGCTTTGCCCGTCATCAGGCAGAAGAGGCTGACTTCGCTTCCGGTGAGGGTACCGGTCATACGCGGGCCGGAAAACAGCGCCGCGCCCATGTATTCATTCGGCGCGGGCGCCGTTCGGGGCAGATGGCCTGGCAGGCGGTCGATATCTGTTTTGCCTTGCAGCAGCAGGATATTGTCAAAGTCGTTGCCCGCGGCATAGACGGCTGCCGCGTCTGTCGCGGCGGATTCCATGGCGGCGATGACGGCGGAGAGATTTGGGCTGGGCGGGATGACGTCAAGCTGTTCATAGTGTTCAAACAGCACTTCAAGATACTTGGACAGGCGCAAGCCGAGCACGGCGCGCTGTCTGCGGATGAAATCGCCCGCATGATCCGGCGTGACGACGACGACGGCTTCGTCGTTGGCGCGGTAGATGGCGTGAATCTGCTTGAGGATGGAGAGCGTCGCATCCGTTTCGGCCAGCGTCTGGCTGATGACGATTTCCTGCAGCTGGGAGAGATTGACGGTGCGCGGCGTGGTTGCGCCCAGCAGGCCCAGCGCGCGCAGACAGCTCGGCGCGGTAGCGCTCAGGACGATGTAGCCTGTTTCGGTTTGTTCCAGATTTTCGGTTGAACCGTCTTCGCTTTGGGCGCCTGATGCCCCCGAAGCGGCGCTCTCCTGCGAGCCGGAAAGGGCTTTGACGGTGATGGTCAGGTTGCCTTCTGGCGCGGCGTCCACCGCCATCGCGATGACGAATAAGCTGCTTTCGATCTCCTGCCCGCCCGTGCAGCCGCCCAACAGCAGGGGCAGAAACGTGAGCAGCATCAACGCGATTTTTTTCAAAGCGTCGTCATCTCCTTACGGGTGAACCTTATCGTCGCGCTGTACGACTCCTTCAGTCAGCTCCCTTTAAGAGGGAGCCTTTTTGAAGAAAGAAATCCCAATCAAAATCCCTTCCGGAATCAGCAGAAACGGCGATACGGCCAGCAGCACGTCCATGCCGAAAAAGGCGGTCGCCATCAGCGCGCCCAGCAGCAGCGCCGCGCAGAGCCACAGGCTGAAAAAACGCAGTTTCGGGAATGCCGTTTCAAGCGCCTGTGCCGCCGCGCAGAGGGTGGAAACCGCGCCGATGAGCATCGAAAAGAGCTGGGCGAGTATCAGCAGCGTCTGCACCAGCCCTTCCCGCGGGCGCGCGCTGGCCAGAATCAGCATCCGCGCGCCCCAGACATGCTGCCCCTGAATGATTTCATAGGGATTGCATAGAGCCAGCGCCGCCAGCATCAGCGCGCCGAGCAGGCCGCCGAAGCCGACGCGCAGCGCGAAAAAGCCGCCTTTCGGCACAGGCGCAGGCGTTTCCAATTCCTGAGGCGGCAGAAAGAGCATCAGCGCGGGCGAACAGGCTGAAAGGCTGAGCAGTGCGCTCAGACCGAGGGAGCGGACGCCAGCGCCCAGCAGCGGAAAAAGCCCAGCCATCGAGCTGGAGGAAAGCGAAAGCCCCGCAAAGACGGCCAGCGCGGCGGGCAGCAGCCAGCGAAGCGCGAACGCCACGCGGCACACGCCCGTGCCGGAAGACAGCGCGCAGAGAAGCGCAAACGAGAGGGTCAGCATCAGGCTGGTCAGCAGACGGCCGTTTGGTAAAAGCGTCTGCTGGGCGAGCGTCGCGCCGGCGGCCAGCAGCAAAGCGCTGCAAACGAGCAGCGAAACGGCCAGCACAACGCAGAAGGCCCTTCCCGGCGCTTTGGAGAGCCTTTTGGGCGCGGCAAGGCCAATCGCTCCGCCCAGCAGCAGCGCGGGCACAGCGGCCCCATACGCGGCGTTGAGGGCAAGCGGCACGGTCAGCCCCGTCCCGACGGCGAAAATCTGCGCGCCGCATGCGACGCCCGCCGCACAGGCCCGCGCGCGATAGGCGGCGCGGGTGCGCTGCTCAATGCTCCTGTCTTGCAAAAAAAGCCCTCGCTTTCTGCCGCCACAGCGGGAAACGAATCAACAGATCCGGGTTGCCGGGGCGCTTCGGCGTGAGCGGCGCGGTCAAAGGCGAACCGACCGAGCGCATGGCGCACGCGGCGCACAGCAGCGCAAGCCCCAGCAGCGCCATCAGATACAGGCCGCCCAGCGCGCCCGCCGTCAGAAACAAAAGCTGAATGATTTTTATGCCCACGCTCAGCGCATAGTTGGGGATGCAGAAACCGCCCAGTCCGCTGGCCGCGACGACAATCAGCAGCAGCGGGCTGACGATGTCCGCGCTGACGGCGCTCTGCCCCAGAATCAGGCCGGAAACGATGCCCAGCGCGTTGCCCATCGTACCCGGCGCGCGCAGTCCGGCCTCGCTGATGAGATCGAACGCCAGCGTCATCAGCAGCGCATCCAGAAAAATGGGCGTGGGCACGCGGGAACTGGTTTCATAGACGCTGGCCAGCAGAATCGGCGAAAGCAGCTCGGTGTGAAACCGAATGACGGCGATATACGCGCCCGGCAGAAACAGGTGAATCAGCATGCCGATGAGCCGAACGACGCGCAGAAACGTGCCGTACTGCCAGCGCATGGAAGCGTCGTCCGACGTGTGAAGCTGGTGCCAGAAGGTCGAGGGCGCGCCCAGCGCCAGCGGCGAACCATCCGTCAGCACGACGACCTGTCCCTCCGCCAGAAACGACGCGGCTCTGTCCGGCCGCTCGGTGGAGACGCACTGGGGAATCAGCGCCATCGGATGATCTTCGATCAGCTGCTCAACCTCGCCCGCCGATAATGCGAAATCGCTTGAACAGGCCGTCAGTCTTTTTCTGATACGCGCGAGCATCGCTTCATCCGCCGTGCCGCGCAGATACAGCAGCGCGCAGCGGGTTTTCATCGCGCCGCCGATGGAGAGAAATTCCGTCGTCAGCTCTTCGCGCTGCACAATGCGCCGAAGCAGGGTGATGTTGGTTCGGATGGATTCGCCGAAGCTTTCGTGCGGGCCGAGCACAACCTGCTCTGCCTCCGGTCTGCCGACGGCGCGCTTTTCAAACCCGCGCGTATCCATCACGCACGCGGCTGCGCACCCGTCGCACAGCAGCACGCTCTGCCCGGAGAGCGCGTCCGCAATCAGGTCGTCGAAATTCGATTTCATCTCCGTCGGCAGGACGGAAACGACGTTTTCAATCAGATAATCGACACGGCTTTCCGCCGGCGCATCCTCTCCGGCGTCGGGCGGCAGGGCCATGCACGGCTTGAGGATGTTTTCATCGATTTCGCGCGTATCGGTCATGCCGTCGATGGTCATCAGGGCGGAGATAAACGCGCCGCTGCGGAATCTGCGGATGATGATATCCGCGTTGCCCGACGCGCCGAAGCGGTCGCGGAACACGCCGATGTTGCGCGCCAAATCCGCGCTGAGCGAAATGGGATCGTCCTCCATGAATACGCCTCCATGCGTGTGTTTGGCAGATAGGATATCCGAAACGCACGCGTGTCATGCAGGGGCCGATTCATCGGACGATTTGTCAGAATTGACCGATATGACAACAAAAAAACACACAATTTTGAGTGTCTGCTATGGCCTTTGCATGAAAGGTGTGTTATACTAAAGCCAACAGGAAAGTTTTGACTTGTTTCATAAGGAGGACATGCTCATGCAGCTTACCGTTCGTCAGCCTTCCGCGTCCGAGGATGCGAAGCACTATACCACAGACCGTCTGCGCAGCGAATACCTCATCGAGACCGTGTTCGCGCCGGACGACGCGATTTTAACCTATTCCCATTTTGACCGCATCATCGCCGGCGGCGTGATGCCCGTCAACAAGAGCGTGGAGCTGGTCGGCTGCAAGGAGCTGGCTTCCGACACGTTCCTCCAGCGCCGCGAGATGGGCGTGATTAACATCGGCGGCAAGGGCAAGATCACCGTGGACGGCACGGTCTATGACCTCAAGCAGTATGACGGCCTGTATGTCGGCATGGGCGCGAAGGAGCTGAGCTTCACCAGCGACGATCCGGCCGATCCGGCTAAGTTCTACATCAACACCTGCCCTGCGCATAAGACCTATCCGACCGTCAAAATTGACATCGATAAGGCCAACAAGCGCCCGCTGGGCAGCGTGGAGACCTGCAACAAGCGCGTCATCAACCAGTATATCCATCCGGCCGTCATGCAGAGCTGCCAGCTGTGCATGGGCATGACCCAGCTCGCGCCGGGCAGCAACTGGAATTCCATGCCCTGCCACACGCACGAGCGCCGCATGGAGGTCTATTTCTACTTCGATCTCAAGGATAACAACGTCGTCTTCCACATGATGGGCGAGCCGACCGAGACCCGCCACCTGCTCATGCACAACGAGCAGGCCGTCATCTCCCCGTCCTGGTCGATCCACACCGGCGTGGGCACGAGCAACTATACCTTCATCTGGGGCATGTGCGGCGAGAATCAGGAATTTGACGACATGGACAACATCGATCCGATGGATCTGCGGTAATCTTTGATTCTGCCTTGCGGCGGAATGATGAGATACAGAAATCATCAAGAAGGAGGCTTTTTCCCATGAACGAATTTATGAAGAATTTCAGCCTGGAAGGCAAGATTGCCTTCGTCACCGGCGCGTCTTACGGCATCGGCTTCGCCATCGCCAGCGCGTATGCGGCGGCAGGCGCGACCATCGTCTTCAACGATATCAATCAGGAGCTGGTCAACAAGGGTCTGGCTGCTTACGAAGAGAAGGGCATCAAGGCGCACGGCTATGTCTGCGACGTGACCGACGAGGAAGCGGTGCAGAAGACCGTCGCCAAGATCCGTGAGGAAGTCGGCATCATCGATATTCTGGTCAACAACGCCGGCATCATCAAGCGTATCCCGATGCTGGAGATGAGCGCCGCCGATTTCCGCAAGGTCATCGACGTTGACCTGAACGCGCCGTTCATCGTCTCCAAGGCCTGCATTCCGGGCATGATCGAAAAGGGCCACGGCAAGATCATCAACATCTGCTCCATGATGAGCGAGTTGGGCCGTGAGACCGTTTCCGCCTACGCGGCGGCTAAGGGCGGCCTGAAGATGCTGACCCGCAACATCTGCTCCGAGTATGGCGAGGCGAACATCCAGTGCAACGGCATCGGTCCGGGCTACATCGAGACCCCGCAGACCGCGCCGCTGCGCGAGCGTCAGCCGGACGGCAGCCGTCATCCGTTTGACCAGTTCATCATCTCCAAGACCCCTGCCGCGCGCTGGGGCAAGACGGAGGACCTCCAGGGCCCGGCCGTGTTCCTCGCGTCCGACGCGTCCAACTTCGTCAACGGCCACATCCTCTACGTGGACGGCGGCATTCTGGCCTATATCGGCAAGCAGCCGTAAGCGGATTGGAAAGCGCATAAAGACATAAAAAAGCCGAACTTCTTCAATCATGAAGGGGTTCGGCTTTTTCATGCCTATCAGTTTTCAAAGTCAAAATACGTTTCCGGATACGGTTCGTTTTTCAGCCGATAATGCCACCATTCCTCGCTGTATGCCTCGAAACCCGCATCCTCCATGCCTGTTTTGAGCAGGCGGCGGTTTTCCCTCTGCGCGGCGGTCAACTGGGCGTATTCGTGCGCGGAAATCGGCGAAAACCAGTCAAATTCACCGCCCATATCCAGCGGCACGCCCTTCTCATCCGTCAAAGTCAAATCAACGGTTGAGCCGCGCGAATGGCCGGAGCGCCGCGCAATATATCCGCGCGGAAAAAGCTCCCTTTTTTCCAGCGTCGGATAAAATTCGGCCTTACCGACGGTATCGTTTTCAGCCTGCGCCCAGAGGACGAAATCATCCACCGCGCGCTGCGGACGATACGCGTCGTAAATCAGCAGACGCAGCCCCTTTGAGGCGAAATGTGCCGCCGCCTTTTTCAGCGCCAGCGCGGCAGGCAGGGTCAGCACGGCGCGCGCCGCGCCATACCCGCAGGCGGGACGGCCCATGAAATTGTGACTGCCCGCATAGCGGATATCTTCAAACGCATCCGGGATGATATCGCGGACGTAAGCGAAGTCTTCAGGAAGCATGCTTTTCAGAACAACCCCGTAATCTTTCCGTCGTCCGTCACATCGATATTGACGGCGGCGGGCACTTTCGGCAGGCCCGGCATGGTCATGATATCGCCGGAAAGGGCGACCACAAAGCCCGCGCCCGCGCTGACTTTGACGCTGCGAATGGTCAGCGTGAAACCTTCCGGCGCGCCGAGCTTTTTCGCGTCGTCGGAGAAGGAATACTGCGTTTTCGCGATGCACACGGGCATATGGCCGCAGCCTTCGTCGGTCAGCTGCTTGAGCGTTTTCGTCGCGGCAGGCGTGAACGCCACGTCCTTCGCGCCGTAAATGCGCGTCGCGACGGCGCGGATTTTATCCGCCAGCGGCAGCTCGTCGGGATAGGTGAACGCAAACGCGGAAGGATCGGCCTGGGCTGCCTCTTCCATCACCAGTCGGGCCAGCTCACGGCCGCCCTCGCCGCCCTTCGCCCAAACCTCGCAGAGCGCGACTTTCGCGCCGGTTTCCGCCGCCGCACGGCGCACCAGCTCGATTTCCGCGTCGGTATCGGTCGTAAAGCGGTTGAGCGCGACCACCGGATGCAGACCCCAGACCTCGCGGATGTTGCGCAGATGGCGGCGCAGATTGGCGAGGCCGCGTTCCAGCGCTTCGAGGTTCTCCGTGCCGAGGTCGGCTTTGGCCACGCCGCCGTGGCTCTTGAGCGCGCGAACCGTCGCCACGAGCACGACCGCGCTGGGCACGAGATTCGCCATGCGGCACTTGATATCGATGAATTTTTCCGCGCCGAGGTCTGCGCCGAAGCCCGCCTCCGTCACCACAACGTCTGCCAGACGGAGCGCCGTCTGCGTGGCGATCACCGTGTTGCAGCCGTGCGCGATGTTGGCGAACGGGCCGCCGTGAACGAACGCGGGCGTGCCGATGAGCGTCTGCACGAGGTTCGGGCGGAGGGCGTCTTTGAGCAGCGCCGTCGCCGCGCCCTGCGCGTGGATATCTCCCGCGGTCACGGGCTTGTCGTCATAGGTGCGGGCGACGACAATGCGGGCGATGCGCGCCTTGAGATCCGCAATGGAGGAAGCGAGACAAAGCGTCGCCATGATTTCGCTGGCCGTCGTGATGTCAAACCCATCTTCGCGCGGCGTGCCGTTGGGCTTGCCGCCCAGACCGTCGAGAATATTGCGCAACTGACGGTCATTCATATCCATGCAGCGCTTCCAAGTCACGCGGCGCGGATCGATGCCCAGCGGATTGCCCTGCTGAATGCTGTTGTCTACCATCGCGGCGATCAGGTTGTTCGCCGCCGTGATGGCGTGCATGTCGCCCGTGAAATGCAGATTGATGTCCTCCATCGGCACGACCTGCGCATAGCCGCCGCCCGCCGCGCCGCCCTTCACGCCGAAAACCGGGCCGAGAGACGGTTCGCGAAGCGCGAGGCACGCGTTGCATCCCTCCAGCCGCAAAGCGTCGGCCAGTCCGATGGAAACGGTCGTCTTGCCTTCGCCAGCCGGGGTCGGATTGATGGCTGTGACCAGCACCAGCCTGCCTTTCTGCGGACGATCCTTCAAAGCAAGGTAATCCACCTTTGCCTTATAGCGGCCGTAAGGTTCCAGCAGATCGGGCGTAAGGCCGAGCGTATCGGCGATTTTTTCAATGGGCTGCATCACGCAGGACTGCGCAATTTCAATATCGGTCAACATGAGCATCCTCCTTCATCTGAACGAAAATGGGATGACGATTGAATAAATTGATTATAAAGGAAAAAAGGATGCAATGCAATGCTTTACGAACGTTCACCCGCGGATTTTTCTGCAAATGAAAAGCCTTAAAAAGACAGGAAAATTGAAACAAACTGTCAATTTTGAGTTGAATTCCGTCGTTTTTTTCTTGCTTTTTGCCTTTTGTCGTGATAAGATATTTCAAACGCTTTTCCGTGATAAAGGCGTAAAGACGCGCCTTGACGAAATGAAAACCGGAAAGCGTCTGCATTTTTTTATTTTTTCAAGGAGGCTTATCTTATGGAACGCGTATTCAACTTTGCGCCAGGCCCGTCCATGCTGCCGCTGCCCGTGCTTGAGCAGATTCAGAAGGAGCTGCTGTGTTACGGCAGTACCGGCATGTCCGTGATGGAGATGAGCCACCGATCTAAAATGTATCTGGATATCTTCAATCAGACCGTCGCCGATCTGCGCGAAGTGATGGCCATTCCGGAGAATTATAAGGTCATTTTCCCGCAGGGCGGCGCGACGGCCATGTTCGCGGCGGTCGCCATGAACCTGATGGACGGCGGAAAAGCCGATTATATCGATTCCGGCAACTTCTCTCATAACGCGCTGGTGGAAGCGCAGAAATACGGCGAGGTCAACGTCGCCGGTTCTTCCCGCGCGGAAAACTATACGCATATTCCGGATTATACCCTCTCGCCGGACGCGAAGTATGTCCACATCACGACCAACAACACGATCTACGGCACACGCTGGGATCACATTCCCGACACGGGCAGCGTGCCGCTGGTTGCGGACATGTCCTCCAACATCCTGAGCGAGGTTTACGACGTGAGCAGGTTCGGCGTGATTTATGCCGGCGCGCAGAAGAACGTCGCGCCCGCGGGCGTGGTCATCCTGATCGTGCGCGAAGACCTGCTCGGCCACGAACTGCCGATCACCCCGAAGGTCATGAATTTCGCCAAGCTCGCCGAGGCGGACAGCATGCTCAACACGCCGAACTGCTTCGGCATCTATGTCGCGGGCCTGACCTTCAAATGGATTAAAGCGCAGGGCGGCGTTGCGGCGCTGGAAAAAGTCAACATCGAAAAAGCCAAACTGCTCTATGATTATCTGGATGAAAGCAAGCTGTTTATCGGCACGGCGCAGAAGCGCGACCGCAGCCGCATGAATGTCACGTTTGTCACCGGGGATCCGGAACTGGACGCGAAATTCGTCAAGGAAGCCGCCGCGCAGGGCCTTGTGAATCTCAAAGGGCACCGCATTGTCGGCGGTATGCGCGCAAGCATCTATAACGCCATGCCGATGGAGGGCGTGAAGAAGCTCGTCGATTTCATGAAACAATTTGAAATGGAGAATTGAGTGATGAACTATCAGATTCAAACGCTGAACGCGATTTCCCCCGCGATTTATACCCAACTCGGCGAACATTATCACGTCAGCGATCACGCCGAACAGCCGGACGCCATTCTCGTCCGTTCGGCTTCCATGCATGACCACCCGCTTGCGCCTTCCGTGCTGTGCATTGCGCGCGCAGGCGCAGGCACGAACAACATTCCGATTGACGCATGCACGCAGGCGGGCGTGTGCGTATTGAATACGCCGGGCGCGAACGCGAACGCCGTCTGCGAAATGGTGCTGGCGGCCATGCTGCTCTCCTGCCGCGATATTGTCGGCGGCATCGAATGGGCGCGCGGCCTGAAGGGGCAGGGCGACGGCATTGAAAAGGCCGTTGAAAAAGGAAAAAAGGCGTTTGTCGGCCCGGAACTGCGCGGCAAGACGCTCGGCGTGATCGGTCTGGGCGCCATCGGCGTGCTGGTTGCCAACGCGGCTGTTGCGCTGGGCATGAACGTCGTCGGTTATGACCCGATGATTTCCGTTGAGCACGCGTGGAAGCTCTCGCAGCGCGTCAAGCACGAAAATTCGCTCGACGAGCTGTTTGCCGCCTGCGATTTCATCACCGTGCATGTGCCGATGAACGATAAGACCCGCGGCATGATCGGCCGCCGGGCGCTGTCGCTTTGCAAAAAAGGCGTGCGCATTCTGAATTATGCGCGCGGCGGGCTGGTCGATGAAGCTGCGCTGCTTGAAGCGCTGGCAGACGGACGCGTCGCGGCCTATGTCACGGATTTCCCTTCCGACGCGCTGCTGGGTGCAAAGGGCGTAATCTGCACGCCGCATCTGGGCGCATCCACGCCGGAAAGCGAGGAGAACTGCGCCGTCATGGCTGCCGCGCAGACGCGGGACTTCCTCGAATCGGGCATCATCCACAACAGCGTGAATTTGCCAGCCGTGGACGTCGCGCCCGTCAGCAAGCCGCGCCTTTTCTGCATCCATGAAAACGTGCCGAATGTGCTCGGCTCGATTACCTCCGCCGTCGCGGGCTTTGGGCTGAATATCTCCGATCTGGTCAACCGTTCGCGCGGGAATATCGCCGTTTCCGTTGTCGATCTGGACGACGTGCCGAAAGAAAAACAGAGCGCGCTGATTGAAGCCGTGGAAAAGCTTGCGGGCATGAAGCGGGTGAGGCTGCTGGGGGTATAATTCCTTCAGCCAGCTTCCTGAAAAAGGGAGCCTGGTTGCAAATCGTCTATGGATACCCTGAAAGCGTCATTTAGGGAAAATACCACATTTTATCGCGCTATTAAAAAAACCTCCCTCAGTGAGGGAGGCGGCACAACGAAATTGTGACGGAAGGAGTAAACGAGGCATTTGCCTCGTTTACTCTTTTTATTTCGCCGGCGACAGCAGATATCGAATTTCAAATCCCTTGGACAGATTGCCGCTGAGCCTGAGCTGGCCGCTCAGGTAGAGCTTATCGACGGTCACGAGGCCGCGCGCCATGGCGAGCAGGTTATCGAAGCTGCAATGCACATAGGCTTCCGCGTCGTCGGCAGATGCAGGCTCAACCTGCATGCCGTTTTCGTTAAAACGGATCGTGAACGTGCCTGCGCCGCGCCCGATGATGGTGATCTGCACGACGCGATGATAGCCGCTCTCGTGCTTGACGCGATTGGTGCGCTCATTTTCCATGTAGCAGTGGCACAGCTGGTCAAAGGCTTCTTCAAAGGGGATCGGTTCGCCCGCGCCCGCGCCGCCGCAAATATCCTCGTACATGCGGTTATAGCGTTCGGCGCTCTTGTCCCACGAAAAATCCTTCTTCATGCAGCGCACGCGCAGACGGTCAAACATCTCTTCGTCGCCGAAATACAGCTTGACGGCTTCGGAAATGGCCAGATACAAGTCCTTGGCCTGATAATCTGAGAACGCGAAACCGTCGCCGATGCCGTCAAAATCCTTGTAGGCGCGCACGGAGTCCTTCAGGCCGCCCGTCTCATGGACAATGGGCACGGTGCCATAGCGCATCGCCATCATCTGCGACAGGCCGCACGGCTCAAAGCGCGAAGGCATCAGATACATATCCGCGCCCGCAAAGACTGCGCTGGCCGTCGGCTCGTTGTAATCGCTGGAGAAGCCGAGCTGACCCGGCCACTGTTCCTTTGCCCACGTGAAATATTCGATATACTTTGGATCGCCCTGGCCGAAGACGATGAGCTGCACGCCCATATCCATCAGCTGCGGCAGGATTTCACGAATCAGCTCGATGCCCTTCTGTTCGACCAGCCGCGCGACGCTGGCCAGCAGCGGCCACTCGCTCTCCTGATTCAGGCCGAAAAGGCGCTGGATTTCGCGCTTGCAGCGCGCCTTGCCCGTTCTGTCTTCGATGGTGAAGTGATACGGCACGAGCGGATCGCTTTCCGGGTTGTAATGCGCCACATCGATGCCGTTGAGAATGCCGTAGAGTTTATGATCCACCATATCCACCACGCCCTGCAAGCCGTGGGCAAAGTAGGGATAATGCAGCTCGCGCGCATAGGTCGGGGACACGGTCGTCACCGCGTCCGCCATGAGCATTGCGCCTTTCATCAGGTTGATATCCTGCCGCCCTTCAAACTCATAGCTCAGGCCGCCGTGATACCAGCCATCCGGCAGAGCGAACGTCGCTTCCATCTCGCTTCTGCCGAACTGCCCCTGATAGGCGATGTTGTGGATGGTATACACCGTCTTGATATGAGAAAGTTCCGGCCGCAGCACCGCGTCGTTTTTCAGATACAGGATCGCCAGCGCGGTTTCCCAGTCGTTGCAGTGCAGAATATCCGGCAGGTCGCCGAATTCCGGCAGCAGATCGATTACCGCGCGGCAGAAGAACGCGAAGCGCAGCGAATCGTCGCCATAGCCGTACAGGCGCGGGCGATGGAACAGATGCTCATTGCCGATGGCGTAAACGGTCACGCCGTTCAGCGCGCCGCGATAGAGCGAACAGGCAAGGCGGCGCTGACCGAGCGCAATTTGGCAGGTTTTGATCCGCTCAAATTCATCGCCGTAATTTTCCTGTGTGACGCGATACATCGGGGTGACGATCGCCATGTCGTCGCCCGTTTTTTGAAGGGCCGGCGGCAGGGAAAACGCCACGTCCGCCAGACCGCCGGATTTGCTAAAAGGTGCGCATTCGCTTGAAACAAACAGAATTTTCATAGGCCGGCTTTCCTTTCGCATACTGTAACTGTTTCTATTTTACAGATTGAAAAAGAAGAAGTCAACAATTTTAACAAATTCGCGAAAATAGATCCATTATTTCTGCAAAAAGCGGCTTGAAGCCGCCCGCGCTCATGCCGACGGGAAGCACTTCATAATGGAAACGGCGGCATTCTGAAAACGCATTTTTTGAGACATATGAATGGTCCATTTTGGAAAAGACAAAATAAAAAGCGGGGTGCAGCCCGCCGAGTATGTTTGAATTAAAGCCCCAAATGGTTTTCGATTCTGGCCACGCGAAGCGCCAGATCGCTTTCGGAATAGTCGGAAGTCTTCGCCGTGCGTTTAATATCCGTGCGCGCCAGCAGATAGTCGCTGGAAACCTCCAGCGTGTCAGCCAGAAGGCAGAGCGTCTCCAGGCTCGGCTGACGCAATCCGCGCTCATACAGTCCCACCGTGTTCAGGCTCTTGCCGATCACATCGGCCAGCGCCTGCTGACTCATGTGCTTGGCCGTGCGGGCAGCTTTCAGCCGCTCACCAAACTTGACCATCCTTGCACCTCCTTTTAGGCGATCGTTCACCCTGATTTATAATTATTATAATTATACCGTTCGCGCGAAAATCGTCTACGGACAAAAAGGGTGTTTTTTGAAAAAACGGAATATTTCTAACTTTTTCTCTATCAATCGACAAAATTTTTAAAGATATAAGGATTCCGTTTTGTCCATCAGGCGCAAAGCCTCTTTGCCCCCGCGTCAAAACATGATATAATGCTGTTATCGGGATGAATATTTTAAAAATTGTTTACGATTTCTGAACATTGGAGGTTTCTGCGCATGCAAAGCAAAACAGAAAACCACACAATGCGTGTGTTTTATCTGCTGGCTATCGTCTTTGTAGTGGATGGTCACACTACACTTGGTAATCTATTTGATCTAAACGGTCTGTTCCGCTACTATTCCTTTCACCTGATGATGTTCGCTTTCGGTTCCGGTTATTTTTTCAAATTCTACGGCGGCGCGCTTTCCGATTTTGCGCACCGGGCGAAAAAGCTGCTCGTGCCGCTGTATTTGTGGAACGTTGTTTACGGCGTGGGCGCGGCGCTGCTGCGCAGGTTCGGCGGTTTTGAACTCGGCGAACCGATTTCGGCCTACACGCTGCTGCTCGCGCCGCTCACCGACGGTCAGCACTTCGTCTGGAACCTCGGCGCGTGGTTCATTTTTCCGTTATTTTTCGCGCAGGTTTTCTACGCGGGTATCCGCCGCCTGTCCGTGCGATGGCACGAAAACGAAGTCATGACCTTTCTGCTCTGCCTGATTCCCGGCTGTGCCGCCGTGCAGCTCTGTTTTTCCGGCAGGCAGGAGGCGCTTCCATTGTTTCTTCTGCGCCCGATGATTCTGCTGCCCGGCTTCGCGGGCGGCCAGCTCTACCGCCGCGTGCTGGAAAAGCGCGACCGTCTGCCCACCGTGCCGTATTTGCTGGCGATTGTGGTGCTGCGCGTGCTGCTTTCCACCCGATATGAAAATCTTGCGTATCTGCTTTCAGATTGCTCCTATTTCGTCTGCGACGCATTCGGCGTATACGCCGGCGGCGCGCTGGCCATTGCGTTTTACCTGCGCATTGCCCGCCTGCTTGCGCCGTATATCGGCAGAAGCCGCCTCGCACTGACCCTCAGCCGAAATACGTTCGCCATTATGATGCACCATTACATGGGGTTCTTCGCGCTCAACTGCGTGTTTCTCGCCCTCAATGCATCGGGGCTTGGCGCAGCGGATTTCAGCGTCCGCTCCTTCCGCACGATGAGCAACTATATGTACGCGCCCGGTGGAAAAACCGAATGGGACGTGATCTACCTGCTCTGCGGACTGCTGCTCCCGCTGGGGATTGAATGGGCATGTCAAAAACTGCTCCGTGTTTTACGCCGCCGCTGAAACTGCATTTTTGCTTGCATTTTTTCGTTTTCTGTGATATACTTATAAAAAATTTCAAAGGTAAAGAACCGTCTTCATTCGCAAAAGAAGGGCTTTTCGTTTCACAATGGCGTGAAAGAAAAGCTCTTTTTTTATAACAACGCAAAGAACCGTCATGACAAAGATGAAAGGCTTTGACAAATTTCATGAGGTGAATCAACATGTCTGTTACCCTGAGAACCGAAATTCTGCCCACCGACCTGACGGCCATGATGAGATGGCTTGCCAATCCGCACGTCTCCCATAACCTGAACGAACATGAGCAGATCATAACCCAACTGCACCAAATTTATGATGCGCGGCTTCCGGTTCTAACGCCGCTCTTTAATCAAAACGGTCGATTCTGGATGATTGATCAAACCTTTGAGCGGCCCGTCGGTTTCCTGCGCGCGGTTTACGGCGCGGAAAATTCGGTCGAAATGGTCATCGCCATCGGCGACGAAGCGCTTTGGGGACATGGGCTCGGCAAAAAAGCCCTGCAAGCCGCGCTCAAGGAAATCTTTCTGGATATGCGCAAGGCAAGCATTCTCGTACACATCAAGCATGGCAATACCCGTTCTCATAACCTGTTTATGAACAGCGGCTTCTCTTTTGTGCAGGAACGCATGCAAACCACGCAATACGTGCTCACCTTTGACCGTTATCTGCATCCTGATCAGGAAAAGAATCTTTTTATCGCCTGATTTTCAGCTATCCCCTCCATACCGGGAGCGGATAGCTTTTTCTTTGTTTTGTGCCTGCCGCTTTGTTTTGTCCGAATCGATATGAATTGACGTTTCTGTCCGGATGATGTACAATATGCTCATCAATTAGTTTTAACTAACTAACTTTTAGGAGGCAGCTATGCGGGAAGCGTTTTATGGCATTTTGATTCCGTTTCTGGGCACGTCGCTCGGCGCGGCTTGCGTGTTCTTCATGAAAAAGACGCTCAGCGACACGGTGCAGCGCGCGCTGACGGGCTTTGCCGCAGGCGTGATGGTCGCCGCGTCGGTGTGGAGCCTGCTGATTCCGGCCATCGAGCAGTCCGTGGGCATGGGCAAATTTGCGTTTGTGCCCGCCGTCGTCGGCTTTTACGTCGGCATGCTGTTTTTGCTGCTGCTCGACCATGTCATTCCTCATCTGCATCAAAACAGCAGCGAGGCCGAAGGCCCGAAGAGCCAGCTGGCACGCACAACCATGATGGTGCTCGCCGTCACGCTGCACAACATTCCGGAAGGCATGGCCGTCGGCGTGGTCTATGCGGGTTATCTCTCCGGTCAGGCGCAGATCACGGCGGCGGGCGCGCTGGCGTTGTCGCTGGGCATCGCCATTCAAAACTTTCCGGAGGGCGCGATCATCTCCATGCCGCTCCACGCGGAAGGCATGGGCAAGGGACGCGCATTCGCCGGCGGCGTGCTTTCCGGCATCGTCGAACCCATCGGCGCGGTGCTGACCGTTCTCACTGCAAAGATGATTGTGCCCGCTCTGCCGTATCTGCTCAGCTTTGCCGCGGGCGCAATGCTCTATGTCGTTGTCGAAGAACTGATTCCCGAAATGTCGCAGGGCAGACACTCCAATATCGGCACAATCTGCTTTGCGCTGGGCTTTGGGCTTATGATGGTGCTTGACGTGGCGCTGGGGTGAAGTTTACACGCTGATCCCCTTCTCGGCATATGGGCAATACGTCAGATACGCCAGCAGCAGGGTGGATGTATCCGGCAAAGAGAGGCAGTAAACCGCCTGTTCTCCGTGTTTGCCCGCCTTTTCAAGCGGCTGGGAGAGCAGAAACATGCCGCTGACCTGCGCGCGGCGGTGAACATAGCCGAAATGCACGTCTTCCCACGGCATGTAGACGCCGATGCCCGCACGGATGCCTTCTTCGCTGATCCATGGACAGGTGGTCACGGCGACGAGCGCGCGATAGAGCAGGAAAAGCCCCGCCGCGAACATGCCGCAGGCCGCCAGCGTCAGCCCGACGACGGAAAGGGTTGAGGCCATTTCGCTGGCGCGGACAAGCATCATGGCGCCGGTGAAAAATGCCAGCGCGCCGCCGGGAATGAGCAGCAGCATATACATCGCCGCCTGATGCCAGAGCGGGCGAAGGGGATTGACGGGGTGTTTGCGCGGCGCGGGCGTGAAGTCGATTTCCTCCGGGCAGAGATCGAGCACCGCGCTGACCAGCCTTCTGCTGGTCGGCACGACGAACCCCCAGCTTCCGCAGCCCGGCGCGCGGTGCAGCAGTTCCAGAAAACCGGTCGAATGCGTATACAGGCCGTAGAGATAAGTGCGGCGGCTATTGCAGCTGAGCACGCCGACAGAGGCCAGCTCGTGCCATGCCGTGCGGCGGACGCGCAGCAGAAAACCCACGCCCACGCCCAGCTCATCCACAAAAAAGCGGCAGGAGAGCAGCGAAAAGCACAGGCCGAGCAGCACGAACGTGCAGATGAGCAGCACACGCGCCCAGCCAAGCAGCCCTGCGCCTACGCAGAGATCGCGGGCGACGGCGCACGAAACGGCGCACAGACAGGTCAGGCCGGTCAGATAGGGATAGCGCAGAACGCGAACCAAGCAGCATCCCTCCTTACGATACAGAAAAAGGCCCTCTCGTCGCTGTCGCGTCTTTGCGGGCCTTTTGTTTACGATATGAACGTTGTCTCTCAATCACGTCGTTGGGGCCGCTCAGGGGTTGGTCGGCGGCAGCGTGGCTTCCGGCACAGGGGTGGCTGTCGCTTCCGGCGTGGCCGTCGCATCGCCGAAACCATAACCGGCGGTCGTGCCCGGCAGGGCGTCAACCAGCGTGATATCGGCGTTCTGTTCAGCCTCGGCCTGCGCTTTGGCTTCTTCCTCGGCGGCCTTCTGCGCGGCTTCCGCTTCAGCCTTGGCCTTTGCTTCGGCCTCTTCGCGCATGCGCTGCGCCTGCTGCACGGCGGCGGCGGTGACCGGCTGACGGCCGGATTCCATCACGCCGAGCGCCTGCTGCATCACGGCATAGGGGCAGTCGCTGGTCAGCACCGTGTCGCGGTATGGGCTGGAAGAGGTGTGGCGGCCCTTGCGCAGTTCCACGTGGGTGTAATGGGTGTTTGCGCCGCCGCTGATGTTGGTTTTGCCTTCTTTGGCAATCATGTCGCCCGCTTCAACGGTGTCGCCGCGGCGGACGATGCTGTTTTCGCAGTGCAGATAGAGCAGGGTGACGTCATATTCGGCGTTGTAGATGGCGACGGTGCCGTTCTTGTCCGCGCCGCGTGTCACTTCGCCGCCCAGAATCGCGTACAGCGGCGCGCCCTTGACGTTCACAAAGTCAATGCCCTCGTGAATGCCGGTGTAGCCCCAAACGCCCTTGCGATCCTTTTTGCGCTCGCAGTACTGGCCGTAGTAGAGCGCGGTTTCGCCCACGTCCGCGCCGTAGAGACGCTCGCGCATGGCGTCGGTGATATCCAGCACGATGGGCGCGATGGCCAGCGTGCCGCCTTCGTCGGTGACGAAGTATTCTTCCGGCACGGTGCTGTCAAACGGCGTCAGGCTGTATTCGCCGTGGTTGTAGGCGTACACGTTATCGAAATACGAGACTTTGCGCTCGCGGATGTAGCGGTACTGGCTGATGAAATAGCGGTATTTGGTCGTGACCGTCAGGTTATGCTGCGGCTCAGCTGTCGTTTCGGCCTGAACGGGGGCAGCCGTCGCTTCCGGCGTGCTCTCCGCATAAGCGCCCGTAGTCAGAAGCAGGCCCGTCAGAGCGAGCGCCGCGATCCATCTTTTTTTCATGGTATGCCCTCCGATAATTCGGTTTTCCGCGCCACAAACGGGCACGTTGCCATTTTTCTCCTTTTATTATACCAGAAGGCGATGAAAACTCAAGCATTTTTTGCCAATTTTGGCTTGCGGACGGGGTGGATGGGCTTTGGATTCTTCCTTTTTTCGCTGCTCTGTGCTATCATGAAGCCGAACGGATGAATGAAAAGGGGTTTACGTATGAGAAAATTTGCGGCGTGGGCGCGGTGCGCGGCTTGGATGGTTTTTATTTTTATGATGTCCGCCATGCCGGGCGACGTTTCCGGCGAGCAGAGCGGCTTTGTCACCGAGATGATTGAAAAGGCGCTGACCTTTGTGTTTGGCGCGCAGACGGCGGGGGGGATTCCCGTGGATGCGCTGGAGATGGTCGTGCGCAAATGCGCGCACATGGGGGAATATGCGGTGCTCTTCTGGCTGTGGGCGCACGCGCTTTCCGTGAGCGGCGCGAAGCATCCGGCGCGGACGGCGCTGATCGTCTGCGCGGCCTATGCGGCCAGCGATGAATTTCATCAGTGTTTTTCCAACGGGCGAGGCCCAAGCCCTGTCGATGTGATGATCGACACCGTCGGCGCGGCGATTGCGCTTTTGCTGCGTGCGGCGGCGCTGCATATTCGGGAACGCGGGGAGGGGCGGAAACCATGACGTTTTATAAAATCGGCGAGGTTGCGCGGCTGCTGGGGCTGACCACGCAGGCGCTGCGCTTTTATGAACAGGAAGGCGTGGTCACCCCGAAAAAGAGCGAAAACGGCACGCGGTATTACGACGAAGATCAGCTGATTCTGCTGCTCTCGTTCAAGAAATACCGGCAGGCGGATTTTTCCGTGCAGGATATTGTGACCCATTTTAAAGACGACCACCTTTCCGGCCTGCGGGAACAGATTCTCGCCCAGCGGGAGGCGCTGCTCAAGCAGAGCGAGCTGCTGCGCAGACGGGCGGACGCGCTGGATGCTTTTGAGAAGCGGCTGGCTTATGCGCAGGCGCATCTGGATGAGCCGGCAATCTGCGACAGGCCGCCGCTTCGGCTGCTCAGACCGTCGCTCAGCGAGCTGAGCGCGGCGGACATGGAGAGCCGACGTTCTCTGGATGCTTTTATCGCCGCCATGCCGGATACGCGCATCAGCTTTGCCCGCGCGCTTGCGCCGAAGAGCGAAAAGCACTTCCGCCTGTGCGCGGATGAAGCGGCCTGTGCGGCGTGGGCTCTGCCGCTGGAACATACGGCGGGCCTGCCGTCGGCGCGGTGCGTGCGGGTGATTCACCGCTTTGCCTGCCAGCCGTGGGACGACGAGGCCGTGCCGGAAATCCTTGCGTGCGCGCAGAAGGCGGGGCATGCGGTGCGCGTGGACGGCGAGCTGTTCGGTCTGCATCTCGCGTCGGAGACAAGCGAAGGGAAAGTGTCTCTTTACGCGGCGGTCTATCTGCCGATTTAATCGCAAATTCAAACGCTTCTTTCACGATGAAATAAATTTTTCGCGTGAAGGCGCGGAGATTCCGGCCGCCATCGTGGAAAACCAGTCCCTCGCGGTGGATACTGTGTCCGGCGCAACCAACTCCTCCAACGCCATCCTGACCGCCGTTGCGGACTGCGTGGCGCAGGCGGGCGGCGACGTGGAAGCGCTCAAGGCCGTCGCGGTGGAGAAGGCGCCCGTTGAAGATGTGGAAGCGACGTATGACGTCGTCGTGCTCGGCGGCGGCGGCGCGGGTCTGACCGCGTCCATCACCGCGGCCCAGAACGGCGCGAAGGTCATCCTCGTGGAGAAGGCCGGTTCCCTCGGCGGCAACACGCTGATTGCGGGCCAGGGCTTCAACGCCTGCGATCCGGAGCGTCAGGCCAACACCGAGATGAGCGAAGCGCTCCTCGGCCAGCTGAAGAGCTACCTTGATCTCGATCCGGCCGACTTCGGCGCGTTCGCCGAGGTGCTGGAGACCGTCAAGGGCCAGATCAACGACTACATTGCCAGCGGTTCCACCACCCTGTTCGATTCTCCGGAACTGCACATGCTCCATACCTACATGGGCGGCAAGCGCACCGGCCTGGACGGCACCGTCATCGAGCCGGATCTGGAGCTGGCCCGCACCTTCGCCACCAATGCGCTGGACGCGCTGGAGTGGGCGGAGAGCATCGGCGCGCAGTGGAACGACACCACCTCCACCATTCTG
>Ga0129315_1000427_pt1 | contig 35995 bp, 31 predicted proteins | sample Cm827metagenome_FD_94432 | JGI IMG/M metagenome (GOLD analysis project Ga0129315, IMG submission 94432) | Eastern black-and-white colobus group fecal microbial communities from Wisconsin, USA - Cm827 metagenome | ecosystem: Host-associated > Mammals > Digestive system > Large intestine > Fecal... | reverse complement strand
TAGGATTATTTATAGGGGGAATGGTAACATTCCTATTCTCAGCAAAAACAATGGATGCAGTAGGACGAGCTGCTTCAAAAATTGTTGTAGAAGTAAGAAGACAATTTAAAGAAATCCCAGGAATTATGGAAGGAAAGGGAGAGCCAGATTACGAATCTTGCGTAGATATTTGTACAAGATCTGCTCAAAAAGAACTTATTACTATAGCAATAATAGCAATAGCAACACCTGTAATTGTTGGATTAATTTTAGGACCAAATGGAGTGGCAGGATTACTTGCAGGTGCAACAGTAACTGGATTTGCAATGGCAATTATGATGTCAAACTCAGGTGGAGCTTGGGACAATGCTAAAAAATATATTGAATCAGGAGTTCTTGGAGGAAAAGGTTCAGACTGCCATAAAGCAGCAGTAGTTGGTGATACAGTAGGAGACCCATTTAAAGACACAACTGGACCATCAATCAATATATTAATAAAATTAATGTCAATGGTTTCAATAGTATTTGGAGCACTAATCCTTGCTTTTGGAGCATTATAATATAAAAAATCCTAGAATAAATAAAATGCTGTACTTTTAAAGTATGGCATTTTTTATATATAAAAGTACTATTACTATGTTTAAATGTATTAGTAAGTGGTACTAGTAATATATTTAAAGACTATAAGTGTATGTTTTAAAATGTTGTTGATATAAAATATATTAATAGGCAACTTCATAGCTAGGAAAATCTTTAATTTTTATATAATTATTTTTTATATAATTATCTTTAAATAATTTAATTTGATTAAGTAAATAGGTTTTGTAATCATTCCTAAAATCTAAAATATGCCAATTAAGGTAATTCTCTAAGTATTTTGTTGCAACTCCTCTAAATCTTATTAACCATTTCTTTATATTAAGAGAAAAACTGTGTATAAATATACTTTCACGTGGAAGATGTTTATTAATATTTATAAGTTCTTCTGGGGACTTAGTTGTAATTTTATTATTAATTACTTGTTGAACTAAATTTAATATTGAATTTTTAGATAAAGGTAGAGTTGATGAATTATGTTTTTTAGCATAGACATCAAAATATCTATCATTATAGGCTGAGATAATTGAGGTTTTAGATATATTGTGTGAAAAAATTTTATTTATTGCTGGTAAAGAAATAGTGTATCTACTTATAGGTTTTGAAATAATTGTATTAGTACTATCCATTCCACAAGCTATAAATATATTGTCCTTTCTATTATATTTAGCATCTCTGTTACCTTTGAAGTTTTCTTTAATTATTATTTTGCTTACTTCCACATAATTTTCAAGGCGCTTATTATTATTTTCTAATTGAGTAATTAAAATCTTATGTCTCCAAAAGAATGCTGTAGCCAAATTGATTTTTAATATTTTGGCGCACTCTCTAAGGGATTTTCCATTGTTCATTAATATTACATATTTAAGCCAAAGATCTATTGATTTTTTGGAATTATAAAATAAGGTGTTAGTTTTTGAGGAAAAAGTTTTTTTGCAACGCTCATTTATACATCTAAATCTTTGGATTCCTTTATATTTTCCATACTTTATAAAACTTTTACCATTACAATGTGGACAACTATTAACTTTTACATCTTTTAAAATATCAATTAACGTTAAGGTGTCTTGATATTTAGTTACTATATTAAGCTCATTTTCACTATAATTATAATTTATTGTATCTATATTCCATAATAATGACATAGTAATCTCCTTTATAAAAAATGCTCTATCTAATGTTTGAATTATAGACATAAATAGTAAATAATATACCGAGAAATTTATAGATAACAACAACTTTTTAAAACAGAGTATGAGCCTTTTTGAGTATTACACCAAGAGGCTCAATTGGTTTACATTTTACTAAAATACAATAAATTTCAGCTGTATTAAGCTTTTCTTAAGAAAATTTTATGTTTATTATTAAGATATATATTTTAAAATATAAATATAAGTTTAGAGTATGGTAAACTTATATTTAGAACAGAAGGGGAGTGGATATTGTGAGTAAAGAAAGAATATTAATAGTTGATGATGAGAAAGAAATAAGAGATTTAATAGATATATATTTAAAGGGTGAGGATTACGAAACTTTAAAGGCTGAAAATGGAGAAGAAGCATTAGAAATTTTAGAAAATAATAATGTAGATTTAATAATTTTAGATATAATGATGCCTAAGGTTAATGGTATAGAAGCATGTTTGAAAATTAGGGAACAAAGGGAAATGCCAATAATTATGCTTTCAGCTAAGTCAGAAGATATGGATAAGATTTTAGGACTAAATACTGGAGCAGATGATTATTTAACAAAACCTTTTAATCCATTGGAGCTAGTAGCTAGAGTAAAGTCTCAGCTTAGAAGATATAAAAGATTTAACAAGATAACATCTGAAGCAGAAAGTCAAAAGCAACAAGAAAACATACTAGAAATAGATGAACTGACTGTTAATTTGGAAACTCATGAGGTATTTAAAGATGGAGAAGAGATAAAGCTTACTCCAACTGAGTTTGATATATTAGTTTTACTTGGAGAAAATAGGGGAAAGGTATTTAGCATAGAAAATATATATAATAGTGTTTGGAAACAAGATTTTATGCAGTCTGACAATACAGTTATGGTACATATAAGAAAAGTTAGAGAAAAAATTGAGGAAGATCCTAGAAAACCTAAATATATCAAGACTGTATGGGGGGTAGGATATAAAATTGATAGGTAAACAAAAGGAAAAGAAGGAAAAAATAAAGAAGGAAAGGGTTGGAATAATAAAAAGGTTAAAAGATTTAGCAATAAGAATATTTTATAAATTCTATAATTCTAGGATTGGAAGTATTATTAAAAAAACTTTAGAGTGGTTATTAAAAAATATAGAAAAAAGCATTCGATTTGAACTTATGGTAGTTTTTGCAATATGTTTTGTTGCTGCATTTTTATTTTATGGATTTGCCAATAATATACTTGCCCAAAATAGAACAGTTACTAAGATTCAGTACGATGCAGAAGATATACAGTATAAAGCTAATTCTGTTGCTAGGGAATTAATTTCTAATGATAGTTATTATAATGATAATACTGAATCTTATGGAATAAAAGGTTTAGATGATAAAGAAGCTATAATGGAAGTATTAAATAGATTTAATAATGGAAAAGCAAAAATATATTTAACTGATTTAGATGGGAACATTCTTTATAATATTAATGGAGATGGTCAGAATAAGCTAGATATATATACTATTTTAGATAAAAGTAACACTACTCAAGATGAGGGGTCAGAAAGAACTTATCTTTATCCAGTTAATATAAATGGAGATAGAGCTTATCTTATTTACTTTGAATCTCCTATACCTTATCTTTCATATGAATATTTCATTGATACAAATTCATTTTTAGCACTTATTCTATCTGTAATTGTGTTTATTTCTATATTTATAATAATTACTAATAAGAAAATGAAGTATATAGAAGAAATAGCAGCAGGAGTTAGAATGATTTCTAGTGGAGATTTATCTTATAGAGTTGAAGAAAAAGGTAAGGACGAAATTAAAAATTTAGCAGAGAATATTAATAATATGGCATCAGAAATACAAGAAAGAATGGAAGCAGAAAGAAGATCAGAAAAAACAAAAAGCGAACTTATAACAAATGTTTCTCATGATTTAAGAACGCCTCTTACTTCAGTAATGGGGTATATAGGATTAATTAAAGATGGTAAGTATCAAAATTCAGATATGATGAAAGAATATTTAGATATTGCTTTTAATAAATCAAATCAATTAAAAGAGTTAATTGAAGATTTATTTGAATACACTAAAATTAATAATCAAGGAATTGTATTAGAGAAGAATAAAGTAAATATAGTTGAATTTTTATCTCAAATTATAGAGGAATATATTCCTATATTTGAAGAAAATAAAATAGAGGTAGATAAGAAATTTGTAGATGAAAAATCTATAGTAGAAATTGATGCAAGTAAAATGGTTAGGGTTTTCGAAAATTTATTTTCTAATGCCATTAAATACTCATATAAACCAGGTAAAGTAACAGTATCTACATTTGAAAGCGAAGGCTATGTTACTATAGTTATTAAAAATAAGGGAGAAAGTATTCCAAAAGAAAAGGTTGAAAGACTATTTGATAGATTTTATAGAGTTGATGAAGCGAGAAATTCTAATGTTAAGGGAAGTGGACTTGGACTTGCAATATCAAAAAATATAATAAATCTACATGAAGGAGAAATTTGGGCTGAGTCTGTAGGCAATGATATAGGTTTCTATATAAAGTTAAAATCCATTAATTAAATATTAAAGTAACCTTTTTGAAAGATAGTTAATAAATTGATATAGAGATTATTTTTCTTGGAGGAAAAATGCAAAATAAAAATCCTAACAGTACTTTTGGAATAGACATAAATGAATATACTCAAAATGTTAATTTTCAAACCTTAGCAAGGACTATTGACTTTTTATATTTAAGATCTTCAGGTTCTGGCTCTGGAAGGTTTAGAGTAGATAAAAAGTTTTTGGAATATGCTAAAGCAGCAAGAAATTATGGAATACCAGTAGGAGCCTATCACTTCGGGGTACCTTCTTATGATTTAACTACTGCCGATTCACAATGTAATGATTTTATTAACATATTGCAGGAGGGCTTTGGAAATAAGAATTATGGAGATTTATTTCCAGTATTAGATGTAGAAGTTCCTGTAGATAATAAAATAAGTACAAAGGCGCTAATAGATTGGATAGAAAGATTTAGAAAATGTTTTGAGAAGAAAACTAGAAGAAGATTAATGTTATACACAGGATCATTTTTTATAGAGTTTTATAATGATTTTAAATTACCAGATGGAAGTCAACCTTTAAAGAGTATGCCATTATGGATTGCTATGTACACTAATATAGAAATAAATCCAGAATATCCACCAAACTTAGGAGGTTGGACTAGGTGGAGAATATGGCAATTTAGTGAAGGTGAAGTGGTTCAAGGAGTTGGAAATCCTGTAGATGCAAACTGGGGACCAGATAATTTAGATGAATTGATGCAACCAAAACAAGTTAGCAATTTGAAGGCTGTAAAAGAAGGCGGTATGCTAAAGGTAACCTGGAATAAAAATACTGATTCAGATCTTTTAGGATATAATATATTTGCTAATGGCTATTGGATTGGTACTGTTGATAAAAATGATACTAGCTTTGAAATTAGTTTATCTGAATTGCCAGTTAAGACAAATGTACCAGTAACAATATCTATAGAAGCTTTTGATTATGATGGAGAAACATCTCAAGTAAGAAGTAAAGTAACTGTATAATTTTAATTTGAAAAAGATGATAATTCTGAGTTAATAGAATTTTCATCTTTTTTAATGTGCTTATAAACATTGGTAATCATTTCATATGAAAAAATAAATAATATTATTAGATTTATATTAATTTTGATTAAAAAATATAATATAATAATATAGACATATGAATTATTAGGGCGAGTTAGAAAGGAGTGGGGCAGGTGAAAAAAATAAACAAAAATACATTAATAGCTGCAGGGGTTATAATTGTTTTAGTTATTGTAGGAATTATAGGATATGTTTTTTCAATTAATAAAAAAGTTGCAGCTTGGGAAAATAAAATTTACCCAGAAGTTAGTGTCTATGGTGTAAACATAGGTGGATTAAATAAAGAAGAAGCTATAAAGGTATTAGAAGAAAAGCTACCAAATTTAATTGTGGACAAGAAGTTAACTGTTTTAGCTGCTGATAAAACTTTAGAACTAAGTTATGATACATTAAATTTAAGTTATGATGTTGAATCAGTGGTAGATGAAGCAGTAGCCTATGGAAAAGACAAGGGAATCATTGCTAAAAATTCTTTAATAAATGGAAAAAAGTCTATAGAATTAAATCCTAAGGTGAATTTTGATGAAGAAGCTTTAGTAGCTTTTGAAAATAAGGTCTTAGAAGAAGTTAATATTGTACCGAAAAATGCATCAATAAATGTTAATTCAGGTAATATTTCAATTGTTCCTGAAGAAGCAGGTAAAACTATAGATAAAGAGGAGCTTCATAATAAATTAGTAGAAAGCATTAACGGAAATCCAAGTAATGACATAGAACTTACTTTTGAATTAAAGGATCAAGAAGCTAAGATTAAATCAACTGATTTAGAAAGTATAACAGGAAAAATTAGTGAATATAGTAGCCATTATAACAATACTGGTGATGGTAGAGTTAGAAATATGGAAATAGCTGCTGGAACAATTAATGGAACTATAGTTATGCCAGGTGAAGAATTTAGTTATAATGCCTTAATAGGCGATACAACTCCAGATAAAGGATATGAAAAAGCTAATACTTATGTAGGAAATGAAATAGTTCCTGATTATGGCGGAGGTATTTGCCAAGTATCAACAACTTTATATAGAGCTGTTATGAGAGCTAATATTAGATCTACTGAAAGAATGAATCACTCATTAACAGTTTCATATTCTGAACCAGGTTTAGATGCTACAGTTGCTAATGGAGTAGTAGATTATAAGTTTGTAAATACTTATGATTTTCCAATATATATTCAAGGCTATGTTAGTGGTGGAATAGTAAACTTTACTATATACGGTAATGTTGAAGCTATGGGTAATAAAACATATGAACTTGTAAATGAAGTTCACGAAAAGTATGAACCTAACAAGAAATATGAAGATGACCCAACTATGGAAGAAGGAACAGAAAAAGTAGTATCATATGGTATGCCAGGTTATAAAGCAAGCTCTTATCAAGTTACTTATGAAAATGGAGTTGAAGTAAATAGAGAGTTTATTGCTACTGATATTTACTTAACAACTGATACTGTTGTTAAGAAAGGTACTAAGAAAAAGGAAGAGCCTAAGAAGGAAGAACCTAAAAAAGAGGAACCTAAAAAAGAGGAACCTAAACAAGAAGAGAATCAAACTCAAAAGCCTCAAGACTCAAATAATAACAGTGAAAAACCAAATGAACAAACTACTAATGAAACTGAAAACAAACCAAATCAATAATAAGAATTTTAATAAAAAACATTTTACTTTTTGTAAAATGTTTTTTATTTTTATTTTTATTTATACTTAAGATTATTGTCGGATACTTTTGTAAATGATATTATATAATATATTAAATTATCAAAGGAGTTTTTTATGACATACAAAATGGTCTGTATAGATATGGATGGAACTTTACTTGGTAAGGGAAGAAAAGTATCTAAGGAAAGTAAGGAAGTTATAAAAAAGATACATGATAAAGGTGTTGAAATAGTAGTAACAACAGGAAGAATATATAATAATGCAGCATATTATTCACATCTTTTAGGAGTGAAATCACCTGTCATTGCTGCCAATGGAGCAGTTGTTATGGATAAGCATAATAATAGGGTAATATATGAGAATACCATAGAGACAGAAGTATGTGTAAAACTTATTGAACTTCTATATAAGATGGGGTTTTTCTTTCATTTTTATACACTAGACAGTATTTATTGTGGAGATAAAATAACTAAATTAGCTACTGAGATATATATGACTAAACAAGTAGGTTTCGAAAATTTAAAAATTAAATATCATATTATAAATAATTTAGAGGAATGGAAAAAATTCTTTAAAAGAACTAATGGACAAATTACAAAATGTATAGCTTTTTCACCAAAACCTAGTAAAGTTGTAGCTTTAAAAAAGGAGCTTAAAGATATGGAAGACATTGTTTATTTTGGTTCTGGATCAAGAAGTGTAGAAATTAATAATAGAGGTGTGTCTAAAGGTAGAGCAGTAAAAGCCCTTGCTGATTATTATGGATTCACAAGAGAAGAAATAGTATGCATAGGGGATAATGAAAATGATATATCAATGATTGAGTATGCTGGTCTTGGAGTTGCAATGGGAAATGCTATAGATGAAGTTAAGGCTCTAGCAGATTATATCACAGATACTAATAAAGAAAATGGAGTTGCAAAAGCAATAAAGAAAATTTTCAATGTATAAATACTAGTATAGATGATTTTATTTATAAGCATAATATATAAGAGGTGATATCTCAGCTACATCCGATCCAATTCCAGTGGAAAGATATACTCATGGATTAAGTAAAGCTATAGAGGCATTTGGTGAATTTGAACACACAAGATTTAGATTTGTAAGCAAATATTCTGATGTAGAGCCTTTCATAGGATTAAACCATAATAATCATACAGAAATTAGATTTAGTATAAATTCACAAGAAATAATAAAAAAATACGAACATGGAACTGATAGTGCAGAGAAAAGAATAGAAGCTGCAAAAAAAGTAAAAAAAGATGGATATAAAATAGGTTTTCTAATAGCCCCTGTATTTATATATGAAGGTTGGAAAGAGGATTATAATAAATTATTAGATAAGGTTAAAGAAGAGTTTAAGGGAGAAAAAATAACTTTTGAAATAATAACTCATAGATTTACAGATAGAGCAAAAAACAATATTCTTACTATATATAAAGAGTCTACATTACCAATGAAAGAAGAAGATAGAAAATTTAAATATGGGCAATTTGGATATGGGAAATATATATATAAAGATGATGATATGAAAGAAATAAAAGAATTTTTCACAGAAAGATTAAGTATGGATTTTGGAGAAAAAAGTATTTTATATATTGTATAAAAACTATTTTATAAAATAATATGTTAATAATTAATAAATGACTTTGACTAATGGGTTCCCATATAGTATTATTTTTAATAGGTGTTAAATAAGTAAGGTTATAAGATCTTACTTTTTTGTTGGAGGTCAATAAAATGAATTTAAATATAGTTTTATATCAACCAGAAATCCCACAAAATACAGGGAATATTGCAAGAACTTGTGTTTTAACTAATTCAACCTTGCATTTAATTAAACCCATGAAGTTTAAGATTGATGATAAACAAGTGAAAAGAGCCGGATTAGATTATTGGAGCGAACTAAAACTTGAAATGCATGAAAGTTATGAAGATTTTATGAAAAAGTACGGAGATAAAAAAATATACTTAGCAACCACTCATGGTGGTGAGCATTATGACGAAGTTTCCTTTAAAGAAGGAGATTTTATAATGTTTGGTAGAGAATCAGCAGGTGTTCCGGAAGAAGTGCATAAGGCACATGAAGGAATAAGAATTCCAATGATTAAAACAAGCACAAGAAGCTTAAATCTTTCGAATACTGTAGCAATAATTGCTTATGAAGCCTTAAGACAAATTGGTTTTCCTGAAATGAAATAATTAGGGGGAATAAGAATGAAAAAAATTAAAATTTTAACAGATAGTTGTTTAGATCTTCCAGATGAGTTAATTAAAGAGAATAATATTGATATTTTACCACTTCTAATTAACTTTGGAGATAAGAGTTATTTAGATAGAAATGAAATAGATTTAAAGACAATGTTAGAAAAGATTGATAACGAGGGAGTTATACCAACTACTGCACAAGTTACACCAAATAGATTTGAAGAATACTTTAGAAAAGCTTTGGATGAAGGATATGAAGTAGTTGTGCTACTTATGTCTTCAAACATGAGTGGAACATATAATTCAGCATGTATAGCTAAGGAAATGGTAGAATCTGATGATATAACTTTAATAGATACTCAAGTTGTAACGTCAGCTCAAGGTTTTTTTGTGCTAAAGGCATGTGAACTTAGAGATAAGGGTTTAAGTCCAAAAGAAATAAAAAGAGAAATAGAAAATTTGATACCTAAGATGAATGCATCTTTATGTTTTGAATCATTAGAGAATCTAGTTAGAGGCGGAAGAATATCTAAGACTGCAGGTGTAATTGGAAATGCTTTAGGTCTTAGAGTTATAGTTGGCTTTGAAAATGGAATGATGATAGCTAAAGATAAAGTAAGGGGTAATAAAAAGGTTATTAAAAAAATAATTTCTGAATACGAAAATTCTAATGCTGACAAAGATGAATATGTTATGCTAACAGAAATAGAGAGCCCAGAAATTAAAGGTGAACTTAAAAAGTACTTAGATGAAAATAATATTAAACATATAGAAACTACGCCAGGTTGTACCGTTGGTATCCATTCTGGAGTAGGAGCATGTGGATTATTTTTTGTAACTAAATAATTAGAAATTATATTTATTTATATTAATAAGAATTAAGATTTAATTGGGAATTATAGTAAAGGGCTACTTAGGTAGCTCTTTATTTTTATATGAAAATAAAAAAGTTTCCATCCTAATATAACGTTTACTTAAAGATTGTGATATTATTAAGTAAAAGGATTATACTGACGATACAGTTATAGTTTAGTGAATGAAGGTGATACTTATGAAATTAGATTTTAATTTAAATCTTGCTCAAGAACAAAGGTTAATAATGACTCAGCAAATGCAACTTTCCATAAAGTTATTACAAATGTCAACCTACGATTTAAGAGAATATATTGAAAATGAATTTTTAGAAAATCCAATTCTTGAAGGGGATTTTGATTTTGTTCAAGAAGATAAAAAATATGAAGATAAAATTGATTATAAAGAAATGATTAAGTATTTAGAGTTTGATAATTATGGATCACAAAGTTATGGAGAGTACAATAAAGAGGATGATGTTTCGCCCTTTAATTTTATTTCAGATAAGGAATCCCTTACTGAATATTTAAAAGAACAACTAATTGAAAGTGAAGAAGATGAATATAAGAAGGCTATTGTATCATATATGATAGAAAGTTTAGACAATAAGGGATATCTGGACATGCCTTTAGAAGAAATATGCAAGGAACTTAATATTTCTTTAGAATTAGGAAAAGAAGCTTTAGAGATACTTCAAGATTTGGAGCCAGATGGAATAGGAGCAAGAGATTTAAAGGAATGCCTAAAGATACAGCTAATAAAAAAGGGAATATTAGATGATAATTTAGAAATTATAATAGATGAGTATCTAGATTTAATTGCAGATAATAAATTTAATGTAATAGCTAAAAATTTAAAAATAACACCTAAAGAAGCTCAAGATTTAGGGGACATAATAAAGAAATTAGAACCAAAACCTTCAAGAGGTTTTTATACAGGTGATGATGTTAAATATATAATTCCTGATGCAGCCATTAGAAAAATTGATGGTGAGTATTTTGTTATTATGAATGAAGGCGTCATACCAAGATTATCTATTAGTAATATTTATAAAGAAGCCTTAAATAATAAAGATGATAAAACTACTGAAAATTATGTAAAAGAAAAATTAAGTAGCGCAATGTTTTTAATTAAAAGTATTGAGCAAAGAAAAAGCACTTTGCTAAGAATACTGGAAAAGGTTGTGGAAAATCAAAAAGATTATTTCGATAAAGGACAAAAATATTTAAAACCAATGACCATGAAGGATATGGCAGACACACTAGGAATTCATGAATCTACAGTTAGTAGAGCTATAAAGGACAAGTATATATTAACTAGTTTTGGAACAGTAAAAATAAAAGATTTATTTACCATAGGATTAAGTGTAAATAAAAGTGATGGAGAAGAAATTGCAGTAATAAATATTAAAAAGCAAATAAAGGAAATTATTGATGAAGAAGATAAGAAAAAGCCACTATCAGATCAAGCAATATGCGATAAACTAAATGAGAGAAATTTAAATATATCAAGACGAACAGTTGCTAAATATAGAGAAGAGCTTGAAATAAAATCTTCTGGTAAAAGAAAAAGAATAGAATAAAAAACATACAAAAGAGGAAAGTTAAATGTATAAAATAATTTTATAAAAACTTTCCTCTTTACAGGTAATATAATAAAATTTTGTAAAAACTTTTGGGAAAATTTTAAGAAAATGCTTTTAAATTTCATAGAAGTGTTTTATAATAATATTTGTGGGACATTTTGATAATGTGCGGGACTTTTTTAGACCAAAGGAGGGTTGACTGTGCAGGAAATATTGTCTTTAGAAAAAAAAATAGTTCCTGAACTTGTAGAAGTCCTTGATAAAAGATATAGTATTCTTAGGACTATATATTACAATCAGCCAATCGGAAGACGAGTTTTAGCAAATCATTTAGATTTAAGTGAGAGAATAGTAAGAAGTGAAATAAATTTCTTAAAATCTCAAAATCTAATTGAAATCAATACTCCGGGGATGACAGTAACAGAAGAAGGACAAGAAGTTGTAGACAGATTAAAAGATTTTATACATGAAATAAAGGGATTATCAGATATAGAAGAAAATATAAAATCTTTCCTTGGATTAAAAGATGTAGTAATTGTTCCAGGAGATGTAAAGAAGAATAAGACCATATTAAAAGACCTTGGTAAAGCAACAGCAAATTACTTAAAAACTATAATTAGAGATAATAATATAATAGCAATAACAGGTGGAAACACCATTAAGGAATTTGTGGAAGCTGTACCTAAAATGAGCTATCTTTCAAACATACTAGTACTTCCTGCAAGAGGTGGTATGGGAAGAAAGGTTGAAATACAGGCAAATACGTTGGCTGCATCTCTAGCACAAAAATTAAATGGTTCTTATAAATTGCTTCATATTCCAGAGAATCTTAGTTTAAATCTTTTAGATACCTTATTAAAAGAAAAGGAAATAAAAGAAGTAATAGATAATATACACAAAGCAGATATCTTAATATATGGTATTGGTGAAGCTTTAGTAATGGCAGAAAAAAGAGATGTTTCAAGTGAAGAATATAATAAATTAAAATCTCTTGGAGCTGTTGGTGAAGCCTTTGGATGTTATTTTAATAAAGATTCACAGGTTGTATCAGAAAATACTTCTATTGGAATAAATATTAATGAAGCAAGAAAAATTAACACACATATTGCTGTTGCAGCTGGGGAAAATAAAGTTGATGCTATTATTGCAACAATGATGAATAATCATAATGCAGTTTTAGTAACAGATGAAGCAGCTGGCAGAAAGATTGTGGAATATATTAAAGAACACAATAAATAAGCTTAAAATTTTTAAAATTTTAAATATAACTATTTTTAGGAGGTAATTGCAAATGGTAAATGTAGCAATTAATGGTTTTGGAAGAATAGGAAGATTAGCATTAAGATTAATGATTGAAAACCCAGAATTTAATGTGGTAGCAATCAATGACTTAACTGATGCTAAGACTTTAGCTCACTTATTTAAATATGACTCTTCACAAGGAAGATTCAACGGAGAAATCGAAGTTAAAGAAGGAGCTTTCGTAGTTAACGGAAAAGAAATAAAAGTTACTGCAGAAAGAAATCCTGCTGACTTACCATGGAAAGAATTAAATGTTGACGTAGTTTTAGAATGTACTGGATTCTTTACTTCTCAAGAAAAAGCAGGTTTACATTTAGAAGCTGGTGCTAAGAAGGTTGTTATATCAGCTCCTGCAACTGGAGATATAAAGACAGTAGTATACAACGTAAATAATAATATATTAGATGGTACAGAAACAGTTGTTTCAGGTGCTTCATGTACTACAAACTGCTTAGCTCCAATGGCTAAAGTATTAAACGATAAGTTCGGAATCCAAAAAGGATTCATGACAACTATCCACGCTTACACTAATGACCAAAACACATTAGATGGTCCTCACGGAAAAGGCGATTTAAGAAGAGGTAGAGCTGCTGCTGCAAACATCGTTCCTAACTCAACTGGAGCTGCTAAAGCAATTGGTTTAGTTATTCCAGAATTAAAAGGAAAATTAGATGGTGGTGCTCAAAGAGTTCCAGTTGTTACTGGTTCATTAACTGAATTAGTTGTTACTTTAGATAAGAAAGCAACTGTTGAAGAAATAAACGCTGCTATGAAGGCTGCTGCTAACGAATCATTTGGTTACACTGAAGATGAAATAGTTTCATCAGACGTAATCGGAATCACTTATGGTTCATTATTCGATGCAACTCAAACAAAGGTTATGACAGTTGGAGATGAGCAATTAGTTAAAGTTGCTGCTTGGTACGACAATGAAATGTCATACACTAACCAATTAATCAGAACTTTAAAATACTTCGTAACTAGATAATTAAATAGTTAAGTAAATATTTTAATTTAGGAAATAAAATTTGGTCTGGTTTTATAGAAAATCTATGAGGCCAGGCCAATTTTAAATTAATCAAATAATTTCGGTTTTTATAAATATAAAAATAAATTATGAGGTGAAATAAATGAGCTTTAATAAAAAAACTATCGAAGATATAGATGTTAAAGGTAAAAAAGTTTTAGTAAGATGTGACTTCAATGTTCCACTAAAGGATGGAGTTATAACTGACGAAAACAGATTAAATGGTGCATTACCAACAATTAATTACTTAATAAATAATGGCGCAAAAGTTATTCTTTGCTCACACTTAGGAAAAGACGCATCAAAATCATTAGCACCAGTTGCTAAGAGATTAAGCGAAATGCTAAACAAAGAAGTAGTATTTGCAAGAGACGAAGAAGTGGTAGGAGCAAATGCTAGAGCTGCTGTAGAAGCAATGAAAGATGGAGATGTTGTATTATTAGAAAATACAAGATGCAGAAAAGAAGAAACTAAGAATGTAGAAGAATTCTCAAAAGAATTAGCTTCATTAGCTGATATATTTGTAAATGACGCTTTTGGTACAGCTCACAGAGCACACTGTTCAACAGTTGGTGTTACTGAATTCGTAGATACAGCTGTATGTGGATACTTAATTCAAAAGGAATTAAAGTTCTTAGGAGAAGCTGTTAACAATCCAGTTAGACCATTCGTTGCTATATTAGGTGGAGCTAAGGTTTCAGATAAGATAGCTGTTATCAACAACTTATTAGAAAAAGTTGATACATTAATAATCGGTGGTGGAATGGCTTACACATTCTTAAAGGCTCAAGGATACGAAGTTGGATCATCTTTAGTAGAAGCTGATAGAATAGAATACGCTAAAGAAATGATTGAAAAGGCAGCTGAAAAGGGAGTTAAATTCTTATTACCAGTTGACCACAGAGTTGCTACAGAATTCAAAGATGTAGAACCAGTAATCACTGAAGATCAAAACATACCAGCAGGAAGCATGGGATTAGATATCGGACCTAAGACTGAAACTTTATATGCTGATGCAATTAAAGATGCTAAAACAGTTATATGGAACGGACCAATGGGAGTATTCGAATTCGAAAACTTCAATAAAGGAACAATTGCAGTTGCTAAGGCTATGGCTGATGCAGATGCTACAACAGTTATCGGTGGAGGAGACTCAGCTGCAGCTGTTAATATCTTAGGATTTGGAGATAAGATGACTCACATCTCAACAGGTGGTGGAGCTTCTCTAGAATTCTTAGAAGGTAAGGATTTACCAGGAATAGAAGCACTTAATAACAAATAGGATAAACCTATTTGTTAAATGTAAAATGAATAATGTAAAATGTAGAATTGAGGAAATAACTCCACTTAGGTGGAGTTATGAAATTATTTTATTATTCAACTTTGTTGAATAATTTCATTAATTTTTCATTCTTAATTCTTCATTATTAATTTAAATATGAGGTGATTTAAAATGAGAAAACCAATAATAGCTGGAAACTGGAAGATGCATTACACTCCAGCAGAAGCTGTAAAAGTTGTAGAAGAATTAAAGCCATTAGTAGCTAATGCTACATGTGATGTTGTAGTATGTCCTACTTTTGTTTGTTTAGATGCTGTATTAAAAGCAGTTGAAGGATCAAATATAAAAGTTGCTGCTCAAAACATGCACTTTGAAGAAAAAGGAGCTTTCACAGGAGAAGTTGCTCCAGGAATGTTAGAAGCTATGGGAGTTAGCTATGTTGTATTAGGACATAGTGAAAGAAGAGAATACTTCAATGAAACTGATGAAGCTTTAAACAAGAAAGTTAAAGCAGCATTTGCTCATAACTTAACTCCAATTCTTTGTTGCGGAGAATCTTTAGAACAAAGAGAAAATGGAACAACTAATGATGTTGTTGGAGCTCAAATTAAAGCTGATTTAGAAGGATTATCAAAAGAATTAGCTGAAAAAGTTGTAATTGCTTATGAACCAATCTGGGCTATAGGAACAGGAAAAACTGCTACTAATGAACAAGCTAATGAAACAATAAAAGCTATAAGAGATGTAGTTGCAGAAATGTTCGGAAAAGAAGTTGCAGATAAAGTAAGAATTCAATACGGTGGATCAGTTAAGCCAAACACAATTAAAGATCAAATGGCTATGTCAGACATAGATGGTGCTTTAGTTGGTGGTGCTAGCTTAGTTCCAGCTGATTTCTCTCAAATAGTTAATTTTTAATTAATTAAGGAGCTGTATTACAGCTCCTTTTTATTAGGTAATAATTATTATTAAAAATATTTTGATGCAAAGGTTTAACTAAGAGTTACATTTATTGTTTATTTAAATTAAATATAGTATAATAAGTATGAAATTAAAGAAAGATAATATTAAATAAGTTGTTATAAATATTTTTAAGTTAACTAAATTAATTTTTAGTTTAAAGTATTTAGAAAAGCTAGGACTTTAGCAACTTATATAAAATTTTTAAAATATATATGATTTTAATTCTATATAATATTGTCAATATAATTTCAAATATAGATAGAAAATTTGGAGGGAATTATGGCGAAGAAACCTGTAATGTTAATGATATTAGACGGATTTGGAATAGCTCCAAAATCAGATGGAAACGCTGTTGAAGCAGCACATAAACCTAATTATAATAAATTAATGACACAATATCCAAACACACAATTACAAGCTAGTGGAATGTTTGTTGGATTACCTGATGGACAAATGGGTAACTCAGAAGTAGGACACTTAAATATTGGTGCTGGAAGAATTATATATCAAGAATTAACTAGAATAACTAAGGAAATTGAAGACGGTGGATTTTTCAAAAATGAAGCATTAACTTTAGCAATAAATAATGCAAAGGAAAATAATGCTGCACTTCACTTAATGGGATTATTATCTGATGGTGGTGTTCACTCACACATAGATCATTTAAAAGGATTATTAAGATTAGCAAAAGAAGCAGGATTACAAAATGTATATGTTCATGCATTTATGGATGGAAGAGATGTTCCACCATCATCAGGAAAATATTTTGTAAATGATCTTGAAGAGTATATGAAAGAAATTGGTGTAGGTAAAATAGCTACTGTATCAGGTAGATACTACGCTATGGATAGAGATAACAGATGGGAAAGAGTTGAGCTTGCTTATAATGCTATGGTTCTTGGAAAAGGCGAAATGGCATCTTCAGCAGCAGAAGCTATGGAAAAATCATACAATGATAACAAGACTGATGAATTTGTTTTACCAGCTGTTATAGATGAAAATGGAATGATTAAGAATGGAGACTCTGTAATATTCTTCAACTTCAGACCAGATAGAGCTAGAGAAATAACTAGAGCTATTAATGATAAAGAATTTGCTGGATTTAATAGAGAAAGATTAAACTTAACATTTGTTACAATGACTCAATATGATAAGACTTTAGAAGGTGTAAATGTTGCATATAGACCACAAAGCATAAACAACACTTTAGGTGAATATGTTTCAAATAAAGGATTAAAGCAATTAAGAATTGCAGAAACAGAAAAATATGCTCACGTTACTTTCTTCTTTAATGGTGGAGTTGAAAAAGAATATGAAGGAGAAGACAGAGCATTAATATCATCTCCAAAGGTTGCAACTTATGATTTAAAACCAGAAATGAGTGCTTACGAAGTAACTGATGAATTAATTAAGAGAATAGATTCAGATACTTATGATATGATTATATTAAACTATGCTAACCCAGATATGGTTGGTCATACAGGTGTTATGGAAGCAGCTGTTAAGGCAATAGAAACTGTAGATGAATGCTTAGGAAGAGTTGCAAATAAGATTTTAGAAAAGGATGGAACATTATTTATAACTGCTGACCACGGTAATGCAGAAATAATGATAGACTTCTCAACAGGAAATCCATTTACAGCTCATACAACAGACCCAGTTCCATTTATATGGGTATCAAACAACACTGAAGGAAGAACATTAAAAGAAGGTAAGCTAGCAGATATAGCACCTACTATGTTAAATGAAATGGGACTTGAAGCACCAGCAGAAATGACTGGAGAATGTTTAATAGTAAATAATTAATAGGTAATAGTTAATAACTAAGAGAGAATATATAATGGTTAATGGAGGAACGCAGCTAATAGCTGCGTTCTTTATTTTAAATAAAAGCCTAGTTTCTATGAAAATAGACACTAGGCTTTATGATTATTTAGAATGCGCTTTTAAATTTAAAATTATAAAGTACTACCAAAATCTGAAATTATAGTTTGTCCTGTAATTGCACGAGATTCATCACTTGCTAAAAATAAAACAATGTTTGCTACATCATCAGGCATACAAGGTTTAACAGATAAATCACTATGTTTAGCCATTTGTCCCATCATATTTCTATCAAGCTTTTCTGGATTCATATGTGCTACCATTGGAGTTACAATTGTTCCTGGACATACAACGTTACAACGTATATTTGTACCTGCAAAACGTAAAGATGTATGCTTTGTTACACCAATAATTGCAGCCTTTGATGAAACATAAGCAGCACCACCATTACCAACTGCACCAGCTACTGATGATACATTTACAATAGATCCATTTCCAGTTTTCATCATTTCATTTGCAGCTTCACGCATGCAATACATAGTTCCTTTTGTATTTGTGTCTATGATATAATCCATATCATCATCAAGAACACAGTCTATTGGTTTTAATCCTTCTTCTAATACCCCTGCATTATTAACTAAAATATCAACTTTACCAAAAGCTTCAACTGCCTTAGAAATTAAATTTTTAACATCATCAGTTTTTGATATATCAGTAACTACTGTAAGAACTTCGCCACCAGCTTCTTTAATTTTATTGGCAACATCAATTAATTGAGCTTCACGACGAGCACTAATGACAACCTTTGCACCTTCTTTTGCAAATAACAATGCAGTTGTTGCTCCTACACCAGAATTTCCCCCTGTAACTATTGCTACTTTCCCTTTTAAACGAGCCATAATATCCTCCCTAAAATTGGCGAATTATCGCCATATATTGTAATTGAAGTATAACCCCTTGATAAATTATTGTCAATATACAATTTTGTAAAATTAAGGATAAATATTGCTTATATAATAAATATTTTAGAGAGAAAATTTAATATGCATTGTATATAAAATATTTTGAATATCAAATCATTTGACAAAGAAATAAAATGAAGTTATAATATCAATAAATTTTAATAGATATTTATAGGAGTTGTATTATATGAACGTAAAATTATTAACAGATTCAGCTTGTGATCTATCTATAGATTATATTAAAGAAAATAATATTGCTGTGGCCTCATTGATGGTTAATTTAAATGGAGAATTTATAGAAGATGATCTGGGACAAACTTTATCTCATAAAGAGTTTTATAAAACTGTTAGAGAAGGAGCAATGCCTTCAACTACTCAAGTTAATGTAGGAACATTTTATGATTTATTTTCAAGGTATGTTAGTAAAGGAGAAACTATTTTATATATAGGAGTATCATCAGCTTTAAGTGGAACAATAAGCAGTGCAACTACTGCTAAAAATATGGTTTTAGAAGAAAATAAAGAAGCTAAAATATATATTGTAGATTCGTTAAGTGTATCTGTAGGGGAAGGCCTTTTAGTATGTAAGGCTGTTGAAATGATAAAAAATAATATAGATATAGAAAAAATAGTAAATTATTTGGAAGATACCAAAAGAAAAGTTATTCATACTATAACAGTAGATGATTTAAACCATTTAAAAAGGGGTGGCCGTATTTCAGGAACAGTAGCAACTGTAGGAGGCTTACTTGGAATAAAGCCAACTTTAAAAATTGATAATCAGGGAAAAGTAGTTGCTACAGATAAAATTAAAGGAAGAAAAAAGGCTTTAAAGTATTTAGTTGAGCAGTTGAAATTAAAGGGAGAAGATATAGAAAATCAAAATATATTTGTTTGTCATGCAGATTGCATTGAAGATGCTTTAGAGTTGAAAAAAATGATATTAGAAGAATTTAAGGTTAAAGATATTAGTATAAATTCTATAGGAGCAGTAATTGGAGCTCATGGTGGTCCAGGAACTCTTGCTTTAGTATTTATTGGAAATGAAAGATAATTTTAAAGGTACAAACTTAAATCTTTTATTAAGTGTAGAAGTTGTTATAAATATTGCCAATAAATAATAATATATAATAATAGTATTTTTATGGGAGAGTAATATGCCTAGAACCTATTCTTATTCAGCAGATTTTGATGCTGAAACCGAAAGACTTTTTAAAGATGCTGTGTTTCTTGGAGAAGGACATAACGGGATAGTTTATGAGCTTCCTAATAACAAAGCAATTAAGATTTTTCAAGAAGCAAAATGTTGCAAAGAAGAAGGAGAAATTTTAAAAAGGGTAAGTAAATCTAAATATTTTCCAAGAGTTTATAATATGGGAAAGTTTTATATTGTAAGAGATAAAATACAAGGGAACAGGCTAGATACTTATATTAAGAAAAAGGGGTTTAGCTATGAAATTTCAGAGGGTTTATATAATTTATTAACAGAGTTTAAAAGACTTAAATTTACTAAAATAGATGCTCGATGTAGAGACATATATATATCAGATAGTAAAGAAATAATGGTTATAGATCCTAAGCAATGCTATAGTAAAAAAGTTAATTATCCAAGACACTTGATGAAGGGATTAGAAAAAGCAGGAGTATTAGAAAGTTTTTTAGAGGACATTAGAATAATAAATAAAAAATCTGCTGTAGAGTGGGAAAAAAGATATAATCAATATCTTCAATATAGAGAATTGGAATAAAAGAGTCTACATAGGCTCTTTTTTAATATTAATAAAAATTTATTTCACATATTATAAAATTATTTGATGTGATATAATATTTTTATGTAATTGTATACATGGTTTTAGCAAGGTGGTAGATATATATGAAAAAAGTTTTGGGTATAGCAAAGTATTTAGTTTTTATTAGTATCTTCTTTGCTTTACTTTTTGGTGTACAAGATATATTAAAAGAACAAGAAAATTATTATGAAGAATTAAAAAATAAAGTTGTATTAATTTCACATGTCTATTCTAATCCCTATTGGCAAGATATAAAAAAAGGAGCCGAAGAAGCTGCTAAGGATAAAAATATAATAGTAGAATTTCAAGGACCAGATTATGCTAGTGTTGAAGAAGGTATACGACTTATTAAAATGGCATATGCCTCTAATGTAAGTGGAATTATAACCTATGTTCAAGATTCAAGTAGTTATAATGCAATAATTAATAAAATTATAGATGATAATATACCTTTAATAACTATAGATTCAGATGCTGAAGAAAGTAAAAGGTTAGCTTATATTGGGACTGATAATGTTAATGCTGGAAAAGTAGGAGCTAAGGAAATGATTAGACAAGTAGGGAATACAGGAGATATTGGAATTATATTAGGGGGAGCAGAAGTTAAAAATCAAATTGAAAGAGTTAAGGGATTTAAATCTTATATTGAAGAGAATTCAAATCTTAAAATAACTAATACAGAATCTTCTGATTCATATTTGCTTCAAGCTGAATTAGCCACTAAGAAAATATTAACTGATAATGTAGATATAAAAGCATTATTTTGCACCTCTGCTCAAGATGGAATAGGAGCAGCAAAAGCAATTAAGAGTATGAATTTAATTGGAAAAGTTAAGATAATATGCTTTGATGCATTACCAGAAACATTAGATTTAATAGAAGAAGGTGTTATTAGTGCAACTATTGCACAAAATCCATATGTTATGGGGCAAGAATCTGTAAATACTATTGTAAACATAATAAAAGGAAATAAAGTTCAAGAACTTCAGCTTATTGATGTATTAGTTATCAATGATAAAAACGTAGCTGAGTACAAATAGCATAAGGAGAAGCATAATAATGAAAAGTTTAAAAAGTAAGATAATAGTATTTGTCATAATTTTAATAATACCACTAGTTACTAGTAATATAGTATCACTAATTCTTAGTAAAAAAATAAATGAAAATTATAGCATTATGCTTTATAAGTTAAATGAAACTAATGATGTGAAAAACCTTCTTAATGAATCTTTTAATTATTTTAATGAGCATTTCCAAACTAGCGATTTAGAATCTAAAAGAGTTTATGAAAATAATATAGTTAAGTCATTAGAAAAGCTATCTACACTAGAAGGAAGCTCAGATATTGAAAGTAGATACATATTAAGGGATTTGTCAAATACAATTAGGAGTTATAAAAGTCAAGGAGATAAGACTATTCAGTTATTTAGTGAGCAAGGAGCTATTGATGCATATTATGATCAATATATGTCAACTAGAGATATGCTTTCCTATTGTAACTCCTTTATTACCAAGCTAAATGAAAGTTATATTAAGACAAATAATATAATATATAATGAGAGTAAGGAAAAGGAAAGAGAGTTATATAAAATATTAAGTGTATTTGTAGTAATAACTATATTTATCAGTGCTGTTTATACAATTCTTTTTGTTAAGGAGATATTAAAAAAATTGCAAGTATTAATTAATGCAGCTAAGGATGTATCTAAAGGTAATTTTAAAGAAATAAAAGCTGAAAAAACTGATATATATGAAATTAATATATTAAATGAAGCTTTTGATAAAATGATAAGAAATTTAATAGGATACATAAATTCTCTTAAAGAAAAGGCAGAGCTAGAGGCAAAAATAAAAGATGATGAAGTGAAATTATTAAAATATGAAAATGCATTAAAGTTATCTCAACTAAGAGTGCTACAATCACAAATAAATCCTCATTTTCTTTTTAATACTTTAAACTGCATAAATCAAACTGCTATAAGTGAAAAAGCTTATAAAACAGAAGGTCTAATAACTTCAGCAGCAGGTATGCTTAGATATAGCTTAAGTATGATGGAAAGAAATGCAACCTTAGCAGACGAGATAAATGTAGTAAAGCAATATATATTTATTCAAAAAGTAAGATATGATGATAGATTAACTTTTGGTTTAGATATAAATTGCGATATTGGAGATATAGTAGTACCTGGAATGACTTTACAACCATTTGTTGAAAATGCCTTTATTCACGGAATAGAACCTAAGGAAGAGGGGGGATATATTAATATAAAGATATATAAAGAATTAAATGAATATAAGGTGATTATAGAAGATAATGGCTGTGGTATAAGTGAAGATACATTAAATAAAATAAAAAGTGGAGGAAACGAAAAAGAACATATAGGCCATACAACTGGACTAGGGATAAGAAGTGTTGTTGATAGGTTAGAAATTTTATATGGTGAGAAGGACATGTTTAATATAAGCAGCAAGGAAGGACAAGGAACTAAAATATTTTTGAGAATTCCCATTAAGGAGTTGAAATAAGTATGTTAAAAATTCTAATTGCTGATGATGAAAAATATGAGAGGGATTCAGTAATAAGCCTTATAGAAGAAAATTTCAAAGATAAGCTTACTATAGCTCAAGCTAAAAATGGAAGAGAAGCAATTGAAATTGCTGAACAAATTAGACCGGAAATAATAATAATGGATATTAAGATGCCAGGTATAAATGGGATAAAAGCAATAGAGGAAATTAGAAAAACTTCATCAAGCACATACTTTATAATGTTAACAGCATATGATTATTTTGATTTTGCTATTGAAGCTGTGAAATTAAATGTAAAAGAATACTTATTAAAGCCTTTTGTTAGAAGTGAGTTTATAAATAAAATTAATAATGCTATAGAATCAGTAGAAAAGAAAAAGGCTAAGCGTAAAAGTGATATAGAAAAAGAAGAGAAAATTAATAATTTAATTGGAGTATTAGAAAATGAATTAAGCTACAGCATTATAAATAATGCATTAGACAGTATTGATTTTAATATGCATATGGACTACTTAGATTTAGATTTTAACAATGCCTTTGCAATATGCATTAAAATATTATCAACTAACTTTAATAATTTATTAAAGAGACAAGTAGGAGAATATATAAATGAACTTTTAAAATTTAAGTATAAGGCAATTGGAACCTATTGCTATACAGAAAATCTTATTTTCTTTATTCAAATTCATAATTATAAGGACATTAATGAAGAAATAACAGAAAATATAAATGCCATTAATGATATAAAAAGAGAAATAGAAAGGCATTTTAATATTGCTACTGAAATTGGAATAGGATATTGCTATAGTGGAATTGAATTAATGAATAAATCTTATGAAGAGGCTAATAAAGCCATAAGTTATAGTAATGAAAGCGAAATAATTCATATTGGGAAAATTCAAGAGTATAACTATAGTCAAGATTATGATAAAGAGAAAACTAAGCTTTTTAAAAAGGTTACAGAATACATTGAGAACAATATAAAAGAGGATTTAAACTTAGAAAGCGTTGCAAATAAGTTTAATCTAAGCCCATATTATTTTAGTAGAAGTTTTAAAGAGGCCATGGGATGTAATTTAATTGATTATATAAATATTGTAAGAATAAAAAAATCTAAAGAACTATTAAAGCAAAAAGAAATGAGCATTAAAGAGATTGGATATACTGTAGGTTATAGTGATCCAAATTATTTTAGTAAGGTATTTAAAAAATACGAAGGATATTCACCAAAAGAATATAAATTTAAATAGCAAAAAAATACTATTCTTTTAATTAATAAAGTAAAAATATAATGTTAGTGTAGATTAAAAATTGTAAATAGGCACTAGCAGTATATTTTTGCTTTATTTTTATAGTATTTTTTTGCTTACTTTATGGTAAAAAATATAAATAAAATGGCAAATTTATAAAGAGATAAAGCAATTAATTCCATTGAGTTAAACGTATACATATAATATGATTTTTATGTACTTAAATTAAAAAAGAAAAGGGGAGTTAAAAATGAGAATTAAAAAATTAATTGCTTTAACTTTAACTGCAGCTTTAATGACTGTTACTATTGGATGTAGTAAAGCAGAAACAGGTAGTAATACTGGCGGAGGAAAAGAAACTAAATCTAATCTGATAGGTGTAGCAATGCCTACACAATCACTTCAAAGATGGAATCAAGATGGAGCTAACATGAAATCAGAACTTGAAGGAAAGGGCTATAACGTTGATTTACAATATGCTAATAATGATGTAAATACTCAAGTTCAACAAATAGAAAATATGATAACTAAAGGATGTAATGTACTAGTTATAGCATCTATTGATGGATCTGCATTAACAGATGTTCTAAGTAAAGCAGCTGATAATAAAATTAAAGTAATTGCATATGATAGATTAATTATGCAATCTGAAAATGTAGATTACTATGCAACCTTTGATAACTTTAAAGTTGGTGTTAACCAAGGCCAATATATAGAAGAAAAATTAGACTTAAAGAATGGTAAAGGACCTTTTAATATTGAATTATTTGCAGGAGCTCCTGATGATAATAATGCAACATTCTTCTTTGAGGGTGCAATGAGTATATTAAAACCATATATAGATAGTGGTAAATTAGTAGTTCCAAGTGGACAAACTAAATTCACAGAAGTAGCAACTCAAAGCTGGGATTCAGCAAAAGCACAAGCTAGAATGGATAACATAATTACTGCAAACTATGCTAGTGATAAAAAGTTAGATGCTATTTTATCATCAAATGATAGTGTTGCTATAGGTGTTGTAGCTTCTCTTCAAAATGCTGGTTATGGATCAGCAGATAAACCTTATCCAATATTAACTGGACAAGACTGTGATAAACCAAATGTATTAGCTATGATAAATAAACAACAATCTATGTCTGTATTTAAAGATACAAGAACTCTTGCTAAAAAAGTTGTTGAAATGGTAAATGCTTTAATTGATGGAAAAGAAGCAGAAGTAAATGATACTAAGACTTATAATAATGGTGCAAAAGTAGTTCCATCATACCTTTGTGATCCTGTAAATGTTACTGTAGACAATTATAAAGAAGCTTTAATTGATAGTGGATATTATAAAGAAGCTGACTTAAAGTAAAAATCACCATTTAAGATAAATATATTAGCTATAGCTGAATGTAATATGCATTTCAGCTATAGCATATATTCATAGAAGAATGAAGGTAGGAGGGAGGAAAGTAGATGGAAAAAGTCATTTTAGAAATGAAAAATATAACAAAAACTTTTCCAGGAGTTAAAGCTTTAGATGATGTGAATCTTAAAGTAACAGAAGGAGAAATACATGCACTAATTGGAGAAAATGGCGCAGGGAAGTCAACTCTTATGAATGTACTTAGTGGAATATACAGTTATGGAACATATAGTGGGGATATAATTTTTAATGGTGAGCTATGCAAATTTAACAACATAAAAGATAGCGAAAAAAAAGGAATAGTTATAATCCATCAAGAGTTAGCATTAATACCTGAATTATCTATATCAGAAAATATATTTCTTGGAAATGAAAGAGCGAAGGGGCTAATGATAAATTGGAGAGAGACAGATGTAGAAGCAGCAAAAATGTTAGAAAGAGTTAAATTAGAACAAAATGTACAAACCAAAATAAAAAATATTGGTGTTGGTAAACAACAATTAGTGGAAGTAGCTAAAGCTTTAGCAAAGGATGTTAAGCTGTTAATTTTAGATGAACCTACAGCTGCACTAAATGATAAGGACTCAGAAAGTTTACTTCAACTTTTATTGGAATTAAAGAAAGATGGAATTACATGTATTTTAATTTCTCATAAGCTAAATGAACTTTTAAGAGTAGCTGATAATATAACAATTCTTAGAGATGGATCAACAATACAATCAATGAAAAATGATGGAAGTATTGATGAGGATGACATTATTAAATGCATGGTTGGAAGAGAGCTTACTAACAGATATCCTAGCCATGAATCAAATATAGGTGAAGTTATTTTTGAAGTTAAGAATTGGAATGTTTATGATCCTATTATAGATGATAGAAAGATTATTAAAGATGTAAATATAAATATAAGAAAAGGTGAAATAGTTGGACTCTCAGGTTTAATGGGAGCTGGAAGAACAGAATTTGCTATGAGTATTTTTGGAAAGGCTTATGGCAGAAATATAAGTGGAACTATAATTAAAAATGGAAAAGAAATTAAGTTGAATAATATAAGAGAAGCAATAGATTCAGGTCTAGCTTATGTAACAGAAGACCGTAAAACAGCAGGCCTTAACTTAATTGATAGTATTAAGAATAATATATCAATAGCAAAAATTAAAAAGATTAGTAAGATACAATTTATAAATGATAATGAAGAAATAGGAGTAACAGAAGACTTTAGGAAAAAACTTAATATTAAATCTCCTTCAATAATACAAAAAGCTGGAAACTTGTCAGGTGGTAATCAACAAAAAGTTGTTTTAAGTAAATGGATATTTACTGATCCAGATATTTTAATCTTAGACGAACCAACTAGAGGAATAGATGTAGGGGCAAAGTATGAAATATATAAGATAATAAATGACTTAGCAGACTCTGGCAAATCTATTTTAGTAATTTCATCAGAGCTTCCTGAAATATTAGGTATATGTGATAGGGTATATGTAATGAATGTTGGAAGAATTGTTGGTGAATTACCAGCTAGTGAAGCATCACAAGAAATTATAATGAAATGCATAATGGATAGTAATAAGGAGGTAGTTTAAATGCAACTAGGTAAAAATGTAGAATTAAAATCTAAGCCAACTTTAGGGGAATCATTAAAAAATATATTTAAAGATAATGTAAGACAATATGCAATGCTTATAGCATTAGTTGTAATTATAATTTTATTTCAAATTTTAACTAAAGGCATACTTTTAGTGCCTATGAATGTAACTAATTTGATACTTCAAAACAGTTATGTTTTTATTTTATCTATTGGTATGACATTGTGTATAGTATCTAGTGGAAATATAGATCTTTCAGTTGGTTCTATAGTTGCTTTTGTGGGTGCTCTTGCAGGAATACTTATTATAAATAAAGGTATGGCAGTTTTTCCAGCAGTATTAATTTGTATAGCAGTGGGAGTATTAATAGGAATATGGCAAGGCTTCTGGATAGCATATGTTAGAATACCAGCCTTTATAGTAACTCTTTCAGGAATGTTATTATTCAGAGGATTAACAGTAAAACTACTTCAAGGATTAACTTTAAGTCCATTTCCAAAATCATTTCAAGCTATAAGTGGAGGGTTTTTCCCAGATTTATTTGGAGGTAGCAATGTAAATATTACAACTTTTGTTGTAGGTATATTACTATCATTAGTATATGTATATATAGAACTTAAAAATAGAGCTGAAAGACAAAAATATAACTTCGAACTTATTCCTATGCCACTATGTATAGCAAAAATTATATTAATAGTATCAGCAACTATGTTAGTAACTTATTGGCTTGCTATATATAAAGGAATTCCAATAATGTTTGCAATTATAGGTGTTTTAGTATTTATTTATACAATAATTACTTCTAAAACAATACCTGGAAGATATCTTTATGCTATGGGTGGAAATGAAAAATCAGCAAAACTATCAGGAATAAATACTAATAAAGTATTATTCTTAGTATATGTTAATATGGCTGTCCTTTCTGCAATAGCAGCTATAAGTTTTACATCAAGATTAAATGCTGCATCACCTCAATCAGGTTTAAACTTCGAATTAGATGCAATAGCTGCATGTTACATCGGAGGGGCATCAGCTTACGGTGGTGTAGGTACAGTTATTGGTGCTATAGTTGGAGCATTAGTAATGGGTGTTTTAAATAATGGTATGTCAATATTAGGTGTAGGTAGTGATATGCAAATGGCTATAAAGGGACTAGTTCTTTTATTAGCAGTAGCATTTGATGTATTTAGTAAAAGAAAAGCAACAGTTTAATTAAATGTAAAATTAATAATGTAAAATGTAAAATTGATGAATAAACTCCTTAAGGAGTTTATAAAAAGATATATTTTTAGTAATTTGTTTCAAATTACTAAAGTAATTCTTAACTTAAAATTAGAGGTTGTTGCTACAACCTCTTTTTAATTATAAAAAATTAATAAAAAGTATTTTTAAATACCTATATTAAATAAAAGGATATAAGTAAAATGAAATACTATGTGGAATATAAATGAAAAAATATCAGTTTCTAAATAAACAAAAGAAAAAATAATTAATTTGTTAAATGATTACATGTTAAATTGATGTTGAAAATTATGGGCAAAGTGGTATAATAATATAGAAAATATGATAACGATTATTGTTTGCCAAAAGATGTTATTTGTTTTAATATTTTCTATTACTATTAGTAGCTTTATGAATAATTATGTCAGTTTATGATATAATAATAAAGGTAATATATAGAGAATATAATAAATAACATTAAAATAAAGGAGGATACGTAATGAAAAATTATTGCGAAATAGTTGACGTTGTAGCTAGACAAATTCTAGACTCAAGATGTTTCCCAACTGTAGAAGTTGAAGTTTATTTAGAAGATGGTACTGTAGGAAGAGCTGCTGTTCCATCAGGTGCATCAACAGGAATGTATGAAGCAGTTGAATTAAGAGATGGAGATAAGAGTAAGTACTTAGGAAAAGGTGTTTTAAAGGCTGTTCAAAACGTAAATGATACAATAGCTGAAGAATTAATTGGATGTAACGTATATGATCAACCATATATAGATAAGTTACTTATAGAATTAGATGGTACTCCAAACAAAGCTAAGCTTGGTGCTAATGCTATATTAGGTGTTTCTTTAGCAGTAGCTAATGCAGCAGCTAAGTCATTAGATTTACCATTATACCAATATGTAGGTGGAGTAAATGCAAAAGTTTTACCAGTACCTATGATGAACATAATCAATGGTGGATCACATGCTGACAACTCAGTAGATTTACAAGAATTCATGGTTATGCCAGTTGGAGCTAAGACTTTCAGTGGCGCTTTACAAATGTGTGCAGAAGTTTACCATACATTAAAGAAAACTTTACACGATAAAGGATACTCAACTGCTATAGGTGATGAAGGTGGATTCGCTCCAAACCTTAAGTCAAACGAAGAAGCTATCGAAGTTATTATAGAAGCTATAACTGCAGCTGGATACAAAGCTGGAGAAGATATGTTCATAGCTATAGATGCTGCTTCATCAGAATACTACAAAGATGGAAAGTATGTATTAGAACATGAAGGAAAGACATTAACTGCAGCTGAAATGGTTGACTTCTTAGAAAACTGGGTTAACAAATACCCAATTATATCAATCGAAGATGGTATGGCTGAAGAAGACTGGGAAGGTTGGAAGCTATTAACTGAAAGATTAGGTAAGAAGGTTCAATTAGTTGGTGATGATTTATTCGTTACAAACACTGAAAGATTAGAAAGAGGTATTGATTTAGGAGTTGGTAACTCAATATTAATTAAGTTAAACCAAATCGGTACTTTAACTGAAACTTTAAATGCTATAGAAATGGCTAACAGAGCTGGATACACAGCAGTTATTTCTCACAGATCAGGTGAAACAGAAGATACAACTATAGCTGACTTAGTTGTAGCTGTTAATGCTGGTCAAATCAAGACTGGTGCTCCTGCAAGATCTGAAAGAGTTGCTAAGTACAACCAATTAATAAGAATTGAAGAAGAATTAGACGATGTAGCTGAATACAGAGGAAGAAAAGCATTCTTCAACATCAAGAAGTAATTTAATTACCATATAATTTATAAGGGATTGTAAGCGAAAGCCTACAATCCCTATTAATTTTATTTAATAATTTTAAAATTATCTTTTTGGGGATGATCTTTAATAATTTATATTAAGTATAAAAAGAGACAAATGTTATATGAGGGCGACTTGGAGCTTGCGAGGTCGCAACGAGTATATCTTTTAAATTTATATTTTAATTTGAAATAGATAGTTCATAATTCTGAATGAAATGAGGAATTATTACCTTTAGTTTCTAAGTTTGTTATATAAGGTTGCGATGACTTGGAGCGAATGCGAGGTCATAAGCAACTTTATATAACAAACTTTAATGTAATTTTTTTGAAGATAATTACTTGTGTTATAGTATTTTATATGTTAATATAACCTTATGTAAATACGACCATTTTTATTAAGGTTGGGAGGTATAGCAATGAAGAATTTATTGTTAGTATTGGAAGCAGTTTTGGGATTAGTAATTATAGTATCAGTATTATTACAACCAAGTAAAACAGATGCATTAAGTGGACTTATTCAAGGAAGTAAAAATGAAACATTCTTCTCTAAGAATAAAGCAAGAACTAAGGAAGCTATGTTGTTAAAATTAACAATTATATCTATGGCTCTTTTTGCTGTGAATACATTAGCTTTAAACTTAATATAATATTAAAAAAGAGCTGCTTCAGGTAGCTCTTTTATACTATAAAGGAGTGGTTAATATGGGAATATTTAATGGATTAATGGGTAATGCTTCAGAAATGGATTTAGATGGTATAATTAAAGAGTATAATAAAATATTAGCGGAAAATGAAAGAATAGAAAAATCATATAAATTAATTAGAGATTTATTTATCTTTACTAATAAAAGACTTATATTAGTTGATAAGCAAGGGGTAACGGGAAAGAAAACAGAATATCATTCAATACCTTATAAATCTATTACACATTTTAGTATAGAAACTGCAGGACATTTTGATTTAGAAGCAGAACTTAAAATTTGGATTTCAGGAACTGCACTACCTATTGAAAAGCAATTCAATAGCAGTCTTAATATTTATGAATTACAACAGGTATTAGCAACCTACTGCTTAAAATAAACTTTTTTGTTTATAATGAGCAAGATGGGGGAAAATAGAGAAGGAGAATAATATAATTTGAATATAATACAAAAATATAAAAATAAAGATAAAGGAAGTGATATAGATGGGAATTAAAGAAACTTTATTAAGTTTTATGAGAGAAGAAGCATACAGACCAATGGACATTCAAGAATTAGTATCTGTATTTGATATAAATCCCGACGAGTATAAATCCTTTAAAAAAGTACTAAAGACTATGGAAAAAGAAGGACTTATTGTTAGAACTAAAAAGGATAAGTTTGGAGTTCCAGAAAGACTTGGACTAATTTCAGGAAAATTAGAAGTTCATTCAAAGGGATATGGATTTTTAATACCAGAAACTGAAGGAGAAAAAGATGTCTTTGTACCAAGTTCTTCTATGAATGGAGCTATGAATGGAGATAAGGTTCTAGTTCAAATAACAAGAGAAGATATTAATGGTAAAAAGCGTGAAGGTGAAGTAAGAGAAGTATTAAGCAGAGCAAATAATAAGATTATAGGTGTATATGAAGATAGTAGAAACTTCGGTTTTGTAGTTCCAGAAGATTCTAGACTAAATCAGGATATCTTCATATCTAAAAAAGATAGAAATGGAGCAAATGAAGGTGATTTAGTAATTTGCGAAATTGTAAAATGGGCAGATAAAAGAAGAAGCCCAGAAGGTGTAGTTAAAGAAGTACTAGGTAAAAAGGGAGATAAGGGTTTAGATATTCTTACAATTATAAAAAAATATGGATTGCCTGAAGAGTTCCCAGCTAAAGTATTAAATTACGCAGAAAACATAGAAGAAGAAATTCCAGAAAAGGAATATGCAAGAAGAGTTGACCTTAGAAATTTAAGAATGGTAACTATAGATGGAGAAGATGCTAAGGATTTAGATGATGCTGTATCTATTGAAAGACTTGATAATGGTAAGTTTAGATTAGGAGTTCATATTGCAGATGTATCTCACTATGTAAAAGAAAAAAATCCTTTAGATAGAGAAGCTTTAAAGAGAGCAACTTCTGTTTATTTAATAGATAGAGTTATACCAATGCTTCCTAAGAAGTTATCTAATGGAATATGTTCTTTAAATCCTAAGGTTGATAGATTAGCATTAAGCTGCTTTATGATTATAGATAACAAGGGCAAGGTAATTCAACACGAAATAGAAGAAACAGTTATAAAAACTAGTGAGAGAATGACTTATACTGATGTTACAAAAATTCTTGAGAATAATGATGAAGAGCTAATAAAGAGATATGATTATTTAGTTGATGACTTTAAAGCTATGGAAGAGCTTTGTAATATTTTACGTGAAAAGAGAATGCGAAGAGGAGCCATTGATTTTAATTTTGAAGAATCAAAGATAATATTAAATGATTTAGGAAAACCAGTAGATATTAAACCTTATGATAGAGCTATTGCAAATAGAATAATAGAAGAATTTATGTTAGTTTGTAATGAAACCATTGCAGAACATATGTATTGGACTAATTTGCCATTCGTATATAGAATTCATGAAGATCCAGATGAAGAAAAGCTAGAAAAGTTTAAGGAATTTGTATATAACTTAGGTTATGTAGTTAGATGGGGACAAGAAGCACATCCAAGAGCTCTTCAAGATATACTTGATAAGGTTAAGGGTAAAAAAGAAGAAACTGTAGTAAGTACGTTACTATTACGTTCAATGATGCAAGCAAAATACTCTCCAGAATGTGTAGGTCACTTTGGTCTTGCAGCTAAATATTATTGTCACTTTACATCACCAATAAGAAGATATCCAGATTTACAAATCCATAGAATTATTAAAGAACAATTAAACGGAAAAATAGATGAAAAGAGAATTGCAAAATTATCTAATATAGTAGAAATTGCATCAAAGCAATCCTCTGAAATGGAAAGATTAGCTCAAGAAGCTGAAAGAGAAGTGGATGATTTAAAGAAAGCAGAATATATGCAAGAAAGAATTGGAGAAGAATTCTCTGCTATTATTTCTTCAGTTACATCCTTTGGATTATTTGCAGAACTTCCAAATACAATAGAAGGATTAATTCATATTACTGCTTTAGATGATGATTATTATATTTATGATGAAGCTCATTTATGCCTAATTGGCGAAAGAACTAAGAAGGTTTATAGATTAGGTGACGAAGTAAAGGTAAGATGTAGTAGAGTTGATATAGATAATAGAGAAGTATATTTCGATTTAATTGAAGAAGAAGCTAAAGAAGAAATAATTCCAAGTGAAAAGACAATTGAAAAAATAAATGAAGCTAAAGTAAATATAAATAGTGACTTATTGGAAGATGATGAAGAGGAAGAATTAGAATAATTTCTTAGTCCAATAAATTTAAATTTTAGTTATTGATTAATAATTTGATATACTTAATAAGTAAAAATAAAATGCGTGGTGAGATTATGGTAAGGAAGAAAAATAGTAATTCATTAGCTGAAAATAGAAAAGCTAGACATGATTATTTTGTGGAAGAAACTATAGAAGCTGGAATAGCTTTAGTTGGAACTGAAGTTAAATCTATAAGAGCAGGTAAATGTAATTTAAAAGATTGCTATGCAGATGTAGATAACAGTGAAATAATAGTAAAGAATATGCATATAAGTCCTTATGAGCAAGGTAATATATTTAATGTTGATCCTTTAAGAGAAAGAAAGCTTTTACTTCATAAAGAGCAAATTGCTAGATTTAATGGATTAGTAGCTCAACAAGGTTATACATTAGTTCCATTATCATTATATTTAAAAAATGGTAAAGTAAAGGTAGCACTTGGGTTATGCAGAGGTAAAAAGAATTACGATAAAAGAGATTCAATGATAGAAAAAGCTCATAAGAGAGACATAGAAAGACAGTTAAAGGAATCTAATAGATATTAATTAAATTAATAAGACTTTAAGCTTAATAGAAATATTAAAATTAAAGTCTTATTTTTATTTTGCTAAATAAAGCCTTACATTAAATAAAGCTTATGGAATTTTATATGGTAAATATTTTGATAAATATTTAACGGAAGTTACCTTAATAGATATTAGTTCTATTTTAGGTAACTTTTGTCATTAAATTAGACATAAAAGTACAATAAACAATTGTATGAAAATTCGAAAAATGTTAATATAATAATGAGATATAAATTATGAGGGGGACAATTATGTATAAGATAGTTAATAAGAGAGAGCTTACAGAAAATATATACCTAATGGATATAGAAGCTCCTAGAGTTGCCAAATCAGCTAAGCCAGGTCAGTTTATTATAATTAAGAATGATGACAAGGGTGAAAGAATACCACTTACAATAGCTGATTATAATCCAGAAAAGGATACAGTGAGCATAGTTTTTCAAGCCGTTGGAAGAGGAACAAGAGAACTTGCTAGTTTTGAAGTAGGGGAATATGTAGCTGACTTTGTTGGTCCTCTTGGACAACCTAGTGAATTTATTCACGAAGATATTGAGGAATTAAAAAAGAAAAATATTATTTTTATTGCAGGTGGTGTAGGAGCAGCGCCAGTATATCCTCAAGTTAAGTGGATGAAGGAACATGGAGTTGACTGTGATGTAATCGTTGGAAGTAGGACTAAAGATTTATTAATATTAGAAGAAGAGTTAAAAGCAGTTGCAGGAAATTTATATATATCAACTGATGATGGAACATATGGATTTAATGGAAGAGTAACAGATTGTTTAAAATATTTAGTAGAAGAAAAAGGTAAAAAATATGACCATGCTGTAGTAATTGGACCAATGATAATGATGAAGTTTATGTCAATTTTAACTAAAGAACTTAATATACCAACTACAGTAAGTTTAAATCCAATAATGGTAGACGGAACAGGAATGTGTGGTGCTTGTAGAGTTACTGTTGGTGGAAAAGTTAAATTTGCTTGTGTTGATGGACCAGAATTTGATGGGCATCTAGTAGATTTTGATGAATCTATGAGAAGACAAACAATGTATAAAACTGAAGAAGGTAGAGAACAGTTAAAATTAGAAGAAGGGGAAACTCACAAACATGGTGGTTGTGGTTGTAAGGTGGAATAGTTATGAGTGTTCAAGTACAAGATAGAATGAAGAGAGTACCTATAGCAGAGCAAAATCCAGAAGTAAGAGCAAAAAACTTTGAAGAAGTATGTCTTGGATATACAGATGAAGAGGCAATAAGAGAAGCAAGTAGATGTTTAGGATGTAAAAATCCTAAATGTGTAGATGGTTGCCCTGTATCTATTAACATACCAAACTTT
>Ga0129315_1000423_pt1 | contig 36117 bp, 26 predicted proteins | sample Cm827metagenome_FD_94432 | JGI IMG/M metagenome (GOLD analysis project Ga0129315, IMG submission 94432) | Eastern black-and-white colobus group fecal microbial communities from Wisconsin, USA - Cm827 metagenome | ecosystem: Host-associated > Mammals > Digestive system > Large intestine > Fecal... | reverse complement strand
CCACCTGAAAACCTTCCGCCTTTTCAATTAAATTGGAAAATAAAAGCATAGATTCTCAAAGTGAAATGTCCCTCAGATCAAATGAATGAAAACAGAATTTTAGAATGTTATGCTTTGATTAAAGCCTATCATATACCTTTTGCATAAGCAATAGTGCAGATAAAAATTATAGTTGAACACTTACAGCCTGTTCGTCAAGTTGCACAAGTGCCTCAAATACAGTCTGGAAGCCACATAACGGACTTACGAAGCATAAAATCAGACAATATGGGGCCAAAAAATCTACATAGCCGGCTTCTCTCTGACATTATCTCTCAATCTCCTGTTTCCAGCCTCTGCCGATTGCTGCAATGAGCGTTAAGACATCCTGTTTCATAAAGTCCGGAAATGAAGTTAATACCGGCGCAGTTTCAAAGCTCAAAGTTCCCCCAAAGGAAATTGCTTTCAAACCTCGTATTAATCCTTCCCAATCTGTCGATGCCGTATTTTCCCTTGTTCTGGTAAAGGTATATGGAATCTGATGGAGATCCGCCCTTCCATCATTATCATGAAGGTGAAGCACCTTAAGCCTGTTTCCAAGAGCTGTGAGGAACTTTTCAAAATCAATTCCAACCAGATTTGCATGCCCGGCATCAAAGCAAAAGCCTAATACTTCCGCTCCGTATCTTTCATTAAAATTATCTATCCTCTGAACCGCTTTATGTACATTACAGCAAGGACCTTCCACAATATGGTCTGCTACCGCTTCATAAAGGTTCTCTATGCAAACTGTAATTCCATATTTTTTTGCCAGTGGCAAAATCTTGTCAAGAAAAGCCGCTGTTCTTTCCCATTCAAGTTCTTCTGATCCAAGATATCTTGCCAGCTTATATCCGTGAATTACAATATAGGGACATTTCAAAAAATGACAGACTTCCATGCTCTTGATTGCGACCTGGTTCAGTAAATAGTCGTTGACTTCTTTCGCTGCGCTCGGCACAAAGATAGGATAGGGCATATGCATCTGGTTGATCCTGATGCCTGCTTCTGCGGCAGCGTTCCTGTGGTTTGTAAAGAAGGCTGTAATTTCTTCTACCGATCCATCAAAAAATCGATTTATATTTTCCTGATAAATATCAGTATTTTTAAGATAACTGTTCAAGCTAAAATCGCAGCAATCAAATCCTGTTTTTTTCAGCATTCTGAAACCCTTATATGGATCCTCATCATATACTACGTTTTTTGTCTGTACACCAATCCCTATCATTGTGCTTCCTCACTGTTTGTTCTCATACAGATTTTCCTTCTATCTATTTTCTAATACACTTCTCTTATTTCCGAATCAAATCGATCCAGATACAATGATGGCATAAACTCATCATTAAAGTAGTGAATCGGATTTTGTAATCCCATCTTTTGCAGTTGCTTTTTTATCTCATCATAGTAAATATTACAGATAAAGATTGCACAGTCCTCCGGTAATTTCTTAAGTTCTTCCGGGTCTTTCACCTCCAGACCTTCAAATCTTGTTCCCCAGATATCTGCATTGTTGTCGCAGGTAAAAAGCGGAGGATACTTCTCTCCGTAGCACTTCATATAATTCCGGCACATGTTTCCTGCTCCAAACAGCACCCTTTTATCATATTTTGCAAGCACCTGTTCCAATTCCAGCTGCAGCTTCAAGTACTCTCCAACTCTTTTCGTATGCTGCAGCATCCCTTCTTTAAGCAAAAGAGGGCCTGCTGCCAGGCTTTCCCTGACATCCAAGATAGCAGTCCCCTGAAAAGCAGCTGCACGAAGTCCCCTGAAAAAATTCAGCCAGTCCGTTCTGCACCTGGATCTGCTGATCTGTGAAAAGGGAAGCATAGCTCCCGGCTCCTGCCCATTATTTTCATTTATGATCACTGCCTCAATTTTCTCTCCAAGCACTGTTGCAAACTCGTACATGTTCTGCCCGCATATACTGCAAACTCCCATATCCATACAAAATCCAAAACGCTCTTCTTCTGCCAGTTCATTTAAAGCTTCTATCCATGTATTAGCTTCTTCCGCATCAGAGCAGATTCCTCTTACATATCGGCCGTTCAAATATTTCAGACAGTTTTTCAACAGAATATGTAAATCATCTTCCTTTGCCCAGCCAAGAAGCTTCTGATAAAATATCAGATTGGTCTCCCAGTCAGCCTGTAATGGCTGTATCACAACTTTTTCAATCCCATATACATGACAGGCCTTCATACACTCCCTAAGAAGCGGATACAATTCCTGCAGATTCTGTGCCTCCTGTTCACTTTTAAAATATGGCATTATTGCAAGCGTAATATCTACATGAAGTTCCTTGCATTTTGTTATAAACATCCGGATGCTTTCTGTTATCTGCTCTGGCTGTTCCCGAAAGATCCATCCCTTGGGCTTGCGGCCGCTCTTTTCTATCCGCACCACTTCCTTAGGATCATAAACCTGGCAAATAGCAGAGAAATCCAAAATGGTACTTTTAATGCCTGCTGACACCAACTGCTCTAATCCTCTGTTTGGCCGCCAGATATCCACGCTTCCTACCGGGCTGTATGAAATCTGCATATAAACCTTCCTCCTGTTAATGACTGATTTTCTCCTTGAGCTTTGTAGAACTGGTAGACTGTGTATAGGGGAAAAAAACTAGTTCAGCCCCATGCTGTCGTAAATATTCTCTCTTAGCTATCCAGTCGGGATCATTTTCATAATCACTTCCCGAAAACTGGACATCGAAATGATAGCGCCTATAAGCCTCTTCAGTTCCCGGATGATCCTCAGGTATCCTTACCGCCTCATCTACATATTTGCAGGACCGCACAATTTCTTTTCTCTCTTCAAACGGAACATATGGGCTTGTGCGTTTGTCCCGAATAACCTGTTCATCCGAAACCACTCCCACTATCAGATAATCACACTGTTCCTTTGCTCTCTTCAGGAGATTTAAATGTCCAATATGAAACAGATCAAACACACCTGCCACATAGCCTACATGATACCGTTTATTTTCTTCCTGCTGCCCTGCTGCCATCAGTTTTAATGGTCTATCATATTCCAATGCCGGATTGTACACTGAAATTTCCCTGATTCCCATATCTCTTAGCTGCTCCAGCACTTCATCAAAAAATTTAATGCAGATAAACACTTTAAATGGTTCCTGCTGCTCCTTTAGTATAACAGGAGAAGTAATTTTAATATTTTCCAGCGTTGTTCCCCATTTTTCTCTATTGTTATCCACAATTCCTGCTATCTCATAGCTATCCTTAAATTGTTTGATGAACTGTTCTGAAAATTTTCCGGAGCCAAACAAAAATATCTTTTTATTATCAATATCTCTGAAGATATTAGTGAACAGTCTGTCATACTCTTCTTGTGTATAATCCATGCGATGCCGGTTTGCTGCCACCTCTCTTGCTTCCCTACGAACTCGCCTATGATAAGTTGAAAGTTCTCGTTCTGATCTTAGTTTTCGCATAAATACAGAAGTATATTTCCGCCAGATGTCTCTATGCTCATACAGTGAAAAATGCTTTAATACAACTTCTCTTGGCAATTGATTTTCCAGTTCCATGGAATCACGATAAATCAAATCAATCGTTCTTAAAAAAATAACATTAGCCGGAAGGTTGTCTAAATAAAATTCCTGGTCAAAAAAAATGAAACCTTCTTCATTATAAAAACAATTCAGTGACACAAGGTCAATATAGCCACGTTTTAAGATAACGCCAATATTCTTTCTGTCCTCTTCATTCCCATGGGCCAAATCTCTCCACTTATTGAGATTGGGGTCATCTGCTTTACGCTTTTCCCACTCTGGATCAAAATGCTGCCAATTTACCTCATCATACGAAACATGCTCAGAAGATCTTAGTATTATATCCTGAAATTCCTCCAATGCTCTTATAAATTCATCGGTATTATTTTTCAAAAGCTCCTGAAAGTAAATGGTTGCAATTCTTCCGTCTATATAGGGCATAACAAAATAGCCATCTTTCTCCTCGGCTCTCACCATCGGTATTCCATGACTTTGCAAATATTCTGTATTCTCTACCAAATTAGAAACTTTTTCTATCCCCTCTGCATATAATGGACGTTTGCATACACACTCTTCTTTTTTAATTATAGTTACCATTGCATCCCGATGACCTCTGTCATTGGACACCGTAATCTGATTTACATTGGATAGTTCTCCGCTTTCAGTGCATTCTATCAGGTATGCATTTGCCATGGAATGAAACAAACCATTTCGCATCAAATCATCATACAGCTTTTCCTCCTCCATAAAAATTGTGTGAGGGCTGTAATATTGTGGAAAAACTCTAACTGCAAGAGATTCGTTGGGGATATAATTTTCCGAAATGAGTATTTGCGGTCTTTCCATAGAAGGCATCACCGAATAGAAATGTTGTTTTGATAAACCAGCCTCAAACAACATTTTTCTTAATTCATCCTTAGAATAGGCTCTTCCACAAATTTTTTCTCTTCGTTGTGGGCTTACCTTCCCATAATTATCAATTCCATCCAATATGTGACCCGTATAAGGATCCTTGTCTCCACAAAAATATCGTATTCCCAAGCGATTATTCGCAGCAACAAGTAGTTTTCCATTTTTATGTAAATGTTTTCTTAGCATTTCCAAAAGACGAGCCGGATGTTTGCTCTTTTCAACCACCCCCACCAAAAGAATATAATCGTATAGTCTTGTCAGCTCACTCACTTCCGTGCTTTCACATCTTTCCATCCGAATATCTTTCCCTGATAAAAACTGAAATAATTCGTCATATGATGCATTTTCACTATCAATCCAAAGCACCTGTGCATCTTTTGGAAATACATACCACCCTAGAAGAGCTGTAGAAAGTTCTTTTTCTATTTGTTGCTTCTGCATCCTTATCACCCTAAATCAGTGCCAAAAGCACATTAACACCCATCAAATAATATTCTATATTCTCTATGCAGATTCCTTCATTCTGTAATTGTTTCTGCATCTCTTCTTTATATTTCACAGATGTAATTACATAGATGGCATCCTTATATTTTGAAGCACTATTCTTTACAGACATAATCGGGACGTTGTCTATCGTTGTATTCCATAATGGTTCACTGTTATCGCAAAAGCAAATCACATGATTTTTTTTACTCTTCAATAAACGTTCCAGAAATATACCATTTCGTCCGGCACCAAAAATAATTACTTCTTTATTCTCCACTTTTCTCAATAACGTTTCAAATTTTTCTCGCTGTATTTTATACTGTCGATAGCTGTTTTCAAAGATATTTCTAGGATTCTCTAATAAACTATTTAATTTCTCCCAGTTTGTCATTCCCATACTACCTTCTGTCAGTATTCCATTGCTTTTAGCCTCTTGTAATGATAAACAAATTCTGTTAATATCCTCTATGGATTCACTCCAAAATTCCCCTCCCAGTGCCATTCTATCCAATCTGGCACATAATTGTTCCATCATTCGACGATAAAACACTGATTTCCATACTTTTCCTTTATCGTTAATATACTTTGCATCCAATGTGTATTCCTGCACAATAAATCCAATGCTATCGTGATTATGAATAGAAGAATTTGTATTGTCTTGTCGGTAAAAATATATTGCTTTATCAATATACATTGCCCGCTTAGCATACATAAGTAATTGTAATTGAAAACCTACATCCTGAAATGCCGCCCCTTTTGTTTCGTTCAAAACAATCTTATGAATTAAATCCTTTTTATATAATCCAAGCCACAAAAATCTATCCTTCAAAAACAACCCCGGAGTTTCTGAAACATCCAATACTATGTCTGCCAAACCCTCTTTCAAATAGAAATCATTACAGGGAAAATGATATTTTTCGCCACCAATCGTATAAAAACTCATTGCATAACCCTTGGCATAGTCCAGCTTGTTTTCAACACATGCACGATAAAGATACTCATACATATCCTTCACGATATAATCATCTGTTTCGACTATACCAATATAATCTGCTTTTGCTAATGAGAAACCCAAATTCAATTGATATCCATAACTCTTTATCTTTGAATGAACCACTTGAATTCGCTTATCAACAAGTGCAAACTCATTAATAATCTCTAATGTTCCGTCTGTTGAACCTGCATCTACAACGATAATTTCGATGTCTTCTAATGTTTGCTCTGTTACACTATATAAACATTCTCTAATATAAGCTCCTACATTTAAAGCCGGCATTATAATCGATATTTTAGGCATTATCATTGCTCCTTATAAAATCAAATAACCGTTGTGTAGATTTTCCATCTGTAAATTTATGTACGAATGGCATTAGTTCTTTTCTTCTATCTTTATATCTATCTTTTCCGGATATGGCCAAGATGATTTCTTTCCTAAGGCTCTCCATGTTGTCTACAATAGCTCCCGGCCTCCAAAAATCAAGTGGTTCCAAAATCACTCCACGGTTCTTAATATATTCTTCTTCATCCCTATTAGTAAATATAATCGGTTTATTAAGTAGAAGATAATCAAAGTATACCGAAGAATAATCTGTAATGAGCATATCCGTTCCATTTAAGAGTTGATATGTACATTGCTCTCCTAATAATTGTTCCGTTAAGACTCCGATATTCTTCGAATTATAACCCCATTTTTCTATCAAAGCACTATCCTGGATATGTAGTTTGAAAACAAAAAAAACATTATTCTGAGCACAAAATTGTTCAAACATTTCTATATCAAATCCAGGCCAATTAAAAATGTATCCCTTCTTGTCTCCGTTAGCTCTTCCCCTGATTTCCCGAAAAGTTGGCATATATAACAGAATTTTTTTTCCCTTGCTTTGGGGAAATATTTTATATATATTCTCACGACCATTGGTACAAAATAGCAAATCATTCCTTGGCATCCCCGTAACAATAAATTTGTTAATCGTTGTTCCGAAACAAGCAGATATAAAAGTTGTATAATTTTTTCCATAAGAAAGGATATAGTCATTTCTATTCCATTCAGCCTGTATCATTTCCCGGTTTCGGTCATCGAATTTTGCATCCATAACCCCCATGCATTTTAATGGGAATCCATGCCAAATCTGAATCTTTTTAATCCTGGAACTATGAATTGACATATCTAACTCTGTTATGAAATATTTTGCCCGCATTAAATCCCAATAGTATTGCTCATTTTCTTCTGTTCCAATGCATTTAACCTCATATGGCTCTGCATTAATATATGCATTTTCAACCAAATATTTAATTGCATATATATTTGAATATGAAGAATGTTGTAAATATAGCAAAATCAAATTTCTAGAACATTGCTCTAAATTTATATTTTCAAAATTCAGTTTCTGTATAAAATAATTACCCTCAATTCCTTGAACAATGCTTATTTGTCTAAACCCCAGTTCAATAAGTTGCTCCAACATGTCTATATGATATCTCTTAGCTGATGTAATAATTACTTCCGAATCTTCTACATAACACGGCGTCTGTATTTTCACTCCATGCATCTCTGTCCCTGATTTATCTAGAGAATTATCAAATAATCCGTCTATTTCCTGCCATGAAAGGATTCCCGTTTTCATAATATTATTAAATCTCTTAGAAATGCCAAATACTACTACTTTTTTCCGCATAATTTTCTCCACTAATATCTATTCCCTACATGCTTCTCTAAAAATATGCTGCAGACGACTTCCTATTTGCTCAATATTCTTTTCATCAACTCCTACATCCATCAAAAAATTCGCAATTTTAAACTGTTCATACAAATTGGCATTTCCAATGATATATACTGCTTGTCTGAACAAAGTATCCGTATACTTAATCACCGGAATACCATTTACTTCAGATGGATTGCAGGCACAATCTGCAACAACAAATGCTTTTATCCGATAATCCAAACCATATTTTTGTAATATATGATACAATCTTTTTGCAACCTTTCCTGCGCCATATATCACGATTTCCATATAATTATCTATCTTTTCTATCCACGATTTCACCTGCAAAATCATGTTTTTTTCTTTCAATTCTTCTAACTCGTCGCAATGGATCATGCCATTTTGAAATATTTTTTGTGTTAAAGATCTTTCCGAACTGTCATAGCTGTTATAATGTTCCAGTATTGCTTTTAACTGTTTGTCATTACCACCATTATCATTGAATTGTTGATATAACCCATTCCCCGAAAAACTAGGACTCGGTATATCCAAGTTTCTTGTTTCGACTAAAACGGTAGGGATATCACATATCGTCTCCATAATTTTAAGCCAAATATCATCTGCATAAAAACATCTGCCTATAATTTCATCTTCATTAAAAATTACATCTGTAAAAATGTGTGGTGGATATAATATTCCACCACATCCAGTAGAAAACAAATCCATTCTCGGAATGCCTATGTACCTCGTACATTCCCCCCACCATTCATTATATTCCGCAATTTGATTTCCCTTTGCAGTTATTAAATGTGCTCTTCTTGTCAGAACGCATCCCGGATATACATCTATGTCTTTAACCAATTCCTCAATCATATATTTATCATAATAAAAGTCATCATCTGCCGTAATAATGTAATCATCTGGATACTCTTGAAAAGCATAAAAATACTTTTTATGCGACTTCAAATCTTTCTCACACCAATGCACTTCAACTCCCCTTTTTATAAAAGCATCTAACTCTATTGGAAGATGCTTGTCTTGGAATTGTTCTTCTGCCAAATATAAAATAATTGCATCTGCTTGATAGGTTTGATTCACTAAGCTTTCCAAAACCTTATGGATTTCTCCTATTCTCGCCGGATATGATGTAAGTGAAACAATGATTCTATTCATAAATTTATTGTATCCTTTTCCAATTACACATGTGCATTTTTGCTTCATAAACAAATAACATAAAAACTATTATTCTAAAGCTTCTCCATTTCTATATCATCAAGTATTTTATCTATTCCAAGCAATTCTACCTTCTCATTTGTTTTCCGCCTAATTCGGTTGTAATCATATATAGGAATTACTATAATTAATTGCACTTCATCCGGGATTTCTTCAACTGAAGTAATCCTTATTCCCTCATATGACTTTGTATTAGGTTTACTCTCTACGATACTACATATATCAATTTCATCTTTCAGTTCCGCTATCAATGATTTACATATATCTCCTTTTCCCCAAATTGATATTTTTTGAATATGCTTTTTTTGGAAAAAGTGAATGATATTCTTCCCTTCATTCCTTAGTTTCAACCATTTTAATAATATTTGATTATATGTTCTCAATTTGACCTCTGGAAATGTATAATGGAATACATCCTCAAAAGCAGATTTATAATCCTTTGGAAATTCTACACATTTCGGTAATTTCAATTTTCCTAAATTATCTTCTGCACGAACTTTTATTTTTAGTTCTTTATTTCCACTGTGCTCTCCGCTCCCATCAAACCCAATATTAGTGATAAAAGATTCATATGGCGTTGGGCAAACCCCTCCTTGCTTAATACATTGCAAAGCCCAAAATACTGCCCATGAGCTACACTTTCCACTTATATTCCCTATTAAATAAGATTCTAAGTCTTCTCCCCAAATTTCTAATTGCTCCTTTTTATATTTGTCTTTTTTTAGTTGTTTTACAAGCAAATAATTCTCTTCATAACTTTGCCATCTATCCTTCCAAGTTGCCCACCCCCAAGAACTTGTACGCCCCATAAAAAACGCATCATAACCGTTTGCTTCCACATCTACTGACCAAGAAAAACCATTGACAGAAAAGACTTTCTCTTCATTTTCATACTTTTCTAAACATTCCAACATATACTCCATAAATTGGGGATGTGTTACACAGTCATCTTCCAAAACGATAACTGCGTCATTTTCTTCAAGCACTTTATTAATTCCCCAAACAATAGATTCTGCCAATCCCTTATTAACATTGCTAATATGAACTTCTGTATTACTCCATGAAACATTTTTTATGATATCACTAACAGACTTCCAATCATCAATATTGGTATTGGCCTTTATCCCATCTTGAAATATATACAATTTTGTTGTGTGTAATGTGTTTTTCGACAATGCATCCAAAGTTCTTTTTGTGTGTTCAGGCCTTGCATATGTAAATAAAATCGTGGCTATTCTCATAAATATATCACCTTATTCGAATTATTTTTATCTACCATCTTCTCGGAGAAAATATATAATAATCCTCATTATATATTTTTCCACTCTTATCTAACAAATCTATCATATCATACTGTCCATTTACTGCCGCAATTATAATTACTGACTTTGAATTGCGTATAACCTGTTCTGGCTTATAAATAGGTAAATCATTATGTATTCCTTTCTTTCTGGAGTCTACATAACCTTTTATATGCACTTCCGGGAAAAAAGTTGTGACAATATCATCTACTGCATTAGAAGCCTTTCCCGTCCCCCATATATAGAAATGACATTGATCCGCAACATTTTTATGAATATTATCTTTTACATAATGTAAATACCATAACTTTAAAGCTACTTTAGATGGATTTTGAAACTTATGTCGATTCCTCTCAAATGTTATTATTTCCTCCTGAAACTGTTCATGTATATCTTCAATTCCTATATTAGAGCTATGTGTATTATCAGCAATTACATACTCATAAAATTTATTAAGTTCAAACTCAACCCTTTCAGGGGAATGCGTATTTACATATGTTGTCTCAATATTTGCAATCATTCTATTAAGCAATCCCAGAGATGAAAATTTTATATACTCTAACAATTTATCACTAATAGCCTCTGCGGAATAATCTTCTGTCAAAAATCCATTAACTCTATCCACAATCACTTCCGGCACACCTGCTACTGGTGTTGAAATAACAACCAGCTTATTGGCCAGTGCTTCTGATATAACATTTGGATATGATTCGCGCTTACTACCGCATATTAGTGCATCATACTCTATATACCTTGTTCCTATATCCTCGACAAATCCCAACATTCTAATGTAATTATCCAGTTTATGTTCTTGTATATACTGTCGACACCGAAAAGCATATTCTCCTTCATCTTGTCCATAAATATCCAGCTTTACCTGAAGTCCTCTATGCAACAACATTTCAACCGCTAGAATAACACTCATTTGATTTTTTTCTTCGTACACGGCACCTGCACACATAAAGCTAAAGGCTTTAGGTGCTTCATCATAGGTATATATTTTTTTATGCATTGAACATGCCACTGTTCTTATACATGTGTAATCCGTATGCAAATATTCGTGCCACTGCTCTGCCCAATACAAGGAATCACATATATGATAATGGGGAAATATATCCAAATATGATAGTTCAAAAAAATCTGCCCGTAATGGATATATATTCATAATGTGTGGAATTGACAGTTCCCGGCCGATTAGCTCAACCATAGGATTAATTTGTACCGAATGAAGAATATCCGGATGGTACTTTAAAATTTTTTCTTTTAACGCGTCATAATACTTTGTCAGACAAACCATATCAAAATCTTCCGGTTGGGAACTCATCTGATAGGTTACACTTTCCAACGTTATATCGTTCTCCTTACCTATCTGCAAATATATTGGCTCTATTTCATTTCCGTAATAATCAGAAACAAAAAAATGTACTTGGTGCCCTGCTTTTTTCATCAATAATCCTTGGCTGATTATCGTATGAACGGCACCACCATATTGCTTTCCATAATCTAAAAAATATAGTATCTTTAACACTTTCCTTTTGTCTCCTCCAAGTGTAGTTCCTTTATCAGTTTCTGTCCTATTTCATGTCTTAATTCTCTATATATTATATATTGCTCTCTCTTTTTCCCAAATTGCTCTTTAAGTTGTTGTTCTATTTGCTCTTCATATAATGTAGATGCAATAATGATTATACTTTTATCTTGTAAAATGTTCTGAGGACTGCATATTTCCTTACCCATGAAATATCTTCCCCATTTTGCAGAATCATTGTCCCAAATGCATACTACTTGAGCCCCTAACCTTTCCATCAATCTACAGCATTCTTCTCCAATAATTCCACATCCGAAAATGGAATATTTAGTATCATTTTGTATCCATGAATATGGTTCCCAATCAAACTTATCATTTTTTAGGCATTCATTTATGGCAAGAATTTCATTTCGCTCTATGTAAAATTTATTAATACTATTGCTGATTTTTCTCGTTTTTGGGACAGAGGATAATTTCAATCTTTCTATTGCAATGCTTTGAAGTTCTTCTATCGTCTTTCTTCGCTTCCGAGCTGAAACTCCATCCATATCATAGCTTGCAACCACAATATCATTGCATTCGATTCTGCTTCCTTCATAATAGCATCCTAATAACCAGTCATAATCTGCTGCAATTTTATATTTTGTGTTAAAACTATGTTTTCCTTCCAACCATTTCTTTTTAGCAAAAATACCTTGATGACAACACGGCATTCCGAGCACAACTTTTTCTTTAATTTCGTTTAACTTTGGTATCCTCTTAGTAACAAACTTTCCCTTCCGTGTCATATTTACTCCACATATCAAAATATCTGCATTATTATTTTCAAACCATAATGATATTTTTTGCAGAGAATCCTTTTCATACCAGTCACCACTATTAATAAAAGCAATTATATCTCCGGAAGCATGCTTTATTCCCTTATTCATTGCATCATATATCCCATTATCCTTTTTACTCTCCCAATAGGATATTTTTTTCTCATTTTTCCTGATTAGTTCGACCGTCCCATCTGTTGAACCGCCATCAATTACAATATATTCTAGTTCTATACCCTTTTGCTCAAGAACACTATTAATTGTTTTTTGTATATTTACCACATCATTGTATACTACTGTAATAATACTTATTTTCATACTATATCCTTTTAATCCTGATGACTTGTAATATCAGCTATCTCTTCATATAAATAAAAATAATCATTAATTCTTTCATAATGCATATTGTGTAAATATTGTATAACGTCTAAATAGTATCTGCGCATGGAAACAAAAATGTAGCATTTCTTGTCAGCATCAATTTCTGTATAGTACATAATCTTTTTCCCATCACATATTTCCTTATTACTATCAATAAATCCCTCAACTCCCATCCCCTGGTTTTCTAATATTTTTTTCCACAATTTCCCATATGAATTATATCCCCAAATTAAAATTTTTCTTTTATTTACATTTGTTTTCAACCCATCAAAATTAATTAGTCCATATGCCAACTGCATAATTTTTGTTTCATCTGATATGTCAACACCATGCCTGCTATAAGTAGCCAGCCTATTGCAATCACACATTTTCTTTATGGTGCTATCACATATTTCTCTTTTACCAAGTGAATTGATTTTTCGAATTACATTTACTAAACATTCCTCATATAATTCATCTCTTTTAATGTTTCTTTCTAAGGTTGAAATATTAGATAAATAGTCACCACTTTTTGAAACCATATAATGATATACAACTTCATGGACTATTGCACAATTTGATTTGTATGCTATAGGAAGTAACATCTGCAGGTTTTGACCAAATCTTGTTACATAAATTTCTCTATCTGGATATATTTCATCGAACCATGACATTTTAATCATATATTGACCCGGACAAAATAAGAATTTCTTCATAAATAGCATTTGTATCAAACAATTATGCAATTTATCCTCTTCAAATATATTACTTATGATATTTTTTCCATCGTCGACATAATGCATTTCAACTGCACCACAGCAAAATCCGCAATCCGGATTTTCTTTCAAACAATTAATCCTAGTTTGCAAACTATTTAGTGTAAAATAGTCATCTGCATCCGGCCAAACAAGATATTCCCCATGAACGTATTTTAAACCTGTGTTGATTGCACCTGCTGCACCAATATTATTCTTATGCTTAAGGTATATAAACTTAATATTTTTGCTTTTAAATGTATTGATATATTTTTGTATTACAGCATCGACATCATCTGTAGATGCATCATTTACCAATATTACTTCATACTTTGTATATGTTTGATTAAGTATAGAATCTAGAAGTCTTTGAATAGTTTTTCCTGCATTATGGCATGGTATAAGTATGCTAATTGTGTCCTTTTCATACATCACTCTTCCCCTTTGTAAACTATGTTTTTTAAATACTCAAGTGAAAATTTTCTTTTAGTTTCTAATAACTTATCAACCTCTTCAAAGTCTATATTTTCATTTAAATCATTGAGCTTTGTTATATCCGTGATAATTCTTGATTCTAACTTCAAATAATTGAGCAAGTCAATTATTCTGGAAACTCTTTTTGTCAGCATAACATAAAACGGAACATGCATAATAATAGAAAAGACCATAAAATGAAATGAGTCTGTAAATACCATCTTTGCATTTCTTACTTCATTTAGCTTTTCTTCTATTCCATAATAATAGATAGATTTTTCTTCTCTTAAAAAGAAATAAGGACTCACTTCTTTCTCCATGCTATGTACTTCCAGTTTATTTTTTATAGAATACCTATTAGCAAAATCATACATTCTTCTTTTGGAATTCAAATTATACGATATTGCAAGAATATAATCATTCTCACAAATTTTGTTATTACATTCTTTGTTTATGAGCGTGCAATAATCGTTTTTTAATAGAAGAAATGAAGGGTCTAAAACTCCATAACATCTTTTCCCTGCCATTTTTTCAACAAAAGGAATATAGCTTTGCTCCCTTACCGACAAGTAATTAAACTGTGGTAAATTTTTTTTAAACAAATCTATATTAAATGATTCATCAATTTTTTCTCCTATACTAGCTGCATAGGCTGCCTTAATTTTGTCCTTCTGAACAAAATCCAAGAAGTATTCACTTGTTTCCTCAAAAACAGGCAAATTGGGATTCCATACCTGATCACTTCCTACAATATATATATCATACTTTTGAAGCCGATAGATATCTGTAGAAACCTTGCTAACAATCCCACACTCTTTCATAAGAAATCTCATGTTTTTATTTTTTTGCAACACATATTGGGAGGTTAAAATATCTGCCTCATTATCTCTATACGATGCAGGAACATAATTAATTATTTCAACGATATCATCCTGGGATGCTATTTTTTGAATTGCTTTTCGTAATGCATATGCCTGTATCATTGCCCCAAAGTTATTAGCAAAATGATATGTCAGAATTCCTATTTTCATTCCTTCCCCCTTAAATCATTTACAAAAATATTCTCTAAAACACACTTCCAATATTAATAATTATATTTAAATCAATACCCTGTGATAATAATGTTTCAAGTATACTATTGTACAAATGCACTGATGTAACCACAACGCAATCTACATTATATTGCTTTAATTGATATGGGCCAATTACCGGAATGCCATATAAATATTCCGAAAATCGACCATAATTTTTATCTACCAAACAACATACATCAATTCCACAATATTGGAAATCTTTTAGAACTGTCATTCCTAATATGCCCATTCCATACAATGCAATTCTTCTATAACCATTTTTTTCAAAAAAAGCTTTGCTCTTATTCCCATTCAAGTGATTCTGTAATAAAGTATTTAATACTGGGTATTCACAATAATATCGTTCTCTTTCATCAAATACAGAGCGTAAATTTTCCCATATATTCTCATCAATGCTTTTGCTCTCTATATTATCAAAAAACTCTTGTCTCTTTTTGGATGGCATTTTAGAAATCTTAATATATGGATTATATGCAAGGACAAAATCATACGGTATAGTTGCACTTTCTATACAATTACTAATATTCTCAAATGCACGTTTTCCATAATCTGTTTCTATTATTACTAATGATTGACCACTACTGTATTTATACTTTGAATCATAGTTTTCAATTCCCCAACAATCACCCAGCTTAATATCTCCCACTGTTGCATTATCTTTAAATTTGCACGCATGACAAGCTGGCCTTAAATACAATGCATCAAAAAATCCTTTCATAAAACAATCTTGATTATGTTCACAGGTTATTTCTTCCTTCTCTCCTACATATGTAATTCCTGACTTTCTCCATCCGCTCCTCTTATCACGGAATATTACATTTTTGATTTTGCCAACCTGTTTTTCCACTTGTAAACAATGTTTCTCCCACACCAGCGGTGAGGGAGCTCCAAAACAAACCAACTCTACTAATAATGCAGATGGATAGTCCTTAACAATTGACCTGACCGCTGCAACCTGACATGGTGTTCCCGAAAACAGAAACGCATTGCCATTTTCAACATCTTTACAAATCAATTCCCATACTTTTGTCAAATTACTTTGTACATATTTACTGCCCTGCAGTTTATATAAATCACAAACTTTATCAATCCTAATATGTTCAACTTTTCCATCTACCATTGCTGCGCCATAAACATTCCCCCCGTGGTTTAACATATTTATAGCCAATTCAGCAAAAACACCACCTGAAGAACTTTTTTCAATATTTGATATATCTAGACTTCTTGCAAAATACGTTGTTGGAATTTTCCTAAAAAAAATATCGTGGTTGTTAATACATACCTCTTTACATGCATTACACTTTACACACTTTTTCTCATCGATTATGGGATATAAAAAACCTTCATTATCGCTTTGCATTTCTATCGCTTTATATTTACAGACTTCTTTACATCTTCCACACCCATAACACTCATTTTTTTTGGAATACGCCTTCATAAATCCTCCTAAACCATTTTATCTCCCATTCAAATAGCCTTTTTCTAATATCTTTATTTGAGTTTGTATATCGTATCCAGCTTCACGCATTCTGACAGTCGGAGAGATTCTCTCATATACATCTGGAACTTCCAATAACTCCTTTTTCCATAAGTTAATATCTAAATCAATCTTTTTTGTGTTTATACCTATGATTGCCTCTTGAGGGATTTTTTTAGAACACAAACAATTCAAGCCTGATTGTTGAGCCTCAATAAGTGCTATCCCCAGTCCCTCAAATAGTGAGGGCATACAAAAAACATCCATTGCGCAATATAAATTATTTACATCATCGCGCCCCCCCAAAAAACAGATTTTTTCGTAAATACCATATGACTTTGCTTGTTCCGCGATACATTCTTCAAGCATGCCCTTGCCAATTAATAAAAGTCTTGCATCTTCTCTTATTTTACTAATTTCATAAAAAACATCCACTAAAAATCTATGATTCTTCTCATAAGTAAATCTTCCTACATGTCCAATTACAAAACACCCTTCTAGACCTAGCATTTGTCTATATTCCTGCCTTATTTCTGCATTATAAGCAAATTCCTGTAAATTTATAGCGTTTTTCATTATTTTAATTTTTTCTTTTGAAATATAGTCTCCATACAAAAAATCTGCTGCCTCACGAGAACACGCCCAAAAGTCTGTAGCAATATCAATATTAATTTGTTTCTTTATTATTTCATGCTGCCTTTTCAATTGCACTAAATTCTCGTTTCCACTAATACCACTATTATGTGCATGGATAATAACTCTAGATGCATGGATTTCCTTAGCAATCTGCTCCATATATGTACTTTTCCAAAATGCTGTATGTAGATGAATTATGTCATATTCCCTTTTTAAAATATTCCTAATTTCATTTTGGAATCCCTGCAAATCATCCTCTGCCCGGCTCTTAACATGAAAAACTTGGCACCCTTCCGCCAATAAACTGTCTTCATAATCTAGATGTGATGAAAAAGTAATAAAATCAAATTGAAATATATTATGATTAATATATCTCCAGTTATTAAGAATATATTGTGTAATACCGCCTTTAGTATTTGTTATGGAAAATTGTAATATCCGTATCTTTTTCATCTATTTCCTCAAACATTCATTTTTCATCCATGATTTAACCATCATACATTTATTTTGCAATTACAATTGTTCCCCCTGCATCACAAAGCGGAACTTTTTTCAAGACAATCCCCATATCCATTTCATACCTTGAGATAGCTTTTTTTATTCCACCCAAAAAACTATTATTATAGTCATGAATAAAAATATATCCTCCCTCCGACAATCGTGGATAAAAAAACTTTAGTCCTTCATAAGTAGACTTTTCAAAGTCTACATCTAACGATACAAATGCGAAATTTAAACTTGCATCTTCGGATTCAAGACTCTCGGGAAAAAATCCCTTGCGGATAATGCAATTTTCTGGATATGGCATTTCATTAAGCACTCTATTTACATCTGTTCCATTAAATACTGCTGCAAAGGTTTCATCGCAATATCCATTCTTTACTTCTTCTATAAACTCATCCATATTGAAACTTTCAAAAGTATCATATAAATATAGTTGTTTGTCTTTAAATCTTGCATTCAATAATTTTGAAAATGTTCCCTGAAAAACTCCTAATTCTGCTACCACACCAACTACTTTTTTTAGCTCTATCTCGTTAGCAACCAACTCAAACGTTCTATATCGAATATAATCATTTATATATTTAGTATTATTAAAAGGCATGTCTCTAGCAACTAATTGTTTGTTATCAACCATATCATATGCGCACGTATACATCATTTTCTTGCGTTTTTCTTCCTGACTATTATCTAATACAAATTTATATAGTTGTTCTGAAATATTTTTAAGCACATTATTATTTTGATTTTGTATATTATCAGTACTTTCTCTTTTGTACTCGTTAAAAAGGAAAAAAACCTTCTCATCATCAAATTGTGAATTTACAATTGCCCTATGAATTTCACAATTGCTTTCATAACTCTTAACTGCTACAATTATTAAATCTATTTCATTAGCTATTGATGCCACTTCATCTATTGTATATACAGGTTTATTGAAAAATATATTTCTGTTTTTATAACTATCAATAAATCCTTCTATACAATTTGGTGGTATTATTTCATTTTTAACAAGATGTGTTGCCCAAGCTCCACATCCCCAAATCAAAATTTTCATCACTCTCATCCTCCCATTATAGTATTTTTTCCGTTATTATATCTGCCACCCTTGCACTGGCCTTGCCATCCTCCAGCACACCATGTTCCTTAAGGAACGCATCTACATCTGTCTTGTATTGTTCCATATTAAAATTCATAATGTCTTGTTGTAACTCTTCATTTGTTTCTGCAACTGTAAATGGTAAAGAGTACATATCCCACATCAGATGCCCTCTCTCACCCAAATAGTCCTGAAGGTCATCCGCATATAAGAATACCGGCATATGAATGTTGATTGCATCAAATGCAGAACTAGAATAGTCTGTTATAAACACATCTGCCGCTGCCATAACTTCGCTCATATCATCCGCCTGACTTACATCTATCATATTTGAAGTCTTTTTTGACAATTCCATTTTTTCCAGTTTAGCAGCAAGCTGGGGATGAAGCCGCAAGAAAATATACCATTCTCCGCCAAACTTTTTCTTCAGGGATTCCACAAGCATTTCAAAGTCTAAGGAGGACGCCTCTGCAAAAACCGACCTTGTTCCCTTCTGACTTCCTCCTCTAAAAGTTGGTGCGAACATAACAATCTTTGCATCTTCCGGTATCTGATACTTCTTTCGGATGTTTCTGTATAATGCATCTCTATCATTCACAAGGACATCACATCTGGGAGATCCCGTCTTAACAATTTCTCCATCATATAGTAACATTTCCGGATATAGCTTTGTACACCAATCAGAATTTGATGTTACATAGTTTGCCAGCTTTGAATCATACTCACTTACCAAATAGGCAATCTTAGGAAAAAGCTCTCCTCTGAATTTTCCCACCGGCTTGAATTCAAGTGCTGCATGCCATGTCTGTATATAGAGCTGACTCTTCCTTTTAGCCGTCCCATATGCCTTTCTACTATTATCTACCCATACCTGTGCAGTTGCCAGATGATATGCTCTATTCCAAAACGTATTTGTGACTTTTTGGATTCCCTGCGGGAAATTACGCTTTGTATTATTCGCCAGCCATATTATTTCGTATTTTTCTGGACGTTTTAATAATTCTTCTGCTATATACCTTGGATTACAACAAAATCCACCGTCTCCTTCAAATGTAGTAAATACAATTTTGTTCTTATGTACCGGAAGAATCCAAAGTATTTTATAACATAAATTTGTTATAAAAGCTTTTCTCTTTCTCTTTTGTATATAGCGCTTTTCCTGATCCCCCATCTTATTTCCATTCCTTCTCCGCTATTTTAATCAAACCCTCTGGTATTTGTTCACATACTCTTTCATAGTCCTCTGGGAAATCAACTTCTCCCCAAAAATATTTTTCTGTGGAAACTATTTTTATATCATATTTTCTCTGATCAGCCAATTCCTGAATTGCCCCTTCAAAATAAGACATAAATTTCTTTTCTTTCATAAGTTTTTTTGATGCTGCACGCAGATCCAAAAGAACTTTTTTTCTTATCATGGCAATTCCAATAAATTCTCCTTCTGCCTCATGACAAGGAATCTGTTTACTGATTTCAACCAGTTGTCCATTTTCCATTTTTACTTTCATGGCTTCTTCGTCACACAATTTAAATTCCACCGGTAATACTATATCTCCATCATTTTGAAGCATATTTGCAAAAATTTCCGGTGCACACAAAGTATCTGCATGCAAATATACAAAGTCTCCGTTTAGATACTCCTGTGCCATATAGAAGGAGCCAAGAACATTTACCATTTCATAAAAAGGATTATAAATACATTTAACGCCCTCAATTCCTTTTGCCAATTCTTCCATCATTTCATTTTTATAGCCTGTAACTAATAAAATCTCTTTAATTCCATTAGCATGAAGCTGCGCAATATTATATTCCAAAAGCTTAATGCCCCTTATTTCCGCAAATGACTTTGGTTTATTTTCCGTAAGTTTCCCTAATCTGCTTCCTTTTCCCGCTGCCATAATAATTGCCTGCATCTCTTTTTCCCTCACTATTTTGTTATAATGCGCTCCTGTATATTTGAAAAATACTGTCTTTCATTTCCGAAAGCTTATCATTTGCAATATTCCCGGTCACATGTACCGTCATATCCTCCAGCATTTCTTCTGTAATTCCCAGATCGGATAATGTATAAGCAATGTCCAATTTCAGTAAAAAAGATTTGAATTTCTCATACACTTCTTCTCCTGTATGAGCCGTCCCCAGTCCGAGCCATTCCAATACTTTGTTTACCTTTTCGGCATTTACTGTATATTCAAGTCCCAGCCATGATGGATACAGTGCAAGCAGTCCTGCCCCATGCGTGGTGTGTGTTCTTACACCAATCACATACTGCATTCTATGTGGTAAACAGGTTCCCACATTCGCAAGATTAATTCCCATGATCATGCTGGCATAACTCATTTGTTCCCTGGCATTATAATCCTGTAAGCACTGATGCAGTTTTCTGATATTTTCTCCTATAATGCATATCGCTTTTTCAGAAAGCATTTCAGAAAAAAGGGTTGCCTTGACTGCCAAATAGGATTCTATTGCATGTGCAAGGGCATCAAACCCCGTTTCAATTGTGACTCTGATTGGAACAGAATAAGTATATTTAGGGTCAACCACTGCCACTGCCGGTAAAACTGCATTGCCCCTTATTCCACCTTTAAATCCATACTTTGCACTTGATAAAATTGCCGCCTTGCTTAACTCACTTCCGGTTCCTGCAGTTGTGGGGATCGCTACAATAGGCAGCGTATGCTCTGAAGGTTCAATCCCATTCAGCAATATATTTTCAACAGTATCTTCACTGACTATTCCTACAGCTGCTGCTTTTGCCGCATCAATAGCGCTGCCTCCGCCAAATCCAATTACCACAGCTACCCTGTTGTCTTTTCCTAATCTGACTGCCTCTTCAACCTCTTCTGCCTCCGGATTTTGACTGACCTTCTCATATATTAAAACTTTTTCTACTGTGCTCAATTCTTCCAATTCTTTTTTCAGATTTTCTAAGTATCCTAGCTTGCGTAAGGATCTTCCGGTTGTAACAACTAAAACATTTCCTTTTATAATTGCTTTTTCACTTTGCAATGCATTTGTCGTAATACCAGATCCAAAATAAAGCTTTGTTGCAATCGTTAACATAAAATGCCCCATAATGCTCTTCCTATAAATTTTCTATTCGAACTTCTCTTTCACTTCTAATTTTCTCTAAAGTTGTTGCTCTGCGCACAAACATTTCCTTCAGTGAACCGTAAGTATCCCTATAAAGCTCATACATGTATTCATATTTTCTATGATTTTCTTCATCGGGTTTGATAATCATACGCACCTTTGCAAAGTATTCAGAAATTTGTTTGAGATTGTTATATTCGTTTTGTCCAAGCAGTACCATCATAGCCGCTCCGGATGCTGTTGTCTCAAATTCCGCAAGCACCATCACATCCTTCCCCAAAATATCGGCCTTGATCTGCGAGATCAAATTCAATCTGGCAAGTCCACCAGACAAACGAACAGATTGAATTTCTACTCCTGTTTCACTAATTGCCTGGATCATATCCCGATCAATAAATCCCGTACTTTCAAACACGGCTCTCGTCATATCTTTACGAGTGTGCATTCTCTCTAAGCCAAAGAAAACACCTCTTGCATTATCATCCCATAATGGGGCTCTTTCTCCCAACAGATATGGCAGAAAGATAAGCCCTCTGGCTCCGATTTCGGACTCTCTGGCATCCTTTTCCATTATTTCGTATGGCCATTGATCATATTGGTAATAGCATTGCTTTACCCATTCTATCAGCCCGCCGCCCATGTTGTTGGAGCCCCCCACTATTTGGGCTTTTTCCTGATAAAAGGGCACAGAATATACCTTATTGCTGCTTTTTAGATTTGTTTTTCTGCTAAAGGCACGCAGTACCGTTACCGTACCCGATACATCACTCGCCTCCCCTTCCTCTGACACGCCGCTTCCAACGAAAGAACATATGGCATCATAGGAAGAAACAATCACCTTTGCATCTTCATTGATTCCTAATTTATTTGCCAGAGATTTATTAATATTCCCCGCAATCTCCCCTGGCAAAACCACCTCCGGCAATTTCTTTTCTTCAATCTGAAGCTTGTTTAACAGTTCAAGAGGGTATTTTTTTTGTTCCAAAATATAATGATACTTTATTGCATTAAAGTAATCAGTTACCACTCTTTCACACAAATGATAAATCAGATAATCATTGGGTGTAACAAAATAACGCGTCCGGTAAAACACATCCGGTAAATGCTCCTTTACCCATAATATCTTAGGAAGCATAAGGCTGACAGACACATCCAGTCCTGTTTTTTCTTTTACTTCCTGAAACATCGGCAGTTGCCCAATTTCCCTGGCCTCCTGTTCTGCCCTTTTATCTGATATCATATAAGCATTTGTCAGCGCATTTCCATTTTCGTCCATACACACAAGACATGACGCCGATGTCGTTACCGTAATGTAATCCACTCGTTTCACATTAGCATCCTTACAGGCATTCATCATGACAAGCTCTGCTTTTTCCCACCATTCCGCCGGATTTTGTTCTACCCGCTTATCATTGATTGCCGTATTAATTGCAATTGCTGATGTTCCCAGTTTTATTCCAAGATGGTTAAAGAGAATACACCTTATACTCTTTAACCCCATATTAATAACCATAACTGTACTCATAGGCTACCTCTTATACATCTAATAACCGCATTTTCTCTATTACAAGTTTCTGTATTGACCGGTCGATGCTTTGCTGCACCTTTAGCGGTTGAAATCCCTCTTCGCATAAATATCCTTTCTCATGGGCCTCCATTATTCCGCTATAGTATGCCATCTTAACCTCTGTTGAAATGTTAATCTTTTTTACTCCATTAATTGCAAGCAGTCTCCTTAACACTTCCACCGACAGTCCGCTCCCTCCATGTACAACAAAAGGGACATTCGTATGATTTACAGTATACTCCACCAGTTCATAGTGCAGCTTCGGCTCTCCCCTATAAATTCCATGTGCATTTCCAAAGGCTACTGCGATCATGTCCACATTTGTTTCCTGCAAAAAGGAGTAAATATCCTCCTTGGAAGCTACTGCTTCTCTTTGTATCTGAACGCCATCTTCACAACCTTGTACCTGTCCGATTTCAGCTTCCACCAGCACGTCCTGTTTATGAGCCATCTCCGTGACCTGATTGGTAATAAAAACATTTTCGGCAAGCGGTCTTTCTGAAGCGTCTATCATTACCGAGTCCCATTTACTTTCAATAGCATCCTTTATTACATCCATCTCCTTGCAATGGTCTAAATGTAACCATGCCTTTATTCCGCATTGCCTTGCATAGCTGTCTACAAATTCACGCAGCTGCCTTCTGGGCAGTTTTCTGTACAAACTGGATGATGTCTGCAATATCACATTTTTTCTTCCAGCACAAGCACCATCCATAATCGCCTTTGCCGAATTTATATCCCATATATTAAAAGCAAATAATGCCTTTTCATCCTGTAGATAATTTTTCACTTTATCACTCTCTTATAAAATTCCATACAAAAACCGGCTGAATCTGACAATCCAGCCGGCAAATACCTACCTTATCTATGCCTCCATGCATCATCACGATTCATCCTGAATCATACCCATCACATTATATATCGGCATATTTCCTAAGATATTAACTCCTTCCTTCCAAATACAGCTCCGGCACATTGGTAATAATGTCCGTTGCCCCAAGCTGTGCATACTTTGTCATGTTTCTTTCTTTTAGAGTCCGTCCATCCCTAAAGAAGGGCTCCTCACAGTTCCACACTCGCACGGGCTTCCCCTGCATATCCCCGGGTATCTCACAGCTTAATCCGTAGTTTCCCGGATGAAGTGCATCTGCCCTTCCCCTTCGTGCGCCCCTGATTGCATCCTCAAGGAATCCTGCAAGCATTCCTGTCTCAGAGCAGGGGGAAAGCTCTTTTACAAGTGCAACAGACTCTTCAAGGAAGGAGGAATAAACAATATACGCTTCCATTCCATACTCTCTGACCATGTTCAGCGTTGCCTCCTCAATTCCTTCATAGCGGATCACGCTGGTTTTCAGTTCTATATTGATCAGAAGATTTTTTTCTTTACAGTAAGGCTTAAGCAGCTTCAGAACCTCCTCCAGTGTGGGAATTCTTGCAATCCGATGTTCCCTTGAGGGAATTTCCAGTTTCTTCAGCTCCGCCAGAGTATAATCCCGAATATTTCCGGTTCCATTTGTTACACGGCTCACATTTTCATCATGAAATACTACAATCTGATGATCCCTTGTAAGCTGTACATCCAGCTCTATTCCCGCAAGTCCGGGAAGCTTTGCCGCCGCTTCAAAGGCTTCCAGCGTATTTTCAGGGTATTCCATGCTACAGCCCCGATGTGCCCAGATATTCACCGTTTTCCCTTGAGGCTTAAGCCGAGTCTCCCTTCGGCGCCATTCCATGAATGCTTCCATCACTCCTGCCATGGCCACACTTTCCTCCTTGGAAAGCCCCCCTTTCAAGGGAGCTGCTTTTCCCTGCACTCTCCTTACAAAGTTTTCCAGCTCGTATTGAAGTCCGCTGTTTTCATAAGGATACTGATAAACCTCCCGCTTATTCGGATCCTCATAGCGTACTTCAAATTTTTTTGTAAGCCACCAGGGTGATTCACACAAAATATATCCCCTGGTACCGGAAATCACAAGCTGTCCCTCAGTTTTTACGCCAAGTCCCGTCTTTGCCGCAGCAATGGCATTTTCATATTGGAAATTCAGCCTTGTATAGCTGTCTACCCCGTTCGGCGCAAAAAAGGACTGAAAGGAAACGCTCTGATATTCTGTCCCAAGAAGTCGGAAAACAGGAAGAAGCACATAGCTTCCAAACTCCGTAACGCTCCCACCGTACTCTGCATCTGTATATTCCCGCAGATTAGTACGCGTCAGTCTTGAAAAGCAGGCCTCCACATCCCGTATTTCGCCAATGATCCCGCTCCCTGCCAGCTCCATCATTGCAAGAAAGCCGGGGCAGTCAGCCGTTTTCAATGCCTCCATCAAAATGCAGCCCTTTTCCTCTGCCAGGGCATAAAGCGCCTCTGCTGCCCTGCGCTGAAAGCACAAGGGCTTTTCACAAAGCACATGAATTTCTTTTTCAAGAAGCATTTTCACATATCCCTCATGTGTCTGATGAGGGGACGCTATATAGGCCGCCTGAATCCTGCTCACAAAGCTGCCCCAGTCATTTGTATAAGAGGATATACCACAATCCTCCGCAAACTGTTCTGCGCTTTGCAGGTGTGGGTTGTAAACACAACTGATAGTTATCAGTTCTGTTTCATTTGCCATCTTTGCAAACCGATGTGCAATCCTTCCTGTTCCGATAATACCAAGTCTGATCTTATTTTCTGCCTTACTCACTTTTTTGCATCTCCTGCCGCTTTTTCATGAATTTTTCTGTAATCTCAGCCATTGCAACAGCCTCCTGATCTGTCAGCTTATAACCGTTCCGGCTGTTTCCGTTTATTTTAGAAATAAATTCATTGATCTCATACCGAAGGCCATCCCCCTGAAAACTGGGTTCATAATTTTCAACCACACTGGAGTTCTCATATCGCACTTCAAATTTTTTGGTGAGCCACCAGGGGGAAGGCGCCAGAATGTACCCCTTTGTTCCTGCAATAACAAGCTGTCCTTCCGATTTTACACCGACACCGGTTTTGGCTGTTGCCATTCCTTTTTCGTAAAGAAGCTGCACTTTTGTGTACAGATCAATGCCGTTTTCCCCCAAAATACTGTCGATCCGAACCTCCCGGTAATCCATTCCAAGCAGCTTAATAATAGGCAAAAGCGCATACCCGCCAAATTCCAAAAAAGCCCCTCCATAAGAAGCATCTGTGCGTTCTCTGGATGTCAGATCAGCAAGTCTGGTAAAGCAGGCTTCCACATCGCAGATCTCTCCGATCTTCCCGCTCCTTGCCACATTGATCAGCTGTTGAAAGCCCGGACAGTATGCCGCCTTAATCCCCTCAAAAAGTACCAGGTTCTTTTCCTCCGCCATTTGATACAGCTCCATGGCATGCTGCTTCGTAAAGGTCATGGGCTTTTCACAAAGCACATGCTTTCCTGCTTCCAATGTTCTTCTGGCATAATCCTCATGGGTTTCATTAGGGGACGCAATATACACAGCATCCACCTCTTCTAAGAACTCCTCATAGGATTCCCGGTACACCTTAATTCCGTGTTCCTTTTCAAATTTTCTCCCGCTTTCCTCTTCCGGGTTAAAGGCACATACAATATCCTGCCCGCTGACATAACGTGCTTCTGCCACAAACCTTGGCGCAATTCTTCCTGTTCCCACAATGCCCACACGGATAATCTGAAAGCGGTCGGATCTCTTCATAGTAGATGACACATTAGGAGTCCGGTCTAAATAAACCACCTTGCAAAAAGCCTTCAGATAGTCAAACGTTCCGATCCAGTCCGACCCTACCGTAAAAATATCCACATTATATTTCTGGATGTCTTCTATCTTCTGGCCCTCATGATCCTCTATGATAATTTCATCTGCAAATCCTGTTTTTCTGACGTTTTCAACTCTTTGGAGCGTAGAATCAATCACATTTACCTTTCCCCTGGCCTCGTCAAAATGCTCTGTAGTCACGCCAACGATCAGATAATCCCCCAGCTCTTTTGCATGCTTTAGCAGATTGTAATGTCCCTGATGGAACAAATCAAACGTTCCATATGTAATTACTTTTGTCATACCGGCCTCGCTTCCCCGCGTTTTTTCGTCTGTCTCAGACGTTTCTATTCGTGTGTTATAAGATCTATGAGATCTCCGCTTTTCTTTTCAGAAATTCATATACCTTTTCCCCACACCTTCCATCCGTGCTGGCATTGATCTTTTCAAACTCTGCGATCTGCTTCTGCCTGTCAAATGCCGCTCCCGGCAGCGTGCCATCCAAAAATCCGCCAAGGGTGTGAAATGCATTTTCCATGCAGCAATACTGCATCCACTGAGAATCCACCGCAAATCCGGGAACATGTTCTCTTACCTCTTCATAGGAAAATTCCATTGGTACCTCATGAAATTCACCGGTTTCCGGATCAATGTCATAGGTCTTTCGTTCCTGCCAATGATAAAACTGATATTTATCCTCTTCATATCTGTTTTGGACGAATGCACCAAAAGCCCCACAGAAATAATATTCATTTTCCGTAATGACATCCGGTCTGAACGGGCTGTTCCACTGACAGACAGCTCCGGTTTCAGGCTCAAGCTCCACAAATTTGTTTCCCCACTGGGGTGCAAAGATTATGGTCTCCCCTGTTATCATCAAGGAGCTGAAATACATGCTGCTGCAGAGCACATTTTTCCTGTTATAGTAGGACTTCAATCCATCTACATAAAGGTCATACTCTCTTTTTTCTCCGGTAGCCAGATCCCATCTGACCACCACGGTTCCCTCAAACGGAAGCAGCCAGAACACATCCCTGCTTTGGCTTTCCGGGATCATATTCTTATAGGTTTGCGCAAGACCCGTTTCCCTTACCTGCACAGCAAGTGTATTCTGATCCACGACCGCCAGGTTTGCTCCGTCTGCACTGAGAAAATACAGCTTTTCTCTGTGGTACGCTCTGGCACAGATCGTATTTTGCCCATTTACTGATCCATAGCCGAAGCTGCCGATCTGCCTGACACAGGCTATTTCCCCTGTTCTCGTATCCAGTCTGATCAGATCCGGATACCTTCCAGGCACAGCGAATAGATACTCCTGCGCAACAAATCCTCCTGCGAACGCCCCTCTCTGCTCACATACATGCGGAAATTTGATTTTGCGGATCCTCTTATCCCCATTAATTGCCAGAATATGCTCTGCGTTATAGGGAATCACATAAATAGTTCCATTCACTTCATAAGCCGCCCCGTAATAATTTCCTCCGGCATATGACGTCAGATCACAAAAGAACTGATAGCTTCCATTGTCCTCCGGGGAATAATACAGCTTATTTCCATATACCACTGCATACTTATCCCTATAGTCATTTGAAGGACTATGATAAACCAATCCCTTCCAGTCATCCTTTTGCGGCAGTCTATGTATTTTGTTATCCAAGATAAAAAGTGGCTTTCCAACTACTCCAAATAATGAGGTAACCGAGGTTCCTGCATCTCCCACATAAGCATCTGCATGGGCGATCGCCGTTTCAATGCTCGGCAGGGTATCCAAAATTCCAATTTCATGCTCCAAAAAGCTTTGCTTTAGCTTCCTGTAACTTTCCAGATATTCACTTCTCATGGAAGCAAAGGTTGACTCCAAAAGTGGATGGGGCCTCCACAGAAGACATGCATCCCTTCTTGCCGCAAAAGTATCAAAAACATACTGCATCTTCTTTAAAAAGCTTTCCGTATCCCTAAGCATGCCATCTATACTGGTGTTATAAAAATAAACCCTCCTGCCCTGCATCTTCTCCACCCACTCTTTGGGTGGATCCGGCGGCTGCTGGCATTTTCGGATCACACTGTCGAATTTGGGAGAGCCAAATGCCAGAAATTTTTCGTCCGGTATTCGCTCGTCAAAATATTTTCTGTACTTCTCCGCCTGAATGACAATATAATCCGCATTCACATAGGCCGGACAAAATGCCTGTGCCTCACTCATTCCTCCAGCCGTTGCATAGTAGGGAATATACACCAGACAGTCTGTATATTTTTTCAGGTTATCAGAGTAAAAGAAAGGGTGCACCGTGGTTACAAAATTAGCGCCATCATAGGGATTATGTATAAAAACAAGATCCGGCATTCGATCCTCGAAATGATACTCTCTATAATCGGTAATCGGTATATCCTCTGGATATAGCTCTGCCTCATAATGCTCCTGTTTTAAGCCTCCATCAGGGTTACGGTCATAATAAGGGATCGGGATTACATAAGTGTCTGTATTTTCATCTTCCCTCGCCGCCATAAAAACGCTTTCCATGCTGTCCCACATGCTTGCTTTATATGGCAAAAACACTGCCTCAATGCGATCCTTTGGAAGCTCATAGCGAATTTCATGTTCTGCCTGCGTCAACAGCTTTTGAATGTTTTTAGAAAACTTTCTGCACATACCTATATCTGTGCCCTGAATGCTCATCTGATAAATAGTTTCACAATATCTCTCAAGCAGTCCCACAATAACCCTGACCGTTTCAGGACAACTTTCTGTATACTGTTCTTCTACTGCTGTTCCCAGCATGATTGCAGATTCCTGGCACTGTGCATATACATCCTGCAGTCCTTCCGTTCCCCGTTCCAGAATTCTTATTATCGTGCGGTTTGCCTTGAGCAGTGTTGCTGTTATTTGCAGCATTTCCTTTTTTTTATACCGTTTCACAGACTATCCCTTTTCCCTTTTTGTATTGCATCTTCTATCTTTTTTATCGACATTAATTATACTTTACCCAACTATTGGTGTCAATTTTCGCTCCGCTTGTTTTCTTTTTCCCGTATCATGCCGATAAATATATAAATCATTTTCAGATAGAAAAGGGAATTTCAATGACGCCAATATCAATCTGCATCATTATGAAAAATGAGGAAAAGCATCTTGAGCTGTTTCTTTCTTCTATCCAAGAGCATATGGGAAATTATCCATATGAACTCATTCTCGTAGATACAGGTTCTACCGACCATACAAAAGAAATTGCATCCTGTTATACTGACAAGATTTATCATTTTCAGTGGATCAACGATTTCAGCGCAGCAAGAAATTACTCTTTGCAGTGTGCTTCTTATGATTGGGTTTTAGTTCTGGACTGTGATGAATATATTACAGTTCTGGACACCAGCTGTTTTGACAGAATGATCCAGCAATGTCCGCAGGGCATCGGAATGCTTTCGCGTCAAAATCACTTTGAGCAGGCCGCTGCTGACAGTATCTATACGGATGAAGTTGAACGCTTTTTTAACCGAAAGCTGTTCCATTATGAAGCCGAGATTCATGAACAGGTGCGTCCCATAAGTCCCCTGACCGTTAAGCGGATCCAGCTTCCTCTCACCGTTACACACTGCGGATATACCGGGACTCCGGATGAGCTTGCCGCCAAAGCAAATCGCAATAACGAATTATTATTCCATATGCTGGAGCAACACCCAGACGACCCCTATCTCTATTTTCAGCTTGGGCAGTCCTTCCACATTCTTCAAGACGAGGAAAAAGCCTGTTACTACTACGGAAAAGGGCTTGAATTTGATGTAGACCCCAGAGCCGAATATGTTCAGTTAATGGTGATAGGGTATGGATATAGCCTGCTTGACTTAGGCCGTTATGATGAAGCCTTGCAGTTTCAGAATATTTATGATGAATTTTCTTCTACCTCTGATTTCGTCTGCCTGATGGGGCTTATTTACCTTCGAAACGGCATGATTTCGGAAGCCATAGCAGAGTTTTCCAAGGCCACTCACTTTAAGCATTCCAAAACTACAGGAACAAACAGCTATATCCCCCTTTATAACCTAGGCTGCATTTATGAAGTATTAGGGGAGCTGGATACGGCCTCTGATTTTTACCGTAAGTGCAGTACTTTTGCACCTGCATTACAGCGTCTTAAAATTTTAACCTCAAAGTAACAGAATGGAGAACTTATGATACCAATATCAATTTGTATTATCACAAAAAATGAAGAAAAGTTTTTAGGTAACTGCCTTCGCGCCATCAGAAAATCTCTGGAGGTTCCCGTAGGCTGCATGCCCATTCCCCACGAAATTGTTGTTACCGACACCGGCTCTACTGACCGTACCAGAGAAATTGCCCTTCAGTATGCTGACAAGGTAGCAGACTTTAAATGGATCAATGACTTTTCCGCCGCCAGGAATTTTTGTATCAGCCAGGCCAGCCATGAGTATATTCTGAATATCGATTCCGATGAATACATTGAGGAAGCAGATTGGTATGCCATTGACGAACTACTGAAAAAAAGCCCCAAGTGCGTTGGCAATATTATGTTAAACAATGACCAGACCTTAAACGGCACACACACCTTTTTCAGTTCCCGCCTGGAGCGTTTTTTCCCCAGAAGCTGCTATCATTTTGTAAATAAGGTGCATGAACAGATCCGCCCGCTTCCCGACTATATAGAAGCCATTCATCCCGGGATCACCCCCTTGGAAATAGACCGCTTCATAAAGGAAAATACCCTGTGCCTTCCTCTGACAGCACGCCATGTCGGATACCAGGGCGATGAAGCTTATCTGCGTGCCAAATGCGAGCGTGATCTCCAGCTGCTGCTGAAAGAACTTGCTGAGAATCCGGTTAATGCCTATAATCTATTCCAGGCAGGGCAATGCTATCACATGCTGGACGAAGACGAAAAGGCCATTCAGTTTTATGAAAAGGCGCTTCTCTTTGATTTAAACCCCAAGATGGATTATGTAAAGGTTCTGGTATCAGCCTATGGCTACTGCCTGCTTCACCTGGAGCGCTATGAGGAAGCCCTTGGCTTAGAAGCAATCTACAATGATTTTGCCACCAATGCCGATTTTGTAATTCTGATGGGACTGATATACGCCCACAACAAGCTTTATATCAAGGCTCTTGCTGAGTTTGTTAAGGCGCTTTCCTTTTCAGATTCTGAAACTTTTATCCAAAGCAGTAACAAACAGATTGCACACTATAATATCGGATATATCTATGAGGTGTTTGGCGAAAAAGAAATGGCCATCAAGCAATACCAGATGTGTGGTGATTACCCTATGGCCCTAGCACGCTTAAAGGAGCTGACCTGATGTCAGCTCCTTTTCTATTTCATACATCTCCGTATTTCACGAAGCACTTCCTCGGTTACCTTTGTTTCCTTTAAATATTCCCGATCTGCCTCTGTTTCCTTCCCTTCTCTCTGTCTTGCAACAATCCTCAATATATTCCGATAGTGCTCCAGAAGCTTTCCCTGATCTGTAGAATATGTCAGCAGACTTTCCTTTCCCGCCTCCCTTTCCACAAGACATAAATGAAGGATCTGATAAGTAAGTCTCAGTTCGTCAAACACATCCGAACCGGGCAATAAAACATCCGGCCGTTCCTTCCTATATTCTTCAAACAGCTTCTGTGCCTCCTCCGGTTTTCTCTGAGAAAGCAGTTCAAAGACCTTTCCCTTTAAAATTGCAGTTTCAGCCTTTTCTCCAAGGATTCCAACCGGCGCTTCAATATAACTCAATCCGTTTTTTATAATAAAAACATACAACATTTGCTCAGAAAGGAATCCATAAACTCTTCTATGATAAGAATCATATCCACTGACATCAATTTCTGCAGATGCCTCTGCAAATATAGTAAATAACCATCTTGCATAGGATTTTAAAAGAGAAAGACTCATAACGCAGAGATTTCCACTGTAAAATACATTGCCCTGCATTGCCTGGTGAAAGCTTTCCAGATCTTCTGGATACAGTCTGCCAAGCGCTCTCTCCACAGCCTCCAGATCATGGACGTTATGCGCTCTGCCATAATGATCTTTATAGGTTCCTTCACATATGCCGTGATGCGGAATAATCACATCATATTTTCCTAACAGTTCAAGATAATCCTTTCTCTGCATCTCTATTCCGGAGCCATTCAAAAAATACCTTCTGTAATGACAAAATCCAACATAATCCATATCTGAAACATTCTGCCAGATCCAGTAAAGCCCTGTTAATTCTCCATAGAGGCAATTCAGATCCGAAATATTTTCTCCCAAATTGTCCCCAAGATATCCAAGATCCAGCTTTCCTTCTCTTCCTACATGAAGAGGAATGTAGATAGGATTTTGAGGCGGGGTAAACGCTACATGCGTAGCCACAAAAATCGCCAGGCTCTTCTGTCCCTGCTTCTCCTGCAGAGCTCTGCGAAATTTCAAAGCTGGTTCATATGCTCCGCATTGATCCAGACATTCCAGCGCTTTTCCTGTTCTGCCTGTATCTGCATAGATCATTGCCATATGAAAATATGACAAATATGAATTTGCTCCCTCCTGAGCCGCCTCCTGTCTGCAGACCGCTTTCTGATATTCAGCCAGCGCTTTTTCTCTTTCGCCATTTTCCTGATAAACTCTCCCCATCAGATATAAAAAATCTGCGGATCCATTAAAAAGCTCATATATTCCTTCCAGTCCAAGAGCTGTCTGTTTTTGCCCTGTACGCAAAAGATCATCCCCATAAGAGCAGATCATTTCCTGTACATATGCCAATTCCGGATCTACTTGATATTCCAGTGCCTTTTCAAAAAAAAGGCAGGCCTGTCTGTAATCTTCCCGGATCTCATACCCTTTTCCAAGCTGATAATAGAGATAAGGATTACCGCCTTCTTCTTCAAGCTGTTTTTGAAGCAGGGAAATGTTTCTCTCTGCTTTCTTTCTTCTCTCTTCTTTTGTCATATCATAGCCATCATGCCACAGAGAGCCCTTCAGCAAATAACATGGCATTTCTTTCCCTTCTCTTGGTACAAGCTGCTCATGTATTCTCCCTGCATAATGATAATACCTTTTAGAATAAAAACGTTCCGTCCGATCCATCTGATATCTTTTTTCAGTTCCTACTGTAATCTGATTTCTTCTGGAAATTACACCCACTGCCGTTCCAAGGTGATGCATAAAGTACTCTAATTCTTCGGTGTCCAGCTCCTCTATGGTCTCATCAGCGTCCAGCATAAAAATCCAGTTATTGCTTGCCTTTTGAAGGGAATAATTTCTTGCTGCGCTAAAATCATTGCACCACTCCATGGAAAAAATTTTATTTGTATATTTTTTTGCTATCTCAATGGTGGCATCTTCAGATCCCGTATCTACAATTATAATTTCAAAACCATATTTCCTGATGCTCTCAAGACATCTGGCCAGTTTCTTTTCCTCATTTTTTACAATCATGCAAACGCTTATCGGCAGCATCTTTTTCATCCTTTTCATTTTTGATAAAAAGAAAAGCGGACTCGGTAAAACCGAGTCCGCCTGGTAGTTACATTAAATGACTCTCAGTCATCAGATGGCTATTAACCTAACAGTGACAATACGCCCTGGTTGCTCTGGTTAGCCTGTGCAAGCATTGCCTGACCAGCCTGAGTAAGGATGTTGTTGTTAGAGTACTTAACCATCTCTGTAGCCATATCGGTATCACGGATCTGGCTCTCAGCTGCTGTTGTATTCTCAACAATATTATCCAGGTTCTTGATGGTGTGCTCAAGTCTGTTCTGAACTGCACCAAGGTCAGATCTCTGTTTGGAAACAGTCTGTAATGCACTCTTGATGAATGCGTTCAGTCTTGCAAATCCCTTAGCATCGATCTTAGTTGTAGCGCTGTCAGCCTGGAAGCTGCTGATAAGTTTTGTAGCGGTTATTTCAACCATCTTTGTACCAGCCTGCTCACCGTCGATCGCATAAGTTACAACCTGCTTCTCAGTTGCTTTTGCAAGACCTGCCATAGACATAGCAGTAATGGTGATCTTAATGTGCTGTCCAGACTCTGCGCCAACCTGAAGAGACTTGCTCTGGAAACTTCCGTCAAGCAGGTTCTGCTCGTTGAAAGTTGTGGTGGACTGTACACGGTCGATTTCAGACATTAACTGTCCGATTTCAGACTGGATGTACTGACGGTCAACAGTTGTAAGAGTTCCGTTCTCACCCTTTACAGCCAGCTCATTCATTCTCTGAAGCATATCATGAACTTCATTCAGAGCACCTTCAGCTGTCTGTACGCAAGAGATACCATCAGAAGCATTCAGGGAAGCCTGTGTAAGACCTCTGATCTGACGTCTCATCTTCTCGGAAATGGAAAGTCCTGCTGCATCATCTGCTGCACGGTTAATCTTGTAACCGGAAGATAACTTCTCTGTGGACTTAGCCTGAGTTGATGTTGTTACGCCTAACATTCTGTTAGAGTTCATTGCTGTAAGATTGTGTTGTACTACCATAATTTATTCCTCCTTGAATTTAACGTCGCATCCTTGCGTACGTTTGGTGATTGTTCTGCAGTCATTCTTTCAAATTCGTACGCATTCAAAAGATCAACTGCCATTTTTCTTTTTAGAAAGCAATTTGTTTTGCTTTACTTGTTAAATATATCGGAGAGTTCTTTCAAGACTTTAGTCTTTTTCCAAAAATATATAAATATTTTTTTCCTCGCTTAATTGCCAAAGTAAATTCCGACCGCGTGAGGGCATGCGGACATTTTTTTAGACCGCTATGCCTATACTCCTTCTATAATCTAGAGGACTAAGTCCTCCGAGTGTTGATTTAATTCTATCTTTGCAATACCAACCCATATAGCCATTTATCT
>Ga0129315_1000422_pt1 | contig 36243 bp, 43 predicted proteins | sample Cm827metagenome_FD_94432 | JGI IMG/M metagenome (GOLD analysis project Ga0129315, IMG submission 94432) | Eastern black-and-white colobus group fecal microbial communities from Wisconsin, USA - Cm827 metagenome | ecosystem: Host-associated > Mammals > Digestive system > Large intestine > Fecal... | reverse complement strand
TTGTTATTTTGTGGTGATTTAACAATACTACTTTTAGGACTCATTATCTACTGCCTTTTTTAAGTTAAAGAGAAAACTGCGCCACAGCCTTCGCAGGCCATCGCGCAGCGATTTAGTTCAATCTGAATATATATTGCCGTTATACTCAATGCTTACCGGTTTTGTATATGCCAATTTATCCTCGAATGAGAATTTCACAAATTCTTTTTCTTTGTTAACTTGATTTACAATATTAAGGTTACATAAATTCGGTTCTTCCGCAATTGTCTTAGAATAATCTGTTACAAAATCATAAAAGATTTCCATTGATTTTAGGATATGGTAAATCTGTCTGCTATTTTTTGCTTTAAAGAATACATCTTTCTCAATGAATGTTTTTATTCTTTGAACATCTTGCGGATTATTTAACTCATAAATTGATGTATTGAATTTCTTGTGATTCTTTATGTAAACATCTACAAGGTCACACCGTCTTCTTACATTAGAAATATCTCCCGGACGAATCGAAGCAATCAACCACTTGTTAAATTTTTCCTTATTGCTCATGTTCAATTTTGCTCCTCCTTCCACGAGATCTTCAATTCTATCCTTTATGGCTTTAGGATTTTTTTCGTACAATTCAACTGTATCCACAAATAATTTAGAAGCACCGTGTAATCCAGACTTTTTATGTAAATATAACGACGACATTATCGTCATCTGCATGGATATTCCATTTTCATTTCTATACATTGAATCAATTTCGATTCCGTTATGTAATGCTCTTTTTCTAAGTGCTTCAGAGACTTTCTTGATGGCTGTTGCTCGATCTGTATGGTTTTCAATAACATCAATACAGACAAGTAGTAAATACGCCGCTTCATATTGATCCCACGGTATTCTAATCGCCATAAGAACTCCTCCTCTCACCCATAAATTAAAGACGATATAAGACTATTCTGTTTTAGTCTCACATACAAATTTATATTGCGGTCTCTGTGTATCAACTGGAATTGACCAACTTTTACCAAATTTTTTTGCGTTCTTTATCTGCCCTTTTTTACATAAATTTTGTACTTGTCTAGGTGTGATTCCCCACTTTTCAGCAGCTTCAGATGTGGTCATAAAATCTTGCATTTTTGTACCTCCGATTCAAATGTTAATACAAATAATCACATTAGTCTATGGTGCATTATACTTCCATTAAAACGAAATGTCAATTCGCTATAGCGAAGTCACACTTCTCTTTGGCGCACTGGAAGAACACTAATCTCACTCTTCTGCAAACAGGGCATTCGTACTACCCACAATGCTATTTTGCTTGTTGGGGAGTATCCCCAATCCCTACTGATTCCGTATCTGACGATACTGGCTACACATTCTGAACGTTAATCTAGTAGGAAGCTAACCATTGATTAGCCGACCTCTCACTTTCTATTAATTTTTTCCACAAAAATTTTACCCTACGGTTTTATAGCAATTCTTTTTCTAATTTTATAAACATAAATAAGGCCCAAATGGGCACTTTCCCTTTTGAGCCTATACACTTTATCAGCTAACGTATTTCACTTTCATTTTTCCTCATGGCCATGAGGCTTTTTTCTCTTAAATCGCATTCTATGAATCCTTGGATTTTCCTTTTTGCTCTTCAATAATTCGTTCTGTCGCTTTATGAATTCTATCCTTGGGATAGGGTGGTCTTAAATTCAATGATAACCGCCCTTTTTTAATCATATACGTTTCACTGCCATCCTCAGAAAATCCTTTCAACCAGCAATCATCCGGATACTTCTCAGCAAAGGATCTCAACCGTTTCTGCAGACTCTGATTAAAGGTATACAAATCATAGAATCCGTCATCTTCATTGGTTAGAATAATCGTTTCTTTTTCACATTTTAACCTTCGCATATGCTACCCCCGCTTTCTTTCCATTTCCTGATCCAGATACTTTGGTATCGGCTTTCCGGATCGACGGGCAATAGCAATCTGTTTCTGTTGCAATCGTTTGATCACAGATTTTCGTTTCTTAGGTTTATTATCCTGTTGCTTTCGGGAGGTCTGTTTGTTGCTGCAAGCATCAGAAATCTTTTCCGGATTTTTCTTCTGATTATTCACCAGACCGTCCACCATATCATAATTGGCTTCGGTACCGGATTCTCGGCTCCGTTCATAAGTGCCGTTCTGGTAAAACTTCTGGTAATGTTCCAGACGGAGTTTGCCATCCTGTTTTAACTGTTCGACCGGGTTTAGCGGTATCTGCTGTTGGATATAATTATGAATCTTTTGTTTTGTCTTTTCATCGAATTTCTTACATTCTTCGACAACCATTTTTCCATAAGCATCCAGGATAACTCCCTGAGCCTGATCCCGGTATACCTGATGCTCCATCAGATAAAACTGTTTCCCATCGATGATGATGGTGTCTATGGCAATCCAGTTTCCTTTTTTCCCATCGATCTGATAATTCTCAGTTTCCATAGTGATCAGTGCTCCGGATGTATTGATACGAATGAATCCGGCAAGATACTGTGGATAGTTTTCATCTACATAATAGCAGCTGATTTCTCCGTTCTTGTTCAATACGAGCACGTCACTGACTTCGCATTGCTTTTTCATCCGTTTCCAAATGTCAGCAACTTTTTCATTTTCCTGCATTTCATGAATCGAGATTAATCGGTAATTTTCGACAATAATCGACACATTCTGCTGGATTGCTTCTTGATATGGCAGATGCCACAGAACTTTTCCTTCTGTCTGCTGATTAACTCGGTAGACTGCAAATTGATTAAGTTTCATAGGCATCGTCCTCCAGGTTGTTCAGATAATAATTCAGATCCAGAGAATAGTAGTATTTGTCTTCGATTTGCTGTAATTTTCCAACTGTAGAATTGATGGTCTCAATCATTTCTTCATTCTCGGAATCACTTTTTTCCTGTTCCAGAACTTCCAAAGCCTCTTTCAGTGTTTGGATCGTTTCTTCCTTTGTGTGCTGCTGGAAGATAACAGTAATCGTCAGTTCGTTTTCTTCCAGGTTTACGTTTCTCATAGGCTCATTTCCCCCCTATTCTTTTTCGATATTGGTTTCATCTGTATATTCAGCTCTTTCTCATTTTTTCTTCGCTTATATTTTTTTCGTTATCCACTTTCTTATTAGATTCCATAGAATTTTCCACATTTGGATGTATTTCTTCCAAGTACTTTTCCACACGACTGATTGCATTTTGCACATAAGAATTATCTCGAAAGCCAGGAATCGAATTCAGAAATTCTTTCTGGATTTTTCCTTCGATCATCAGACTCTGCATCCCTTCATAATCGCTCCCATCTTTCAGATCAAAGCCAACACATTTCAGTCCATGCATTCGCTCAGATGGTATTTTTTCATAGGCTTCCAGTGCTTCCGGCAATGTCAGATCATAGTGTACTTCACCCATTACAGGAAATTCTGCGCATTCTGCAGCATAGAAGCTGATACAGGTAAGATCATTCTCATAATCCACATTTTCTATTTCCGGGACAATATCGAGTATTTTTTCTCTTTGTGCTGCAAAGTCTGAAAGTTCTGCAAATCCAAATCGATCAACGTAATATGCCTGCATATCCCCACCATGATTTGTAATGATGACATCACTGACCGACATAGAATGTGCTTTATAATCTGCCGGTGGATTATCGTTGAATACGGCATACAAATCATCCAGTTTTTCATTTTCATGTAATCTGCCAGAATAAACACACTTATAATTTGCTGCATCGATTGTAATACCATCTTCTTTGACCATTGCCATATTCATAAATAAATGTTGTTTTCCCGGTGAGTCTTCATCCACATGGTAAATCGCATAGCGGTCACCATTACCTCTGAACATTTCTTCCTCTAAGGTATAATCATACTTAAATGGGTATAAAGCCCGATCAACTCTCTCCGAAATATCCGTTCCTTCTACAATCGTGTCTTCCAGCCAGTTTTGAATATCTCCCCATGATTCAAACTGTAGATAGCCGGCAATTTCATGTGTCCCATCCGGTGCCAGTACAATATGTCCCGGTTCGCTTTCCCGATAATCATAGCGGTATCCGGCTGCTTCCAGTGCATCTACCAGAATGCCGTATTTTTCATGTAATTCTGTTTTTTGTTTTTCTTCAAGAATGATTTCCAGTTCTTCTGTAAGCTGATCGATCATTTCACCGGCTGTCTTGCGGATCACGTCCATAGATGCTTTCATTTCCTTCATTTCCCGGTTGCTACTCCAACCTGCAATGTAAGGAAAACTATAATCCGATGTATCCAAACCAAAGGAAGAACACACACAGTAAGCAACGGATTCCGCCTCAACCTCTTTTGTCAGACGATCTTTTTCTACACCCAGGCTTTCCAGGATTTCCCTGTCATGCAGTTTTGCATGGGCGGTTTCATGAATAGCAGTCTTTAAGGTCTGGCTTTCACTGAGTCCTTTTTTGATCATGATTGAAATGTATGGATCCCCATGGAATAAAGCATTGCACCTTCTTCATAACGGACAAATTTCTTACGTCCTTTGACAAGCTTTTCCAAATCTGGAACCTTGCTTCGGTTATTTTCCATAACGCTTCCCCCTTCTCTTCTTTAATTCTGATACAACCTCAGGATTGTCTTCTAAAAAATCATCCAGAATATTCAAATCCACAATAGCTGTCTTTCGAATCGGATAATTGGCTTCTGCTTTTTTCGCCAGTCTGACAAAAGCCAGTAGGACATCCTATAAATCTTTGCTCCTTGTGTGTAATTTACAAATCTGCGTTTCTTTCCTTCCAGATATTTTTCCAAGTCAGGTGTTTTTCGTTTTTTCATGGCTTCCTCCTTGTTTCCAGAAATCTGTATATTACCAGATACTCATTTTATTTGGCAGGTACGTGAAAGGATGTATTTTCTGCATATCATCAAAATGAATAATTGCTATGCCCGACAACAAAAAAGGACACCTTCCATTGGTATTTCTACCAAAAGAGAAGTGTCCCTTTATACACCTTATTTTTGAAAAATGCTCCTCAAAAATAATCAATATTTTACTTGTAAACAAATAAGTCAAACAGTTAAGAACCCATAGAGTTCCTTATTCTGTTTCCTTATAATCCATACATCATTATTTCAATCTATACAGTTCCAAGCCGTTTCATGTAGCTCCATGTCAATCCGTGGAACCACTTTTCCTGATTGGACGTCTGTGACTACCAAACCGAACTCTTATTTTCTGGATTAGTACAGCTTCGCACCAGCCGGGATTCTGTCATCAACCATCAGAAGGTTCAGTCCTTCATGACCGTCTTCCTCGTGTACTGCTGAGATCAGCATACCTTCAGAATCGATGCCCATCATCTTTCTCGGTGGCAGGTTCACGATAGCGATTGCTGTCTTACCAACCAGGTCTTCCGGCTCGTAATACTCGTGAATACCGCTTAAGATCACGCGATCCTTGCGTTCTCCGTCATCCAGTGTGAACTTCAGAAGCTTCTTGGACTTCGGAACTGCTTCACAAGCCAGAATCTTAACTGCACGAAAATCAGATTTTGCAAATGTCTCAAAATCTACCATTTCTTCAAAAATCGGCTCAATCTTTACGTTGGAGAAATCAACCTTATCAGCCACTTTTGCTTCTGCCGGAGCAGCTGTACCAGACTGAGCAGCGTTGTTTGCTTCGTTCTTGGCAGCGCCCTGTGACTTCATTGTTGGGAACAGCAGTACATCACGGATCGCTGCGCTGTCTGTCAGCAGCATAACAAGACGGTCAATACCGTATCCGATACCTCCTGTTGGCGGCATACCGATCTCCAGTGCATTCAGGAAATCTTCATCTGTATGCTGTGCTTCTTCATCTCCAGCTTCTGCATTCTTATCCTGCTGTGCGAAACGTTCTCTCTGATCAATCGGGTCATTCAATTCGGAATATGCATTACACATTTCCCATGTATTGATAAACAGCTCAAAACGTTCTACTTTTTCCGGATCGTTTGGTTTCTTTTTAGTAAGTGGGGAGATCGCCAGTGGATGATCCATAATAAAGGTTGGCTGGATCAGGTTCTCTTCACAATATTCTTCAAAGAACAGGTTGATAATATCACCCTTGGTATGACGTTCTTCAAATTCAATACCTCGATCCTTTGCCAGAGCTTTTGCTTCTTCATCCGTCTTGACCTCATCAAAGTCTACACCAGCGTATTTCTTAATGGCATCGTTCATAGTCAGACGTGCAAATGGCTTGCCAAAGTCGATCTCGATTCCATTGTAAGTGAACTTGCTGCTGCCCAGTACCGTCTCTGCCAGATAACGGAACATAGATTCTGTCAGTTCCATCATACCTTCATAGTCTGTATAAGCCTGGTATAATTCCATCAGAGTGAACTCTGGATTATGACGGGTATCCACACCTTCATTACGATATACACGACCGATTTCGAAGACTCTTTCCATACCGCCTACGATCAGTCTCTTCAGATAAAGCTCCAGAGAAATACGAAGCTTCACATCTTCATTCAGCGCATTGTAATGTGTCTCAAATGGTCTTGCTGCTGCACCACCGGCATTGCTTACCAGAGTAGGTGTCTCTACTTCAATAAAGTCTCTTCCATCCAGGAACTTACGGATCTCTTTGATGATCTGTGAACGCTTCAGGAAAACTTCTTTGGATTCCGGACTCATAATCAGGTCTACGTATCTCTGACGATAACGCATATCTGTATTGGTCAGGCCATGGAACTTCTCTGGAAGAATCTGAAGTGACTTGGACAGAAGCACCATCTCGGTTGCATGAACAGAGATCTCACCTGTCTTGGTTCTGAACGCATATCCCTTTACACCATAGATATCACCGATATCAGACTTTTTGAATTCTGCGTACGATTCTTCTCCGATCGCATCTCTGGCAACATATACCTGAATGCTTCCCTTTAAGTCCTGAATATTACAGAAAGAAGCCTTACCCATGACACGTTTAAACATCATACGTCCGGCAATAGATACCTGAATCGGCTGAGCATCCATGATAGCTCTTCTTTCATTATAGTCGTCATTCAGTACCTGTCTGGCCTGTGCTTCATCCATTCCTTCTACGGAAGGTGTCTTTCTGCCTGCAAGAATCTTAGCTTCGTGAGCATAGTAAAGATCCTTCACCTCTGCTGAATGGTGTGTCTGATCATATTTTGTAATCTGGAATGGATCTTTCCCCATTGCCTGAAGTTCTGCAAGCTTGTCCCGGCGAACCTGTCTGAGCTTGTTCACATCTACTTCCTGATTGTTTCCCTGGTTCTTATTTCCCTGTGCCAATTCTCATTCCTCCTGTATTATTTCAAAACCACAATAGTCTTTTTCTCAATTCTGTTCCTGTACTTCTCCTACAGAGATCTTTCAATACCCAATACTTTGTATTTGATAATACCCATCTGAGTCTCCACTTCGATCTCCTGTCCTACAGATGCTCCGATCAGTGCTTTTCCAACCGGTGATTCATTGGAAATCTTGCCCTGCAGACTGTTTGCTTCTGTGGAACCTACAATCTTATATTCGATCTCTTCTTCAAACTCTTCATCGTATAACTTTACTGTACATCCTACATTAATCTTGTCAGAATCTACATCGTCTTCTACTACTACTTCTGCATTCTTCAGAATCTTCTCGATCTCTTCGATTCTAGCTTCGATATCACGCTGTTCATCTTTTGCAGCATCGTACTCTGCATTCTCGGAAAGGTCTCCCTGTTCTCTTGCTTCTTTAATCTTCTGTGACACTTCTTTACGTCTGTTCAGTTTCAGATCTTCCATCTCGTCTTCCAGTGCCTTTAACCCTGTATAGGTTAATAAATTCTTCTTTGCTTCCATGATACTTCGCACCTTTCAAAATCTAATATTTTTATGCCTTGCGGCCTATAATTTATGCAAGTTTACCTAATCAGTCACAATATTATAATATTCCCGACTGTTTCTGTCAAGTTTTTCCGGTATACTCTCCAGCATTTCTTCCAGCTGTCCAATGGTCTCGATCTCATTCACTCTTCTTCGTATCGCTGCACTGTGTGGATAGCCCGCTGTATACCAGGCCACATGCTTGCGCATCTCCCGAATACCGGTATATTCACCTTTGTACTGCAGCTGCAGTCTGGCATGGCGCAAAATCATCGCTTTTAATTCTGCCACATCTGGACGCTCCGGTATATTCCCTGTTTTATCATATTCCACAAGCTGCCGGAATATCCATGGATTTCCTCTGCTTGCCCTGCCAATCATAACGCCGTCGCATCCGGTCTCCTCCATCATCTTATGGGCCGATATAGGATCCGTCACATCTCCATTTCCGATTATCGGTACGCTGACGGCTTCTTTCACCTGACGGATAATATCCCAGTCTGCCTGTCCGGCATAATACTGTTCCCGTGTTCTTCCATGTACCGCTATTGCCGCAGCACCGGCGTCTTCCAGATATTTTGCCATCTCTACCGCATTGCTATGCGCTTCATCAAACCCTTTTCGAATCTTAACTGTCAACGGCTTTTGAATCGCCTTCGCAGTCTTTCTCACAATCTCGGCTGCCAGCTTTGGATTCTTCATCAGGGCCGAGCCTTCCCCGTTATTGACCACTTTCGGTACCGGGCATCCCATATTCAGATCCAGAATATCAAACGGCCGTTCTTCAATCTGAGCCGCCATTTCCGCGATCAGATCCGGATCACTGCCAAACAGCTGCATGGATACCGGCCGTTCTTTTTCCTCAATCTCCATCAGTTTTTCTGTATTTTTATTATGAAAAGAAATTGCTTTCGCACTGACCATCTCCATACAGATCAGCCCTGCTCCCATTTCTTTGCACAGCAAACGAAAAGGCAGGTCTGTTACACCTGCCATCGGAGCTAAGATATATGGATTTTCCAGTCTCACATTTCCGATCTTTAATTCCATCTTTACTCCTCTTCCATTGCCAGCGCAGAGGCATCCATTCCCAAAATCACCACTTTGTAATACAGTTCCAGAGACTCCAGAAGCTCTGCTTTACTTCTCTGCAGCTCCCGTATCTTCAGCACACTGCCAATTTCGTCATAGCTGAAGTCATTCTCCTGTGCTTCTGTATGAAAGCAGAGTTCTCCATCTTCGTCAAACTCCAGTGTCAGCACACCACCTACATCATTGGTATATAGCACACACATGATCTTCAGTTCATCTTTGATTGCGTCCGGCAATGCCTGAAATTCTTCGTTTAAATAATATTTTTCGGTATAGGCACTTGCTCCGCAGAGCACGGTCTTTTCCTTTTTCTGATTCATTTTATATCCTCTTTTACTTCTATTTCCATTATACATAATTGTAGATACCACGCACAGATACTTCTCCGGCGTAGACCTTTACCATGCTTCCATCTTCTTTTTCCACCAGAAGCTGTCCCAGTTCATCAATACCACGGGCAATTCCAGTATATTCATTTCCAGGTTCCAGAACACGCACCTGCTGGTTTTGATTTACCAGAAGCTCTTGATAGTCCTCGCGCAGCAGGGTCATATCTCCATATTCCATAAATCGGTCATAGAAATCTTCAAAAGCTTCCATATGGGCACAGATAATCGCCGCACGATCCACCTTTCCCCCCTTTTCCAGTATCAGAGAAGTGGCTATATCCTGGATTTCTTCTGGGAATTCAGTTACATTAGCATTAATACCAGTACCAATAACGATGTAATGGATTGCTCCCAGTTCCATACTCATCTCTGTCAGCGTTCCGGAAATCTTTTTTCCACGTATCACTACGTCATTTGGCCACTTAATCTTCACATCCAGACCAGTGACTTCTTTCACACTCTTCGCTACTGCCATGCCAGCCACCAAAGTCATCATAGATGCTTTTTCCGGAGCCAGCTGCGGCCGAACCAGAATACTCATGGCAATGGCAGAACCATGAGGGGTCACCCAGGCCCGTCCTCTTCTTCCTTTTCCGCCAGACTGATAATCAGCTACTGCCAGCGTACCATGGGGTGCGCCTTCTTCTGCCAGCTTCTTGATATAATCATTCGTAGAATCTACACTGTCCAGACAGATCAGATTCTTTCCAGCCCACCTGGTATGCATCCGGCTCTCCAACTCCGTTTTGGAAATACTGTCCGGATATCCACAAAGGCGGTACCCTTTATTCTGTACCGCCTCGATCTGATAGCCTTCATTTTTCAACTGATTGATACCTTTCCAGACCGCAGTTCTGCTGACGCCAAAGCGTTCACACAGTTCCTGTCCGGAGATATACCCTTCTGACTGACGAAGGGCACTGAGAATCTCACTTTTCATACTTTTACTGTTCTCCTAATGTGGCTGCCATCACTGCCTTAATGGTATGCATTCTGTTCTCTGCTTCCTCAAATACCTTAGACTGCGCAGATTCAAATACCTCATCCGTCACTTCCATCTCAGTCAGATTATATTTTTCTCCCATCTGTTTGCCGATCTTTGTCTTCAAGTCATGGAATGCTGGCAGACAATGCAGGAAGATTGCCTTCTCTCCAGCATTTTTCATTACTTCCTTTGTCACTTTATACGGAGAAAGATCTTTGATACGTTTTTCCCATACCTCATCCGGTTCTCCCATGGATACCCACACATCGGTGTAGATTACATCTGCATCTTTGGTTCCTTCTTTCACATCTTCTGTCAGTGTGATCGTAGCTCCGGACTCTTTTGCATATCCTTTGCATGTCTCTACCAGTTCTTCATTCGGGAAATATTCTTTCGTGGTGCAGGCTACAAAATGCAGTCCCAGCTTTGCGCAGGCGACCATCAGAGAATTACCCATATTGTATCTGGCATCTCCCATATAAACCAGCTTTCTGCCTTTCAGGTCTCCAAAATGTTCCCGGATAGTCAGCATATCTGCCAGCATCTGGGTTGGATGGTATTCATTTGTCAGTCCGTTCCATACCGGCACACCTGCATATTCTGCCAGTTCCTCCACAATTTCCTGACCATATCCACGATATTCAATACCTTCAAACATTCTGCCAAGTACACGAGCCGTATCAGCGATGCTCTCTTTCTTCCCTATCTGTGATCCTGTTGGATCAAGATAGGTGCATCCCATTCCCAGATCATGTGCAGCTACTTCAAAAGCACAACGGGTACGGGTACTGGTTTTTTCAAAAATCAGAGCAATATTTTTTCCCTTGTAATGATCTACCGGAATGCCTTTTTTCTTTTTCTCCTTTAAGTCTGCTGCCAGATCCAGCATATAGGTAATCTCATCTGGTGTAAAATCCTTCAGTGTTAAAAAATTACGTCCTTTTAAATCCATCTTCTTAAACCTTCTGTCTTTTATTTTTCTTACGCTTCTTTGGCCACTTCCACTGCTGCCTTGATACTTCCTGCCAGATTCTGCATCTCAGACGGAATAATAATCTTGGTAGCCTGACCATCTGCGATCTTTGCCATCGCTTCAAAACTCTTCAGTGTCAGTACCCTTTCATCTGCTCCGGCTTCCTTCAGGAAACGGATACCATCTGCATTGGCCTGCTGTACCTTCAGAATGGCTGCTGCCTCACCCTCTGCCTCGCGGATCATTTTTTCTTTCTCTGCTTCCGCCTTCAGAATTGCAGATTCCTTGGCTGCCTGTGCATCCAGAATCATAGCTTCCTTCTTACCTTCTGCTACCAGAATTGCGGATTTCTTCTCACCTTCTGCCACCAGAATGGTCTCACGTCTTTCACGTTCTGCCTTCATCTGCTTCTCCATGGCCTCCTGAATGGCTGCCGGAGGAATGATATTCTTCAGTTCCACACGGTTCACCTTGATGCCCCATGGATCTGTGGCTACATCCAGAGATGCTCTCATCTTGGTATTGATGGTTTCTCTGGAAGTCAGTGTCTCATCCAGTTCCAGATCTCCAATAATATTTCTTAATGTAGTTGCAGTCAGATTCTCAATGGCCATAATTGGATTTTCCACACCGTAAGTATATAACTTCGGATCGGTAATCTGAAAGAATACAACGGTATCGATCTGCATGGTAACGTTATCCTTGGTAATTACCGGCTGTGGCGGGAAATCGACTACCTGCTCTTTTAAAATCACTTTCTTTGCTACGCGGTCCAGAATCGGAACCTTGAAATGCAGTCCCACATTCCAGGTTGCGCGGTAACCGCCAAGCCGCTCTACTACCATCGCCTGTGCCTGTGGCACAATCCTGATGTTTCTTGCCAGTAATAATAAAATAATAATAAGAATGATAACTGCAATGCCCATATCAGTTGTTCTCCTTTTCCTTTACAATTAGTTTTACACCTTCAATTGCACAAATCTCAACAATCTTATCCTTTTCAATCCTCTTATCCTGATCCTGGGAGCGTGCTGTCCACTCCATTCCTCTGACCTGAACTTTTCCGGTGCTTTTCAGATTATCGATTTCTTCCAGAACCACACCTTCCATTCCAATCAGCTCATCCACATTGGTAGAAACATGTCCCTTATTCACATATTTTACCGCAAATGGCCTTGTAAAAAACAGCAATAAAAAGGAAACTGCAACAAATGCCATCATCTGTGGCCAAAAACTGAGTCCACATACATTAGCGATCAGTCCGGCCAGAGCACCTCCTGCGAACCAGATCGTCGTCAGCCCCATCGTCAGCAGTTCAATTACCAGCAACAGGATAAAAAGTATCATCCAATGCACCGGTAACATTACAAAGTCCATTCTTATCCCCCTTTCTTTTTGCATATCTTATGTTCAAGAATGCTTCTGCATACTTTCGAACAGTATAACACACAAGAAAAAAAAATACCATACCTGACACTCACGTATCTGGTATGGTACTCTGACTTTTTATTTTCCTGATTAGTAGAACTGATGCGCTCCGATCTTGGTTCCTTTTCCGGATCCTGTATTGAAATAAAGTGCTCCGCCTACCGTTCCTTCTCCATTCATGGCTGCCAGTGCCGCATCATAGCAATCACTTGGTGCGCTTCCGACCACACCTGCCAGCTGTCCGCTGTACGCTGGTGTGAACTGTCCACTTTCATAAATAACATCATGGATACTGTTTGCAAAAGAAGAACTTGCCACACGGTTCATAACTACCTGCCCTACGGCAATCTTTCCTTCCATAGACTGGTTACCTGCCTCACAATAGATCAGGGCTGCCAGAAGATCCAGATCACTGCTGCTTACACTGGATGCAGCACTCTCCGTGCTTTCAGTCTCCGGAGCAGTATACTCTGTCTCAGGTGCCGTGTATTCGGTCTCTGGTACGGTATACTCGGTCTCCGGCACCGTGTACTCGGTCGCTGGTGTACTATATTCGCTCTCCGTTGCGTAGTAGTCGCTTCCATCGCCATAATATTCGGTCTCTGGTACGGTGTACTCTGTCTCAGCAGTATAGTCTGTGTAATCTGTATAGTATTCCGTCTCCGGTGTATAGTAAGTATCTGATGTGGTATCCTCGGCATAATACTCTGTCTCAGGAACATATTCCTCTGTCACATCATATCCAGAAACACCTGTGCTCTCTGCCGGCGCTGTGTATGTACTCTGGTCTGCGCTTTCATCTACTGCAACTGCACCGTCCACTACCATAGTCGTCTGAACATCTTCTGCTGCTACATAGGCCTTTTCTCCATTATCCAGCTGAATCTCTACCCAGTTGTCTGTGCTTCCCAGCACTTCATATCCTTCGCCTTCATTCATGCTTCCAATGATGGAAGACGTATCTTCATGATCTGAGAAAATCTTTACATCATCCCAGGATGCTACTGCACCCTGTACACCATATACGGACTTCAACTCGTCTGCCTTTTCGTCAAATGCCAGATATTCGGTCTTCACATATCCCGTCTTGTTTCCTACTTCTACTTTTGTCCAGTCAGAATCCATGCTCTTGACAATGACGCCGCCCGCACTTGGTACATATCCGATCACAGCACTGCTATCGTCTGCACTTTCACGAATCAGTAATTCGCTGCTGACGTTGGCCACTGCCACGTTCTTTCCACCACATCTGTTGCTGTCAGCCGCCATAACCGCTGTGGTTGACATCATCGAAAGTGTCAGGACTGAGACAGTACTACAAATTGCTGCTTTTGTTCTGTTTTTCATTACATAACCTCCGTATGTGCCGATGTTCTTCTCATTTTTTACATTTTCTGGCACATATTATTACAAAATTGTTAAGAAATTTTACAGTCCTATTGTACGATAGTTAACTTTTTTTGTCAACCCCCTAAAAATTGCCGTAAAAAAGCCCTTATACCAGTTTCCTGGCAAAGGGTTTTTTTATCCACGTTGTCTTTTCACCTCATACATCAGAATCGCTGCTGCTACTGCCGCATTCAGTGACTCTACCTGTCCTTCCATCGGAATACGGACATAGGTATCTGCCTGCTCTGCCAAATGGTCCGTCAGCCCATTTCCTTCATTTCCAATCAGAAATGCACACCCTTTTGTGTAGTCTTCCTGATAGTAGTCCTGCTGCCCCTTCAGATGGGCTGCATAGACCGCTACCTGCCGTTCTTTTATCCTACACAGTACTTCATCCAGATCCTTTTCATAGGAAAACGGCATACGGTACAATGATCCCATCGTAGATCTCACCGTCTTAGGATTATAAATATCCACCGTGTCTGCACTCATAATGATGCCATCCACACCGGCGCCTTCCGCTGTTCGGAAAATGGTTCCCAGATTGCCTGGATCCTGCAGATTCTCCAGAATCATCAGATGAGGGTGCTCTTTTTTCAGCATCTCATCTAATGTATATTCCTTCTGACGTACCACACAGAGCACTCCCTGAGGTGTCTGGGTATCGGATACTGTCGTAAATACCTTATCCGTCATCACTTCATAAGGAATATCCTTCAGAACAGCTCTGTTTTCTTCTTTTTCCAGAAATCCTTCTGATACATACGTGCGTACCAGCCGTTCTGTCGGCACTTCCCGGAACATGCGGATTCCTTCTACTACAAAAAGACCTTCTTCCCGGCGTGTTCTGGATTTTTTCATTAACTGAATCAGGTTCTTCACCTGCTTATTCGCTGTACTTTCTATCATACCTTATACCGACAGTGCCTTTGCTACTTCCCACATATATTCTGGCAGGTCCTTCTGCATTGCCAGTGCCTCATCAATGTCAAAATCCGTAAAATCGCCATGACGGTATCCGACCACTCGATTTGTCTTTCCTGCACACAACAGATCTGCTGCATAAGCTCCCATCATAGATGCATAGACACGATCCTTACAGGTAGGACTTCCGCCTCGCTGCATGTGTCCCAGAATAGTCGCTCTTGTCTCCACTCCGGTCGCTGCCTGAATACGACGAGCCATAGAGGTAGAATGTCCGATGCCTTCTGCATTGATAATAATATGATGCTTCTTTCCACGTTTTCTGTTACGGATAATATTGTTGATCAGTTCCTGTTCATCATAATTGTAACGCTCCGGAACCAGAATATCTTCTGCTCCATTTGCAATACCACAATACAGGGCAATATAACCTGCATGTCGTCCCATTACTTCAATGATACTGCAACGCTCATGAGAGGTGGAAGTATCCCTTACTTTATCGATAGCCTCCATGGCTGTGTTAATTGCTGTGTCAAATCCAATGGTATATTCGGTGCATGCAATATCCAGGTCAATGGTTCCAGGTACTCCAATAGTATTTACCCCCAATGCGGCCAGCTTCTGTGCGCCCGCAAAAGAACCATCTCCACCGATCACCACAAGTCCATCGATGCCGTGCTTCTTGCATATCTCTGCTCCCAGTTTCTGTCCCTCTTCTGTACGGAACTCTGCGCATCTGGCAGTACCCAGGATGGTTCCTCCACGGGCGATGGTATCCGATACATCTCTGGCAGACATATCCCGTATCTCTTCGTTTAATAAACCACTATAACCACGGTAGATACCTTTTACCTTCTTGCCGTTGTAAATGGCTTTTCTGACTACTGCACGGATAGCTGCATTCATACCGGAAGCATCCCCACCGCTGGTCAGTACGCCAATTGTCTTAATCTCTTTTTCCATGGTATCTCCTCCTCAAAAGGCTTTACAGATTTGCTTATTTTTTCTATAGTGTAATGCATTTCATTTGCATTTTCAAATAGTTTTTACATTTTCCATTCCGAATTTCTCTGCCAGTTTCCGGATCAGTTCTTCGTCTCCGTTCACTGTCCAGTTCTCAGACAGACGTTTTACTGCTTTTGGTTCTCTGACATAGATCACCACTCTGTCTTTTCCATCCGATTCTCTGAGAATATTATACAGTTCCCGCTCCATGGACTGATAGGCTTCCATATTCTGGAACTGAATCCAGATTTCTTTGTGAATCTCCTTAAAATTCTGTATTTTTTCACAGATCAGCTTACTTGGCTTGTCCTCTTCAACCGACACTCTTCCACTGATAAACACTTTTTCGTCTTCCACCAGCTGATGTTTATTTTTTTCATAATCCCTTGGAAAGACTACCACTTCTACTGTACCCAGAAGATCTTCCAGCGTCAGAAATGCCATGGTCTGATTGGTTCTTGTATACTTGATGGTCTTCTCTGTGATCATTCCACCTACTGTAGCCTTACTTCCGTCTGTCACCCGGGAATGTCCGGTTTCTTCATCTAATGCAAAATCTGAAGTCACATTCGTGATATGTTTCTTCCAGATTCCTTCGTACTTTTCCAGTGGATGACCACTTACGTAAAAGCCCAGCACTTCTTTTTCATAAGCCAGAAGCTGTTCTTTTTCGTACTCCTCTACTTTCGGCAGGCTGATCTCATACTCTTTCTTTTCTTCTTCCCCCACAAAATCAAACAGGGACATCTGACCGGTCATGGAATTCTTCTTTTCCTGATTGACGGAATCCATCAGCTGTGCATAAATCAGCATAAACTGATGCCGGTTACCTCCCAGACTGTCAAACGCTCCAGATTTTATAAAGTTCTCTACGGTACGCTTATTGATCTCTTTTCCAGAAAGACGTTCCATAAAATTCTTCAGTGAAGTATACATTCCATTTCGCTTACGTTCCTCTACAATAGCAGCAATCACCGGTTTTCCCACACTTTTGATCGCTGACAGCCCATAACGGATATGATTGCCATCTACCGTAAATCCACTTTCTCCCAGATTGATATCAGGTGGAAGAATCTCTATTCCCATCTGACGGCAGGTCATATGATATTCTGCTACCTTTGAAGAATTATCAATTACAGATGTCATCAGTGCTGCCATAAATTCCACCGGATAATAGTATTTCAGATAAGCGGTCTGATAGGAAACCACTGCATAAGCTGCTGCATGTGACTTATTAAAGGCATATTTGGCAAAATCGATCATATCATCATAGATCTTGTTTGCCACTTTCTCCGGAATTCCGTTCTTGATACATCCTGGCACGCCTTCTTCTTCATTGCCATATACAAAATTCTGACGCTCCTTTTCCATGACCGCAGCTTTTTTCTTCGACATGGCACGGCGGAGCAGGTCACTTCGTCCCAGCGTGTAACCACCCAGGTCCCGCACAATCTGCATAACCTGTTCCTGGTATACGATACAGCCATAGGTAGCCTCCAGAATCGGCTTCAGCTGCGGACAGTCATAGGTAATACTTTCTGCGTTATTTTTTCCTTTGATATACTGTGGAATAAAGTCCATTGGCCCCGGCCGGTACAATGCAATACCGGCTATGATATCCTCCAGGCTCTCCGGCTTCAGTTCCTTCATAAAGTTTTTCATCCCGGCACTTTCCAGCTGGAACACGCCATCTGTCTTTCCGGTGCTTAAAGAAGCCAGTACCTTAGGATCGTTATAATCTATGTGATCCATATCCAGTATTGTTCCTGTATTCTGCTCTACAAACTTCACTGCATTCTGGATTACTGTCAGAGTACGCAGGCCCAGAAAATCCATCTTCAATAGTCCCAGTTCCTCCAGTGTCGTCATCGTAAACTGGGTAATCGGAGACCCATCCGATCCAAGGGCCAGCGGTACGTATTCATCTGCTGCTTTCTGGCAGATGACCACACCGGCAGCGTGCATGGAAGTATGCCGTGGCAGACCTTCCAGTCGTCTGGACATATCGATCAGTCTGCGCATCTGACTGTCTTCTTCATACAGCTTCTTCAGATCCGGATTCATCTTCAATGCTTTATCTATGGTGATATTCAGTTCCTGTGGAATCATCTTGGCCACATTGTCTACAATCGCATAAGGAATATCCATCACACGTCCCACATCACGGATGACACCTCTGGCGGCCAGGGTTCCGAATGTAACAATCTGTACGACTTTTTCCTTACCATATTTGCGCACTACATAATCGATAACTTCCTGCCTTCTCTCGAAGCAGAAGTCTACGTCAATATCCGGCATGGATACTCGTTCCGGATTCAGAAAACGTTCAAACAGCAGATTGTATTTGATTGGATCCAGCTTCGTAATCCCCAGCGTATAAGACACCAGACTGCCAGCTGCCGAGCCACGTCCAGGTCCCACCATAATATCATGCTGCCTTGCATAATGGATAAAATCCCAGACAATCAGGAAATAATCCACATATCCCATCCTCTGAATGATTCCCAGTTCATAATTCAGCCGTTCCTTTAGTTCTTCGGCCTGCTTTTCCTCATAACGCTCTGCCAGTCCGTCAAAACACAGCTTATTCAGATATTCCCATGAGGTATAGCCTTCCGGTACATCAAACTTTGGCAACTTGGTCACGCCAAATTCAATCTCAACATGACAACGATCTGCAATCTTCTGCGTATTTTCCAACGCCTGCAAGGCATACGGGAACAGCTGCGCCATCTCTTCCGGTGATTTTACATAATACTGTCCGCCTTCATAACGCATACGTTCTTCGTCATCCAGCTTCTTTCCAGTCTGAATACACAGCAAAATATCATGAGAATCTGCGTCCTCTGCATAGGTGTAATGTACATCATTGGTGGCTACCAGCTCGATTCCTGTTTCTTTGCTCATACGCAAAAGCTGCTGATTTACCATTTTCTGTTCTGGTATGCCATGGTCCTGCAATTCCAGAAAATAGTTTCCTTTTCCAAAAATCTGTTCATGCTCCAGTGCCGCTTTTTTTGCCTCTTCATACAGCCCCCGGGTCAGATACTTCTGTACCTCACCGGCCAGGCAGGCACTTAAGGCAATAATTCCCTCATGATATTCTTCCAGTACCGAACGATCCACACGAGGCTTATAATAATACCCTTCTGTATACCCCTTAGATACAATCTTCATCAGATTATTATATCCCTTATTATTTTCTGCCAGAAGCACCAGATGGTAATAACGGTCATCTCCACTGGACTTTTCTCTGTCAAACCTGGAACCAGGTGCCACATAAACCTCACAGCCCAGAATCGGATTGATCCCTTCCGCTCTGGCTGCACGATAAAAATCAATCACACCAAACATCACACCATGATCAGTGATCGCTGCACTGTTCATGCCCAGCTCTTTTACGCGGCTCACGTATTCTTTAATCTTATTCGAACCATCCAACAGACTGTACTCTGTGTGGACATGCAAATGTGTAAAATTCAAATCCAAACCTCATTTCGTAAACTAAAATATGAAAAAAGACCGATGTAAAATGTCTTTTTTAAGTATAACATTTTACACCGGTCTTTGATAGTATTTTCTAACAGTAAATTTATTAGCCGTTGATCATGAAGTTCAGCAGTTTATCTACATCTTCCTTTTCATATGCAAGAATCTCCATCTCCGGGATCTCACCATTGGAGAAGATATTTGCCAGGGAAACATACTGGCACAGTTTAGACTTCAGATTCAGTCTGTCCCCTTCACCTGTTACTAATTCTACTTTTCCCTTGCAGCTGTCAACTACATCAAAAAATTTGTTAATATCTGTAATATTCTGTACTTTCATCTTATACTCCTTTCATCGCAATTCTCTTCTGCGATCCACTTTTCTTATCTCTCTTTGCTACACCCATACTATATGCGGTTTGCAGCAAAATTACAAGTAGTTTTACAGCTTTCTCCATTTTGACGAGAAATTATCAAAGTCTGTTTTGTTTATTTTATTGCAATTGCTTCAATCTCCAGCAGTACATCCTTTGGTAATCGTGCAACTTCCACACAGGATCTTGCCGGGAAAGTGCCAGTGAAGTAGTCAGCATAAATGGCATTGATCTTACCAAAATCCTCCATATTCTTGATAAACACGGTAGTCTTTACTACTTTTTCAATAGAACTGCCTGCCTCTGCAAGAAGGGCTGCAATATTAGAAAACGCCTGCTTTGCCTGTGCTTCCACTCCTTCCGGGATCTCTCCTGTTGCCGGATTTACCGGAATCTGGCCAGAAGTGTAAACCATTCCATTCACCTCGATAGCCTGTGAATACGGTCCAATTGCTGCCGGTGCTTTGTCTGTACTGATAACGTTCATGTCTTTTTCCTCCTTATGTGATCTCATTGTTTACATTATTTTATCTTACGAATTGCTCTTTCCGTAATCTCGATGCGTCCTTCTTTTAATAAATGGCCAACTGCACGCTTAAATGCATTCTTGCTTAATCCCATCTCTCGCTTGATGACTTCCGGAGATGCCTTATCCGTGAACGGAAGCACCCCTGAAAATTCTTCGATCGCCAGCATCACGGCTTCCGCATCTTCATCCATCTGCAGATACGCCTTTTCTCTTGCAGACAGATCCAGCTTGCCATCTTCTTTCACTCCGGTTACTCTTGCAGAGATCTCCTCTCCGATCCGATACTTTCCCGCTGCTTCTTTCTGTGGAATCAAACCGGAATAGCGATTGTCCACCGCCACGAATACCCCGAATCGTTCACTGATCTGATAGATCGTTCCTGTCACATGATCATCTTTCTTGTATGGCGAATCGGTCTGCAGATATTCGTAAACATTCATCGTGGCACAAAGACGGCCGCTTTTATCTACATATAATGCTGCCAGACATTCCTCTCCATCGCGCACTTTCCTGGTCTGCTGTTTAAACGGAAGCAGAATATCCTTTTCCAGTCCCCAGTCCAGAAATGCTCCAATCTTTGCCACTTCTTTTACTTTCAGCACTCCCACCTGTCCCAGTTCCAGCTTCGGCTGTCTGGTAGTGGCAATCAGCCGGTCTTTGGAATCCTTATATAAAAATACGTTCAGTTCATCACCGATCACGGCATGCTCAGGTACTTCCTTCTTTGGAAGAAGCACACGTTCCTCTTCTGCACCTTCTTCTGCCAGATATACTCCAAAATCCGTTCTTTTTACAATCTTTAATGTCTGTCTCTTTCCTAATTCTAACATATATTCTTCACCTAATCTGTCTTTCCTGTTTTACAAAACTCCACTACTGCAAAAGATCTGCCTTCTGCGCCACGCAAATCCACCGTCACATAACCATCGCCTGCACTGACCACCGGGCAGATCACATCTCCCAGTACAGCCTGGCTCTTATATTCTGCCCTTACTCTGGCAATCTTCCAGTCCTTTGGAATATACTCCTGTGCCATATCTATATACTGTGCATTGTTCACATGATGGTTCGTATCCAGATGATGTCTGCATACTTTAAATGCTTCCCTGGCCACACCGCCTTCCGGTATTTTGATCTTACGGGAAGTCTGCTCCATCTCCAGCGCCGGTTCCATTGGATAAGCTTCCTGCACTTCCTGATCTACCCTCACCGGGTGACCCGTGTGGAGATCTACATAGATCCAGAGAGAATTGGCACAGGCAAGTGTTCTGCCATCCCGATCCAGCATACGGTAGTTGCGTTCTCCCTGAAACCCTTTAAATGCGTGCGCCCAGGTCTGAACCGTCACTTCTTCTCCCAGTACAGGCAGTCTCACCAGTTCAATCTGCCAGTAAGCCAACACCCATACTTTATCTTTTGCCAGCATATCATCTACACCATTCCCCAGTTCTTCTGACTGAAAGGTACTGCAATCCTGAAAATAATTGATCAGCCCCGGCAGGGTCAGGCTCTTCTCTTCTCCGATCTCACTATATCGGATACGACTCTGAAACTGATACGGCATAGCTATCTCCTTTTTGTTCCTGTAATTAAATATACTCCTGCAATGGATTATAACAAAAAAAGTAATGGATGCAAAGTGGGTTTTTCGTTGTTCGTACAAAAAAAGAGATGTTCAAACGAACATCTCTGAAAAGCTGGGCTACAAGGATTCGAACCTTGAAATGACGGAGTCAGAGTCCGTTGCCTTACCATTTGGCGATAGCCCAATGTCACAACACAATGTATTCTATACTAACCTTTTCAAAAATGCAAGTACTTTTTTAAAATTATTTCAACTTTTTTTGGAAAAGTCTTGTTTTATATGTTGCTTATCTACTTATTTAATGCTATAATCCTTGCGACTGGTAAAATATTAGACAGAAGCTATTATGCAAAATAGGATTTCATGCGTCAAGTGTTCCGTGGATGGGGAGTTGCCATAGAAACGAAAAGCTCGTCTTACGATATGAAATCCGCACCCGTTGCAACATATAGATGCCATACATCTTGATTGTGAAGGGACAGTAAATTTTTGTAACTTATTACCTGATCAGGATGTTTTTTTTATGTCATTTTTCAACTCTTTGGAAACATTCTGATTACTATCATTTCAGGAGGTTTACCTATCATTATGATGGATCACGAAAAGATTAAAGAAGGTGTCCGCCTTATGCTGGAGGGCATCGGAGAAGATATTCACAGAGAGGGGCTGCTGGATACACCGGATCGTATTGCCAGAATGTGTGAACAGATCTATGGCGGTCTTTACGAAAATGCAGCTACCCATCTTTCCAAGCAGTTCCATGCAACCAATAATAATATTGTATTAGAGAAAGATATCACTTTCTACTCAACCTGCGAGCATCATTTACTCCCATTTTATGGCAAGGCACACGTTGCCTACATTCCAGACCAGCGTGTGGCAGGTTTAAGCAAACTGGCAAGAACGGTAGAAGTATTTGCCAGAAGACCTCAGATTCAGGAGAATCTGACTGCACAGATTGCCGATGCACTGGAAGAATACCTGCAGCCAAAGGGCGTTATGGTCATGATCGAAGCCGAACATATGTGCATGACCATGCGTGGCGTCCAGAAGCCTGGCAGTAAGACAGTTACCACCATTGTGCGTGGTGCTTTTGCCGAAGACTTCACTCTGCAGCAGACATTCCTGCAGATGGTGAAAGGCTGATCTATGAAACGGATACAGGATATTTTTACCCATCCGCTTTATCAGGAACAGCTATCGCTCCTGATGGATGCCGAAAAGGACCGCATCTTTTGTCGCCATACTGTCGAGCATTTTCTGGATGTAGCCAGGCTCATGTATCTGTATAATCTGGAAGATTGCGCTGGTCTCGAAAAGGAACTGATCTACGCTGCTGCATTCTTACATGACATTGGCAGATATGAACAGATCGCAAAGGGAACGCCCCACGATATCGCAAGTGCCAGAATGGCTCAGACCATTCTGAATGATTGCGACTTCTCTGACAGAGACATCTTGGAAATCCAGGATGCGATTCTCCATCACAGGGGTAATGAAAATCATGGAGAATCACCTCTTGCCCGTTATCTGTACCGTGCCGACAAGCAGTCCCGCAACTGCTTCTGCTGCCCGGCCAGCAGGGAATGTAACTGGCCTTTATCGAAAAAAAATATGGAAATTGACTATTAGATAAAATCAAAGGAGTTCCTGTTATGAAAATTGGAAATCATGAATTTGATACAGCAAATGAAACTTATATTATGGGTATTCTGAATGTTACCCCAGACTCTTTCTCAGATGGTGGACGTTTCAACCATATGGATGAAGCTCTCCGTCATGCAGAAGAGATGATCGCAGATGGTGCTGCCATCGTTGATATCGGCGGAGAATCTACCAGACCAGGATATACTGTGCTCTCTGATGAGGAAGAGATTGCCCGTGTGACCCCGGTCATCGAAGCAGTAAAGTCCCGTTTCGACATTCCTGTCTCCATCGATACTTATAAGGGCAATGTAGCAGAGGCAGCTCTTCAGGCCGGTGCTGATCTGGTCAACGATATCTGGGGTTTTAAGTTTGACTGCAAAGTTGCCGAAATGACTGCAAAGTATCAGGCAGCCTGCTGTCTGATGCACAACCGCAAGGAAGCCGTCTATGACAATTTCCTTCAGGATATGGTAAAAGATATGGAAGAGTCCATAGCTATCGCACGAAAAGCCGGTGTGGCAGATGATAAGATCATGCTGGATCCTGGTGTAGGCTTTGGTAAGACCTATGAGATGAATCTGGAAGCTATCAACCATGTAGATGTACTGCTTCCTCTGGGTTTCCCGGTTCTTCTTGGCACTTCCAGAAAATCTGTCATCGGTAATACCTTAAATCTTCCGGTTGACCAGCGTGTGGAAGGTACTCTTTCTACTACTGTGATCGGTATGCTTCGCGGATGTGCCTTTGTACGTGTACACGATGTAAAAGAGAACAAACGTATTATTGACATGACAAAAGCTATTTTAAATGCTTAACTGAGGTAATACATATGGATAAGATTACAATCAAGGATCTGGAGATTTACGCCAATCATGGTGTATTTCCAGAAGAAAATGTACTTGGTCAAAAGTTTCTGGTGACTGCAGTATTACATACCAGCACCAGAAAAGCGGGACTGACTGATGATCTGACTGCTTCCGTGCACTATGGTGAAGTCAGCCATCTGATCAAAAAAATTGTATGCGAAAATACCTGGAAGCTGTTGGAACGGATCGCTGAAGAAGTGGCTGCTGCGATTCTTCTTACTTATCCTCTGGTTTCTCAGGTGGAGCTGACCATTAAGAAACCATGGGCACCGATTGGTCTGCCTCTGGATACGGTATCTGTCGAAATCAGCCGCGGCTGGCACACTGCTTATATTGCCCTGGGCTCCAACATGGGCGACAAAGAGGCCTATCTGAAAGGCGCAATTGAAGCATTGGACTCTGCACCTGACTGTCAGGTAACCGCAGTTTCTGATTTTCTCATCACAGAGCCTTATGGCGGTGTGGAACAGGATGATTTTTTAAACGGTGCACTTGCACTGCGTACACTTCTGTCCCCGGAAGAACTGTTAGACCGTCTTCACGAGATTGAATATGCCGCCCACAGAGAGCGTCTGATTCACTGGGGGCCAAGAACACTGGATCTGGATATTTTGATGTACGATGATCTGGTACTGGATACATCGGATCTGCACATTCCACATATTGAACTGCACAAGCGCGATTTTGTACTGATTCCACTGGCCGAGATCGCACCATGGAAGAGACATCCGTTACTTGGCAAGACAGTTGCACAGATGCTGGAAGAAGTAAACGATAAACGCTAGATCATATGAGAAAAGCCCACGGTTTTCGCCGTGGGCTTTATCTGTTTCGTGCCGCATATATCTAATTCTGCGCTATTTGTCTCAAAATCTTCTTTCTCACAAACCAGAAGCATACCACCTGCAGGATAATCGTAATTCCCCAGGAGCCCGGATAGCATACAAACAGGAACCTTAAGGTTCGGTGATGTGGAAAAGCTCCGAAAATCCAGATGATTCTGGTTCCTACCGTTCCGATTATGGAGAGAATCATTGGTACACCGGAATGTCCCATTCCACGAAGTGCACCAGGGAACAGATCCATAATACCACAAAGGAAATACGGCATAATCGTGATGGACATGATCTCCATGGCGTGGGTAATGACTTCTGGATTACTGGTGTAGATCCGCAAAATCTCCGGACCGAAGAACCAGAAGCAGCTTCCCATGATCAATGCGACCGCAACCGTCAGCACCAGGCAGTCTCTCAGCACCTTGTCCATTCTCTTATAATTTCCCACACCGTAATTCTGGCTCGTAAAACTCATGCAGGCCTGCGTCACTGCATTTACCGATACATATAAGAATCCCATCAGATTGTCCGCAGCCGTGTAGCCTGCCATAGATACCGATCCAAAGGAATTAACCGAAGACTGCAGTAACACATTGGAAAAATTAATGACTGTGCTTTGTATGCCTGCTGGTATCCCTACCTGAAAAATCTGCTTCAGGTAATATTTTTTGATACACAATCTTGAAAAACGCAGTTGATAACTACCTTCCGTATGATGAAGACAGCGCAGAACCAGCGCACAGGACAACAGCTGTGAAATCACCGTCGCGATGGCTACCCCTTCTACACTCATATGAAATACAATCACAAAGATCATATTCAGGCAGGCATTGGTAATTCCCGACACAATCAGAAACATCAGTGGCCGCTTTGTATCTCCCACTGCCCGCAGGATTGCTGCTCCGTAATTGTACATCATGAAAAATGGCATTCCCAGAAAATAAATCCGCATGTATAATGTAGACTTATTAATTACATCCTCTGGGGTTCCCATCAGTTCCAGCGCGCCTCTGGCAAAAATCTGTCCGATCACCGCCATCATCAGACCACTGACCAGCGCCAGCATAATAGCAGTATGTACCGTCTCGGACATCTCTTTTTCCCGTCCGGAAGCATAGAACCTGGCTGCCAGTACATTGGCTCCTAAGGATACCCCAATAAACAGATTTGTAAAAGTATTAATCAATGCCGTAGTAGATCCCACCGCTGCAAGAGCCTGGCTCCCGCTGAATCGTCCTACTACGATAACATCCACTGCGTTGAACATCAGCTGCAGGATACTGGACAGCATCAAAGGCAGCGCAAAGGATATCAGCTTATCCATAATGGATCCATGACACATATCAATCTCATATTTATTTTTCTTCAATTCTATCTCTCCCCTTTATCCACAATTCTATTGTTCTGTTCCCACTACAATGTGAATAAGATTCTTATTTAACATCAACGTGCGATTCCAGGGATTCAGAATCACGCCCTCTATTTTCTCGGTCCGAAGCGCCATCTGAAACAGTTTTCCAATCTCTGCGGTAAATGCAGACATCACCGCATTGCTGCCCTTCATCTGTTCCTCAAAACTGGTATATGCTGCAAACCACAGCTTTCCTTCTCCCGTCTGCACGGTCTGGATCTGCAGACTGTCCATAGCTCCAGCCGGATCCACCGCTACAATCAGATGCCCGTCTTCTTTCATTCTACGGCGTACCACCGTCAGTGCATGGGCCAGCATCTCCTGTGTCGGTTCCTTCTGCAGCTGCCAGATTGCTTCTTCTATCTTCTCATTTCCCTGTAAATTCTGATCTTTTTCCATATATCTTCTTTTGCTCCATATCTTTGTCCATACTTTTCTTATACGAAACGGGTCAATTTCATTCTATCAACGTGTTTCTTTCAAATTATGACCGCTTACCTATTATAACAGTAATTCAAGAGGAATCCACCCCTAAATTTTCCAAATAATTTCTATTTCATTTTCCGGAATTTCTGTATAACTCACACATTTTCCACACATACTACGGTCAACATCGCGTAAGCTGCACTGCATGAACCTCGCAGACAGGCTAATGCGGTATAACTATCATGCAAGGGCACTTTCTGCCCGGAAAGGATCATTCTCTATGTTATTAAGTGAAAAAGAACGTACTGTCATTGAAGATCTTCAGACTCAGGAAAAAAGCTGTATTGAAAAATATGGACGTTATGCTCAGCAGGCCAGGGATCCGGAACTGAAAAATCTGTTTCAGACTCTTCAGGAAAAGGAGCGAACCCACTATACTTCTCTGTCTAATGTACTGAACGGCCAGGTTCCATCCTGCAACTGTAATGACTCGGATGGCCACAATTATACCCCAAAAGCAACGTATACAGAAATCGCCATCTCCGAGGATAAAATGCAGGATGCATTTCTGGCTACCGACTGTATCGCTACTGAAAAGCTGGTTTCCGGAGAATATAATACGGATGTTTTCGCCTTTGGTTCCAGCGATATCCGAAAGCTCCTGGCTGATATCCAGGTGGAAGAGCAGAATCACGCAGAAATGCTCTATAAATATAAAATGGCCAATGGTATGGCATAAAACACTGGGCAGGCTATCCGATGTTATCGGACCGCCTGCCCAATGGTTAATCATTATTTTTCTTTTTTGCAAAAAACATTCCAGTCAGCAATAACACCGGGAATATCACTCCCGCCAGAATTCCTTTTTTCAGGTTATCTCCTGCCACGCTGGATACCATGCCAACCAGTGTAGGTCCTCCGGAGCAGCCAACATCTCCTCCCAGTGCCAGCATGGCAAACATCGCTGTGCCACCTCTCGGTAAGGATGCCGATGCCTTACTAAAAGTACCCGGCCACATAATACCAACAGATAACCCACACAGTGCACAGCAGATCAGATTGATCTGTGCCACCGGAACCAGCGCAATCCCCAGATAAGATACAATACACAAAATACAGCTCAGACTCATGAATTTATCCAGAGAAATTTGTTCTCCATATTTCCCATAAAAAGCTCTGGAGCTTCCCATAAGAATAGCAAAGGCCATAGGACCTGCCAAATCTCCTGCTGCTTTGGTGATACCCAGACCTTTTTCTGCCAGCGTAGATGCCCACTGACTGACCGCCTGTTCACTGGCTCCGGCGCAGATCATCATAATCAGTAAAATCCAGAAGGCCTTCATCCCGAACAGTTCTTTCAGACTCAGTCCCGTCTCTCCCTCATCCATCAGTAGAGCAATCGGCACCTTCGTAAAAACAAATGCATTGACCAGAGGAATCACCGCCCAGATAACCGCCAGAATTCTCCAGTTCTGTATACCTGCTGTTGCAAAGAATACCGTAGAAATCAGTACCACGCCCACATGTCCCCAGCAGTAAAAGGAATGCAGCATGCTCATGGCTTTTTCCTTATTATCCGAAGGACATGCTTCTACTACCGGGCTGACCAGTACTTCCAGAAGACCACCACCAATGGCATAGATCATAACAGAAATCAATATTCCGGCAAAAGCAGATGGCAGTATCTCTGGTAATATGGTCAGAAGTACCAGCCCCAGCGCAGATAAAATATGCGCAATAATCATAGATACCCGGTATCCAATCCGATCAACAAAGCTTACCGAGAGCAGATCCACAAGAAGCTGGACTCCAAAATTAAACGTTACCAGCATGGTAATCTGTGACAGTGGTATCTGCCAGGTTCTCTGAAATGTCAGAAATAACAATGGTACAAAATTGTTTACAATTGCCTGCACAATATATCCCACGAAACAGGCTGTGATGGTTTTATTGTATTCGTTCTTCATTTCCTTTCCTCCCTTCATGGAATTATATCGCAATAAATCCTCTCTGTCATTGCACAAAACCATTTTATTATGGTACAATATCTCAAAACAGCTTATTTTTTGAGGTAATATCATGAATATAAATATTTCTTCCGCTACCAGTATTATAACTGATGAACATTTTCACGAATCCATTGCTCATGGAAACCAGAGCTTTCCGTTTTCTTATTACTATGAAGATATCTGGTTTTTTGACTTTCACTGCATCGACTGGCACTGGCATCATGAAGTGGAATTTGTTACTGTATTGTCTGGTACTGCATTTTGTCTGATCGGGGATGAACGTATAGCACTTCCTCAAGGAAGTTCTATTTTTATAAACAGCGGTATTCTTCACCGCTTTGAAGCTCATGAAAGCACAATCATTCCAAACATTGTTTTTTCCCCATCTGTTTTTGCACCGGAAGACAGCCTGATCTACCAGAAATACATTGTCCCTATACTGCATTCTTCTCTTTCTTATCAGATATTTTCCCCGAAAATTCCATGGCAGAATTCCGTCACTCAGATTCTGTCTTCCCTCTACGCACACCAGCAATCTGCATCTGTCAGTGAACTGCACACGGTACGTCTGCTTTTTGATATCTGGGATATTTTGTTCCGTCATATGGATCTTTCCTCTTCCGATTCTGTTCTTCTTTCCAGCCGCCGCAGATCTGCCCGTCTTCAGGTCATGATGAAGTTTATTCAAGATCATTTTCAGGAAGATATTTCTCTGGAACAAATTGCTGCTTCTGTATCCATCAGCCCAAGCAGTGCCCTGGCAATTTTTCAGTCTGGCATTCACACCTCACCAGTGGCATACCTGATCCAATATCGCCTTTCCTGTGCTGCCAGACTGCTTTCCACAACAAAAAATCCCGTCTCCTCCATAGCGGAAGAAACAGGATTTTCCAGTTCTGGTTATTTTTGCCGCAAATTCAAAGAACGCTACCATATGAGTCCAAACTCGTATCGCAAACAAATGAATGCTCTTCTTTGAATCGTATATTATTCATAAATCACACTCTCCATATGTCTTAACATAAAAATGTCATCTGGTGTCCCTGTCTTTCGGCAGGTTTACCTAATATCCAATTATTTAACACTATTATTCTTTGTCATAAAAGAGACAAATCTCACATGATGATCCATCCATTCACCAATCTTTCCAATCACTTTTCCCATAGTAAACGCAGCTGCTATCGTTCCAATTCCAAGTCCACGGATATGTCCCAGAAAAACGCCAGTCAAAAGTCCAGTCACTGCAAGACAGATCAGGTCAAAACTCATCTTTACATTCGCATACTTCCAATTCTTAATGGCTGATAATTCCCGTGGGAATAAATCAGTCGGTACAATCGGCAGACCACAGCGGTTGGATAATGCAATGCCGATCGTAATCAGCAAATAGCCTGCTGCAAAATAAAATACCCTATAGGGAATCGTCATTGGCAGATCCCTCAGATGCATCTCATACACATCCAGCATCATACTGAATGCAAATCCCACTACGAAACTGAATAAGTAATTCGGCACAAACTTCTTTCTCAATATCATCAGAGAAAGAATCAGGCTTCCCTGAAAAATATAGGTCCAGGTTCCAAGAGTCAGCCGTGGCAATACCAGCGAGAATGCATATGGTACACTGGAAATTGCTGAGATGCCAGATCCAGACATCAGCATCAGCACCACGCCCAGACTGTTAATTAAAATCACAATCAGCAGAGCCAGCTCTCCTCGAAGTATCGGCAGCTGTCTTTCTTCTTTTTCTATCATGTTTTCATACCTCCGTTCTCACAAGGCTCTATTGTAGTACCGTGCGAACGGAGTTGCAAGAGTTTTTTATTCCATTTCCCGCAGAGCAGTCAGATATCCAATCAGCCGATCCTTCTGTCTGCTTTGCAGATTGCGAAATCCTTCCAGTAATAAAGTTTCATCCCTATCCAATGGCAACAGGAAATCTACTTCTCCTTCTGACGAGATACTCTGCTCTGAAAGCAGTTCATAAGGCGTCACCTTCAGTACCTCGCAGATCTTCAGAATTCTGTCAGCAGATGGATTCGTCTTTTTCCGCTTCCAGTCACTGATGGTACTCTGGGAGATCCCGGTTCGCTCCGAGAACTCCTTCTGCGTTAATTGGTTCTTTTCTATATAATAAAATATTTTTTCACTGATTAGCACTGTTTTTCTCCCTGTTCCATAAGTACTTTCTTTATCTGCCTGATGATTGTCTTCACATCATACAGCAGCTGGCTGTTCAGAACCATAAAGTTGATCTCTTTTCCCCGTCCTCCATACTGTTCTTCATAATATCTTGCCATTTTTTCATCATGATCCTTATATCTGGCTTTCCCGATCAGGTAAGCATTGGAATTGGCACGATCCGGATAGCCCACGCCTTTTTCGATATGGAACCGTTCTGGTTGTTCATTCAAATCCTGCTCTAAAACAAACAGCTTCTCCAGAAACCATGTTGTTACTTCCGGATAATGTTCTCGAATATATAACAGATTTCCATGAAGGCAGACGGCACTTTTTTCCATTAATTTCCGTTCTGCCCCATTCTCCAGCTGTGCAAATTCATCCTGCTGCAACGGTCGGCCCTCTATGGACCTCTGTAACTGTCCAAGCCAGAACATCTTTTCTGGAAAACTGTCCGGAAACATAAAATAAGTAGAAAATTCATGGTCAATCATCGGTGCCACCCGTAGTATCTCTCCTGTCTCATCGCACACAAATGCCACATTTTCATAATGATAGTTCTGATCGCCTTTCAAAATCGAGATCAGGATCTGTCTGGCCAGTTCCTGCGCCATCTCCTGATGCTGCTGAAAATAATCTGCTTCCAGAATCTCTGTATAATCATAAAACATCTGGCAATAGTTCACATACTGATCAATGTGCACCTTTTTATCCGGGTACTTACGAAAAAACTCCAACAGATTCATCAGGTGTTCACCCTCCTGATAAATCACCGGTGACACAGTCCCATAATCGTAATACTTGCCAGTCTCTGCTTCATATCCGTAACAAAACGCCAGTCTGTACTGAGGCGTTGGCATAAAATAGGCATTGATCAGCCATGACCAGAACACTTCTGCATAAGCAAATAGTGGTGTGGAAAGAGGCTTAGATTTTGTAAGTGGTTTAAAAACCAGCCTTCCCTCAAAAACCGGGAAATACTTTTCTCCCTTTACCACACCAACCGCTTCAGCTGTCAGATTGCCAATGCGGTCTGCATAATGAAAAATCTCAGGGGTATCATTGAGTTTTTGTGTTGTCATGATTCTCTCCATCTTTCCAAATACAATTCCTTCTTTTCGCAATTTTTCCGTTCATCTATAAAATCTATAATCTCAGCCGTTCTTTCTGTATATGCAGTTCCTTGTAAAAGTTCTCTAATCTCTCTTTGTACTTTATTTCTCTCCTCTATTCTTGCACACTCTGCTGCCAGATCCAGCGTAAACATTCTGTTTTTCAAAATTTCTCTTCTCTGATCCTCCTCTGGTATGGTAAAAAAAGTCAATGCCGTCTCTATATTTCCAGCCCGAACTACCTGAACCTTTTTGGTCTCTGCATCCATCTGAAAAAAATCAATGACTGCCTGAAATCCTTTATCATTGCTGATAATTGCAATCTGCTTTTCCCCACGTTCACTGAGCACACCGCATTCAGAAGCTATATAAAAATCAAGAGCATTCTTTCCTGCTTCCTTTAACCTCACCACTTTGAATCTGCATCCACTGCACTTTATTTCCTGCATATAATCATAGCGTATCTTGCCACAGCAGCCACTGTAAAAAATAACCAATGTATCTGTTTCCTGTAATACATCCACGCCACGCAGACCATTTGCATTTCCAACATTCTCATAATCAACAAGTATTGCTGCCATGATTTTCTCCCCATTTAAGTGAAATTCTATAATACGTATCGTTTATACGTATATTATTATAAAATAACAGATATGTCAATCGTTTTGACATACCCACAAATAAATTTATATTCTGTTTTTCTTTACTGGATGGCGAATGACTGTCTTATTGCTGCATTCTAAAGTTCGCCTGTTTTGCTACATATTAACCACATCTGAGCTCCCAGTAATACTAATTAAATTTATTCTATTACGTAAAGTATCTAAATCATCGCTATCACATTGATTCTTCAAAACTTTACTGAATAACGAAATTAACTCAACATATATTTCTTGTTTTTGCTGACATTGCTTTTCAACTTGTTCATGTTTTCTTTCACTAATTTTTTCAATCATTGTTGGTACAATTGCTATAAGCGCACCAACAATGATTGGGATACATGTTTTCACAATTTCTAAAATAATTTCCATCTTTTCCTCATATTAAATCTATCACGTTTCTACTATAATTAATTTTTTCATTATAGCATCAATCAAAGATTCTCGTGATATCCTGATATCGGTTAACTACACGATAAATCTCTACATATTCGTTACCGACCTTGTAGATAATCACATAATCTTCCCATATCGCATATTTATATTCTGTCCGAAAGCTGACTCGCTTTGAAAGATCTGAATCCATTCCCGGAAACATCTGAAGGTTTTCAAATTTACCGTAAATTTCCTTTATGGTCTTTGCTGCATATTCTTCGTTATCTTCAGCAATATAATCTCGGATGTTTTTCAAATCCTTTGCAACAATCGGATTGATCCGCAATTTTAACATCTTATTCCCCCACAAGTGCTTTCAGTTCGTCCAGATCCAGCCAACCTTCGCCATCTTTCACTGCTTCTTCAGCTTCCTGCAGCTTCAAGAGAAGCTTTTTCTCTGCACGATCACGCTCATAGTCTTCAATATCCATAACTACAAAACGTCCTCTGCCATTCTTTGTCAGATATACTGGTTCTCCTTTGTGACAGTTCTTCAGAACTTCATTATAATTTCTCAAATCAGACACTGGTAAAATATTTGCCATATTTTTTCAGCTCCTTTCCTTGATAAAGCGGACATTCGCTTTCGCTTCTCTCTCATGAGCACAACCTACTATGCAGTCCATATTCATATGGTTTCTGTTACTTTTATTATACACAAAAAGCTGTAAAATTCAACGTAGATTTTTACAGCTTTTCTATCTCTATATATTTTTTACAACCTATTTCAAGTGCTCTTCAAAAATTGATTCGAGTTCCTTATTCCCTCTCAAGAATTCATACTCTTTCTTATTTTCAATTTCCGAATACAACTCACGAACGAAATTTTTTCCAAGTCCCGAAAAGGCTTTTCCCTGTGCAGTATCTTCATACCTGTAATACAAAGGGGATTGTGTCATATTCCAAGGCTTCTGTGATTCACTTAATAATTGCTTAATTAATTGAACACATTTTTCTATGTTTTTTCGATATCCAGCAATCAGCAGATATGGCACTGTATTGCCGTAATTCCATAGTCCAAACAGTGATATCATGTGATCTGTAATCTCAGCAATTTTCTCTGCCTTATCATGATTTCCTGTCTCTTCTTCCATTTCTATTAACTTATACAAGTAGCTTTGGATATTGATAACTGCCTGTAGTAATTTCCCTTCTAAGAATAATGCAGCAGTATCTGTTCCTTCCTGATGTGCTAATACACTTGTTTTCATAATCGTTGCATCAATTACAGTATCAGGAATTTTTTTCAAAAGGACATTTGCTTCTTCATATTTCTCCATTTGGACATATTTTGTTGCAAGTATAAAAACGCTTGAATTTCTCACTCTTTCATCCTGACTATCTGCTGTTCGTTCCAGCCACTCAATAATAGCTGTATTATATTCCATTCGTTCTTCGTCATTAAGATCTGACAAAGTCAAAGATCCGTTCAGAACGGTTGCGATCGTATAAATTAATAAGTCGCAATGAGGATACTCCTGTATTTTACGAGATGCCATCTCGAAAGCCTTTGTAAAGCTGTCCAATGAAACTTCTGAAAGTTCATTCACAAATTGTCCAATCTCTTTTTCGGTCAATTCTTCACGAAACGAAAACAATTCATTCATATCAATTTTCAATAATCGTGCCAAAGCTGGAAGTAATGAGATATCCGGATATGTATTTCCCTTTTCCCATTTATTTACCGCAGGAGTTGACACTCCCAAATAATTTGCCACCTGTTCTTGTGTTAATCCCACAGTTTTTCTATAGTTTTTTATCTGTTCACCAATACGCATTGTTCTCACCTCCTGTTCTCGCTATAATTATAGCGTTACTAGTTCATGTTTACAATTGAGCCTTTGTTTAATTATCATTCTGTTTTTTTAACTTCTAATTAATTTTTTCTAACATTCATATCATCTATTTTTACACATAAATTATTTTTCTCACCACAATTTCTTCCACACTGGCTTTGATATTATTCATCAATCTAACCCACCTCATCTGGTCCTGCCTCTTTAAGTTTTCATTCACGCCCTGTTTTTCTGCCATCTGTTTCATTAACACTTCTACCTGCTCTGTTACTTCCTGGTCAATCTGATTCAGATGTGCTGTCAGCTTGCCAGATAATAACAAGTTTTGATACCGTATTGGTCTATGCTCTTTCAAAAACTGTTTCCGTAACATTCCATATTTTCCATATGTCGGTTCTTCTTCATTCAATACCAGATCCGGCAAATAATAATCTCCACACAGGGTATAGCTTAATCCATTCTTTTCATCATGAATGTGTTTTTCCATGATTTTATCTCTCCATTTCTCTATTTTTTGATTTATTTTTCTTACGCTTCTGATTCTCCATCTCACTCTTTTTCACTCCCCAAGCTAATCCTTCATGAATACTTCCCTTCGACATTTGTTCCATCCGTTGCTTTTCTTCCAAAGCTTTCTCGTTGCGAATATCCTGCTGTACTGCCGCCTCTACCGTCTCTATTCCCAGAACACGCACAACACGATCATACCTATCAGAAACGCCTTGCATGCGTAGGTTGGTGCTTTGTTGCGATATGCTCCACGGTTACGGTGTATTGTTCATATTCTGTTTTCGGGAATCTTTATGAAATCTTCAAAATTGCCCGGTATGCTATCCGTAAAATCAAAGA
>Ga0129315_1000417_pt1 | contig 36498 bp, 36 predicted proteins | sample Cm827metagenome_FD_94432 | JGI IMG/M metagenome (GOLD analysis project Ga0129315, IMG submission 94432) | Eastern black-and-white colobus group fecal microbial communities from Wisconsin, USA - Cm827 metagenome | ecosystem: Host-associated > Mammals > Digestive system > Large intestine > Fecal... | reverse complement strand
TTGGCCTTTATCCGAGAGTACTTTCGTAATCGCTGCGGTCAGGGTCGTTTTGCCGTGGTCGACGTGACCGATGGTGCCGATGTTGACATGCGGCTTGTTTCGTTCAAAATGTGCTTTTGCCATTGTTCTTTCCTCCGTTTAGCTAATTAGTCTTTATTTCCGGAGCGTTGTGCGGTGATTTCTTCCGCAATCGCTTTCGGGACCTCTTCATAGTGGTCAAACGTCATCGAGTAGTTGCCACGGCCTTGGGTCTTGGAGCGCAAGTCCGTCGCATAGCCGAACATTTCGGACAGCGGTACATACGCTTCAATGTTCGTGGCACCGCGACGCGGTTCCGTCCCCATGACACGACCGCGACGAGAGTTGACGTCACCGATGACATCGCCCATGTATTCATCCGGTACGACGATGTCGACTTTCATGTACGGTTCGAGCAAGACCGGATTCGCTTTTTGCGCGCCCGCCTTGAACCCCATCGAGCCGGCAATCTTAAACGCCATTTCCGAGGAGTCGACATCATGGTACGAACCGTCAAATACGGTGACCTTGATATCTACCATCGGGTAGCCGGCGATGACACCGGTCTGCATGGCTTCTTCTACGCCGGCCTGTACCGGTCCGATGTATTCTTTCGGGATGACCCCGCCGACAATCTTGTTTTCAAAGCTGAAGCCGGTGCCCGGTTCCTGCGGTTCCAAGCGCAACCAGCAGTGACCGTATTGACCGCGGCCACCGGACTGGCGGACAAACTTGCCTTCCGCTTCCACATCCTTGCGGATGGTTTCGCGATAGGCCACCTGCGGCTTGCCGACATTGCAGCCGACTTTGAATTCGCGGAGCATACGCGTGACGAGTACGTCCAAGTGGAGCTCGCCCATCCCGGCGATGATGGTTTGACCGGTTTCTTCGTCCGTACGGACTTTGAAAGTCGGGTCTTCTTCCGCCAGTTTCTGGAGCGCAATCCCCATTTTTTCCTGGTCGGCCTTGGTCTTCGGTTCTACCGCGACCGAGATAACCGGATCCGGGAATTCCATCTTTTCCAAGATAATCGGTGCTTTTTCATCGCAGAGCGTGTCGCCCGTCGTAACGTCTTTGAAACCGATTGCCGCGGCGATATCCCCCGCATGGACTTCTTCGATTTCGTTACGATGATTGGCGTGCATCTGCAAAATACGGCCGACACGTTCCCGTTTGCCCTTCGTCGAGTTGTACGTGTAGGACCCCGCTTCCAGCGAACCGGAATACACACGGAAGAACGAGAGCTTGCCGACATACGGGTCGGTCATAATCTTAAACGCCAACGCCGAGAACGGCGCGTCGTCACTGGATACGCGGTGGTCTTCTTCACCCGTTTCCGGATGGATACCTTTAATCGGCGGTACGTCCGTCGGCGCCGGCATGTAGTCGAGCACCGCATCCAAGAGCAGCTGTACGCCCTTGTTCTTGTACGCCGAGCCGCAGAGCACCGGGTTTACCGTGCAGGCAATCGTGCCTTTGCGCAGTGCCGCCTTGATTTCGTCCGTGCCGACCTCTTCTCCCTCGAGATACTTCATCATCAGCTCGTCATCAAGCTCGGCCGCCACTTCCACCAGCTTCGCACGGTATTCATCGGCCTTATCCTGCATATCCGCCGGAATGTCGCCGACTTCCATGGTTTCACCATGGTCGCCGCTGAAATGCACCGACTTCATTTCCAACAGATCGATGACGCCTTCAAACTCGGTTTCCGCACCAATCGGCAACGTAATGGCCACCGGATTGGCACCCAGGCGTTCGCGAATCATGTCGAGCACGTTGTAAAAATCCGCACCCGTCGTATCCATCTTGTTGACGAAGGCAATTCGCGGTACATGGTAACGGTCAGCCTGACGCCATACCGTTTCCGACTGCGGTTCTACCCCGTCTTTGGCGCTAAACACGGCGACGGATCCATCCAGCACGCGCAAGGACCGTTCGACTTCTACCGTGAAGTCCACGTGACCGGGCGTATCGATGATATTAATTCGATGTCCCTTCCACTGACAGGTCGTGGCTGCGGAAGTAATCGTGATACCGCGTTCCTGTTCCTGGTCCATCCAGTCCATCGTCGCCGCACCTTCGTGCGTTTCACCGATTTTATGGACACGGCCGGTGTAAAACAGGATACGTTCCGTCGTCGTGGTCTTACCGGCATCAATATGCGCCATGATGCCGATGTTTCTTGTATTTTCTAATGAAAATTCTCTTGCCACGATATCGTTTCACTCCTCAAAAATTACCAACGATAGTGGGCAAACGCTTTGTTTGCTTCCGCCATCTTATGCATATCTTCCTTCTTCTTGACGGCTGCGCCGGTGTCGTTGGCTGCATCCATCAATTCCGCCGCCAAGCGTTCGCGCATCGTGCGTTCGCCGCGTTGGCGTGCATAGTTGACCGCCCAGCGGATACCGAGCGTCAAGCGGCGTTCCGAACGGACTTCCACCGGCACCTGGTAGTTCGCACCGCCGACACGGCGGGCTCGTACTTCCAGTACCGGCATAATGTTGTTCAACGCCTGCTCAAATACTTCCATCGGGTCTTTGCCCGTTTTCGAACGAATGATTTCAAAAGCATCATACACGATGCTTTCCGCGATGCCCTTCTTGCCGTCGAGCATCACTTTATTAATGAACCGAGTCACGACCTTCGATCCGTAAATCGGATCCGGCAGTACGTCGCGCTTCGGCACGGGGCCTTTTCTTGGCATGTGAATTCCTCCTTTGCGGTGATTGTTATCATCAATTTCGTTGTTGCGGATTATTTCTTAGCGGATTTCGCACCGTACTTGGAGCGACCTTGCATCCGGCCCTGGACACCTGCTGTATCCAGCGCGCCGCGCACGATATGATAACGAACCCCCGGCAAGTCTTTCACACGACCGCCACGAATCAGGACCACGCTGTGTTCCTGCAGATTGTGACCGATCCCCGGAATATACGCCGATACTTCCATCCCGTTCGTCAAACGAACACGGGCGACTTTCCGCAACGCGGAGTTCGGCTTTTTCGGCGTTGCCGTGTACACACGCGTGCACACGCCGCGTTTTTGCGGGCTTTGTTTCAACGCCGGAGTCTTTGATTTTTCCGTCAAGGTCTTGCGGCCTTTACGGACGAGTTGATTCATTGTCGGCATTCTGACACCCTCCTCTCTCACATCTGGTAGATTTATAATTGATCTTGCCTGCGCAAGATATTACCGAGTAGATTGCAACACGGCTACCGCTGCCGCTTTCACTTTCAATCGGCACGCGCCGCCCAGCTGGACCCGCGTGTATTCCCGCCGAATCGGGACTTGCGCCGCCTCGCAAGCGGCTACCAAATCGCGCACCACGCGCGGCTCACAATCGGTCGCGATGTGCACCTGTGTCGCCCGGCCTGCGCGCACCGCCCGCAAGGCTTCTTTCGTGCCGACCGCCAGCGGTCCTTGCCAATCGTTTTCCGTCATGTGCTCACCTCGTTGCGCTTTGTTTTGGGCGCACTACGCCCACACAAACACTCTAACAGTGTACCACTTACCGCATCACTTGTCAATCTTTTTTTGCTTGCGGTCGAGCCGTGTATTACAAGTCCTCACCATGCACACTCATCCGTGTGTATCATCTGTATTTTTTCACGCATGCACCCCGTTAGCGGTAGTGTCATAGCGTGAGAGATTACCTTTATATTATACTCTTTTCCCGGCGGCAATGCCACTATATTTTATATATAATAAAATATTTACGAAAGTTGAAGCTTTTCATTCTCAGGACATTGTCATTTCTCGTCGCGCCTTATCATTTCTCATCGCGTGGGCGCGCCGTATGCTCTTCCCCCGGCTACGCCGCACTGTCCGCCGCCCTCGTCCGCCGCCGCAACACGCACCTTCACAATCTACTCATCCGTGCTATAATGAATGCATTCCCTACTGCCGCGGCAGTAGTTTCGACAAAGGAGGATTTATGCATACGACATCCGTTTCCTTACATCGCGGTATCCTGACCGCGGTATTCATCGCGCTGGGCGTCTTGCTCGCGCCGGCGCTGGCCATTCCGCTCGGGGTGATGAAGGCATTCCCCGTCCAGCATGCGATTAATGTCCTGCTCGCAGTCTTGCTCGGGACGCGCTATGCCGTCACCGGCGCCTTTTTGATTTCGACATTGCGGCTGCTGATGGCGACCGCGACCCCGCTCGCCTATCCCGGCAGCATGGTCGGGGCATTTCTCTCGGGCGTGATTTACCGGCAGACCCGTTCCGCCGTCTGGGCGGCAGTCGGCGAGGTCTTCGGCACGGGCGTCATCGGCGGCTTGCTCGCCTATCCGATTGCCCATTTCGTCATGGGCTCCGGTGCCGCGGCCATCGCGTTTGTCGTTCCCTTCGCCGTCAGCTCCGCCTCGGGCGCGCTGATTGCCCTGGCGCTCTTGCCCGTCTTGAGCCGCATCCCCTATACACGCTGAGGCAATCAAAAAGCACTGCAGTCATCACTGCAGTGCTTTTTTGTATGTGCATCTTACCCCAAAATATGCCGCTCTTGCGCCCGATCGAAATGGTCGGTGATGTCCTTGCTCGGCGGGGCATCCAGCAAGCTGACCGCCACGATAGCCACCAGCGCCAACGCAAACCCGGGCACGATTTCGTACAGCCCCCACCATGCAAATTGTTTCCATACCAGCACGGTAATCCCGCCGACCAGCATGCCTGCGAGTGCACCGTTGCGTGTCATGCGCCGCCAAAACAGCGACAGCACCACGACCGGGCCGAAGACCGCACCGAATCCCGCCCAAGCGTACGCCACCATCGTCAGGATATAGCTCTTCGGGTTCAACGCCAACAGCAACGCACACGCCGCCACGGCCAGTACCGTCATCCGGCTCACCGCGACCAATTCGCGTTCACCGGCACTCCGATGGACGAAATTTTTATAAAAGTCCTTGGAAATCGTCGCCGCCGTCACCAACAGCTGCGCCGACGACGTGCTCATAATCGCCGCCAAGACCGCCGACAATATCAGCCCCCCGACGAACGGACTGAAGAGCTGCTGTGTCATCACCAAAAAGACTTTTTCCGCATCCGCTCCGACCAGCATCTCCGGCAGGTACACGCGCCCGACCAAGCCGACACAAACCGCCGCCGTGAGCGAAATCACGACCCACGTCATCGCAATCCGGGTCGCTTTTTTGAGCTCGGTCGCATCATGTATCGCCATAAACCGCACCAAAATATGCGGCTGTCCGAAATACCCGAGCCCCCATCCCAGCGCGGAGATGACCATAATCACTGTCGCCGTCGATCCGACCGCCGGATCGAACAAGTAAAAATGTTCCGGAATCCGACTCTGCATCGCCGCTACCGTCGGTCCGATGCCCCCCAGCGCCATCATGCCCGCCAGCGGCACCGCCAAAATCGCCAAAAACATCATCGCGCCTTGGATGAAATCCGTCAGACTGACCGCCAAAAAACCGCCGAGAAACGTGTACATCACAACGACGCCGGCCGTAATCAAGAGCGAAACGATGTACGACAAGCCGAATACCGTCTCAAACAGTTTCCCGCCGGCGACAAATCCCGACGATGTATAAATCAAAAAGAAAATTAAGATAAATACCGCGGAAATGAAATTCAGCGCATGACTGCGATCATGAAAGCGGTTATTCAAAAAATCGGGAATGGTCAAGCTGTCGTTGGCAATCTCCGTATAGTTGCGCAAGCGTTTGGAGATGAGTACCCAGTTCGCCCATGTCCCGAGTGCCAGTCCGACCGCCGTCCAAACGGCGGGCAATCCCGACAGATACGCCAATCCCGGCAACCCCATCAGCATCCATCCGCTCATATCCGACGCTTCCGCACTGAGGCTCGTGACCCACGGTCCCAGACTTCTCCCGCCCAAAATATAGTCACTCAATGCATTGGATTGCCGGTAGTAATAGACCCCGATGAAAATCATCGCTCCCAAGTACAATACAAATGCCGTAATGATTCCGATATCCGCCCACAAAATGGCCACACTCCTATTCCTTGATATTGGTTTATTGTACCATATCCGTCAAGACGATGCACCTGCCGCCGACGACGGGCAAAACGGCAACAAAAAAAACGCCCGAAGGCGTTTTTTATCATTCGCTTATGCTTCCGCCGGACGTACCGAGACCTGCCGACGATACTTGCCCAACCGCTCAAATGCGACCTTACCCTCTTTGAGCGCAAAGAGCGTATCATCCTTGCCCAAGCCGACGTTTTCCCCCGGATGGAAGTGCGTACCGCGCTGGCGGACAATAATCGAACCGGCTTTGGCGACTTGCCCGTCATGGACTTTGACGCCCAAGCGTTTACTGCGCGAGTCACGTCCGTTACGAGTACTACTTTGCCCTTTTTTGTGAGCAAACAATTGTAAATCAAAAGTGAACATGAAATTCACCTCCATCATTTCGAAATGAATACATAGTGCGGATATTGGCGTGCCAATTCACGCAATCCCGCCTGCATAGTCTGTATCACGACCGTCGCCCGTTCATCCGGCGCGGTCTTGAGACGAACCGTCAAGTGTCCGTCTTCCGTCGCATATGTCCCGTCACAGCCGAGCACGTCACGCAACCCCAGCACGGCCGTCAACGTAATCGCCGACACACCGGCACAGACAATATCCGCACCCGCTTCGGCATACCCGGCATGACCCGTCACCGTAAATCCGACCACCTTGCCCTGTCGGTCACGCGACCATGCGACCTCTATCATTTTGCGGCAATCGCGTCAATCCGTACTTTCGTGTACGGTTGGCGATGACCCTGGCGACGACGGTAATTCGATTTTGCTTTGAATTTGAATACACGGATTTTTTTGCCTTTACCGTGTTCCAACACCGTTGCGCTGACGCTGGCACCTTTGACCAACGGCGCGCCGAAATTGACGTTGTCACCGTCCACGACGGACAGCACTTCATCAAATGTGACCGTTTCATCCGCAGCGACGTCCAATTTTTCGACGTAGATGACTTGCCCTTCTTCTACCCGATATTGTTTGCCGCCGGTTTTAATAATCGCGTACATAGTTGCACCTCCTTGTTCTCGGACTCGCCGAATACGGTAGCCGTAGCCTTTACAAACCTCTTCGTGCGGTTGTGTCATTGCACTGCACCATGACTTAACCAGTATAAAGAAATTCGCGCGACGTGTCAAGCATTTTGTTCCGCCAAGCCGTGCGCCTCCGTCACGTTCATGACGAAAATAATTCCCCGCCCCGGCTCGTCAATGCGTAAGGCCTGATGAATCGAGGCCACGATATCATCGGTTTTTTCTTTCGGTGCCAACACAAACACCATCTCTTTTTCCGGCTCAATCGGAAAGTCGAAAATCGTCGTTTCGTTATGCACGCTCGACCCGCGCCCGTGCAAAATCGTCCCGCCGCGTGCACCGGCGGCATTCGCCGCATCGACCACACTCTTGGCGTCGCCCTTATTGACGACCGTATAAATCACTTGCCACATGCCCTCGCTCACCTCTTCCTCATGACTGACATCCTTCATCTTGCGCGCGCCGAATACGCCCGCCAGCGGCACGGAAAACGCAATCCCGCGATGCTTTTTGGCCAGCTTGAACCGCTCGACCATCTCGCGCATGATGCGCCCCGCACGCTCCGTTTCATCGATAAAAAAGACAATCTCCTTGCGCACTTCGTCCAAACACAACAGGGACAGCAAGCGGCTGTTAACCGAACCGCGCGCCGCCATCGCCGTCGCGCCCGGGACATCGACATGATGCAACTCGGCAATCAAATCGGCACCCGTATCATGATTGACGACAAAATACACAATCGAATATGCCGGCATCGTCATGACGATTTCCTCCTCGCTTTGAGTTTAAACAACAATCCCAACAACTGCAATACCACAATCGGCACCACTGTAATGACGGCAATCACGCCCAGTCCGTCTAAAAAGATGTCCGCGCCCGGATAGTGTCGCGCCGCGCCGCCTGCAAAGCTGAGCACAAACGTCGCCGCCATCGGCCCCGACGCCACACTGCCCGAGTCAAACGCCATCCCGACGAACAGCGGCGGCACGACAAACGCCAAGGTCAATGCGATGCCGTATCCGACCAGCAAAATATGCCACAACGCCAGTCCCGGCACCACCATCCTGAGCATCGACAGCGCGACCGCACCGCCGACCGCCAACGACAGCGAAATCAAGACCAGACGCCCCGGTACGTAGCCGCCCGTCATATCCTCAATCTGATGGATGAGCGGTGTCACCGCCGGCTCCGCCAAGATGACGACCAAGCCCAGCACCAATCCCGATCCGACGAGTATCCACGGCGAGCCGAGACTGCCCAGCTGCGAACCGACCTCGTAGCCGGCCCGGTTGAATCCGAAATTGACGCCGACCATAAAAATAACCAGCCCGATATAGGTATAAATCAGTCCCGCCTGAATGCGCCGCAACTCACTCGGATGGACCGCCAGCGCCTTGCGGTGTGCCAAGTAAAATAACACCGCAATCGGCAAAATACTGAGCAGGACTTCCCACATCGTTTGCGGCACCAAGCCGCGAATGGTCTCCCACATGCCGCTGCTCGCGGCCGCCTCCGTCATCTGCACCTGATCCAAAAACGACCCCTGACCGGTCACCAGCACCATCAACAGCACGCCCAAAAACGCACCGGCCGACACCAGCCCGACCAAGCCGAAACTGTCCTCCTCCGACGCCACACTGTCCGCCGACTTAAACTGTGCGACCCCGGCGGCCAGCGCCAGCAAAAACGGCACGCTCATCGCGCCCGTCACTGCCCCCGACGCATCGAAACTGATAGCGATAAACTCCGTCGGTACCAGTACCGAACACAGCGCCACCAGCGCATAGGTCGCCACCAAAATATACTTGAGCGCGACCGAACGGACGATGCGGTACAGCCCGACAGCCAGCAACAAGGCCACCCCCGTCGCGACCGCGTACACCAGCGTCATCTCCGTCACCAGACCGCCCGTCATGGCTTCCACCTGCGCGCCATAAATCCGCAAGTTCGGCTCCGCCGTCGCAATCGCCAGTCCCACGACCAGACCGCTCACCGCCACCAAGGCGATTTTACCGTAGCGGGTCATCGCCCGCCCCAAATGCGTACCGATCGGCACAATCCCGATTTCCACACCGACATGGAAAATCGCCAGTCCCACAATCACCAGCAACGTCCCGATGCCGCAGCGCACCAGCAGTTCATCGGACAACGGCGCCCACGTCCAGTGCCACAGTAGAATCAACCCGGCAATCGGCAATACCGAACCGGCCACTTCTTTCAACTTATCCCATAGGACCCCCATATGTCACCCCCTGTATCGTCTTAGTATACCATGATATCGAATTCTTTCACAAATACACAAAACGGCGACATTACTGCCGCCGTCTTATACTGCTTCTACTTCATCCCTACTCTATGTCCACCGCTATTCGCTCACAACGGTGTCGCATCAATCGCCGTAAATCACCTTGGCCGCCGCCTCCAGCGAGTCGGCTACCCGCACACCGGGATTGGGCAAAAAGAGCTCGCCCGGCAAATGACGAATGCGCCCTTCCTTGACCGCGCGCAAGTTGCGCCACGCCGGCTGATTGCCGAAATGGCGGACAAAGGTCTCGCTGTCTTCCTTGCCGTCGCTGCCCATGGAGATGACGAGAATCTCATCGACATCCGCCTGTGCGATATATTCCAAATCCAGCGGCACATAGCCGGTGACCATCCCCGACCGGTGCGCGCTCACCTGCCAGCGATCGGCCACATTGTCAATCGGTAAGCGCCCGACAATATTGCCGACCAGCGTCTCGGATGTCGCCGCGTAATAGTTGCCGATGACACCGGATATCATGAGCACTTTGAGTCGCGGCCGAGATTGATACTTTTTCTGCAGCGCAGCGACCCGCTCCTCAATCCCCGTGATGACCTTGTCCGCTTCACCGGTGCGCCCGCTCATCTCACCGAGGACACGGATATGCTCCAAAATCACATCGTAGCGTTCCGACTGCCAAAACAGCGACGGTATCCCGGCACTGTCCAGACTCGGTGCGAGAGACGACTGGAACGGCATCGCACTGCCGATGACGACATCGGGCTTGAGTGCAATCACCTGCTCCAGATTCGGCGCGCTGGCGCTGCCGACCTTGGGAATCGCGGCATATCTTCCCGTCGTGTCCTGCTTGACGCCGAAATGCTCCGCCGTTCCTGCGGGCGTCACGCCGAGCGCGAGCAAAATCTCACTGTCCGCCCCCGTGAGCGTCACGATGCGCTTTGCCGGCACGGTCACATGCACCTCACGCCCCAGCGTATCGCGATACACCCGATCGCCACGCATCGCCGGCGATGCCTGATTGCTGCCGAAATACCATGCGCCGCATGCCACTACGAGCAAGACCAATAGTGACCACCACATTCGTTGTTTCATACGCGTTCCTTTCCGCATGAAAAAGGCGACCGCTCATGCCGCCGCCTCGTTCACATTACCATTTCATGTCAAATCCGACTTTGAAGAAGCGACCGTTGTACGTTCTCACGACCGTATCGCGATTGAGCAGGTTGTCCACGCCGACAAAGACGCGTAGCCCGTTGTCCCAGCGATGCGCCGCCATTACATTGACCAAGAGTACGTTTTCCGCATCCGCTTCGTCGCTGGTCCGATAGCTGCCGTAATAATTGCCCCAGAGACTCCCCGACCACGCGCCGCGGTGATAATGCAGCCCGAAGTCCGCTTTGTGCTTCGGTTGTTGGGCGACAGCACGATCGGTATCCTTGTTTTCGACACGCAAGTACGTGTAGCCGTACGTGAGGTCCACATTGTCGGTCAGTGCATACTGTCCCGTCCACTCAATCCCCTGCGATACGACATTGTATTCGTTGATATAATGCGTGTCTTTGTATCGGGGGTGCCTTTTCGGTAGCCCCGGCGTCACTTTGACCGAATTCCAAAAATCTTTGATGTCGTTGTAGAAGTACGAAATCTTCATCTGATGCCGATTATCTTCGTGTTCCCAGCCGATTTCATAGTTCTTCGATTTTTCCGGCTTAAGATTGGGGTTACCGACCCAATGCACTTGTCCCGCCATGTCAAAATCATAGTACAACTCCATCAGCCCCGGCGTGACATAGCCCGTACCGAAATTGAATTTGACACGATTGTTGTCGTCGATAAAGTATGTCGCGCCGAGTTTCGGCAGCACGCGTCCGCCGAATTGGCTGCTGTGGTCGTAGCGCAATGCCGGTACAACCAGCCAATTGTCGTTCGGCCGCCATTCATCTTGCAGATAGATGCTGCGATAGGTCAAATCCGATCCGTACTTGCGTACCTCGATTGTCTTCATGAGCGGACGCATCAGCGGCTTACCGTCTTTGCCCATGACCGGCTGTCCGTTCTTGCCCTTGACGGGAACCATGACGGTCTCCATCTTCGGCATGCCGTTCGGCAGGAATATCGGTTTGTTATTCGCCCCCATGGCCGGCTTACGTACCGTTTTTTGGTACGTGCCGTAAAGCCCTTCGTCACGGCCGGTCTTCATCCGCGTCGAGATGCCGTCTTCCTTGCGGTATTCGCCGCCGAAGGTCAGCCGATGCGCCTCATTCAATTGTTTCGTCGCTTGCCCGTCAATGACCGTTTCCGTATGCTTGGTATAGTCCATGCCGCTGACCGCACCGCGCATCGTCGTGAAATAGTCTTTCACAAATTGGTTGCGGTACGCCCGCAGGGTATAGTCCCAACCGGCATCATTCCCTTTGTAAGTCAGACCCGTATTGCGTGTCACGACGCGGTTATTGACATTCACCATGCCCATGATATATTTATCACCGTATTGCTGCGAATGCTGATAGTCGTAATCGAGCGTCAGGCTGTGATTCTTGTCAAAATGATAGCCGAGGCTCACACTCAGCGGCCGCGCCAATCCGTAGTAATAGTCCGTGCCGCCGTCCGCATTGTACTGCGGGACCTGCTTGCGCGCACCGTAGGACAATTTGACCCGCCATTGGTCCTGCAAGCCGCTGTCATAGCCGACATGGTAGCGGTATTCATTGTGCTCGCCGCCCTGGTAGTTCCCCGTCTGTCCGTGTACGGTCAGCGTCGGCACAGTCGGTGCTTTGGTGATGACATTGATGACCCCGCCGATGGCCTCCGAGCCGTACAACGCCGACGCACCGCCCTTGACGATTTCGACGCGTTCGACATTTTCCATCCCGATATCTTGCAAAATATTCGGGTTGTACAAGGTTTTGCCGACATCCGTCCCGATGCGCTTGCCGTCCACCAAAATCAAGGTATGCCGGCTATCCGTCCCGCGTACCGTGACATGCGAACGCCGCATGCCGTCCGTGTGGAATGTCACCCCCGGCACCGCTTCCAAGGCTTCCGCCAAATTCGTCGCCCCGCGCGCGGCCAGTGTCTCCTGCGTCACGACCGTGACCGGCGTCGGTGTCTCCTTGAGCGACTGCGACACGCGCGCCGCCGTCACCACCACCGGATCAAACATCTGCACGGGTGCCGCCCAGGACGACCCCGCCGTCACACAGGCCAGCGCACAAGCCGCCGCCATTATTTTGTTGTTCATCTTCTTCGCCTCCGAAAAATCTTCTACTTGGTAACAGACATATTTTCCCTTTCTCTGTCAAAAAAGGTTCGCCCCGCGGCGACATCTCAACCCTCCTTTTGTTGGAATCCGCCCGCGCGGCAAGCGGCGATTAATCGCCGCCCGCCACGGAAAGCGGTAAGTAAAACCGATAGCGGTCGTCCCCGTCAACCACATCGAGCGGCTTCATATGAATCCCGAACCACTCCCGCATGTGCTCGACGGTCATGACCTCCGCCGGTGTACCGTCACCGACAATCGCGCCGTCTTTCATCGCAATAATGCGCCGGCTGTAACGCGCCGCCTGATTGAGATCGTGCAAGACCATGATGACGGTAATCCCTCGCCGTCGATGGGTCTCCGCCACCAAGTCCATCAAGTGCAACTGATGGTGAATATCCAGGTACGTCGTCGGCTCATCCAGCAACAAAATCTCCGGCTCTTGCGCCAATGCCATCGCCAGCCATACACGCTGGCGTTCGCCGCCGGACAGCGCATACATCGCCCGTTCGCGATACTTCCAAACATCCGTCTCGCGCATGACCCGCTCGATAATTTCGTCATCATGCTCGTCATACTCTTCAAAATACCCGTGATGCGGACTGCGGCCACAGGACACGAGCCGATAGACATTCATATCCGGCGGTGCGGTGGCGCCTTGCGGCAAGACCGCAATCTTGCGGGCGACCTCACGCGCTTTGTACGAGCCGATCGGACGCTCATCCAGACACACCTCCCCGCGGCTGACCGACAGCAAACGGGACAGTGCCTTGAGTAACGTCGATTTTCCCGAACCGTTCGGACCGATAATCGACACGATTTCCGCCGTTTCAAAGCGAATCGAGGCATCCGGCACGACGAGACGGTGGCCGTAACCGACCGCGATATGACGTGCTTCCAATGTCGCCATCAGCCCACCTCCTTGCGCAGGAGATAGAGGAAGAACGGCGCACCGATGAAACTCATCAGCACCCCGACCGGCACTTCAATCGGACTGAACGCCGTCCGCGCAAAGGTGTCGGCAAACAAAATCAAGACCGCTCCCAACAGCGCCGCGAGCGGCACCGAGCGGGCAAAATCGCCCCCGACAATCAAGCGCGCGATATGCGGCACAATCAAGCCGACAAAGCCGAGCATCCCCGCCACACTGACCGCCGACGCCGCAAGCAAGGCGGCCAGCGTCAGGAGCAGTATCCGCGTCCGCTCGACCCGCACGCCGAGCGAGCGGGCGACATCATCCCCGAAGCTGAGCAAGGTGAGCGACTTCGTCGCAAACATCGTCGCGGTCAGGCCCAGCGCCGTATACGGCAAAATGAGCAAGACATAGTCCCAACTGCGCCCGGAAAACCCGCCGGCCATCCAGCTGACCGTGCCCTGCACCCGTTCGGAATAAAAGAAAGTCAGCAACGTCATAAAGCCGCCGAAAAACGCCGCCAGCGCCACACCGGCCAGCACCAGCCGAAGCGGGCTGACGCCGTGCCGCCAGGCGATACCGTACACCATAAAGGTCGCCGCCATCGCCCCGATAAAAGCGGCCGGCGGCACCCACATCATCTGCGCGGGAAAGAGAATCATGATGACCATCCCGGCCAAGCCGGCGCCCGCCGTCACCCCGAGCAGACCGGGATCGGCCAGCGGATTACGCAGGACGCCTTGCAAAATCGCCCCCGCCAAGGCCAGATTAATCCCCGCGAGCGCGCCGACCACCACCCGCGGCAAACGGATATCATACAAAATCGTATACATCTCATGCACGCGGCCTGTCGTCAGGGCCTCGACAATCTCCGTCGGCGCGACTTGTACCGTGCCGCTCCCCATCCCGACCAAGAGCCCGACGACCAACAACACCGCCGCGACCGGCATCGCCCACGCCGCCTTGGTCGCCATCTGCGCCCGCTTGTCAGTCATAGAGCACCTCCGCCAAGTAGGCCAACGCGTCGGCTACCCGGACATTCGGATTCGACGCAAACAGCTCACCGGGCAGTTCGTGTACATGCCCTTCCCGCACCGCCTTGACTTGTTTCCAGGCGGGTTTTGCCTGTAATTCTTCCAAAAATTGCTGTGACATATTTCGGCTCAGCCCGTGTGTGACGATGAGAATCTCATCGGCATCCGTGCGGCTGATTTCTTCCATATCCAACGTCACAAAGCCGGGTTTGTTGCCCGCCGGGACATTGGCCAGCCAGCGGTCCGTCACATTATCGACCGGCAGCTGCGCCACCAAATCGCCGATAAACGTTTGCGACGACGCCAATTGAAAACTCGCCGGCGTGCCCCACAAAATCAGCACCTTGCGCCGCGGCAACGCCGCATAGTGCGTCCGCAACGCCTCTACCCGTCGGGTAATATCATCCGTCAGTGCCGCGGCTTGACCCGTCCGCCCCGTGACTTTACCCAAGAGGGTAATCCGATCCAAAATCTCCTGATAACTGCTCACGCTCATAAACACCGCGGGAATCCCCAGCTGCTCCAGTGTCGGCGCGAGCGACGTCTGAAACCCCATCGTCGTACCGATGACCAAGTCCGGCCGCAAGGCCGCCATTTGTTCGACATTCGGCGCTGTGGCCAGCCCCACCCGCGGCACTTCCGTCAAGCGGGAGGAAAGCGTGTCGGGCAAATTGCGATTATCCACGACGGCGAGCGGTTTGACACCGAGCGCCAGCAAGGTTTCCGTATCGGCATTGGTCAGCGACACAATCCGCTCCGTCGGCACGGGAATCGCGACCTCACGCTGCAGCGCGTCCGTCACCACCAGTTGTGCCGACGTCGGTTTCGGCTCCGCCGGCGATGCGACGGCCAGCCACAAACAGGCCGCTGCCAGCAATACCGCCGCGGCCGCCCATCCTATCTTTCGTTTCATTGCTCTCCTTGTTTCGGCGAGGCAGACATTTGATTCATCAACGTGTTCGACAACCGGCGAAACTGTTCGGGCGAATGCAAATCCGCATCGGTCATTCCCATTTTCGCCAGCGCCTCTTTCATCATCAGGACATGCGGGTGATCCGCATATCGTTCATCATCCATATACTTAGCCATCTGCGTCATCATCATGCTGACAAACATATCGTCCGCCTTCGGCATGGCCTCCGTTTCCGGCCGGTCGAGCAGCTCGTCTTGCCGCGCCACATCGTCCACCCGCGGCGCAATGACGTCTTCCCGCTCCAGCATGCTCATCATCTCCGTGACCGACTGAATGAGATTGTCGTGCCAGAACTGACCGGCCGGCGTCATCCGCATCAAATCCCGTTCCACCGTCACCAATCCCTTTTGCGCCCAAATCTCCAGCACCGGACGCAATTCTTCGACCGGATTGACCTGCCACTTGCGCATGAGTTCCCGACCGTCGAGGTACATGCCCTCCATGTGACGCATGATTTCCCCGATAAACGCATAATGATCTTGCGGGCCCGCCATAAACTGAATCGGCTTGCGTCCCGCCATCACCGCGTCGATATACTCCGGCAAACTGCGATAATTCATCATGCCGTAGCCCGAGAGCTTGCCCCCCGCGCCGCAACCGAACTGGATAATATCGCGATTGCCTTTCGTCAGCGTATTGTAGACACAGCGTTCCCGACGGCCGTTGGCCCAGTGGCTCACATCGACACGGTTAATCGCGCCGCGCAGCCGCATGTCTTCGAGCGCATGAACAAACATATCCGCCTGTTCCGCGGTCGTCGCGCCCGCCGGCAGCTTGCCCGACGCAATCGCCCGATGCAAATCGCTGTCGGGGAAAATATTGAGCTGGTACAAGTCGCCGCCGTGGATTCCCAAATCGTACTGGATATCCAAATCCTCCTGCCAGTTTTCCATCGTCTGATACGGCAAGCCGAACATCAAATCGATAATGACCGCGACATTGCCCGTCTTAACCATGTAATCCAGACGGTCGATGACGGTTTGCTTGTCATCGATGCGGGCGACCGACTTGCGCACCCGCGTATCAAAGGACTGCACCCCGATGGAAATCCGATTGATTCCCAAGGCGAGTACCGCATCGACATAGTCCGGCGTAAAGTCGTTAATCCGACCTTCCAAAGTGATTTCACAATCATTCGCCAAAGGCAAGTGCTGCCGCAACGCTTGCATGATGCGTCCCAGATTGGCGGCCGACAGTGCCGACGGTGTCCCGCCGCCGAAATACACCGCCTCCACCGGACGTCCCTGCAAGCGGCGCGCGCCGTCCGCCTGTGCCAGCTCTTCCACCAGCGCATCGACGTAGTTGTCCATCAACTCGTCGGAACTGAAATTTTGGAAAAATCCGCAATACAGGCATTTGCGATCGCAAAACGGGATGTGGATATAGACCGACCGCCCGTCTCCGCGATATTCCTGCGCCATCAGATCCGTCCATAACCGTTGCTGTTCGGCGGGATTCATAATCGGTACACCGCCGCGTCCCGCATGCACTACCCTTTTTTTGCCGAAGGCTTGATGCAAGCCATCGACAGTATCACGGCCGACGATCCACTCGCGCTCTTCCGGCGGCATTTGTGCCAACAATGCCATCAATGTATCGTGCGTCGTTGTCATAAATCTCCCTTCTTTCACTGCAGCGCGGCTTGCCATGCCGCCACTGCCGCCGCCAAATCGTCCGCATCGGGATGCGAGGCGGCCGCCGCCCAACGCGCCCGACTTTCCGGTGTCGGCGCATGCGGATGATCCGCCGGGAATTTTTCAAACATCGCCAAGAGCGCCGGCGCAATCGCCCCCTGACACAGAAACTCACCGATAACCGTATTGTCCGCAGCGACGAGTTCACGCGCCGCCTTTCGGCAATCTGCGGCATGCGGCGAGTCGGGCGATGCGCCGAGCGTCCCGAACAGGAAGACGCGCTTGCCGTGCAACGTGCGCAAAAATTGCGCCGCGTCTTCATTCGGCAGCCCCTTGTCTACCCAATATCCGACCGCGACCGTATCCGCCGTCACCTCGGGTGCATCCGCCAGATTCTGCGCGGTCACGCCGACCGCCGCCGCCAATGCGTCCGCGACTTGTTTCGTGTTGCCTGTCATGGTGGCATATACCACTGCTATTGCCATAGTACCCCTCCTTTTTATTCTATCGAGTTTTTTCGATATTTGGCAATAAAAAACGGCTACCGTCATAGTGTTGTCCGTTCCACCCTGATGACAATAGCCTCCCGTCAGTAAGTACGGGGCTTTATCATTGTTATTATACCAATAAAAACCCCTGTTGATAAGAGCTTGGCGCAAAAAATATGTTTTCTCGCCGCGTTCGCCTCCGTCCCTGCACGCGAATGACTTGCAGGCGGTGCGGATTATCGGTATACTAAAAGAATAATGAATACAAAGGAGATAGGATTATGGATTTTTTAGCCGCCATGTTGCCGTACTTGAATATCGGCTTTTTCGGAGCGATTGTCGCACGATTCACGGGAGTCAATCTCTCGATTCTCGTGCTCTGCTCGATTTTGTATCTCGGGGCGACACCCGTGCAGGCCGTCGGCATGATGCTGACGTTTTTGGCCTTTATGTTGTTGACCCGACATACGCAAAACACCCGCCTGACGTGGAAAAATCTGCGGATTTTTTACAGCTGGCGGATTTTGATTCCGGTCCTTTTCGTCGTGCTGACCATCAGTATCAATCCGTTTTACGCGATTGCGGCATTTATCGGCTTCTTCCTGATGGAAGTCATGGCCTATCTGTACGCGGAACTGCCCGCCGATGAGAAGATCGGCAAACGCCAATGGCTGACATGGACGGCTGCCGGTACGGCCGCCGGCGTCATCGGCCTGCTGCTGCTCGCACTCATCCCGCCGACTTGGTACTACCTCATCGCCGGCGCGGTCATCTTGGCGGTCTGTGCCTTTGCCTATGTCGCCGGCAAGCAACGCGCGCGCTTTCGGACGTATTGGTATGCCTTCATCTACGGCAGCTGGGCACTGCTCGGCGCCTTCGGCTTAGAACTGTCCGACTGGCTGACCGACCTCAATCGCACGAAAAACACCGCCCTCATGCGCTACCTGCCGCTGGTGACCGTACCGGTCGTCTTTCTCGTCTTTGTCGCAGGGCATATCCTCTACGGCACACTGACACTGTCCGGACTGGTACTCGCGGTCGCGGCGACCATCGGCGTCCGCTTCTTCGGTATGTATGAAGTGTCCGGACGAGGCGGATTCAATCTCGTCGCCATCGCCATGGCGGTGCTGACGGTCGTATCGCTGTTTCTCGTGCAGCCTACCCCTGTCGGCGTGACCGACTTGCTCTACATGGACGTGCCGTTCTCCTTCCCGTGGAGCGAATAATTCCTCTTGCATAAACGAAAAGAGACCACAGATGTGGTCTCTTTTTTGTTGCCATTGATTCACGCGCCCGCAGGTGACGTCTCGTATGTCAGATTGAGCCGTGTACGCATGTCCGTCACCCGGTCTTCCCCGTCATCTTGCGTGCGGACACGGACATCCCCGCCGACGCGCAGTCGATCCCGCTTTGCCTGCGCATCGCAATAGCCGACCGCCGCCAACTCGCGGGCATATTCCCGCCGTGCCGCTTTCGTATCCTCACTCTCCTTCACTGCCGGGTTCGTCAGCGCTGCCGCCAGTGCCCGTGCCAACTCAAAGCGCGTCAGATGCGCCTGCCCGAGCAACGATTCGTCATAGCCCGGCGCATAACCGCCTGCAATGAGTGCCGCCGCACCCCGGTAGCCCGGTGTATCGTACTCGACTTCGTCAAATACATTCGGCGCATACGGATTGTACGCCGCCACCGACAGCGGCAACATGACCGCCAACGCCCATACCGCCGTCCGACGCATCAGGGTTGTTCCTCGTCGATAAAGGTCTCAATCACACTGAGCAGCCGCTCCCGATTCGTATGCTTGAGTGAGGAATACATCAGCGGCGGATAATCTGCCGGATAATTCTGCGCGAGCTCGCGGATATGTTTCTGCTTGTCGTGCTGATTCAATTTGTCCGCCTTCGTCCCGATGACCTGCAGCGGCATACCCAGCCCCCGCAACCATCGGTACGCCTTGACATCAATCGGCAGCGCCGGGTGCCGTAAATCAATCAGCAAGCACATCAACGCCAAATCCTTCGAATTTTCGACATAGTCGGCAATAAATCTCGACCAGGCCTCGCGATTTTGCCCGCCCGTCTTGGCAAAGCCGTACCCCGGCAAATCCACCAGGTACCAATGCTGCTCCGTCGTGCGCGCGTCACCGCCGCCGACGAGATCGCGCCGCGAACGGATAGCAAAATAGTTAATCGTGCGTGTCTTGCCCGGCTCCCGACTGACCATCGCCAAGCCGCGATGATTGCACAGCGAATTAATCAGCGACGACTTGCCCACATTGGAGCGCCCGATAAAGGCGATTTCTTTTTTCTTGTCTTTCTTCATTTGTGACGGATTGACCGCCGACAGCAAGTACTTCGACTCGACAATCCGAAACCGTTCCTGTTCCATCAGACCACCATCGCTTTTTGTAATACTTCGTCCATGTGGCGAACGAAAATAAATTCCAACTCATCTCGTACCGAGGTCGGAATCTCGTCCAAGTCGCGTTGGTTTTCCCGCGGCAACAAAATCCGACGAATCCCGATACGATGCGCCGCCAGGACTTTTTCTTTAATCCCGCCGACCGGCAGGACATTGCCCCGCAAGGTAATCTCTCCGGTCATGGCAGTATCCGCCCGCACAGCGCGTCCGGTCGCCGCCGATGCAATCGCCGTCGCCATCGTAATCCCCGCCGACGGTCCGTCTTTGGGAATGGCGCCTTCCGGCAAGTGAATATGCACGTCCGTCTTACTCCAATACGCATCCGCAATCGACAGCGCCTGCGAGCGACTGCGGACATACGTATACGCCGCTTGCGCCGATTCTTTCATGACGTCGCCAAGCTGTCCCGTCAATATCATTTTACCCGAACCGCCGAGCGCTGTCACTTCCGTATTGAGCACTTCGCCGCCGACTTGCGTCCACGCCAATCCCGTCACCCGACCGACCTCATCATGCCGCTCGGCGGCTGTCGGCAAAAACCGCGGCGCCCCGAGCAAGTCCGGAATCCGCTTGACGGTAATCGAATGCGCCTCTTCACCCAAAATCTTTGCTTTGGCGATTTTGCGACAAATTTTGCCGATGACCCGTTCGAGCCGGCGTACGCCTGCTTCGCGGGTATATTCCCGAATGAGCTTGAGCAACACCGCATCACTCATCCGCGTATCTTTTTTCCGCAGTCCCGTCTCCTGCGTTTGCCGCGGCAACAAGTACCGCTTGGCAATCTCCAGTTTTTCCCACTCCGTATAGCTGGACAGCTCGATAATCTCCATCCGGTCAAGTAAGGGTTCGGGGATGGTCGCTGTCGTGTTGGCCGTCATCAGGAAAAATACATCCGAAAAATCGAACGGCAATTCGATAAAGTGATCGCTGAACTGGTCGTTTTGCGCCGGATCGAGTACCTCGAGCAGCGCCGCCGCCGGGTCACCACGAAAATCCGTCCCCAATTTATCGATTTCATCCAACAAAAAGACGGGGTTTTTCGTTTTCGCGCGGACGATTCCCTGAATCAATCGGCCCGGCATCGCGCCGACATAGGTACGCCGATGCCCGCGGATTTCCGATTCATCGTGGACACCGCCCAGCGATACCCGCGCAAACGCCGCCCCGAGTGCCCGCGCAATCGAACGGGCCAAACTCGTCTTGCCCGTACCGGGCGGACCGACCAGACACAAAATCGGCCCCTTTTGCGCCTGCGTCAACTGCCGCACCGCCAAATGCTCCAATATACGCTCTTTGATTTTTTCCAGTCCGTAGTGATCGGCATCGAGCACCTCCTGCGCCCGTGCCAAATCGACGTCCAGTTCCGTTTCCGTGTTCCACGGCAAATCAAAGACCCAATCCAAGTAATTGCGAATGACGGCGGCATCCGGTGTCAGCGGCGGCGTCCGCTCCAAGCGACGGATTTCTTTTTCGATTTTCTCCTTTTTTTCTTCATCGAGAGTAAGCGCCGCCAAGCGCCGGCGATAGTCGTCCACCTCTTCGTCGGTATCCGCCCGATCGCCGAGTTCGTTACGAATGACACGCAACTTTTCCCGCAAATAGTATTCGCGCTGATTTTTGTCCATGCCTTGCCGGACTTCGGTATTGAGCTGCTGCTCCAGCGCAGTCACTTCCTGCTCGGTCAAGAGTAACCGTCGCGTTTCGTGCAGACGACGATACACGCTCGCCTCCGCCAGGAGTTCCTGCCGCGCCTCATGGGTCAATGCCAGGTGGGTCGCCACAAAGTCCGCGACCTGCCCCGGGTCACCGAGCCGCATAAAATCCGCCAGGGTATCGTCATCTACCCCCATATCCACGACTCCCGCGAGTTCTTGGAAGCGCCGCATCAAATCCCGGCGGTAGGTCTCAATCATCGCCGTGCCTTCGTTGACTTCCTGAAAATCGCCCGCCCCTGCGGTAATCATCCCTTGCTCATGCCGGACATCCTGCACGCGGACACGGGTAATTCCTTCCACCAAGACCCGCAGGACTCCTTCCGGCAACTGCAATACCTGCCTGATTTTGACTACCGTGCCGACATCGTACAAGTCTTCGGCGGCGGGCACTTCGACATCAGTCACCCGTTGGGCGACCGCCAGCAAATAGCCGTCGTTTTCCATCGTCTGTCGTACCGCCTTGAGCGAGATATCCCGGCCGATATCCACGCCTGTTACCATGTACGGAAACACGACCAAATCACGTAACGCCAAGACCGGCATGCGCATGGATGCCTCTTGCTGCTTTGCCATACTTCCTCCTTTATCGGTCGCTATATGGAAAAAGGCTCCCGGGGGAGCCTTTCTTATACTTCCTTGCGATATTCCAGTTCCGGCTCCTCCCGGTTGCGGATTGTATCTGCCGTCACGGTCGCCCGTGCCACGTTGTTGAGCGTGGGGACTGTAAACATCACATTCTTCATCACTTTTTCAATAATCGCCCGCAAGCCGCGCGCACCGGTCTTGCGCGCCAATGCCTCGGCCGCGATTTCACGCAACGCTTCCGGCGTAAATTCGAGCTCCACGCCGTCCATTTCCAGTAATTTGCGGTACTGCTTGACCAGCGCGTTTTTCGGCTCGGTCAAAATCCGCACCAATGCATCCTCATCGAGCGGGTCAAGCGTCACCAACACGGGCAGGCGCCCGATAAATTCGGGAATCAGCCCGAACCGGAGCAAATCTTCCGGTTGGACGTGCTGCAGGACTTCCGCCACATTACGTTCATGCTGCTGCTGAATATCCGCCCCGAAGCCGATGGTCTTTTTCGCCATCCGCTGCGAGATATACGCGTCAATCCCGTCAAATGCACCGCCGCAAATGAACAGGATATTGCTCGTATCGATTTGAATCATCTCTTGGTTCGGATGCTTGCGTCCGCCCTGCGGCGGGACATTGGCGACCGTCCCTTCGAGAATTTTGAGCAGCGCCTGCTGGACACCCTCACCGGAGACATCACGGGTAATCGACGTGTTGTCGTTGCGCTTGGCGATTTTATCGATTTCATCGATATAGATAATCCCGCGCTGGGCCCGTTCGAGGTCATAGTCCGCGGCCTGAATCAACCGCAACAAAATATTTTCGACATCGTCACCGACATAGCCCGCCTGCGTGAGGCTGGTCGCGTCGGCAATGGCAAACGGCACTTCCAAAAACCGCGCCAGCGCCTGGGCGAGCAGGGTCTTGCCGCTTCCCGTCGGGCCGATCATGACGATATTCGATTTTTGTAATTCGACATCATCGGTATCGATTTCCGAGCGCAACCGTTTGTAGTGATTGTACACGGCCACCGCCAAACTCTTTTTGGCCTCCTCCTGACCGATGACATACTGATCGAGATGAGCCTTGATTTCTGTCGGCAACGGCACGCGTAACGCCGACATCTCGGCTGCACTGTCCTGCTTGATTTCCTCGTCAAGAATATGCCGGCAGACGCCGATACATTCATTGCAAATGTAGACACCCGGCCCCGCTACCAGTTTTTTGACACTATCCTGCCCGCGCCCGCAAAAACTGCAGGTCGGGGTGACAGAAGAATCCTGTTTCACCCGATGCCTCCTCAGTGCGCCCCGCCGACTTGCGGCAAGCGCTCCAGTACCTCGTCAATCAGGCCGTAGGCTTTCGCTTCCGCGGCAGACAGGAAATGATCGCGTTCCGTATCCGCTGTGATTTCTTCGATAGAACGGCCGCTGTGGCGCGCCAAGATGCCGTTCAACTCTTCCCGCATCCGCAAAATTTCGCGCGCGTGGATTTCGATTTCCGTCGCTTGTCCCTGTACACCGCCGAGGGGTTGGTGAATCATCACCCGCGAGTGGGGCAACGCATAGCGTTTGCCCGTCGCGCCCGACGTGAGCAGAACCGCGCCCATGCTGGCCGCCGAACCGACGCAAATCGTCGATACCTGCGGCTTGATATATTGCATCGTGTCGTAAATCGCCATTCCCGCCGTGACTACCCCGCCGGGACTGTTGATGTACAAATGAATGTCCTTGTCGGGATCTTCGGCTTCCAGGAACAGCAGTTGCGCAATAATGATATTGGCCACCGTATCGTCAATCGGACCGCCCAAAAAGACAATCCGGTCTTTTAACAAACGTGAGTAAATGTCGTAGGAACGCTCACCGCGAGCCGTTTGCTCCACGACAATCGGTACGTAGTTCAAACTCCCAGCCTCCCTGCTGCTTATTCGGATTTTGTTTCCGTCGCGGCATCATCCGCCGCCTCTTTTGCGGCCGCTTTTTTGGCAGTCTTTTTCGCCGGTTTCTTGGCCGGCTCTTCCGCTTTCGCGTCGTCCGCCGCTTCGTCGTCATGATGCGTATGCGCAGCCGACTGGATAATCAGCGCGGCGGCTTTCCGCCGGGCGACCGTCTGGGCCAGCATCGGCAAGCGACCTTCTTTTTGAATAATCTTCAATACTTCCCGCGGATCGGCGTCAAAATTCTGCGCCATTTGATAAATTTCCATATTCATGTCGTTGGACGTAACTTCGATGCCTTCTTCTTTGCAGACGGCTTCGAGAACCGTATCCGTCCGCACGTTTTTGAGCGCGGTGTCACGATACGTTTCACGCAGTTTTTCGATGCTGCTCTTGGCATGCGTGAGATAGTCGTCCAGCTTCATGTTACGGCTTTCCAAATTCAGTTTCAGTTCTTCGAGCATCTGGTCGATGCGGCTTTCCACCATCGCATCCGGAATGTCGACTTCGGCGTTTTCCACCGCTTGCTGAATCAAGGCGTTGTGGTATTGTTCCATTTCTTGATTGGTTACTTGGTTTTGCAAACTTTGTTTCGCTGCCTTGCGCAATTCGTCCATCGTCGCAAAGCTGCTGCTCACCTTGGCAAAATCGTCATCCAACGCCGGCAGTTCACGCCGTTTGACATCAATGACATTGACGGTAAATTCTGCTTCTTTGCCGGCCAGCTCCTGCACGAAATATTCATCCGGAAAAGTGACCTTGACGATGACTTCGTCGCCCGCTTTGTGCCCGACAAGCTGTTCTTCAAAGCCCGGAATAAAGCTGCCACTACCGATTTCGAGCGGATAGGACTTGCCTTCCCCGCCGTCAAACGCCTTGCCGTCGACCTTGCCCGCAAAGTCAATCATCGCGACATCGCCGTTCGCCAGTTCGGCATCTTCGACCGCCACCAGCTTGGCATGTTGCTTGGCCATCGCCTGCAACTGTTCTTCGACCATTTCATCGCTTACTTCGGTATGCTTGTGCGCGACCGTCAGGCCTTTGTAATCACCCAATTTGACGTCCGGTTTTTTGACGAACGTCGCTTTAAACGTCATATCCTGCCCTTCGGCAAAAGTCACCATCTCGATATCCGCCTGCGTTACCGGCACGAGGTCTTGGTCGCGCAGCGCCCGGTCGTAAAACCGGTTTACGAGCAATTCTTCCGCTTCGCCGAGTACGACTTCTTTACCGAAATGCGCTTCCAAAATCTTACGCGGTGCTTTTCCTTTCCGGAACCCCGGAATATTCACTTGCTGTGCCAAACGCGCGACCGCTTCTTTGATTCCTTTCGCGACATCGTCCGCCGGCACTTCAATCGTCAAGGTAACTTGGTGTTGATCCACAGGCGTGGTTTCTACTTTCATAAACAGTATATCCTCCTTTGTTGTCCGTCATCCGACGGGTCTATCGATGGCATTCATCGATGGCGTATATTCATAAAATAAATATTATCATAAACAGGCGTAAATGACAAATTGCGCCTGTTATGTTTCTTATACTGTCGGTACGGGGATGACCGTCCGCCCGTGCATATACGGTTGCAATACCTCCGGAATCCGGACCGAGCCGTCCGGTTGCTGGTAGTTTTCCAAGATTGCGGCCACCGTCCGCCCGACGGCCAGCCCCGATCCGTTCAGCGTGTGCAGGTATTCCGCTTTGGCTTGCGGCGCCGGCCGGTACTTGATATTGGCGCGACGCGCTTGGAAGTCCTCGCAATTGGAACACGAGGAAATCTCGCGATACTTATGCTGCGACGGCATCCACACTTCCACGTCATAGGTCTTGGCGGCGGAAAAGCCGATATCACCGGTACACAGGACAATGACCCGGTACGCCAGCCCCAAGCGCTTGAGGATTTCTTCCGCTTCCGCCGTCATCTGTTCGAGCTCGGCGTAGGACTCTTCCGGCTTGGCGAATTTGACCATTTCCACTTTGTGGAATTGGTGCTGGCGAATCAGACCGCGCGTATCGCGCCCCGCCGAGCCCGCTTCCGCCCTAAAGCACGGCGTAAAGGCGCACAACCGCTCCGGCAACCGGTCGGCGTCCAGTACTTCGTCGCGGTGATAATTCGTCAGCGGCACTTCCGCCGTCGGCGTCAAGTAGTAGGGCAGACCTTCCACCTTGAACATGTCTTCGGCAAACTTCGGCAGCTGCCCCGTCCCCGTCATGCTGTCGGCATTGATGAGGTACGGCGGTATCATCTCTTGAAAGCCGAATTCTTCCGTGTGCATGTCCAACATGAAATTGTAGACCGCGCGTTCGAGTTTGGCGCCGAGACCGACGTAGAAATGAAAGCGCGCGCCGGTGACTTTGGCGGCCCGCTCCGGATCCAAAATCCCAAGTTTCGCCCCGATATCCCAATGCGCCAGCGGCTCTTGGGCAAAGGTCGGCGGTGTGCCGACTCGGCGGATTTCTACATTATCGTCTTCATCCGCGCCGACCGGTACATCCGGCGCGCACATATTCGGCAACCGCAGCATCGCCGCATGGAGCTCGCTCTCAATCTCCCGCAGACGACCGTCATGGGCGGCGATGTCCTCGCCCAATTGTTTCATCGCGGCAATCTCGGCAGCCGCGTCTTCGCCCGCCCGTTTTTTTGCGGCAATGTCCTTGCTCGCACGATTGCGTTTCTGTTTCCACGCTTCCACTTCGACGAGCATGTCCCGCCGCCGCGCATCCAGCTCCAGCAGCATGTCCACATCCGCCTCATGATGGCGATGCGCCAAGTTTTCCCGCACCCGTTGCGGCTCTTCCCGAATCAATTTCATGTCCAACATGGGTATGTCCCTCTTTCCGTCATCGTAGTATCGGTTCTATTGTAACACAGTGCCCCGATTTCTCACAGTCCCCGCTGCTCGATACCGCTGCACAAATAGCCCAAATGCGCCGTCGCGTTGAGCGTCACAATGCGCCAGATGCCGGCCTCGTATTCCAGCAGGTTCAGACAACCGTTATCTTGCTTGAACTGCCAAAAATGCGCCGGCGTCAGCCCCAAAATATCCGCCAAGAGGACTTTGTTCACCGCGTCATGCGCTACGACCAGCAGTGTTTGCCCGTCGTAGCGGTCGATATAGTCCGCCAGCGCACTGCGCACGCGCGCCCGCACGTCGGCCAGCGATTCTCCGCCTGGCATAGTGACGGTCTCGGGTGCCGTCCGCCACGCCTCCAGCCGTGCGCCGTCCGAGCGGGCGATGTCCGTGCTGTACATTCCCTCCCACTCACCGTGATTGATTTCTGTCCAGCGCGCATCTGTCGTGGGCGTCAGGCCGTGATCGCGCGCCGCGCCCGCCGCCGTCTGCAATGCCCGCGAGAGCGGACTGGCGATGACCGCGTCCAAATGCACGTCCGCGAGTGCCCGTGCCAATGCTTCGCCCTGCTCGATACCGCGCGGCGAAAGCGCCGTATCGACCTGTCCCTGATACCGCCCTTGGAGATTCCACTCCGTCTCGCCGTGCCGCCCCAACCATAACCGTAGCATCAGATTCGCCCCTCTCCGCTGATGACGGACACCGCATCCACGCCCGCAATCGCTTCCAGTGCCTGCCGCAAGGCCGGCGCGACCGCCCGGTCCACACCGATGGCCATGATATTTTTCCCCGCCTTCGCCGTCCGACCGACCTGCATACTGCGGATATTGACATCGGCGTCACCGAGTGCCGTACCGATTTTGCCGATCATCCCGGGACAATCATCATGCGGCACCAAGAGCAACTGACCGCGCGGAGCAAAGCGGATATCATACTCATCGATTTCCACGACATACGGCTCCCCGTCGGTCAAAACTCCGACCAGGCGATGCGTCTGCCCGGCCGTGGTGATTTCCACCGCCAGCGCCTGATGATACTCTCCCAAGCGGGCGGACTTGACCTCGCGCACTTCGATGCCGCACTCCGCCGCCAGCGCCGCGGCATTGACCTGATTAACCTGCTCTTGCAAAATCGGATTGAGCAATCCCTGTACTACCGTCGTCGTCACCGCACGCGTATCGGGCGCGGCAAGATCACCCGTATACTCTACCGTCAGCATCCGAATCGGTTCCTGTGCCAGCCCGACGGCCAAGTTGCCGAGTGCGCGGGCCAGCGGAAAGTACGGTGTCAATATCGGCACCAATTCCGGTGCAATCGGCGCGACATTGAGTGCCGCAGGTACGACTTCTCCGCGCAGTGCCTGCAAAATCCCGCGCGCCACATCGACCGCCACCCCTTCCTGGGCTTCCACGGTCGACGCCCCCAAGTGCGGTGTGAGTACCACTTGCGCGAGCGTCGTCAGCGGGCTGTCCGCCGCCAACGGTTCCGTCGGAAATACGTCGAGTGCCGCGCCGGCGACCTTTCCCGAACGGAGCGCCTCGACCAAGTCGTCGATGACGATGCAAGCCCCGCGTGCCGCGTTGATGATGCGCACGCCGTCTTTCATCGCGGCAATGGTCTGTCGATTAATCAAGCCGCGCGTGTCGTCCGTCAACGGCAGGTGTAACGTCAGGAAATCGGCCGCCGCCAGCACTTCTGCCAGCGTTCCCTTGCGCACGCCGAGCCGGGAGGCGCGTTCCGCCGTCAAAAACGGATCGTAGGCGACGACGTCCATGCCGAAGGCCTGTGCCCGCAAGGCGACCCCTGTCCCGATTCGTCCCAGACCGAGTACGCCGAGAGTGCGGCCTTTCAGCTCCAAGCCGACCAAGTGCGCGCGTTCCCAGCGTCCCGCACGCAACGAGGCGTCGGCTTCGGGAATCCGCCGCGCCAATGCCAGCATCAGCGCCAGCGCATGTTCCGTCGCCGCGTTGGTGTTGCCGTTCGGCGCATTCAACACGACAATCCCCCGCTTCGTCGCCGCCGGGATGTCGATATTGTCCACGCCGACTCCCGCGCGACCGATGACCCGCAGCCGCGTCGCTTTGGCGAGTACGTCCGCCGTCAGGCGGGTCGCACTGCGCACCACGATGGCGACATAGTCGCCGATGGTGGCCGCAAGCTCTTCCGCCGTCAGTTGCGGCCGTTCAACCACTTCATATTCCTGCTGTAAAATTTCGACGCCCCACGCCGAAACGCCGTCCGCTACCAATATTTTTTCCGTCATCATATCCTCCTCAGGCCTGTGCCTCGGCATATGCCGTCATCCATTGTGCCAGCGCTTCGACCGCCGCCTGCGGTACCGCGTTGTACAGCGACACCCTTAGCCCGCCGACCAGGCGATGACCCTTGACTCCGACGAACCCCTGCGCCTTGGCCGCCGCAACAAACGCCGCTTCTTGCGCGCGATCGCGCAGGGTAAAGGTCACATTCATCAGCGAGCGCGCTTCCGGCCGGGCATGACCGACAAAGACCTCCGGATAGCGGTCGATGACCGTATACAACAATTGCGATTTCACCTGTGCCCGCCGCTGCATTTCCGTAACGCCGCCTTGGCGCTTCATCCAGTCCAGCACCAGCCCCAAGATATAAATCGCATACGACGGCGGCGTGTTGTAAAGCGAGCGGTTGTCCGCATACGTCCGGTATTGCAGGATTTTCGGCAGGCGGGCGTTGCCCGTACGAATAAGGTCGCGGTGCATCACGACGACCGCCATCCCGGCCGGACCGAGATTTTTCTGCGTACCCGCATAGACGGCGGCGACTCTCGTCCAATCAATCGGGCGGGAGGCGATATCGCTTGACATGTCCGCCACTACCGGCACGGAGACTGCGGGAATCTCCCGATACTGCGTGCCGTAAATCGTATTGTTCGTCGTGATGTGGACATAGGCTGTATCGTCTTCGACCGCTCCCCATGCCGGTATCTCCCGGTACCCGCCCGGCGCGGCATCGCAAATCTTGTACGGCTGCCCGTACAATCCCGCTTCTTGCATCGCTTTTTGCGCCCAGACACCCGTATCGGCATATCCCGTCGGGCGCCCCATGGCCAAGTTTGCCGGTATCATCATGAATTGATGACCGGCACCGCCCTGTACGAACATCACCGCAAAGTCGTCCGGTATCGCCAACAGCTCGCGCAAATCCGCCCGCGCCTGCTCGTGCAAGGCATCGTATTCCGCGCTGCGATGGCTGAGCTCCATGACGCCCATCCCCGTACCGCGATAATTCGTCATCTCCGCTGCCGCCTGCACCAGCACTTCCTCCGGCAAGGCCGCCGGCCCCGCATTAAAGTTGTACGCCCGTTTCATCATCTGACCTCCTGTATACAAAAAGAGAAGCCTCCCCCAGGGACGAGCTTCTCTTTCTCGCGGTACCACCCCGATTGCCGTCGGTATATCTCGATGCCGCCGCATAAAAAAATTCTCGTTCCCCATTGGGACGAGAATTCGCGGTGCCACCCAAATTGACCGTACGGCCATCTTTGTCGCGCGGTATCGGGCGCACCCGTCAAACTCATCATTTGCCGCTCCGGAGCGGAACCTCGCCGCGTCTGTACAGGCTCACACCGACCGCCTGCTCTCTGCACCATCCACTGCGGATATTCTCCTTCTTTGCGTTGACTTATTATTGGAAGTATACCAAACTTTATCGCACCTGTCAACTGTCAAAATACATTTGTCATACCGAGCGCGACACGGGCGAGCGGCACCTGCCTGTTGCCGCCCTCACCCGCGCTTGTCGCCTGCCGACTAGAGATTCCCCTGCAGGCCGCAGATGGCCGCCCGTGCCTGCAAGCCGGCAATGGTTTCCGCCATCACGGTATCCAGCTCCATCCCGAGCATCTGCGCGCCGCGGATAATCACCTCGCGATTACAGCCGGCGGCAAAGCGGGCGTCCTTGAATTTTTTGCGCAGGGATTTCAGCGTGAGGTCATGCACGGAACGACTCGGTCGCAGCAGGCACGACGCATTGATGATACCTGTCAGTTCATCGACCGTATAGAGCACTTTTTCGCGGTTCGTCTGCGGCTCGACATCGGTCACCATCCCCCAGCCGTGCGCCATAATGGCGCGGATATCCGCATCGTCCCAGCCTTCTTCCGTCAAAATCCGCTTCGTCATGACGCAATGCTGCTCGGGAAAGCGTTCGTAATCCAAATCGTGGCACAGCCCGACAAGCCCCCAGGCCTCCGGGTCTTCCGCAAACAACGTCGCAAAATGCCGCATCGCCGCCTCGACTTGCAGCGCATGCCGGCGCAAGGCCTCGGTTTCCGTATACCGGCACAACAATGCCCATGCCTCGTCACGTGTAGGTCTCATCGTATCCCCCTTTTTATTCACAACGCCGCCCGAAAGGGCGGCGGTTCGTCTTGCTTATAATTTGATGCTGAGTGCACGGTTGCCGAATTTGTGAATCGTATCGACAAAACGCACCGTGCCCGTTTTGTACCGCATGATGATGGTTTCCGTACGGGCACCGCCGCCGAAATATTGCACCGGCCGCAGAATATTGCCCTGCGTAATGGCCGTCGCCGAGAAAATGCAGTCATCCCCCGAGACCAAGTCGTTAATCGTGAATACGCGATGAATATCGTCCACGCCCATTTCTTTGGCCCGTCGCACTTCTTCATCCGACTGCGGCGCCAGGCGTCCCTGCATATCGCCGCCCAGGCATTTGAGCGCCGCCGCCGCGAGTACGCCTTCCGGCGCGCCGCCCGTACCGATCATCATATGCACGCCCGAGCCTTCGATGCCCACTTCAATCGCCGGCGTCACATCGCCGTCCGTAATCAGGCGAATACGGGCGCCCGCTTCCCGACAATCGCGAATGATATCCGCATGCCGTTCGCGGTCGAGTACGACGACCGTCAAGTCATCGACCGAGCGTTCCATCGCTTCCGCCACGCGGCGCAAGTTTTCCTTGACCGGCGCATCGATATCAATACGTCCCGCCGCCCGCGGGCCGACCGCGATTTTTTCCATGTACATATCCGGTGCATGTAAGAGACAGCCGCGCGGTGCAATCGCCAAGACCGCAATCGCCCCGTTTTGACCTTTGGCCACCAAGTTCGTTCCTTCGACCGGATCGACCGCGATATCCACCGCCTCGCCGCCGATACCGACCTGCTCGCCGATATAGAGCATCGGCGCTTCGTCCATCTCCCCTTCGCCGATGACGACCGTACCGTCAATATGCACCTTTTCAAAGGCCTGCCGCATTCCGTCGACCGCCAGCTGGTCGGCGCCGTTTTTGTCACCGCGCCCGACCAATCGTCCGCATTTGAGAGCCGCCGCTTCCGTCACCCGTACAAATTCCATCGTCAATGTTCTGTCCATACTGTGTTCCTCCGTTTTCTGCGAACTCCGCCGCGTGATGTCTTACTGCTTGGCCGCCTGCCAATCGGCTATAAATCGGGCAATCCCCGCGTCCGTCAGCGGATGCTTGAGTGCGTCCACCAGCACTTTGTACGGTACGGTCGCGATATCCGCTCCCGCGCGCGCCGCCGCCGTCAAATCGAGCGGCCGGCGAATGCTGGCGGCAATGATTTCCGTATCGATATCGTGCAACGCGAATACACTCGCGATATCCGCCACCAAGGCCGGTCCGTCTTCGCCGATATCGTCCAACCGCCCGATAAACGGACTGACAAACGCCGCGCCCGCCCGTGCCGCCAAGAGTGCCTGATTCGTCGAAAACACCAATGTCATATTGACCCGGATTCCCTCATCCGCCAGTATCCTTGTCGCCGCCAGACCGTCCGCCGTCACGGGCAACTTGACGACGACTTGCGGCGCGACCGCCGCCCATTCGCGTCCTTCCTTGACCATCCCGTCCGTATCGAGCGCGATGACTTCCGCACTGATGGGGCCGTCCACGATAGCGGCAATCTCACGAATCACCTCGACCGGATTGCGACCTTCCTTCGCCATCAGCGAGGGATTCGTCGTCACCCCGCTGACCACACCCAACCGTACCGCGGCGCGGATATCTTCCACATGCGCCGTATCGAGAAAAAATTTCATACTTTCGCCTCCGTCAACTACTCTATTCGCTTTTATTGTATCACAGTTTTTCCCGTCCCTGCGTGCATGGTACAATCAAACCGAAAGGAGGTGCACGATGCACATCATGGCCTTCGGCGACAGCCTCACCGCCGGGTACGACGTACCGCCTGCCTCCGGCTGGCTCGCGCGGATACAACGACAACGTCCCGCCTGGACGATACAAAACTTCGGCATTTGCGGCGACTCGCTTGCCGGCGTCGTCGCCCGCATTCCGGTCGCCCTGCGCACGCAAACGCCCGATTTGATTTGGATTATGGCCGGCACCAACGACATCTTGACAGAAGCCGACAGCTACGGCCGCGCCTACACGAACCCGGACGCCTACCTCACGCCGCTACGGCGCATCGTCGACCGGCTCGAGACGGCCGGCATTGCGGTCCTCATCGGCGCGCCGCCCCTGATTACCAAGGACAGCGTCTATACCGGCTGGCAGACACTCCCCGCCTGGGAAATCTCGCGCGCCGCATTGCGTCGCTACGCTGCCGACCTGCATGCCGCCTTTGCGGGGCATGTGGTCGACTTTACCGTCGTACTGACGGACGACCGTCTCTATGACGACGGCGTCCACCCTGACATCTACGGCTACGCACGCATGGCACAGGCAGCGCTGCCCTATTTCGACGCGTATGCGTGAGCCGCCTCCGTCAAGCGCCGCCATTCCTCCAAGGCAAAAGTCTCTCCCCGCCGACTGCCGTCCAGCCCCGCCGCCGCCAAAATCGCATCCGCCGCCTCACCGTCATAGAGCGCTTTCAAATTGTTGCGGTATACCTTGCGCCGATTCGCAAACGCCGCCTTGACCAAGCGAAACAACAAGCGCTCATCGGCCACCGCAATCGGCGGCGCAGGCCGCGGTACAAGCTCGACCACCGTACTCATGACCTCCGGTGCCGGCATAAACGACGACGGCGGCACATCAAAGAGCATCCGCGCCTGCGTGCGATACTGCACCGCCATCGTAATCGCGCCCGCCTCCCTGCTTCCCGGCACCGCCGTAATCCGCTGTGCCACCTCACGCTGCATCATCAGCACCAACCGCGTGAGCGGCAAACGGCTCTCCAACAGATACATCAAAATCGGCGTCGTAATATAATACGGCAAATTCGCCGCCACGGCAAAAGGCTGCCCCTCCATCAGCGCCCCCACATCCGTTTGCAGGACATCGCCGCTGACAATGCGGACCTCGGGATACGGCGCCAACGTCTCCGCCAGCACCTCCACCAGTCGGCGATCCAGCTCGATAGCCGTCACCGCCGCCCCCGTCCGCGCCAGACCCTGCGTCAGTGTCCCGATGCCCGGGCCGATTTCCAGTACCCGATTCCCCGGGCCGACCCCCGCCGCCGCCGCGATATCCGCCACCACAGCGGGACGAATGAGAAAATTCTGTCCCCATTTTTTTTGCGCGCGCAGCCCGAAATGCGCCAAGATGCGCCGCACCGTTTGGCGATTCGCCAGCTCAATCTCCATCTCGTTCCTCCGTCAACGCCTGCTCCCATTCGGCCCGCGTCACCCCGTAACGATTCAGCCGCATCAACATCCGTTTGGCATTGCCGTAACCGATGCCCAGCCGCGCCCCGATGCGCGCCCGACGTGCCGCCGCCTCCGGCGTGCCCGCCAGCCGCGCCGCACGCATATCCGCGCCCGTAAACTCCGTACGTGCCTCGTCTTGGTGATGGCGCACCTTCGCCAACGCCCGCCGAATCGCTTCCGGCGAAGCCTGTTCAATCCCGACGTCGTGATGCGCGGTCGCTTCCTCCTTCGGCACAAATGCATGCAACGCCTCGGGGAACCGCGCCGCCAAGTAGCGACGAATCCGTTCCCCCGCCCCGTCGGGATCGGTCAAAATGATAATCCCCCGCCGCTCGTAGGCATAGCGAATCGCCGCCAGCGTCTCCGCCCGCAGCACAAATCCCTCCGTCGCGATGAGGTCGGCATCCACCGCCAACCGCACCCGCGCAATATCCGATTTTCCTTCGACTACAATCACTTCTCGTATCATACTGGTAGTGTACCACAGCCGCCCGCAAAATAAAAAAGCCCCGCACCGTCGCGGGGCTTTCCTTCTGCTTCTTCTGTCTGTTCTGCCGCGTTACGCCTGTGCCTTCATGGCTTCTATTTCACGCAGCAGACGTGCCACTTCATACCGCAATTCTTCCAAGGACATATCACTGACTGCTTCGGATGCATCACTGTGGCCGAGGCGCACCGTCACCCCCAGCTGCCCCATCATTTCCGAACCGACAAACGCCACACCGCCGTTCATCAGTACATCACGATTAAAGTAATGATATCCGCCCAGCGCGACTGCCGTTTGCCCGCCGTAATGACCGGCTGACGCGGTAATGCCCGTTTCCTGCCCGCGCAGATAATCCAGCGGCATCATACCGGCCATAGCCGCCGACATCGCTCCCACCTTATCCAAGCGATCTTCTGTCGCACGCAATCCCGCCTGTACATCCTTAATCAGTTTGTCTTGTTTCACGAAATTGTTGTCAACGTATGTTTTATCCGCCTTCTTCGCTACTTCTGCATTCGTCTTCGCCAATTCTCCGTCCACAAATGCTTTATCGGCTTTCTTCCCTACTTCCGCATTCGTCTTCGCTAATTCGCCGTCTACGAACGTTTTGTCGGCTTTCTTCGCCAATTCGTCATCTACGAATGTTTTGTCGGCCTTCTTTGCCAATTCGTCGTCTACGAATGTTTTGTCGGCCTTCTTTGCCAATTCGCCGTCTACGAATGCTTTGTCAGCCTTCTTTGCCAATTCGTCGTCTACGAATGTTTTGTCGGCTTTCTTCGCCAATTCGCCGTCTACGAATGTTTTGTCAGCCTTCTTTGCCAATTCGTCGTCTACGAATGTTTTGTCGGCTTTCTTCGCCAAATCTTCCGACAAACCTTTGATAGTCTTTTCATTTGTCCCTACCCGATCGGCAATACCGGCCCAATCCTCATGCGTACCGATGTGTGAGAATTTTTCGTCGACATAATCCTTGTCGGCTTTCTTGTCAATTGCCTTGCTCAACGTTTTTTCATTGCTTTTGCGGTCATTCACTTCATTCGTCACTTGTTCTTTCAGTGCATCACGCTCTGCTTCGTACGTCGCCTGGTCGACTTTGTTCTTTTTCAAATGCTTGATGGCCATGCCGTGCGTTTCGACTTTATCTTCGATGGTGGCAAACGCATCCTGATCGACTTTCTTGGCCAGTTCGCCGTCTACATACGTCTTATCGGCTTTGCCGTCGATGCCTTCCGTTGCCTTGGTCAGTGCCTCATTGGTTTTGG
>Ga0129315_1000414_pt1 | contig 36837 bp, 31 predicted proteins | sample Cm827metagenome_FD_94432 | JGI IMG/M metagenome (GOLD analysis project Ga0129315, IMG submission 94432) | Eastern black-and-white colobus group fecal microbial communities from Wisconsin, USA - Cm827 metagenome | ecosystem: Host-associated > Mammals > Digestive system > Large intestine > Fecal... | reverse complement strand
TGATGACAAGAATATTCTAAATCAATTTGATCTTAACAAGATGAAAAAGCAAGAAGACCAACAAGACAAAAAGCAAGTTAAAGATGAAAAAGAATTTGCAGTTTTCCAAGTAGACAAAAACTTTTATAACATTATAAATAAAGATGGTAAGACAACAGTCTATATGGATGTAAAAGCTTATGTGGATCAAGGAAGAACTATGATTCCAGTAAGATATATTGCTTATACTCTAGGTTTTAATGTTGAGTATGATAACTCTACTCGTGAAGCTATTTTCTCAAATAAGGAGAATAATATCCTACCTAAAAAGACATTAAGACTAAATATTGATACTGGTGTTATGAAAGATTCGGATGGAAAGGTCTACAATTCAGATGTTAAGCCAGTGATTATAAATGGAAGAATTCATGCTTCAATTTCAAATATTGCTAAAGCTTTCGGAGCAAGTCATGGGGATATTAAAGATGGTAAAAACCAAACAATAGAATGGGACAATACTAGAAAAGCAGTCTATGTATTTAAAAATGTAAAATAAGAAAGGATAGAAAAATGAATATGAGCATTAAACGAGGAGTAGCCATAGCGTTACTCCTTTTTACATTTACAGTACCAGCAACTACATTTGCGATGACAAATGAAGGACAAATAGAGAATCAAAGTGAGTCAATATATGAACCACAAAAAGAAGAATTTGAAAAAATGTTGAAAGATGATGTTTTTACACCATCAAATGAAGAGATTCCTTATCAAGATGTTCCAAGAATACCAGGAAATACAAGTGAAGCAACCAAGCCTTCAAATAATCCTCCTAAGAAAACACCACTTGTAAAAGGTGGTAATACAAAGGCAGTAAATAATCTTGCAACACAGGAAAATAAGGCAAGAGGTTCAGTAATTGAAAATGTAGATAGGAATGGAAAAGATATTACACCAAGTGGAGATACAGAAAAAGATAAAGAAAATCCAGTAGATGTAAGACAATTTTTAACATTTCAAACTAAAAGTGGAAAAACTATGCACTTAATAGTGGATCACTCATCAAATCAAGACAATGTAAGGTTATTGACAGAAGTAGGAGAGCAAGACCTACTTAATATGATTGAATCAGAAGATAAAAATACTATAAAGGTTGAAGAGCCTAAGAAAGAAGAAGTAAAAAAAAGAAGAACCTAAGACTGTTCCAGTAAAAGAAGAAAAGAAAAGCGGGATAGGTTCATTTCTAATTGTTGCACTTGTAATTGGAGGAGTTGTAGGAGCAGGATACTATTTTAAGGTAGTTAAAGCAAAAGAAGATAAAATGTTGGAAGACTTTGAAGAACATGATGAGGATTATATTAGTGAGTCAGAAGATGAATCTGACAATGAAGAAAGTCATGAAGAATCTTTAGATGATGAAGATTATGAACTATTATAAATCTCAAGTCCTATTATCGAATAAACAATACAAAAATATGGTATAATTAAATATAATGTTTGCCAGAGAGGAGGGATACTTTGAACTTAAAAGATTATCTAGGAGAAACAAATCTATATGACAAAAAAGAAAAATTAGAAAGGAACAAACCAAAGTCTTGGTTAAAATCTGTGTCAGCCTTTGCTAATGGTAGAGGTGGGAAGCTAATATTTGGAGTAAAAGAAGATAACACAATTCTTGGACTTAGTGACTATCAAGAAGTTTCTGAAAATATTTCTGAAATCATAAAAATTAAAATGGATCCGAATCCAGAATTTGATATGGAAATCAAGGAAATTGATGGAAAAGTTATATTGATTTTAAGTGTATTTGCTGGGAAAAACACTCCATATTTTGTAGTAGATGGTGGAACGAGAACAGCCTACAAAAGAGTAGGAAATCAAAGTGTCCCTGCAAATAGAATAGACCTATTTAATCTATCACTAAAGGGAGAACATGTAAGTTACGATTCACTTCAGTCAAAGAAAAAAATAGAAGATGTAAGCTTTAAGGAACTTAAAGTCGAGTACAAAGAAAGAACGGGAAAAGATTTTGAAGAAAAAGATTTGAAATCTTTCGGACTTGTAAATGATGAGGGAAATCTAACCATAGCAGGAGCTTTATTTGCAGATAACTATCAAGTTTATCAGTCAAGGGTATTTTGTACTAGGTGGAATGGGCTTACTAAAGTCAATGGGCGAATGGATGCCTTAGATGATATAGAATTTGAAGGCAACATTATTTATCTGCTAAAAGCGTCTTTAGACTTTGTGAAGAGAAATTCTAGAAAGATGTGGAAAAAAGGTCCAGTCTATAGAATAGAATATCCAGAATATCCAGAAAGGGCAGTCCAAGAAGCTCTAGTCAATGCATTAATTCACAGAGATTACTCAGTAATTGGCAGTGAAGTCCATGTTGATATCTATGATGACAGACTGGAAATATATTCTCCTGGAGGAATGTATGATGGTACATTTATTCAAGATATAAATCCACTAGATGTATTTTCATCAAGACGAAACCCAATCATAGCGGATGTATTTGCTAGGATGGATTTAATGGAAAGGAGAGGATCTGGACTTAGAAAAATCATAGAAGCTTATGAAGCTGAAGAAAATTATAAAGAAGAATTAAAACCAGAGTTTAAGTCAACAGAATCTTCATTTACTACAATTTTAAAGAATTTAAATTATGATACCCAAAATGTCACTCAAAATGACGGTCAAAGTGAGGGACAAAATGAGGGTGAAAATGAAGGTCAAAATGACGGTAAAAAGTTAAAACCAAAAGATAGACGAAATAAGATAGTGAAACTTATGAAAGAAAATTCAAACATAACAACAATTGAATTATCTCATATATTATTGGTGTCTGTAAGCACGATAGAAAGAGATTTAAAAATTCTCACAGATGAAAAAACAATCGAGTATATAGGCAGTGCTAAAGATGGATATTGGAAAGTAAACAAATAAAGTTAAAAAAGAAAATAGAATTCTCCCGAAAATAATATAATATTCGGGAGAAAAACTTTGAGCGAGAGAGAAATCTTTCGCTCTTTTTTTATTTATGGAGGTATTAATGAAGTTAGTAATAGCAGAAAAACCAAGTGTAGCAGTTACAATTGCAAAAGTAATTGGAGCAAGAACAAGAAAAAACGGATATTATGAGGGGAATGGATACATTGTTTCATGGTGTGTAGGTCATTTAATTCAAATGGCAAGTCCCGATAAGATAGACGAAAAATGGAAGAAATGGACAATAGACACTCTTCCTATAATTCCAGAAGAATATATTTATGAAGTATCTAAAAGTACTAAAAAACAATATGGAGTTTTAAAGAAACTTTTAAACGATAAGAACATCGACACAGTTATAAATGCTTGTGATGCTGGTAGAGAAGGAGAGCTTATTTTTAGGCTTGTATATAATCAAGCTAAATGTAAGAAGAAGACTCAAAGACTTTGGATATCTTCAATGGAAAACAAAGCTATTGAGGATGGCTTTAGAAATCTTAAAAATGGAGAAAACTTTGAAGACTTATATAGATCAGCAAGTGCAAGAGCAATTGCGGATTGGCTGGTGGGAATGAATCTAAGTAGGCTTTATTCTTGCATTTACAAGGAAACATATTCAGTTGGTAGAGTACAAACTCCAACTCTATATTTGATAGCTAAAAGAGATAGTGAAATAAACCTATTTAAGAAGCAAAAATATTATACAGTTGACCTATCTTATGAAGGATTGAAACTTGTATCTGATAGGATTGATAGAATTGAAGTTGCAGAGCAACTATTAAATCTACTAGAAGATGAAATAGTTATTACAGATGTAGAAGATAAAGAAATAAGCACAAAACCAGATAAGCCTTATGATCTCACTACCTTACAAAGAGAAGCAAATAAATATTTTGGATATTCAGCAAATGACACTTTAAATCTGGCACAAGGTCTGTATGAAAAAAAGCTAATCACATATCCAAGAACAGATAGTAGGTATTTAACTGAAGATATGGTTAATACCATGAAAGAATTATTAGAAGGACTTGAAGAAGATTTCAAGATAAATGAGTCAAACTTTAAGTCTATTTTTAATTCATCTAAAGTTACAGACCACTATGCAATTATTCCTACTATATCAGGCATTGGAAAAGCCAAAGGTTTATCTGATAGAGAAAGTAAAGTCTATAATCTAATTAAGAATAAATTACTTGCTTCATGTTCGGATAACTTAAAGGAATCAAGTAGAAAAATCAGATATGAATATGATAAATTTAACTTTAATGCAAGTGGCAAGACTGTAATCGATGAAGGTTATATCAAGTATCTAAAGAGCTATGGGAAGAAAAGACAAGAAAATGAATTACCATATGTAAAGACTGGAGATAAAATTAGGCTAACTTCTAAAAATATATCAGAGAAATTTACCAAAGCTCCAAGCCATTATAACGAAGATACACTTTTAAAGGCTATGGAGAGTGCAGGAGTAGAATCCTTGGATAAAGATGTAGAAGTGGAGAGAAAAGGCTTAGGAACACCAGCTACAAGAGCAGGAATTATTGAAAATCTTATCCATAAGGATCTTATAAGAAGAGATAAGAAAAATCTACTTGTAACAGAAAAAGGCAATAGACTTGTATCGATTGTAGAGGATAAGTTTAAATCAGCTGAAACAACATCTGAATGGGAAATGAAACTTGCAAAGATTAGCTTTGGCGAAGTAGATAAAGAAGACTTTTTAAGAGAAATAGAAATTAGTATAAGGGAGCTTGTAGATAGGTACAAGAATAATCTAAATGAATAAGGTAAAAATATTAGAGCTTTTCGGTGGCATAGGTGCTATTAGAAAGGCTTTTATTAATTTGAAGATACCTTATGAAGTAGTTGATTATGTAGAAATAGATAAGGCTTGTGTTAAATCATACAACGCACTTTATGGAGAAGACTATAATCCAAAATCAGTAGTAGGATATAAAGTTCCTAATGAAAAGATAGACTTAGTTATGCATGGAAGTCCTTGCCAAGACTTTTCACGAATAGGAAAAAAGCAGGGAGGAGTTAAGAATTCAGGAACTAGATCAAGCTTACTATTTGAAACAATTAGAATAATAAAAGAAATGAAAGATAAACCTAAATGGATAATTTGGGAAAATGTAAAGGGAGTCCTTGATAGAAATATGAGGGACTCCTTTTTTATTTATCTAAAAGAGTTAGAGAGCCTAGGATATGAAAGCAAGTATGAAATCTTAAATGCAATGGACTTTGGGATACCTCAAAAAAGGGAGAGGATATTTGTTGTTTCATGTTTTGGAGCAAATAACTTTTCTTTTAATAAATTGGAGAGGAAAGAAACAAGACCACTAAGTGAATTTTTAGAAAAGGATGTAAGTGGACTTTATACAATGACCCAACCTTATATGCTGAAATTTTTAAATAAAGGCATAGATAACAGTTTTAGAGGGCGACTAAAAGTGATTAAAGATTTTTCTTATACTATTTCTACAAAACAGATGAGAGTACCTAATTCTGGAATAATAGATATTGGAAATGGTAAATATAGGTATTTAACAGAAAGAGAATGTTTAAGACTCATGGGTTTTGATGACGGTGATATAGACAAATTAGAGAGAGTACATCCAAGAAGAAAAAATTGCACTTCAAGCAAACTATATAAGCAGGCCGGCAATTCTATTGTGGTTGATGTTTTAATGGCTATTATAAAAGAAATTCACAGAATGGAGGTAGGAAATGCAAGTAAATGATTTTAAGAATATACAAGAAGCAATAAAGTATGAAGTGTTACAAGATGAAAAAGAATATTTAAAACTCTTAAAAGTTATAGGCAATAATCAGAAATATGATTTTTCTAGCCAACTAAGTATATATAACAAAGAACCTGAAGCTAGAGCTTGTGCGACTTTTGATATGTGGAAGAAATATTTTGGTCGAGTTGTTATGAGAGGTCAAAAGGGTATTCCAATTTTAGTTGGAAGTGATGTAAACAAAAAAGTTTCATATATTTTTGATATTAGTCAGACCACATCAATGGATAGGAATATTAATGAGGTTAGCTTATGGCAGTTTGATCACGAAAATCATAACGATACTTTAAAAGAAATAATAAATAATTCTTCATTTGAAGCTAGTGATTCACTCAATGAAAATATATTTTCTTTAAGTCGAATTTATGGAGATGAATATATTAACTTGGCTCTTGCTGATTTAAGGATAGATATAGAGGATAGACTTAGCTTTGAAAAGTTTATGAGGGACTCAATATCCTATGCAGTAGCTAATAGGTTTAATACAGTCTACCCTATGAATATGGAAAATTTAAAAAATAATTTTTCTAGGATTAATACAATTTCTTTAGAGCAGATAGGTCTTGTAATATCAAGGGTTAGCGAAGAGATTATAGATAAAACGATAGAAAAATCTAAGGAAATGGATCGTACTAGGCTGCTGACAGAAAGGGCCGCTGCCGACTATAATAGAAATACAGAAAATATAAATGAAGATAGAGGAGGTCAAAATGATTTATATAGACGAGATGATAGGTCAAGAAGTAGAGATGGACGAGTTTTCACAGATGGAAGCGACAGAGGAAATAGCGATGAAGATCGAAGAGAAAACCTTGGACATGATGGAGAAGGATCTGGAATTTATGGAGAGATTCCCGAATCCGACTTACGCAGTTCTAAGACTGTCTTACCTGGTAGGGAGCGAGGACATGGAGAACTGGAAGAAACTTCAGAAAATGTACGAGGAGAAAACACTTTTGAACCATCTGAAGGAAATTCAGAATCAGGCAGTGGGCTTTATCAAGAGAGAGAAAGTCAAAATGATGAAAGCACAAGGATTGACAGAGAAGATGATGAGAGAGAATCCAGAGGAATACCAAGGACAGATGAACAACTTGATGGCAACAGTGAAAAAGATGGCAATCAAGGAATACGTGGAAGCTTAGAAAATGAAATAAGTCAAGAAAAGGAAGCTGATGAAGCTTCTTTTTTTGATGACAAAAACACTGAAAATAGAAAAGATTATTGGATTGTAGAATTTAATGAAAACAACGGATTAGTTCCCGATTATAGTGGGCAGATAGTAACTAAAGACTTAATCAATATCCTAAGACAAAAGGATATAGATGTTAAAGACCATAATCAAACTCTTGGAGAAAATGAGTTTGGAGAAATGACTGATGATTATATCGGATATTTCAAATTCTATTTTGACCACTATGTAGACGGAGAAGTTGTCGAACACTATAGGATTGACCTTAGTGATGGTGAAGAAGTAAATGAGCGTGAATTTTCATATTTAGAAGAACAAGTTGCACTAAGTGAGGAAAAATCTTCACAAGAAGAAATTAAGGAAAAGATAGAGCCTAAATTTAAGATAGGTGATCAGGTTAGATATAAGGATAAGGACTTTACCATTACAGATTTTGATGAACTAAGTGGAGGACTTAAAACTGTAACCATTAGAGATAATATGGAATATATGGGAGGCATGATTAGGGGTTCGGAAGTAATTCCATATAGAAACGATTCATACCTTGAAGAAATCTTTGAAAATATAAGTCAAACATCAGAAAAACAAGCAGTAAAGGTTGGAAAAGAATTTATTCTAGAAGATGAGAATGCTTTTCGTGGAATTAACTTAATTGAAACAGAAACTAAAGTGGAAATTAATGGGGAAGAATTTACTTTATATAAGGGTGAAACATTTGAAGAAAGTAAAAAGATTGATGACCTTTTAGATAGTGGAAACTATGATGTATACAAATTATCTGAGAATGAAAAACAAATTGAAATACAAGTAGAGCAAGAAAGTTTTATTGATAACTATAATCCCGAAATTGACCAAATGATGGATAGGTACAATGTGCCTAGGGAAGCAGCCGAAAACTTATTGAGAGGTAAAGAAGATTTAAAGAATCTAGGCTATGAACTTAATAAGGAAAGGCTAAGTTTCGCTAGAAATTATGATTTGAAAAATCATATCTACTCAGAATACCTAACACCATCAGAAAGGCTAGATAAAAATATCAAAGCTATTAAAATGCTAAAAAGACTTGAAAATGAAAATAGGAGTCCAAGAGAATATGAACAAGCCTATCTTGCTGACTATTTAGGTTGGGGAGGTCTTGCCGATGTCTTCGATGAAGAAAAAGGAGGGCAATGGCTTGAAGCAAGAAATATTTTAAAAGAAAATCTAACAAATGAAGAGTATTTAAATGCTAAAGAGTCTACTCTAACATCATTCTATACACCTAGAGAGGTAATGGATGGGATATATAAGACCATAACAGATATGGGATTTAAGACTGTAAATATCCTTGAACCGTCTGCAGGAGTTGGTAACTTCATTGGTAATATGCCAAGTAAAATACAAGGCTCTAAAGTCTATGGGGTAGAAAAAGATAGTCTAAGCGGAAGAATAGCAAGAGAACTTTATCCTGAAGCTAACATTCAAATTAAAGGCTTTGAAGAAACAAACTTCTCAAATAATTTTTTCGATTTAGTTATAGGAAATGTTCCTTTTGGAGATTTTAAAGTTAACGATCGTGAATATAACAGAAATAACTTTCTGATCCACGATTATTTTTTTGCAAAGTCAATAGACAAGGTTAGGAATGGAGGAATTATTGCCTTCATAACATCATCTGGAACTATGGATAAAAAAGATGAATCTGTTAGAAAATATATTAATGCAAGATGTGAGTTTTTAGGAGCTATGAGGCTACCTAATACAACATTTAAAGGACTTGCTGGTACAGAAGTTACTTCAGATATTATTTTCTTAAAGAAGAGAGATTCAGTTATTGAAAGAGATGATGATTGGATTTATCTAGCTATTGATAATAAGGGTTTGACTTATAATAAATACTTTGTAGATAATCCTCAAATGGTATTAGGGGATATGAAAGAAGTATCTGGTAGATTTGGTAATACAATTACTTGTGATGAAAAAGAAGACGAAAATCTAAAAGATTTAATGGATCTTGCAAGTAAGGAAATTTCTTCAAATTCTAAATATGAAGAGGTCGAGCTATTGGAAGATGAAGAATTAAGTCTTCCAGCAACAGATGATGTTAAAAACTTTTCTTACACTATTATTGACGAAGAGGTCTACCTTAGAGAAAACTCAGTCTTAATCAGGCAGAATATATCAGATAAAAATAAAGAAAAGATAAAAGATTATCTTGATGTAATGAATGCTTTAAAAGATGTAATAGAAAAACAAAAGGATGATTTTTCAGATGAAGAAATAAAAGAGTCACAAGCAAAGTTAAATGATATCTATGATAACTTTTCAAAGAAACATGGCTTTATTAACTCCTTATCAAACACTAGAGTCTTAAAGGAAGACTCAAACTTTCCTTTGGTATCATCAATAGAAATACTTGATGATGAGGATAATTTCAAAGCTAAGAGTGATATATTCTCAAAAAGAACAATAACAAAGGCAAAAGTAGTAGACCATGTAGATACTTCCCTTGAAGCTTTAGTCTTATCTGTTTCACAAAAGGGATATGTAGATTTTGAATATATGAAATCTATCACTAATAAAGATAGGGACACCTTAATTGGTGAGCTTGAGGGCGAAATATTTTTAGACATTAAGGACACAGACCTAATTAATAACAGAATGCCCTTTGAGAACTTTAACAATGACGATCCATTTCATTTTTCATATGTATCAGCTGATGAATATTTAAGTGGCAATATTAGAGAAAAGATTGGGTATCTCAATTCATATATCGGAGAAATTGAAAATGTAATAGATTTAGCACCTTCTGAAAAGAAAGACACATTATTAAACGAGTTAGGCAAGCTCAAATATCAAAGAGAAAAATTACAAGAAGTTATGCCTGAAGAACTCACTGCTTCTGATATAAATGTAAGATTAGGAGCAACTTGGATACCTCAAAAAGATATAGAAGACTTTACTTTTAATCTTTTAAAAACACCAGGTTATGATAGGTGGAATATAAGTGTTAGGTTCTCACCACATACAAGCGAATGGAATATTGAAGGTAAAAGTGTTGACTCGGCTAATGACCTTGCTAACATGACTTATGGTACAAGTAGAGTTAATGCCTATAAGCTAATTGAAAATGCTCTTAATCTAAAAGATACGAAGGTATTTGACCAAATAATAAATGATGATGGTTGTAAGACTTCTGTATTGAATAAAAAAGAAACTATGCTTGCAAGTCAAAAGCAAGAACTGATTAAAGAAGAATTTAAGAATTGGATATTTGAAGATCCTGATAGAAGATATAGGCTAGAGAAGATTTATAATGAAAAATTTAATTCAATTAGAAATAGAGAATTTGATGGCTCTAACTTAACTTTTGATGGAATGAATACTGAAATCAGACTTCGAGAACATCAAAAAAATGCCATAGCAAGGACTCTTTATGGTGGAAATACACTACTTGCCCATGTAGTAGGAGCAGGAAAAACTTTTGAAATGGTAGCTTCTGCTATGGAATCTAAAAAGTTAGGACTTGCAAGTAAGTCATTATTTGTAGTTCCTAACCATCTAACTACTCAAATTGGTAGGGAGTTTATGCAGTTATATCCGTCAGCAAATATTATGGTGGCCGATAAAAAAGACTTCCAACCTAAAAATAGAAAAAGATTTATTGGTAGGATTGCAACAGGAGAATATGACGCAGTTATCATAGGACACTCTCAATTTGAAAAAATACCAATGTCTAAGGAATACCAGGTAAGGCATATACAAGACCAAATAGATGATATAGTTTCCTTTATTGATGAGAATAAAAGAAATAGAGGGGAAAATTTCACAGTAAAACAACTGGAAAAGACAAAGAAGAAACTCCTGGTAAGACTTGAAAAACTAAATGATGACTTTAAAAAAGATGATGTAATAACCTTTGAAGAACTAGGAGTAGATAAGTTATTTATAGACGAAGCTCATAATTACAAAAACTTATTTTTGCATACAAAGATGAGAAATGTTGCGGGTATCAGTCAGAGTGAAGCCTTTAAGTCTTCAGATATGTATATGAAATGTAGGTATATGGATGAAATGACAGATGGCAAGGGAGTTGTATTTGCTTCTGGTACACCAATATCAAATTCAATGACAGAGCTTTATACCATGCAAAGATACCTTCAGTATGACGATTTAAAGGCAAGAGGATTAGAACATTTTGACGCTTGGGCTTCTACTTTTGGAGAAACAGAAAATACTTTTGAATTATCTCCAGAAGGTACTGGATATAGGCAAAAGACAAGATTTTCAAAGTTCTATAACTTGCCAGAGTTGATGTCTATGTTTAAAGAAGTAGCAGATATAAAGACTTCAGATATGTTAAATTTGCCAGTACCAGAAGCAAACTTCGAAGTTATTAAAACAAAACCTACTGAGGAACAAAAAGAAATATTAGAAGCTATTTCAGAAAGAGCTGACGCGGTTAGAAATAATCAAGTCGAGCCAACAGAAGATAACATGTTAAAGATTACAAATGATGGTAAAAAACTTGCCCTTGACCAAAGATTAATAAATCCACTACTTCCAGATGATCCTAATTCAAAGGTAAATGTATGCGTTAAAAATATCTTTTCGATCTGGGATAAGACAAAAGAAAATTCATCGACCCAATTAGTGTTTTCGGATATGTCCACACCAAAAGGAGATGGAGAATTTAATATCTATGATGATATTAGAAATAAGCTAGTGAATATGGGAGTACCTAAAGAAGAAATAGCCTTTATTCATGAAGCGGATACAGACAAACAAAAAGATGAATTGTTCTCTAAGGTAAGAAGAGGAGAAGTAAGAGTATTATTAGGCTCTACTCAAAAAATGGGAGCAGGTACAAATGTACAGAACAAATTAATAGCCTTACACGATTTAGACGTCCCTTGGAGACCGTCTGACCTAGAGCAAAGAAGTGGTAGAATTGTTCGTCAAGGTAATGAAAATGATAAAGTTAATATCTTTAGATATGTAACAGAAAATACTTTTGATGCTTATTTATGGCAGACAATAGAAAATAAGCAAAAATTCATTTCTCAAATTATGACTTCAAAAACTCCAGTAAGAGTTGCAGAAGATGTTGATGAGGCAAGTCTGTCTTATTCAGAAATTAAGGCTTTAGCTACTGGAAATCCTCTGATTAAAGAAAAAATGGATTTAGATAACGAAGTTACAAAATTAAAAATGCTGGAAGCAAACTACAAGTCTAATAAATACAAGCTTGAAGATAAGGTAAATAAAATTTATCCTCAAAGTATTTTAAAAACTGAAATGGAAATACAAGCAGTTAAAGAAGATATTGTAAGTGTTGAGAAATTAGGAGAAGGAGATAGCAAATTCACTTCAATCAGTCTTGGTGCAAATAAAATTTTAGATAAGAAAGAAGCTGGAGAGAAGCTATTAGAAGAAATAAAAAAGGTAAAGATAAATGATAGCAAAGTCATTGGTAAATATAGAAATTTAGACTTGCAAGTTTCATATAACTTTATGACTAATACTCACACCTTTAGACTTCTAGGAAAAGCAAAATACTTCGGAGAGTTTTCAAACTCTACTGATGGTAATATAACTAGACTTGATAATGCCATTGAAAAAATGCCTTCAAGGCTTGAAAGATTAAATCAAAATCTTGAAAACTATAAAGAATCTTTAGAAAATGCCAAAGTAGAATTAACTAAACCATTTGAAAAAGCTGATGAGTTAAGGGATAAGACACTAAGACTAGCTGAAATTAATAAACTTTTAGATATGGGAGAAGTAGAAGAATTAGAAAACCAATCACTATTATTAGAAGATTTAAAGAGGGCGATAGTTGATTATTCTAACTATGAGTTTTCAGAATCTAATAGATATGAAGACTTCGACAAACTATACCCTGATTTAAGTCATATAGGATTTGCCTATACAGAAACACCTGATGGTAAGCACTCTATCCAATATGAGGTAAATTTGGAAGAAAAAACATGGACTCAGTATGTAGATAATGTAGCTATTAGAACAGAATCTTTTGTAGAAGAAGATATATCTAATTCACAAGCTATTAAAGATATGACCGAAGCCATAAAGATGTCAAGTTTTGATGATCTGGTATCAGTAGATGAAGAAGATTTAAAACAAGCACTAGGATTAGAAATAGATGATGATGGAAACTTCTATGATCCACTAGCAAAAGATCTTGATAATGACGGAATACCAGATAGGTATGACAATGATTTTAAAGATAGTGATTACTTTGAATCAACTTATGATGTAGAGGATAACTTTCAAGTAAGGGAAGAAAAACCATCAATATTAGGACAAATATCAAAATTCAAATCTGAAGAAGAAAAAGATAAAAATCAAGAAAAAAACGAAAAAGCACAAGAAAGGTAGAGGAGGGCGAATAGCTCTCCTTATTTAGTACAAGGAGGAAATTATGGAATACAAAGATATTAGAGAAAATTTAGAAGAAATGATGAATGATAATTACAAGGATTTTATAAAAGCACTTGTAAGCATAGAAAAAGGCGTTACTGATGAAAAGGCACTTGAAGAAGTCTATGTTTTATATATGAACAATGACACTACAGGTCTACTAAGTGATGACTTTGACTATATGATTGATGATATGAAAGAACAAGGTAAGATTGTTGAAAATGTCAGCGAAATTGAAGAAAAAGATGATCTTATAAATCTTGTCGGTAATATAGCAGGCAAAGTAGAAAATCTTGAAAGAGAAAATGCTAATGGAGAAAAGTTCAAAGTAAGTAACTTTTCAATTGTCTCAAAAGATGACGATGGAAATAAAGTTTATACCAATTGTTCAGCATATGGAGATAAGACAAAAGATATAGAGAACCTAAAACAAGGAGATTTTGTTAAAATCTTTGGACAAGTAAAAACAAGTATTGATAACAACGGGAAGGAACATAAAAATGTTCGTATTTTGTCTTCTAAGCTCTTAAAAGCAAAAGAACAAGTAAAGAGTCAAGATAAGGATAAAAAGTCCATATTAGGGCAAATAAAAAGCTTTAATACAGACGAGAAAACTAAGTCAACTAAGAAAGACCATAGCAAAGGTGCAGAAAGATAAATATCGGCAGTCTTCGGACTGCCTTTATTTTTTTGATTTATATTTTTAAACTTTAATATTTCCTACCTAATTAATATGAGGAAGTATAGGTAAGACAAATGAAAAATCACATCAAAGAATTTAGAACCGATAAAGGATTGTTGCAACAAGAATTACCAGATATATGCGGAGTCACTAGACAAACTGTTAATGCTATTGAAAATAATAAGTACGATCCAACTTTTGAGCTTGCTTTTAAACTAGCAACAGCTCTTGAGACCACTGTAGATGAATTATTCATTTATAAATAAAAATATTGAGTAAAATTTTCTTAAAGTGTCCATGATTTTAGGCACTTTTTGCATATCTGATTTTAGAGATGATAATATAATATTTTTAACAAAACATTCAATTCAAGATACAAATAATAGGACGGGGAGATGACATCTTAATCGTCTTTTTTTAATATATGAAAGGAAAATAGTATGAAAAAATTAGAGTAACTAAGACAAGAGTCAAAAGGAATTAAAGATAAAATAGAAGACACAGTAGAAAGATTAAGGCAACTAAAAAAAACAAGAAAAAAACAAAAAAGGACAAGAGAGGTAGAGGAGGACTAAAGGCTCTTCTTATTTAGTGCAAGGAGGAAAGTTGAGATATAGAGAACCAGTAGACCACAAAGAAAAGAAATACGATAGTGATTACTGCTTTATTTGTTAACATTACAGACATAGAAAAGGTACTTGTACTATGCACTATATTAAGGCAAGTATCATCAAAGAGATTATCTTAAAAGCAATCCAAGAAATAACTACCTTTGCTAAAGAAGGTGAAGAAGAATTTCTAAAGAAAGTGAGAAAACTATCTGATGAAAGGGGGAAGAAAGACTAATAGAAAATAAAGAAAAAATTAAACTGCTAAAGAATAGAAATGATGAACTAGACATCCTGATAAGCAGTCTATATGAGGATTATGCTTTAAAGAAAATCAGCGAGAAGCATTATGAAAGGCTATATAAAAAATATTATGAAGAGCAGGCTGAGGTAGAAAGTACAATTAAAATATGTCAAGTAGAAATGGATAACCATAATAAAAACAAGATAAATACTAATAATTTTCTAAAGATGATAAAGAAATATACCGATATAGAAGAACTAACCACTCCAATGATTAATGAGTTCATTGAAAAAGTAATCGTCCATGAATCAACAAGAGGAAGAAAAGGGGAACAAAGAAAGCAAGAAATTCATGTTTATTTTAACTTTATAGGAAATTTTAAAAGTATTGAAGTTGGATTAAAAAATAAAATTCAAAGTTAAAATATTAAAAGGTCAAGTTTTTATTAGAAAGCAGATAATATTAATAGACTTGTTAAATATTTATTAAATATAAATATAAAACAACAATATGAAAAGAATAGACTATAAAATGTGTAATGTAGTGATTATTCTCAGAAAAACAGGGTATAATATAATAATGGATTAAAATAAAAGGGGAGCGATGTCATGAGAAAAATAAAAATCATAGTATATAGCTTATGTGTAATCATCTCTTTCCTGATTTTAGGAGAATTATATGTTTATAATTTAGATAGTTTTTCTGATGATTATATTAACTGTACTTTTGCTGTTAATCAAGTAGAGGATTTAAGTGTTGCAAAAAAAGATTTCGTAGATATAGCAGAAAAATATAATTTAGGAATTTTTGCTTTAGAAAACAAGTTACCAAAAGAAAAAAGAAAAGATTACCATATCTATGGTAATGAAATTGGGCTTAAAAAACTTCAAAAAACATTTAATAAAAAAGGCGCTTATAATAGCCTAGCAGCAGGTGAAGCAGAGGTTATATTCCATGACTGGAAAGAACTAGAGAATGTAGATTCCTTAAAAGTATTGTTCTTCACCAATGATGCCGAAGATTTAACCCAAATAAGAGAGTTTAAAAAAGAACTTATCAATCAATATGGGGGAGGATTCCCAAATTACTATGGAAAATCCAATACATTGAGGAATAAAACTCTTCTCGTGCTGTCGATTGTTTATCTTGTCCTCATTTTGATAACTACATTCGAACTGCAAATTAGCAAAAAAGAAAACTATATAAAGCTTATACAAGGTGTGGATATAGTAAAAAGCAATTTGAAATTATTTTTAAAAGATCAGCTAATTTTGGGTATGATTACAGCTATCTTATACCTTTTTATAAAGAGATTCTATTACTTAGAATACATAAGATACTATTTAGCTGTTGCATATAGTTTACAGTTATTGCTGGGCTTACTACTCTATATAAGAACAGCAAATAAAATTGAAAAAACTGGGATTCGTGCAGAAAACAATAATACTGTAGTAAAGATTTCATACGGTGTTCGAGTTCTTGTTTTATTGATTCTCATACAGTTAATGTACAGCAATGGATTGATTATAAAAAACGGGTTAGACTATGCTAAGCAGAAACCTTTTTTTGAAAATCATAAAGAATATTCCTACTATCAATTAAATTACAAACTTGATAATTCCTTGGGGAAAGATATAGATAATACCGACGATACAGCCCTCCTTCATAAATACTTAAACGACAAATATTATGAACGTTCAATGTTGATGTTTAATTTTTCAAGAAATTTAGGTGGTATGGAATCCATATTAGTAAATAAAAAAGCATTAGAGGAGCAAGAGATACAGCTACCTCTCCATGACTTAAAAGAAGGAACAGACTTGGCAGTTTTTTACCGATTTGAATTATCTGATTATACAAAGGATGAGATAGAAAAAGTACTAGAGCTATATTATCCGTCCAATAGTAAAATTGATTACGTACAATATAAGGACAAGATAGAAATTATAGCAATCAATGATACCAACAGTTTGCTCCGAAGTGTTCTATTAGAGTCTCCTTTAGTAATTTTAGAAACAAGAAATATGGGGATTTCAACTATAAATGCGGATGCTAGGCTCTATTATGCCTATTCAACACCCTATGATATAAGTGGGAAAGAATATGAAGAACTAATTGAGAAGTTTCAGTTAGAAAATCAAATAGCAAAACGAACAAACATAAATGAAGTATTTACATTTGAGTTGAATAATATACGACGTAATACGGTAATGTTATTATTTATGAACCTGCTATTTTTAGGCTTAAACTTTTTGATTTTAGCTTTTATAATAAGAATGCAGTACTTTTTGCGTCGTAAAGAATTTGTATTAAAAACAATTCTTGGCTATAGCATTTTTGAAAAAAATAAAATATTTTTATCAACTCAAGCATTGACTGTACTTATCAGCTTATTGATTAGTTGTCTTATTTATATACATCTATCTGTCTTTAGCTTGAAAGTGTTTATGATTCTTTCGATAGTATTGATAGCATTGGAAATAATGTATACTATGATACAAGTAAAGAGTAATGAAGAGATACTTCTTGCTCATATAATAAAAGGAGGTCAATGAAAGTGATACAGATAAAGAATTTATGTAAGAGCTTTGATGATCATGTATTGTTCAAAAACTTCAATTTAATAATTAATGATGGGGATTTTCTTTGTATCACTGGAGATAGTGGGACAGGGAAAACTACCTTATTAAATATGATCGGTCAACTAGAGTCATATCAAGAAGGAGAAATCCTATTTGAAGGAAAACCAACTGAAACTAAAAAAGATAAACTCGATTTATTCAGGAAAAAACTTGGATTTATCTTTCAGAATTTCGTGTTAGTAGAAAGCAAAACAGTGGAAGAAAATCTAAAGCTTATAAGAAAAGAAGATCGTACAGATGTAAGTATAGATTCTGCATTAAAAATGGTAGGCATCGCTGATAAAAAAAACAGTAAGGTATATACTTTATCTGGTGGTGAACAACAGAGAGTCGCTATGGCTAGGTTGTATTTAAAAAAATGCAAATACATACTTGCAGACGAGCCAACTGGGTCTCTAGATAGAAAAAATGCGGAAAAGATATTTGAGATTTTAAAGCAGTTAAATGATATCGGAAAGACTATTATCATTGTAACACACGACGAATATTTAAAGAATAAAGTAGAGAAAAGGGTGAATCTCAATGAGATGTAAAGATAGAAAAGTTTTATCTAAATTTATTTCAGCTATCTTAATTATAGTTTTTGTATTTCATCTCTTATGGTATATAAATTACTCAAAGTTCCCAAAAGCAAGCGGTTATGAACTGGGTGTTAACAATTACTATAAAGAATTTGAGGAGTATATTATCTCTTATCATCCTCCCCAATATCCAAGATTTATTGGGAACTATGCCATAAGCGACTATGAAGAAGATTTTCAAGTCACTGTATCTATAGATGGCAATCCCTACCTACACAATTATCTGAGACCTTATAAAAATGGAAATCCTTCCTTTGATGATGTTGATAAGGCAATAAATCTCTTGCAAAAATATAATGTCAATATTGGAATACTTGAAATTACATATACTAAATTCCATGAAAATAATAATATAAGTAAAAAGGATTTAGAGGATTATTTTAAAAATAGATACGGCGATATAAGTCTTTATATTACAAATTGTTCAGGCGATAACATCTATGCTATTGACGTTAATAAGTTTGTTGAAAATGATATTATATATGATAAAAATGTAAAACTTTCTGTTTTAAGAAAACTACTTGGAAAAGGTAATTATAAAATATGCTGTGATGCTGGAAGTGGCTCTTTTGCGATTTCGCCTACAGGAACTATCATACCTTGTCATTTTTTTATGGGACATAATGAATATCTTATGGGACAACTTCCAAAGACAAATTTAGCAAATAAAGAGACGTTGGATATAAATTATATATTTAGAAATACAGATAAAAGAATAAGTGATGATTGTTCGGATTGTTGGATAAGAGATTTGTGTGCGGAATGTCCAGCTTCAATTTTAATACAAAACAAAGAAAAGATTAATGAAAGCTGTTCTATAAAAAGAATTAAAAGAGAGAAGATTATAAGAGATTTTATTAGGAATGGAGATATATATTAATGAAAAAATATGTATTAAGAAATAAATTTATTCTTTTTATGTCAGTTATTTTTGGAGTCTTGGAGGTTATTTTTACATACTTATATGTAAGACAAAGCTCAAGAATAATTGACGTAGTAATGAATAAGTCAAATGATACGTATAGTAAGGTTATTATTTTATCTATTTTATATGTACTATTATTAATCATCTTTCATTATATATTCAATAGATTAGCATTAGTATTTTCTAAAAATATTATTAATAACTTAAGGCATGATTACATTGAGGGGCTACTAGATAGTAAAACATCTCTATTTTTTAAAGTTAATAAGGGAGAGCATCTAAGTCATATTGATCAGGATGTAGATCAGCTAAGGATGGAATATTTATATATTTTGCCATATGCCTTGATTGGTATTGGCAGAGCTATAGTCTATACAATAGGTCTATACAAAATACACCCTTATATGCTTATCACTACATTTTTATTTGTCATATTACCAGCTCTCGCATCTAAAATATTTACAGGAAGGATATCTATGAGTCAGATAGAACGTTCAGGTAAATATTCTAAATATATAGATAAGTTAAATGAGTTATTGGATGGATACTTGGTAATTAAGGAATCTAGAAACAATGATTATTTTCTCGAGAAATTTGATAAAGCTAATAATGAATTATTAAAAGCTATAAATAGTTTTTCAATTAATAGCCGTATGCTTAGTCAGACTCTATTTGGTTTAAATGTCTTTTCAACGTTACTTGTTACTTTTATAGGAGGGATACTTGTAAAAAACGCCTTAATTCAAATGTCTGACTTACTTGCTTCCTTAAGCTTGGTTTCTATCGCCACTGCGTCTTTTGCAGATACATTTAGATTTATAGTCCAACTTTTATCAACTAGAGAACTTAGGAATATTGTGATATCTAAAATACCAAATGAAAAGATTGATAAGAAGATTGAAAAGCTTCCAAAATTAGATTTAAACATAAATAATTTATCTTTTTCTTATGGAGATAAGAAAGTTTTTTCTGATATGAATATAGATATTGAAAAGAATATGGCTTATGCAATAATAGGGCCGTCTGGTTCTGGAAAATCTACCCTTGCTAAGATATTAATGAGGATAAATCCTTCCTACGAAGGGAAAATAACTTTTGAAAATGGTGATTTCAAAGATTTCAAAGAGCTTGAGTTATATGAAACTATATATTATATACCGCAAGAGCCTGTAGTATTCGAAGATACATTTATAAATAATATCACGATGGGAAGAAGTGATATTGATATGGTTAAATTATATGAAATAATTGATCGAGTTGGACTAGATAGTGTTTGTAATGATAAGAAAGAAACTCTGATTAAAAATGATAGTCTTTCTGGTGGAGAGAAGAAGAAGCTTGAAATTGCTAGAGCCTTATATAGGGGGGCGGATGTACTCATATTCGACGAGCCAACCAGTGGACTTGACCCAGAAAGTGCTAGGGTAATAGATGGACTAATAGAATCTTTAGATTATTATACAAGAATTGTCATAACCCACAATCAAGATGCATCTTATTTGGATAGGTTCGACAAGGTTATTAATATAGAAAACTACAAATAATTAGAGACTGTGTAAAATTTTGTGTATAGAAACCTCCTGATTAGGGTAAGTAAAAACTAATTAGGAGGAATTTTTATGCCAAGAAAAAGACCGGAAACAAAAAGAAGCAAAATAGCAAAAATGTTAATTGAAGAATACCAGCCTCAAAGTGCACAAGATATTCAAGAAGCACTAAAAGATCTTTTAGGTGATACGATGGAAGAACTTTTAAAAGCAGAATTAGATGAGCATTAGACTATGAATATGGAGAAAAGCCACTTTCCTTAAATACAAGAAATGGTACTAGTAAAAAAACAGTTAGATCATCATATGGAAATATAGATTTAAACATACCAAGAGATAGAGAAGGAAAATTTGAACCACAATCATTAAAAAAATACGAAAAAGACATATCAAACATAGAAAATCAGATAATATCAATGTACGGGAAAGGAATGACAACAAGAGACATATCAAGTCACATCAAAGATATTTATGGATTTGGCATATCAGAAACGATGGTAAGTAAAATAACCAACAAAATACTACCAACCATAGAAGAGTGGCAAAATAGACCCCTAGAAAAAATTTATCCAATGGTCTTTTTAGACGCCATCCACTATCACGTAAGAGAAAACAACATAGTAGTCAAAAAAGCAGTATACATCGCCTTAGCCTACAACCTAGAAGGCTTTAAAGAAATACTAGGAATGTGGGTTGGAGAAAACGAATCAAGCAAATACTGGTTACTAGTCTTAAACCAACTAAAAGAAAGAGGTCTTGAAGATATTGTAAATGTCAACCGAAAAATGGGCAACTTTGTAATTGAAAATTGGTTCATTTTCAAGGCTATGTAAAATTAAGATAAGCTCAATTAGCATAAGAATGGACAGATATTGATGCATAAAAAATGTATCAATATCTGTCCACTTGTATATCATAATTTAGGATGATACACAAAATTATTTACAGACCCACAGAACCTTTTTTAAGCTTTCGTAATAGCGTTATATTATCTTTCAATTTCCTTCCCATAGTAATTTTCATAGTTTTTCCTATACTGAACAAGGTCAGAAAATTGTTCTTTATTCAAAGAATACTTTTGCATAAGGGTATTCTTTTTTTCTTGTAATTCATCAAGTTTAGATAGTATTTCTTTTGTGTTTGGTAGCTTTTTATAGTTAACTAAAATTTCTTTAGCGGCTATTTTATAGACGGAAAGTTCACTATAATACTCATCTGCAAATTGTTTATCATCAGTATTTTTCTTATAGTATTTATAGATTTCACGATACTTATTTATAGTATTTATATTTTCCATATCTTGGGATAAACTCTTCATCTCAGTTTCAAATTTCTTTATTTTATCTAATAAGTTTTGTCTATCATCAGCAGATTTTTTGATTAGATCATCGAGTTGAGTAATTGAATTAATTCCTTGTTCTCGAAGTTTAATTATTGAATCAGCCATTGTTTTGATATTGTGTTTTCTTGCCCAAACTTCATAGCCTTTAGAGGATTGAGCTTTTTCATTAGTAGATATATCAATAACATTTCCTACACGCTTTTTAGTAGGATTAGCTTTATTTTTGATAGCTAAATCTATTCTTTCTTTGATTTTTTCCTCAGTATAATCTTCTCCGATAGTCTTCGATCTTGTAAATCTTTGCTTATCTTTATGACGAAAAGCAATGTGTTTACCAAACTTAATTTCATAATCAATAGACTTCATATTTTCTAAAAATTCTTCCCAAGATTTAGATTTATTAATCATTCTATCTATATCAAATTGCAGTTTAGACTTCCAAGAATTTCCTTTCTTGTTTAGGTCATATTCGTACCAAGATTTACCAGCAGTTTTATATTTTCTTTTGTAAGCTTCATAATATTCATCAATGACTGAAAGCTTATTTTCTTTACATAATTCGTCACTTTGATACCTAATTTTATGGTAAGTTTTTTTGTTAGATTGGTAGCATTTACCAGTCTTGTAATTAACATTATTAAAAATAATATGGTTATGAATATGCCCTCTATCTATATGAGTTGCAAGAACAAATTCATAATCTTCTTTTAAAATTTTCTTACATAATTCCATTCCAATTTTGTGAGCTTTTATAGGATCAACCTCTCCTGGTATAAAAGATTGGATTAAATGTCTAGCTAAAACTGTTCCTTTAGTATCATTGTCTTCTCGTGTTTTCATAAATTGAATATGGGCAGTAGATGGATGACATTTGAATGAAGATACCAAGACTTTTTCATCAGTTTTTTCACTCTTAGTAATGTAGTCTATTGCCAAATTTAGAGTTGATTTTATAGGATGTATTTTTGTAATTGCCATACTAATCACCAGAACTTTCTTTTGATTTATTAAGAAGTAGGGAATGGATCTGCCATATTTCTTTAGATAATTTTTCTATTTGTTTATTCATTTCTTCAATTTCATTTTTGTAAATAACACCAGTTGTATTAGTAGCTTCTGCAATCTGGTTTATATTATTTGTTGCATTTGAAAGCAACCATTGTAGGTTTCTAAATGGTTCTAAATCTACTACATAAATTTCTTTTTCTAATACGCACTTTCTAAGAAAGTGAGACATAGTTTTGCAATTAGCAAGTTTCATTTTCTTTTCAAAAACTTCTTTTTCTTCATCTGTTAAATATATTTTAAGCTGATTTTTTCTCTTTCTATTATCCATAGTAGTTCTCCTTATAATAAATTATTGGGGTCTTAGGGTTCTCCCTAACAAGGTAAAATTGATAAAAAAAGAAGCAGTCCATAAAGGTTCTGCTTCATCAATTTTTCGTAAGTGGGTACTCACTTACTGTGCTTGCTATTAAAGTTATAAGCGTTAAGCGTGTATTAAGTTATTCTTCTAATTTTTTAGTATCATCTTCTAGTTCTAGGAACTTATCAAAATCACTTTTGTAGAGTCTATCTTGTATTATTCTATATTTTTCAAATTCACTCTCTGCGTGCTTTTTAGCAAGAGCTGCAGACACTTTTCCTGCATCGTTTAGAATTTCTTTATCCCATAATTGTAAAAATCCATTTAATCTTTTTTCCCAATCTTCCATTGTCATAGGGATATGTCTTTCTGCTTGTAGTTCTGCCATGTCCAAATAGGATGAAACAATTCTTTGCATTTGATTTAATTCTTCTTCGTTTAGATAATTTTTTGCAACAACTACATCATATTTATGAATTTTTGAATCTGGAGAGCCTTCCCAAGTAGTAAGTCCCATATTTTTAGTTTTGTGATTGGCTCTATCTACAATTAATTCGGCTGCAGTTTTTCCATGAATTGCATAGTGCAATTTATTTTGAATAGCTGCAAAAAACCTTTTTGTTGCTTTTGCAGATGGGTCATAGTCTAAAGATGTGGCATAAATATCTGTGATTTTTTGATAGAATCTTCTCTCAGATAATCGAATCTCACGAATTTTTACAAGTAATTTTTCGAAATAATCCTTGGTAAGTTTTGTGCCAGAATTTTTGAGTCTTTCATCATCCATTGCCCAACCTTTAATTGTAAAATCTTTTACAATTTGGTTTGCCCACTTTCTAAATTGGACTGCACGTTCGTTATTTACTTTAAAGCCTACTGCAATAATTGCTTGCAGATTATAGTGTTTTGTTTCCCTTGAAACATTTCTAGAACCTTCTTTTTGAACTATTAGGAAATTCCTAATAGTTGCTTCTTCTTGTAATTCACTATCGGCATAGATTTTTTTAAGATGTTCATTTATTGTGGCGACACTAACATCATAAAGAGCTGCCATCATCTTTTGAGTTAGCCAAATATTCTCATCTTCATATCTAATTTCAATAGCTTCCTGGTCATCACCATTTGCTGCAATAAAAGTCAAATATTCAGCAGCGGAAGATCTGATTTGAAGTTCTTTTTTTTCTTGATTTTCGTCTTTATTTTTATCCATTTCTTTACTCATAATTTCCTCCAAGTATAAATTTCATTCTACCTTTAAACACTGGAATACTAATTAAGAATACAATTACATAATGTATAAAGGAATTTATCATCATATTTTTTGTTATTGGTAATTGATGATAAGTTTGACTTATTATTTTAAAAGCAGCTAGAGTGTTTGTTATAAAATCAAGTGCCAACCATAGGGCGACTGATGATCCTATAAAAGCAATTATATAGTTTAAAAACTTACTAAATTTTGGTAGCTTTTGATTTATTAAAACTAGCAATATTCCATAAACTATTACTACTGTAATTGAAAGGGGAATAGCCAATTTGTTATCTAGTTTATCTTTTATGGATATATAAAATCCTAAACCGACAACTATAAAATCAATCAAAAATGCTGAGATTTTTACAGAGTAGGTAGAGATGAGATAGTAGAAAACTATTCCAGAAAGGATTAATAGAAAATATCCTGTAATAAAAATTCCCAAAGAGTCTCCTAATAATAATCATCATGTTCAGGGCGATAGTTTTTAAGAAAATCTCCCTGAGGTATATTAACATTAATTGGTTTATTAAACTTGCCCATTTTTGCTAACTCAGAAATTTTTAGATTTAGTAAATTTATATCTACACCTAATTGTCCAGCGATTTCATAATCACAAACTTGATCATTGATATTATCTAGGACATCCTCATCACTAATTAATAAATGAGCCGCAAAAATATTAGCTTCAGTTTCAAATTTGTTTGTGGGGTTTAGCACTGTTTGGTCATGAAAAGCTCCACCTCTCATACAATAATCTCTGTGTAGATGATCGTGACCTAATTCATGTGCTAATATAGTCTTTCTATTAAAATTTGTGTTGCTACTGATAAATATAAATCTGTTCCTTTGAATATAATGGTACATTCCTAAAAGTATTTTTGTTTCAGGTAGATATACCAGGTTAATATTCAAAGCTTCTATTAATTCGATAGGATCTCGTGTCTTATATTTTTTTATAAGTCGATTAACCTTATCATATATATAGCGATTCATGCTCATATAATCACCTAATCTTTTTTCTTACGACCGTATTTCTTGTTTTCTCTTTTAGCCTCCCAATAAGCACGAGTAATAGCTTCAAAAGCAGCATCTTTATCTTCGTCAGAAATTTCTCCACCTGCAAATAAAGAGCTTAGACCTTCTGTTAATGCTCTAGCTTTTTCTAATTCTTTTTTGCCACCCATGTTATAAACTCGATTTAAAAATTCGTCACTTTCTTCTAAAAGATAATTGTAATCACAGTCCATAACTTCAGCAATTTTTTTGTAAACCTCGACATCTCTTGGGTATCTTTCTCCATCTTCATAATGTACAAGAGTTCTTGTACTTATTCCTATCATCTTTGCAAAATCTGCTTGACTTAACTTTTCTTTTTCACGAAAATCCTTTAATCTATCCGCAAAAGCCATAATTTTAACCTCCTGTACTAATGTGCATTTATAACTTTTAATACGAACAATAGTGCTTGAATTATTTTTCAATTTGAGATATAATACAAACTGAACTTATATTCATATTATAGCACAAACATTCAAGTTTGTAAATAAGTTGTATTGGGGTGATTAGATTGAGAATAAGTAAAACTTTAAAGAATATAATGAACATGTATGCAGATAGCAACTTGAAATTTGAAGAGATTAGTTCAGCTGCAAAAATTATTTTAAGTTTATATAGACAAGTTACCTGGGCAGTAGATAGCAGGGCAAATTTTATGATGTTTGAGAGTAAAGAAAACTATGGATCAACTTCAGAATCTGCTTACTTGTATCTTTCTACATTTGCTCCAGAAAGAGTTGAAGAAAAGTTTAATAATAGAGTTTCCAATGTAATGGATAGTAAGCTTATGCTTTTAATAATTTATGATGCCTGTGTTAGGCTAAAAGTTTATCCAGAGTATGGAGAAATCTATCATAAGATTATTTATAATTACTACATTTCTGAAAAAAAGATTACTGATGAAGCTTGTATGAGAAGTGTATCTTTAGAGAGAACTGTTTATTATCAAAGAAAAAGGAAGCAATTGCATTGGTTGGTGTAATAATTTGGGGATATACTTTACCGACTGCTATTAGCCAATTTGAAGACGGTCGTAGCATTGAAGAAATAATGAACATCTAAGAAATTAATTTATGACGAACTTATTGCGTACTATTTCCGAATGAAAAAAGTACCATATACGAATTTTATGTGTACTTAAGTGCATATATAATATCCATGATGGGTGGTTTGCACCTAAATTTAATATTGGCATTTATTGACTGAAAGAATTTATTTTCTTTCGGTCTTTTTTTATGCCCAGGAGAATATATGCATAGAATTAGAAGTCCTCCTTGTGTGAATTTCATTTTCAAACAAAAGAAATTCATGTCAACAAGGAGGAAAAATTAATGGACAAAGAATATTATTTATTTGTAGAAGGAAAGAAAGTAGTTGTTAGCAAGGAAGTGTATCTTGCCTATCATAGTGAATTGAATAAAGAGAAATATCAAATGAGAAGAGACAGGTTAAATAACTGTTTCTTTTTTTGTTCCTATGATCATGATGGTAATTTTGAAGAAAATTTAGAAGATCTGGAATTTGATGTTGAAAAAATTATTGAAACAAAGGAAATGATTGAAGAAGTAAGAAGAGCTATTTCTAACCTCAATCCTGCTGAAAGAGATCTAATAGAAAGCCTCTTTTATAAAGAAGAAACAATTAGAGAATTAGCTGCTAAACTCAATATTTCTCATCCAGCCGTTATTAAAAGGCGTAATAAAGTATTAGAAAAACTAAAAGAAATGCTAGAAGACTTTTAGATGACAGTTATCAAGAGGGTCTAATTTTCACTGTTACTTATGCAGTGGGAATTGGACCTTTTCATTTAACCAAATTTATTTTTGAAAGTTGGTTACCAAGAAAGACTTCTATTCACTGTTAAGTATAAGAGGGTAATTTTAAACAATTTTGTTTCATCAAGATAAGTATTTTCTGATGGTCAAATTTTAAAAAGATTAATAGCTCTCGATAAATTTTGAACCTTAACAATTGAATAGACCAAGACAAGACGTTAATCATTTTTGGAGCGTGATAACCTATCCGCCAAGATCTTTCTGCTGAATAATTCGGCAAAATAAGTACTGCTAAGCTAAAAGCAAGGGAAGAACAAAGGGAGCGATAAGTAAGAGTTTGAATATAGGGAGGGATACCCTATTCGCTATGAAGAAAATGAGGATAATGATACTTCTAAGGTTGAAGCCGGCTCATCCTGAACAGAGGCGGAGGTGAGATTCCTATGTTGCTAATCCAAGGCACTTGTCAATGTCAAAAAACTTAAATTTACATAGGAGGTTATTATGAAAGCAATAAAGATTTATAGCATGAGAGTTGCTATGTTATGTAGACTTTATGATCTTAAATTAATTAATGATAAGGAATATACAAAAATAAAAAATAGAATAGAAAATGATTATAAGAAGAGAGATAGAAAGTAGTTAATTTTGTGATATAATAACACTGTAGAAAGATACAAAATGGGAAGGAGGTAAAATGAATACTAAAGTAAAATTAATAAAAGCTTCAAATACAGGAGCAAGAAATAGAAATGCACTACATTTAGATTTAAAACGAGTTGCAGCATATTGTCGAGTTAGCACAGATAGTAAAGACCAACTTGAATCATATAAATCGCAAGTTGATTATTACACAAATCTGATAAAAAATAATAAAAACTGGACTTTGGCTGGTATATATGCAGATGAAGCAACAACAGGAACAACTGCTACTAAAAGAGCTGATTTTATGAGATTAATTAGTGATTGCCAAAATGGAGATATAGACATGATAATTACTAAATCTATATCAAGATTTGCTAGAAACACATTAGATACTTTGAAATATGTAAGGCTTCTAAAGGAAAATAACGTTGGTGTAGTATTTGAAGAAGAAAACATAGATACTTTGACAATGGATGGAGAGTTACTATTAACAATATTAAGTTCAGTAGCTCAACAAGAAGTAGAAAATACCTCAGCCCATGTAAAAAAAGGACTGAAAATGAAAATGGAAAAAGGGGAACTTATTGGTTTTCAAGGTTGTCTTGGATATGATTATGACCCTACAACAAAAAGTATCTCTATAAATGAAGAAGAAGCCAAAATTGTCAGATACATCTTTAAAAGATATTTAGAGGGCAATGGTGGCTCAGTCATTGGCAGGGAACTAGAAGAGCAAGGATATCTCACCCCGAGAGGTAAAACAAAATGGTCTGATACTACAGTGTTAGGAATAATTAAAAATGAAAAGTATATTGGAGATATACTAATGGGAAAGACCTTCACAGTTGATCCCATAACAAAAAGAAGACTAGCAAACTTTGGTGAATCTGATAAATACCACATTGAAAATCATCACGAGCCAATTATATCAAGAGAAGATTTTGAAAAGGCACAAGAGATTAGACTCAGGAGAGCACAAAATAGAAACACCATTGCTAATAAGGATAGAAAAAGAGAGAAACTATCAAGGCAATATGCTTTTTCAAGTATGCTAGAATGTGGATTTTGTGGTGAAATACTTTCAAGAAGAACATGGCACACTAGTTCAATTTATAAAAAAATTAACTGGCAATGTGTAAAGTCAACTAAAAAAGGTAAAAAATATTGCCCTCATTCAAAAGGAATACAAGAAGCAGCAATAGAAAAAGCATTTGTTGAAAGCTATAGGCAATTATGCCATGTAGATTCAACAGTAATAGATGACTTTTTAAAAATTGTAGAAGAAGAAATAAATGATGAATCTTTAGTCAAAGATTTAAAAAAGATAGAAAACCAATTAAACAGAATAATTAGTCAAGAAAGAAAGTTAGTTGATCTACATTTAGAAGACAGTATAGATGAAGAAGTTTATGCTAAAAAGTATAAAAAACTTACAAAACAAAAAGAAGAATTACTTGATGAAAAGAAAACACTAGAGCTAACTATCAAAGATGAAAACTCTATTAAAGAAAGATTAAAGCAATTTAAAAAGATCATAGAAAATAGAGAAATTATAGAGGAATTTAACAGAACAGTATTTGAAAGCATAGTTGATAAAGTCGTGGTTGGAAGAATTGACAAAGACGGAACAGTTCATCCATATGACTTAACATTCTATTTCAAAACAGGAGTTAAAGATAGTCAAGATTCTAATAACTTTAAAGATAAAAGAAAAAATGCCAAAGACAATGAAATTAATAAATTGTGTTCCTACAAGAATGACGAGGATAAAAAATTATGTTCCCAATCAAAAGACAACGCATGTGGAGACGGTAGTATTGATGTCAGAGAGGAAGAGATATAAACTATAAATTTGCTTACATTTTAAAGTGATGAACTATAAGAAATAATAAGAGGAAGATTTAGTTAGAAAAATTGTATAGATAATTGTGGTCTTTGATAAGGTATTTAAAGTTTTTTTAGTCTGATTTAGGTTGATATTAAGTGTAAGTAGGTCCGTTAAGGGTCTGTTTTTAATATAAGTGATAATGGTATAATGTATTTAAAGGCGTATACAAGGGAGAGCATTTCATTGAAAAAGATATTAATAATTGAAGATGACAGCACAATTGCTTTTGCTGTTAAAACTTACCTAAACAAACATAATATTGAAACTATTATTTATAACAATCTTTCTCTGACAGAAAATCTTAATTTTAATGATTTTAATTTAATACTACTTGACGCTAATCTCCCAGATGGGTCAGGATTTAATTTTTTAAAGTGGCTGAGGGAATTTTCTGACCTCCCTGTAATAATGCTTACTGTAAAAGACGAAGATGAGTATGTAATAAAAGGTCTTTCTCAAGGAGCAGATGACTATATTACAAAACCTTTTTCTCTTCCTGTCCTAAAGGCGAGAATTGACAATGTTTTTAGTCGAAAAACTAAAAAAGTGAATGATCTGACTTTTAAGAATTTATCTTTAGATCTTATATCAAAACAAGCTTCAATAGATGGAAAAGATTTAGACCTTAACTTAAAAGAGTTTGCTATATTGGAAATGCTTTTAGAAAACCAAAATATAAATCTACTAAGAGAGCGAATTTTAGATTATGTTTGGGGTTATGATTTTTATGAAGTAAATGACAATACCCTAACTGTCACCATAAAAAGACTCAGATCTAAACTTGGAGATTATGGCAGTCATATAAAAACTCTTAGAGGGATAGGATATAGGTGGGATAATGAGTAAAAACAAAAATATTTTACTTGTCTTAATTTTAAATTTGATAATGTCTTTGTTTGTAGTTTATCTCAATCCAAGATTTGATATTCTAACACTAATTGGCTTTCTAGTTATAAATATAATTCTGTTTCTAATTATTAGAAAATTTGAAAAGAAAAAAGAAATAGATCTAGAAGATAAGATTGATAATATATTTAACCTTATCCATTCATTGGATTTAAACTCGGATAATTATGAAATTATAGATGATGAATTTGGAAAATTAAGAGATGAGATTATTAAAATTATTATAGAAAACAAGAGAATAGCTGAAAATGCTGAAAAAAACAAAGAGATCTTAAGAGAATATACTGAAGACATTGCCCACCAAATAAAAACTCCATTGACGGGATCCTTATTATTACTAGACTTATTAGAAGACGAAGAAGATGAATTGGTAAAAAAATATATATCTAGACTTAGGGACAATCTTCTTAGACTTTACAATCTATCTGATATTTTATTAAAACTTGCAGCCCTTGATTCAGGTACAATAGAAATGACAAAAGATAGGATATCAGCTCGAGGATTAATTGAAGATATCATACAAAACCTAAAAGATTATTTTATTAATGATAATGTTGAAATTCCTCTTGATGGAGATGATTTTAATCTTATATGCGATAAGAAATGGACCTATGAAGCAGCATTTAATGTGATGAAAAATGGTCTAGAAGCTACAGAAGGTAGACAGATAGAAATCCAACTTAAAGAAACAAATCTATATAAAAGTATTTTTGTGGAAGATTTTTCTAAAGGTTTGAATCGTGAAATGTTAGAAAAAGTTTTTAAACGTTTTTATAAGCTGGATCCAAATTCAAAAGGTTATGGGATTGGGCTTCCTATGGCAAAATCTGTTATGGAAAGACAAAATGGAGAGCTTTTATACCATAAGGGGAAGAAATCAAATTCCTTTGAAATGAGATTTTATAACTGATTCAATTATGGCTGTGTAAATAAAGCACAGTCTTTTTTTATAGTCACTTTCCAGTCACTTAAGCCTAGTATTATATAGACAAGTTAAGGGGGATACAATATGAATATAGTAAAAACAGTTGATTTAACAAAAACATATAAGGGCGGAGTAGAAGTAAATGCCATTTCAAATGTAAACTTTGAACTAGAAAAAGGAGACCTTGTTGCCATTGTTGGAGACAGTGGCTCTGGCAAATCTACTTTACTTCATTTACTTGCAGGAGTAGATACACCAACAAGTGGTGATATATTTATTCAAAATAAAAATATTACTAAGTTTAACAAAGACGAAATGACAGTATTTCGCAGAAGAAATATTGGCGTTGTCTACCAATTTTTTAACCTCATTCCAAATATTAATGTGAGAAAAAATATCCTACTTCCTCTTTTATTGGACAATAAAAAAGTAGATGAAGACTATTTAAAGGAAATTTTATCAATACTAGGAATAGAAGGAAAACTCGATAGGTATCCAAAACAATTATCAGGTGGAGAGCAACAAAGGGTTGCTATTGCTAGAAGTCTTATTACAAGACCTGCCATTATCCTAGCAGATGAGCCTACGGGAAATCTTGATAGGAAAAACTCAGAAGAAATTACAGGACTTTTTAGACTTGTAAATAAGAGATTAAATTCCGCAATTATGATAATAACTCATGATGGAAAAGTAGCAAATTCTTGTGACAAGGTTTATAGAATGGTAGATGGTAGGTTAAATTTCTTAGGAGATGAAACTTATGAAAATTATTAATGACCTAGCTGATGGAGCTGTAAAAAATAATAAGAAAGACAGTTTTGCTATTAAAATTTCCATACTTTTAGCAGTTATATTGCTAGGTACAATTGTATTTATTGTAGGATCCTTAAAACATGACAAGTATAACTACGTAAGAAAAACTATTGGAGACTACCATGTAGCAATTACTGAAGTTGATGAAAAACTATATGATAAATTAATAAATGATACGGATATAGAAAAAATTTCTTTTAATAAAATCATAGAAACAGATTTAAATGCAAATATTTATAAAAATGGAAAATATAGCAACCTATTAACTGGCTACGAAATAAAAAAAGGAAGAGAACCTAATAATTCAAATGAACTATTAGTACCAGAAAGATTTTTAACAAAGAATAAAACTTTTGATTTAGGCTCTAAAATTACTGCAAGTGATAAAACTTATACCATAGTTGGAGTCTATGATGATTATGGATATTCTTTTGAAAAGTCTATGTTACTTACTATGGCTGATAGTGATAAAAAGATAGACTTATTAAAAAATAATGGAGGTTTAGAAGCCCTAATATGGTATAAGCATCCAAGAGATACTTATAAAAAGAGTAGAGAAATTTTATCTACTATGAATATAGACGAGAAGTCTTCAATAGACATAGGAAGACTATTTTATAATACAGATATTTTAGAGTATAAGATGATTTATCCTAAAGGAATATTTCCACCTAAGTCGGTGATAAAATCTGCTGTAGAAGAATATAGTGCATATTTCTTTCTTGTTCTTCTATTTGCTTTTATTATCTATGGTGCTTTTAATGTGTGGAACAATAGGGATTTAAAGGAAATTGCTCTATTAAAAAGCACAGGTATGACAGATAAGCAGGTCAAAAAAATGGTTCGAAAGAAAGCTTTGAAACTTTCAATCTTACCCATAGCCTTGGGAACAATTTTATCTTTGGCATTTGCAAATCTGCTCTTATATTTGATGTGGCTTAACAATTCCATATCCTATAATAATATGTCTGAGATAGTGGGAGATAGTTTAAAATCGCCAGACTTTCATTTCGTTTATCCAAATCCTATTTCTATAATAATCATTCTCTTATTATCTCTTTTAATGGTGTATTCGTCTGCGACAATCCCTGCTAGGAAGAGTGCAAAAATAAAAATAATAGAAGGCTTAAATGGTATTACAGAAAAAAATATAAAATTAGGAAAATCAAAAATAAATGGACCTATAGAAAAGACTTTAGCAAAAGATTATTACAGGTCTTATCGTTCAACCTATCGAATTATTGTGATTTCAATGGCTCTGTCTGCCTTTGTACTGACCACAGTATTAGTTAGCCAGTCCTATAGAGCTTTGAATGAAAAATATAACTCTTATAAGAGTCCTTACAATTTTAATTCAAGTATTTACACTGATAAGAATTTAGATGAAAACTTATTAGCTGATTTAGAAAAGGTTGACGGAATAAAAGAGCTTCACCTATATCAAAGAAATGACACTAAGTTTTACCTTGACGATAATAAAGATTTAATTTCTAAAGACTTAAAAGATTCTTTAACTAGTGGCAAAATAGAAAATGATAGACTATATGCTAGTATATATGCTTTAACAGATGAAGATTTTGAAAAGCTTTTAAAAGAAAATAACATCTCTCATGCATCTTATTTATTACTTAATAAGATAAGAAAAGATAATAAAACTCCGTATGCTTTTAGTGAGTATATAAAAATTTCTGATAAGGGATTTGGAGATATTACTTTAAAATATAATGCAGATGGTAAGTCCATGCCTATAAAAATAGATTCAAGTATCGATGAAATGCCTTATAATCTAGAAGCTTATAATGAGAATCAAATATCTATCTTTACAAGTGAAAGTGCTATGAAAAAATTTATTGATGAATATGGAATAGATGAAGGCAACCCAGTTTATTATTACTTTGTAAAAATTAAAGCTGATAATAATAAAGAAAAAGTATTTGAAGATGCAGAAAAAGTTATTTCAAATTATGTTCCAAAATCTGACCATGGCACTTCCACAGAAAGTATTAGATCAGCCATGGATAAAGAACAAATAAGGAATGAAAGACTTCTAAATCTAGCTATCCAAATCATTCTTATAACGATTGCTCTTTCCAACGCCTACAATAGTTTTAAAGGAAACCTTAGAGCAAGATTCAATGATTTTAAACTTTTATCAACAGCAGGTATGACAGAAAAGCAAATGAAAAAGATGGTCTTTGGAGAAGGGAAAATATTGTTTAAATATATTTTCTTAGCCTATATCTTTATGTTCATTATGGGAATTGCATTGAGAGCATATAGAAGCAACTATGAATTAGTATTTGCGATAAAAGGTCTGATAACAAATATGAATTATATCCCTCTAATAGTAGTATTTGTATTTATGATTGCAGGAGTTTTATTTGCAATAAAAAGTGGTTTTAAAACAATAAACGAAAACTCAGATAATACTTTCAAGAGTATATAAGAAAAAGGCTGTGAGCATTAAACTCATAGCCTTTACCATGTAATTTAAAGAATTCTAAACCAATTTCTCTTTCAATGAGCATTATGTATGGCTGTTTTTTAGTTCTAAAATGATATAATAATTATAAGATGCTTATTGATTATTATATTCTCACATATGAGGTTTTTGAGAAATATTAAACCTTATCCACACTAACACCCAAGCCATGTTGAAGCCCTAACTTTGATGGTACGAGATTCGCAAAGCGAATCGAAGTAGCATCAAAAGTAGGTCTCATGCCAAGAATCTCCAAGAGAAGCGACTGAAAATGGAGCTTCGATTGGCAAGATTCGACGGCTGAGTGTGTAGTATTGATGTCAAGAAAATAGAATAGCAGATTATTGGATCATAAATTAAAAATAGTTTTTTTGGGAGGGAGCTATATTAAAAAGAAAAAAGTTTTAAAAATTTTATTAGTTATTTATATAATTTTGCTTAGTTGGTTGGTCTTATTCAAACTTGGCTTTTCTTTTAGTGGAATTAGGAGAATAAGGGAGATTAACTTAATACCTTTTCGATATGATAATGTTATAGAAGGAGATTTGTATTGGTTAGAACCACTATTTAATATGATAGCCTTTTTACCTTTTGGTATATTATTAAGAAAATTGGACTGTGATATTAAATGTGGATTCAGTATATTTTTATTGGTTAGTTTGTTTTTTGAAATCATCCAATATATTTTATCTATAGGAGTTTCAGATATAACCGATATAATAACAAATGTTATAGGAGGAGTTCTCGGGATGGTAATGATTAATATTTTGGATAAAAATAGATAACATCTAATTCTATTATTGGAATTGGAGCATATAATAAAAGAATATAGTTTGAATATTTTCATAAAGAACAGAGTCAATTGAAAATTAAAATACTTGAATAGTTTTCTATAATATTTAACAGTACCCGACACGCCTCTTATAAAATTGTACCAAGTCGGGTCTTTTGATTGGGAAGATAGCCACACCACTATGGTAAAGGATTGAGCATTAAGTATTATATTTTAAAGATAAAAATATAGAACAATGAATGGCCAAATACTTCAATAGAAACTGGACAAATACTTGAATGAATTATGGACAAATACTTGAATAGAAAGGTTAAATAATTAATTTAAAAATACATCCGACATGGAACTAATTCTAAATAGGCTTGTATTTAATGAGAATATCTTGTATTATATGCTTAGATTAAATTCCAAAACGGAAATAATTCTAAATAGAAAGTGGTGAATACGAATGATAATAAAACGTGATTACTATTTAGAAAAATTAATACGAAAAAAAGACAATGGATTTATTAAAATCATTACAGGTATTAGAAGGAGTGGGAAATCCTATTTACTCAATAATCTATTTTATAATCATTTAATCCAAAGTGGTATTGATGAAAAACATATCATAAAATTTGCCTTTGATTCAGGAAGAGATCTATTAAAAATTGGAGAAGATTTAATGGATTTAGATGTTTTGAGTGGTGAAAGATTAGTAAATCCTAAAAGATTTTTAGACTATATAGCAAGTAAAACCAATGATCATGATAAGTTTTATATTCTCTTAGATGAAGTTCAACTATTGGCATCTTTTGAGCAAGTTTTAAATGGATTTTTACGTCAAGATAATTTTGATGTTTACGTTACTGGATCAAATTCAAAATTCTTATCTAAAGATGTCATCACTGAATTTGCAGGCAGAGGGGATGAGATACATGTTATGCCACTTGCCTTTTCGGAATTTCTTGGGGCTTTTGATGGTGATAAAGAAGATGCT
>Ga0129315_1000412_pt1 | contig 37009 bp, 36 predicted proteins | sample Cm827metagenome_FD_94432 | JGI IMG/M metagenome (GOLD analysis project Ga0129315, IMG submission 94432) | Eastern black-and-white colobus group fecal microbial communities from Wisconsin, USA - Cm827 metagenome | ecosystem: Host-associated > Mammals > Digestive system > Large intestine > Fecal... | reverse complement strand
GCGAAGAAAAACAGATTTAGAGAACCGTTTGTACAAGACTTATGATAAAATAGATGAAGCAGAGGAATTGCTTATATCTGCAAAAACTAAGAAACGCGCTCTGCTGGCAGACAAGATTACCGGCGACAATATCTACAAGGCACTCATTTTCTTTGATAAGCTGTATGCCCATATGAACGAAGCTGAGAAACGAGAGTTCCTATCACAATTAGTGGATAATGTGCAGATTTACGAAGAACGTAAAGAGAATGGCCAGTGGCTGAAATCCATAGAATTTAAGTTGCCGATTATAGAAAATGAGTTTACACTAAGTTTGGACAACGATACGCAAAATGAGACTGTTTGCTTGCTATCACGTAAAGCCCCAGTTTAAGCGGGTTTCAGGGCTTTTCTGCGAATATGTACCTGTGTTTTTAGCAGGGGAAAATGTAAACAAAACCCTAAATTTTAAGAGGGGTGCAAATATTTTTTGAAACATCAGTTGTGCGCCGGAATTGTATCGGTAGAATTATGGTGTCCGCGAATAGTTGCACCATACTATTTCTGGAAAATAAAATTTGAGTGATTAAGGTATGGTATAGTATTTATTTTTGATAAAGTACGATATGTATAAGGAGTTTAATATTATATTTTGCGCAGTTTGTTGATGATTTTAGTTTATTATTGGATAAGGAGCAAAAGAGTATGGTAGAGGTTATAAATAAAATGACTCAATTTTTCCCTGGGTTGGCAGTTATTGCAAATATTATTTTTATTGTGTTTTTAGTTCTTCAAATTGCAGATGATTATGATAAAATTATGGCTTTTTTGAAAAAAGTATTTGATTTTAGAAGGCATTTGGACACTCTTTTTTGGGCAAATAAAAGAAAACGATATAATAAAGTTTTATATTCAAAAGATTATCTTAAATGGCAAAATGAAATTATGAAAAAAATATATGGCCCTTTGATTGAACGTGTTAAGACTGAAAAAAAATTGGATATTAATTTTACAAGCATAAAGTTAGAAGATTTGAAAGAGGAATATGAGGCTGTTACATTAAGGTTGTTGAAACCAATAGATTTTCCGTTTGAAGGAGTATGTGATAAACAAAAACTAGAAAGAAAGGGAAATATATCAGAAGAAAAATACGCAAATATTCAAAAGAAGTATAAAAGAGAGGTAAAACAATACTATAGACTAATTAGGTCAACAATTAGATATCCTAAGCGAATGGGATATATGTTAGATGATAATATTCTTGATAGCAATGGGAATTTGGAGATTAAAGCATATTGCGGAAATTATGAAAATAATTTAAAAACAAGTCACATATTAGAATACGAGTTATATTTAAAATATTGTAAGTATGGATGGAAATTTAAACAAAATGATAGGGAGGAAATACTGAAGAAACTTCCAATTAGAAACGAAATTCATCAGTATTTTAAAGAAGCAGGTAATGAGAGTAATGTTTTACTTTCTGGAAAAGGTCGTGCTTCATTACTTGGCGTGCAGGTCTTTGTTCTTATAAAGAATTATACTGGAAAATATGATGTCTTGAGAATTAGAAGATCCGAAAATGTTGCGGCAAAACCTGGATTTTTGCAGTTTATTCCATCTGGAGGATTTGAAGCAATGAATGATTGTGTTGATTATGATTCGCAATGGGATAACTATTCATTATCAAAAATTATTTTTAGAGAACTGTTAGAAGAGTGTTTTGGACAGGATGAAGATGATAATAAAATTAATGGAAACAATATTTCACCTGACAAAATTTATGGTAATACATATGTAAAAGAAATAATCAACAAGCTAAGAAATCAAAACGATGGAAGTAAGATACAATTACTAGGTTCGGCTATGAGTTTAGTAGGACTACGTCATGAATTATCCTTTATATTAAAAATAGATGATCCAGAGTTTTCAACAGCGTTTATTGGCAATTATGAAACCAAGACGGCAATACATTTAGTCGATATTGAATTATTGGAGCGAAAAGAATTTTGGATGGAGGATGACATTAAAAAACTAAATTGTACTAGTGCGGCGTTGTTTGAACTTGCAAGACAAAGTGATATTTATAAAAGCTGTTTAAATGGTGTTCAATAGTAGGTCCGCCGGAATGGTGCAACTTTTTGTAATTTACACTTAGGGGGGGGTAAAAAATTCATTTTGCATCGTCACGTGCGCGAATGTTAATGCAAAGTAAAGTTTCAATGCATGTGGAGACTGTTGTCTTGTTGAGTTGGAAAGGTGTTGATGATTTCATGTATGTCGATTATGCCCCGGATCATCATGTAATACAAGGCGGAAAGGCTACATACAAGGAGATTACGGAGTGGATACAGGAAACATATGGTGCGCATGTAACAAACTTAAATATAGCTCAAGTCAAGGATAAATGTGGATTTGAAAAAAAAGAGAATTATAATAAAGGTACGGAAGGACATAGAGTTCCAAATTGCACACCAGAAAAAGAGCAGATGATATTGTCTGCATTCAAGCATTTTAATATGTTATAAAGCTATAAAAACGGTAACATTGGCGTTACCATTAGCAACATTCGACCAGAGTGTTTTTCTTTCTCCCTACCCTTACTACAATTTCAAAAGCGCTTTTTGGCCAGTTCTGCAAATAAGGCGTTTGAGATAATCCGACCTGCCCACCGTTTACCACTACTACGGTCTGGGGTGGGCGATTTGGCAAAGCCGGACACAAAAAAATTGGACAAGACTTTCGCCTTGCCCAATCTGCACAAGCAATCTCCTCATCTTTATTCAATCTTAATACGTCGCAAATGTCCCTTATCCGCTCTTAAAATCTCCGGCTGTATAATATAACCATCACAGAAATAAGGAGCTGCCTTTATGCCGGAAGAGATCATTCGTCGAAAGCGCCGCCTTTCGTCTTTTCAAATTATCATATTAGGTTTTGCCGGGGTCATTCTGCTCGGAGCGCTGCTGCTGATGCTGCCGATCTCCACGACTGGAGGGAATGTAACTCCATTCAATGAAACGCTGTTTACAGCAACCTCTGCCGTCTGCGTGACAGGGCTTGTGGTGCAGGATACAGGCAGCTACTGGTCAACCTTTGGGCAGGCGGTTATTCTGGCGCTGATCCAAATTGGTGGTCTTGGTGTCGTAACCGTAGCAGCGTCGTTTGCACTGTTGTCCGGGCGAAGAATCTCTCTGATGCAGCGCAGCACCATGCAGGATGCAATTTCAGCACCAAAGGTCGGCGGAATCGTCCGCCTGACACGCTTCATCCTGCGAGGGACGTTTCTGATTGAGCTGCTGGGGGCGCTTGTCGTGCTGCCGGTGTTCTGCCGTGACTATGGATGGCGCGGCGTCTGGATGGCGATATTTCATTCCATATCTGCTTTTTGCAACGCCGGGTTTGATATTCTTGGGACAGAAAGCAACCGCTATCCATCTCTTACCGGCTACGCGGACAGCCCGGTAATCAATATCACGATTATGCTGCTGATCGTGATTGGCGGCATTGGATTTCTGACGTGGGATGACATCTTCGAAAACAAGTGGCGGTTTCATCGCTACCGAATGCAGAGCAAGGTTATTCTCGCCACGACAGGTCTTTTGATTTTTCTGCCTGCTGTGTTTTTCTTCTTTTCAGACTTTTCCGCGCTTCCCGCCGGAAACCGGCTGCTGGCATCCTTTTTTCAGTCCGTCACGCCGAGGACAGCGGGCTTCAACACGGTAAGTCTATCCGCGATGTCCGGTGCGTCGCAGGGCGTGATGATCCTTTTGATGCTCATCGGCGGTTCTCCGGGTTCTACAGCAGGCGGCATGAAAACAACGACGCTGGCGGTCTTGGTTGCCAATGCCACTGCGACCTTCCGCCAGCGCGATAGTGCCCAATTTTTCGGACGCAGAGTCGATTGTAGCGCCGTCAAGACCGCCGCGACCATTCTGACGATGTATCTGGTGCTGTTCTTTGGCGGTGCGGTCTGTATCAGCGCATATGAGAATCTTCCGCTGTCTGCCTGCCTGTATGAAACGGCATCGGCGGTCGGGACGGTGGGATTGACACTTGGTATTACACCGCAGCTGCGCATTCCATCGCAAATGGTACTGATCTTGCTAATGTATCTAGGCAGAGTCGGCGGTCTTACCCTCATTTATGCGGCACTTTCCAGCAAAAAAGTGGGGAATGCAAGGTTGCCGCAGGAAAAAATTACGATTGGATAAGGAGCCTTTTCACATGAAAAACATTCTATTGATTGGCACAGGCCGCTTCGGACGGCATATCGCAGTACAGCTTTCTCAGCTGGGACATCAGGTCATGGCGGTCGATACAAACGAGGAACGAATCAGTGATGTGCTGCCATATGTCACCAACGCACAAATTGGCGACAGTACAAATGCGGAGTTTCTTCGCTCTCTTGGCATCGGAAATTTTGACGTCTGCATCGTGACCATCAGCAGTAATTTTCAGAACTCGCTGGAAACCACCTCGCTGTTGAAGGAGCTGGGGGCAAAGTGCGTGGTGTCGCGTGCCGAGCGTGATGTGCAGGCAAAGTTTCTGCTTCGCAACGGTGCAGACCATATAGTCTACCCGGAAAAGCAGGTGGCAAAATGGGCAGCGATCCGATACACTGCCGACCATATTTTCGACTACATAGAGATCGACGAGCAGCACGCCATTTTTGAGGTGGAAGTGCCGGAAGGCTGGGCCGGGAAAAGCATTGGCGAACTGGATATCCGCAGAAAGTTTGGAATCAACATTCTTGGCATCAAGCATTCGGGAAAAACCGACGTATCAATTACACCGGATACGGTGCTGTCCGGGGAAATAACGATTTTAGCATTGGGCGAGTACAAAGCACTGCAAAAGTGCTTCCGAATCTGAACGGACGGTGAGGGTATGTGGAAGATGTCGTTTTGATCGCTGGGACAGCGTTAATGTTCCTGTTCGGCTGGTTTTTGATGAAACGGCTGGATCGCTTTCTGGATGAAAATCAGAAGCGAATCGAGGAAGCGCCCGAACAACAGCAGCCTGAGCCGTGCGTGCATCTGGTCGGGAATATTTCTCCTGACGAACTTGAGGAAACGCTTTCCCGGTTTCGCAGCAGTCATGCCCATGTAGAAATCGTGATCTATGATTCAGAGCAAATTTCATTTCCGGACAACGAATCCGATTGGGCGCAGTAGAAACCTTCACATTTTGGTGCTATAATATCGTTTAAGAGGGGTGGTGAAAATGTGCAGAACAAAGGAAGCGAACTGCCAAAAGAGCATATTCTTGTGTGCCTGTCCTCGTCTCCATCCAATGAACGCATTGTACGAATGGCAGGGAAAATGGCACAGGCATTTAGTGGCAGCCTTACCGCGCTCTACGTGCAGACACCCGGAGACGCTGATATGAATGCGGAAGATACCGTTCGCTTGCAGGCGAATATGCGTCTGGCTCAGCAGCTTGGCGCAGAGATCGTCACAACGCATGGTGAAGATGTGGCAACACAGATCGCGGAATATGTGCGGCTCTCTGATGTGACCAAAATTGTGATTGGGCGAAGCGGCGTACAGCGGCGGCATTTTTGGAGTGAACCGACGCTGACAGAACGGCTCATTGCGCTTGCACCAGAGGTGGACATTCATATCATTCCGGATGTGGAAGCCTATAAGAGCTACCGCAGGAAACGGCTGCTTACCATCCGTCCGGCGTTTCCGACCGCATGGGAACTGCTTCTGACCATCGGGATTCTGGCAGCTGCGACGGTCATCGGATGGGTCTTTCTGCGGCTCGGCTTTGCAAATGCCAATATCATCATGGTTTACCTGCTGGGGGTGCTTCTGACTTCCGCTTTTACCAGCGGATATACCTGCGGTGTGCTGTCCGCTTTTTTGAGTGTCATCCTGTTCAATTATTTTCTAACGGAACCCCGGCTGTCTTTGGTAGCCTATGGCAGCAAATACCTAATAACCTTTGCCGTCATGTTTGCAGCGGCGCTTTTGACCGGTACGCTTGACGCAAAGCTCAAAGCCCATGCGCAGCTATCCGCGCGGGATGCTTATCGGACAAAACTCCTTTTTGATATGAACAGGCAGCTTCAAAAGGCGGAAACACCGGATGAGGTCTATCAGATGACCGCGACGCAGATACAGAAGCTCATGCAGCGGGACGTTTTGATTTATCCGGCACAAGGCGACGCGCTGCTGGATGGGAATGTTTATCCGGCAGACGGAAGCAGTCCATATTGCATCCCGGATACTGATCAGGAACAGAACGTGATTCAATGGGTCTGGCAAAACCGAAAGCGTGCTGGCGCAACGACGCAAAACTTTCCAAAGGCAAAACGGCTGTATCTTGCCATTCGTACCGGGCAGCAGGTTTTCGGCGTTGTCGGGATTCCGATGGAGAAGCAAACGCAGCCTGACGCATTTACATCCAGCGTGCTGTTTTCCATTCTCGGCGAGTGCGCTCTGGCGCTGGAAAGCCTACGCAACGCCGAAGAAAAGGAAAAAGTCGCCGTCCTTGCAAAGAACGAACAGCTTCGTGCAAACCTTCTGCGTTCAATTTCCCATGACCTTAGAACCCCGCTGACATCCATTTCCGGCAACGCGGATACGCTGCTGCACAGCTATAACGTGCTGGATGAACAAACGCGGAAACAGATTTTTACGGACATTTATGACGATGCGCAATGGCTGACGGGACTGGTTGAGAACTTGCTTTCCATTACAAAAATTGCGGATGGCAGCGTAAAACTGCACCTTTCTGATCAGGTCGTGGACGACATCGTATCGGAATCGCTCCGACATATTGACCGAAGGTCCGCAGAACATCACATCGCAGTGAATTGCGGAGATGTACCGTTGCTGGTTCGGGTGGATGCGGGACTCATCATGCAGGTGCTTATCAACTTGGTGAACAACGCAGTCAAATATACTCCGGCTGGCTCGAACATCCGGATCACGGCAATCCCGCGAGAAAATATGGCTGAAATATGCGTCAGCGATAACGGTCCCGGTATTCCAGATGAATTGAAGGAACATGTGTTTGAAATGTTCTTTACCGGGGGCAATCCGATTGGCGACAGCCGCCGAAGTCTTGGACTTGGGCTTACATTCTGTCAAGCCATCATTCATGCCCATAATGGCGAAATGACATTGAAAGATAATTCGCCGCATGGCTGCATCTTTTCCTTTACAGTACCGCTCAGTGAGGTGAACCTAAATGAATAAGCCGCTCGTCCTCGTTGTAGAAGATGATACGCCGGTGCGCAATCTGATCACAACAACGTTGAAAACCCATGAATACAGGTATCTTTCTGCGCAAAACGGCGCAAGCGCCGTGATGGAGGCGCTGTCTCACAACCCGGACATTGTGCTGCTTGATTTGGGACTGCCAGATATGGACGGCGTGGAGATCATCCGAAAAATCCGTTCGTGGTCAAATATGCCGATCATTGTGATCAGCGCCAGAACAGAGGATTCTGATAAAATCGTGGCGCTGGATGCTGGGGCGGACGATTATCTCACCAAGCCCTTTTCCGTGGATGAACTGCTGGCGCGGCTGCGAGTGACGCAGCGGAGACTGTCGCTGATGAAAACAGACGCAGCGCAGGAATCTCCGATTTTTACGAACGGTGCGCTGAAAATCGACTATGCGGCAGGCTGCGCATATCTTGGCAGTGCAGAACTGCACTTGACGCCCATCGAATACAAGCTGTTGTGTCTGCTCTCAAAAAATGTGGGCAAGGTTCTGACCCACACCTACATCACACAGCAGATTTGGGGCAGCAGTTGGGAAAACGATATTGCTTCTCTGCGGGTGTTCATGGCGACCCTGCGCAAAAAGCTGGAATGCGGAAAAGACGGGCAGCAATACATACAAACGCACATCGGAATCGGCTATCGGATGCTCCGCGTCGAATAGCAGGGAGGCTTTCAAAAAATCTATGAATCATTATGCTGTTGAAAACCTGTTTGGCATAGAAGGGCTGAACATCGCATGGTACGGTATCATCATCACATTCGGCATGATCCTTGGATTTATGCTAGCACTTCGCCGGTGCAAAACTTCTGGTCGCTTGCAGATACGCTGATTCCCAGCCTTGTTCTTGGACAAGCCATCGGGCGTTGGGGGAATTTTGTGAATCAGGAGGCTTACGGAAATCTGATCACAAATCCAGATCTCCAATTCTTTCCGTATGGTGTTTACATAGAGGAACTCGGGCAGTGGCATCAGGCGACGTTCTTCTACGAATCTGCACTGAATACACTGCTGCTGATTGTCATGCTGATCTCCTATCCGCATTTCAGAAAAAAGGGATATCTGCTTCCGTTTTACATGATCGGCTATGGTGTGATACGCTGCTTTGTAGAGGGACTTCGTACTGACAGTCTCTATCTGATGCCAGGTGTCCGCGTGTCGCAGGTGTTGTCTGGCTGCCTGATTCTATTGGGTGTTTTACTTGTAGGTATTATTCGCAGAAGGCAGGATATACAGGCATGAAACTAATTTGCTCTTTATTTATCACATTCTTAAAAATCGGTGCGTTCACCTTTGGCGGCGGATACGCTATGATTGCGCTGCTTGAAAATGAGTTCGTTGAAAAGAAAAAATGGCTTGAAAAAAGCGAGTTTCTGGACATGGTTGCGGTAGCCGAATCCACGCCAGGACCAGTCGCCATCAACAGTGCGACTTACATTGGTTACAAAATTGCAGGATTTGCGGGTGCAGCCATGTCCACACTTGCTGTCTGCATTCCATCTTTCTTTGTAATTTATGGTATCTCGCTGTTCTTTGATCAGTTTCTCAGTTTGCGCTGGGTTTCCTGCGCATTCCGCGGGATTCAGGTATGTGTGATCTATCTGATCCTTACCGCAGGGCTGAAAATGCTTAAAAGTATAGACAAAAACACACTAAACTTGACGCTTCTCACGTTGGTCATGGCTTCCATGCTCTGCTGCTCGATCACAGCAGTTTCGTTTTCCTCTGTGTTTTACATCCTGATCTGCGGCGCGGTCGGGCTTGTTGTTTTCTTTCTGCGAAAAATCCGGAAAGGACATGGGAAAACGTCATGACATACCTGCGTCTCTTTCTGAACTTTTTGATGATCGGTGCCTTGTCTTTCGGCGGCGGCTATGGAATGGTTTCGCTGGTACGCGAAACGGTGCTTTCCAACGGCTGGCTGACAGAGAACGAGTTTCTGAATTTTATTGCCGTATCTGAATCCACACCGGGACCCCTTGCCGTGAATATGGCAACCTTTATCGGCTCAACACAGGGCGGAATCCTCGGTTCATTTGTTGCAACGCTGGGCGTGGTGTTGCCGTCATTTTTGATTATTCTCTTAATTGCATCCGCACTAAAGAATCTGATGAAATATGCACCCGTCAACGCCTTTTTATCGGGAGTTCGTCCGTGCGTTGTAGCGATGATCCTTGCGACCGCGCTCAGCATGGCGCTGTCTACGCTGTTTGGCCTCACAGATTTACAGGCCGGATTTGCGCCCGATTTGCGCTCTATCGCAGTATTTGCCATGCTCGGAGCAACGCATCTGATTTGTAAAAAAATCAGAAAAACAGCTCCATCGCCAATTCTGATGATCCTGTTTTCAGCAGGCCTCGGAATCTTGTTTTGGTGCATATTCTAGCATGGCGATTGATTTTATTTCCAACTTCAATAGCAATTCCTGCTGAACCGCGCTTATTTCATTGCGTATAATTTCGAGCGACATCACACTTCATTCATGATGCCGCTCCGCACTTCGGCCATACCATTCTGCCACAAATGAGCTGACCATATTATATCAAATCACTTGGAAAAGAGTCTGGTACCTATATTAGAGTTTCCGGCACATCAAGATCTGCCGATGAAGCAATCTTAAAAGATTTGGAATTACAGGGAACGCACATTCTTTTGATGAAATGGTGTGTATAGGGCAGAAATATGATGCTGCGAAGGCCGAAGAGCTATGTGCTGCAATCAAAAGATACATGGTTGAGGCTGTAAAAACCAAAAGTGAAAAAGAGAAGGTAAAGGATGTTACTGTACAGAATTTAATTAATTGGAGTATTATCAAAAATGTGGATGGAACACTGGTTCCAACGAATGCATTTGTTTTATTGACTGATAACACATTTCCATTTGCAAAAATTCAGTGTGCATTATTTAAAGGTATAGAAAGAGTAGTGTTTATTGACAAGAGAGACTTTGAGGGTCCACTTTATGAGCAGATAGAGGAAGCCTATGAGAGGTTAGCAGCCATAGGGAAGAACGGGACACAGATTCGCCTATTATTGAATGCTTATCATTGTATGTAACTTAGTTAATCATTGCACGAATGGCTAAAATACAAGCTTTTTTGTGCAAAATAAATAAGAAAGTGTAGAGAGAAATAGATGAAAAAGGTTGTATTATTGTCGGGCAGTCCAAGACCAAATGGAAACTCCAGTATGCTGTGCGATGAATTTATAAGAGGTGCGGCAGAAGCCGGAAATAAAGCGGAAAAGATCTTACTTTCCCGAAAAAAGGTAGCAGGCTGCATGGGATGTAATGCCTGTTATCGTAACGGCGGGATATGCGTACAAAAGGATGATATGGAGGAAATTAAAAATAAATTGCTGGAAGCGGATGTAATTGTATTAGCTTCCCCTGTTTATTTTTATTCTATGACAGCACAGTTAAAGGCCGTTATAGACCGCACTTATTCTTTTTATCAGGAATTGGCAGGGAAAGAGTTTTACTTTATTGTCACATGCGCAGGCCCTGGCATGGAATATACGGAAACCATACTGGCAGCCCTGCGTGGTTTCACCTGCTGTGTGCCAGACGCAAAGGAGAGAGGCATTCTTTGTGCGACAGGCGTGATGGAAGCAGGTGAAGTGAAAGCAATCCCTGAATTTAAGCAGGCTTATGAAATGGGTAAGAATTTATAAGCAGATGATTTGAAAACGCAAAATATAAGAATGCCCTTATAACTGCAAAAGCAGTTGTAAGGGTGTTTTTTTGTAGATCAGCTTCTGGCCCGGAATTAAAGGGACTGTTCAGAAAGAGCCTGATCATGATCGGCGCATTCGGTATTGCAATGGTTGTTTCTGCAGAGCTGCTTGCCGTACCGCTTGCAAAGATCTTTGTGAGCTATGATGCCGAGTTGATGAAAATGACCGTTTCAGGTTTTCGGATCTTTGCGTTATCCTTTATCTTTATGGGTTACGCTATTTATAGTTCGGGCTTCTTTACGGCGCTGAATGACGGCTTAACCTCTGCGCTGATATCCTTTCTCAGAACACTGGTCTTTCAGACAGCGGCCGTTATCTTCCTGCCGATGGCGCTGGGGCTTGACGGAGTGTGGATCTCCATTGTAGTTGCGGAAATTATGGCGGTGGTTTTTTCCGCGATCTTCCTGATTGCAAAGCGTAAAAAATATCATTACTAAAAAGAAAAATCCCTGCTGCAGTTACATATGCAGCAGGTTATCCTTCATAAGGTGGACAAGATAGGTAAAAGCTGATATTCTGAAAGTGTATTCAAAGGATGAGGCGAGGGGGGATAAAGATTGAAAAATAAAATTTTTCAATCGCGAGATTTGTGTCTGCGCGCACTTGACACAAACTCGGCATGCGCAAAAAGCGTGCGCAGAAATGAGGAGAAAAATGGATACACAAAAAAAGTGGGTTGTCCCACTTATGATATGGGTAGTATTTGAAACGGTTGCCGTAACCTTATGGCTGACCAAGGATAATTTGTTTTATCTCTTCAATTTCAGTTACATCGGTTCTGCCATTGCCATTGGCTTTCTTTTACTTCAGTTTCGTTATCAGCATGCCAGAAGGATTGTCCAGCTTTTTGTGGGACTGTATATGCTTGTGTATCTGGGACTGATCTGCAATGAAAATATGCAGATAGAAGGTTTCTGGTACTATCTGTTTACAGGTGTTTTTGAAGCGGCAACGATCCATTATGCGGTTGCCAAGATCTTTGGCCCGTTATTTTTTGGAAGAGGCTGGTGCGGATTTGCGTGCTGGACGGCAATGGTTCTTGATTTTCTGCCCTATAAAATTCCGAAGGACCCCAGAAAGAAGATCGGTTTTATAAGGTATATTACGTTTACAGCCTCGCTTTTATTTGTAGCGGCACTCTTTTTGTGTCATGTGGGAAATCTGGAAAAGATCATGTTCTGGGCATTCCTGATCGGAAACATTTTATATTATGCCGTAGGGATTATCCTTGCATATGCCTTTAAGGATAACCGGGCTTTTTGCAAGTATATCTGCCCCATCACGGTCTTTTTAAAGCCTATGAGTTATTTTGCCCTGCTAAGGGTGAAATGCGATAAAGAAAAATGTATTTCCTGCGGGAAGTGCAAGCGGGTATGTCCCATGGAGGTTGATATTACAGATAATTCCAGAAAGCGTAAGAATGGAACGGAATGTATTTTGTGCATGGAATGTGTAAAGGCCTGTCCGAAAAAGGCATTATAGGGTTTATGCCATAGAGGGAAGGCAAGAGGGGGATCACAACGAAAGCTTATATATATGTTGCAAAATTAAGAATACAAACAGCGCTGGCCTATCGATTTGATATGATTTCCACGATCTTTGTGCAGTGTATTGTCATGTTTGCCATATCCTATTTCTGGATTGCGGCCTACGGCGGAACGGAGAGCGTACTGGGCACCAGCAGAAAAAGTATGCTGACCTACACCACTATTTCCATCTTAATGGGAAACCTGCTTACCATGAATGTGCAGCACCGCATTGTGGAACGCATCCGGGATGGGAATGTGGCGCTGGACATTTTAAAGCCTGTGAATGTTTATGGGATTTATCTGGCCGAGGATCTGGGAGAGGCTGTCAACGCCGTGTTTCAAAAAGTAATTCCACTGCTGGCCGTCAGCATGATCATGTTCGGAATACCGGGCCCGGCGTCAGGAATAAATTTTGTCTTATTTTTGGCAAGCTTTGTTTTTGCCTATTTTATTAACTGGCTGCTGGCAGCGCTGCTTGGATTATGTGCATTTCAGACCATAAGTATGGGCCCTATGATTGCGGTAAAGGGGTATCTCATCAAGCTGCTGTCCGGAAGCATTATACCGCTGTGGTTTTTCCCAAAGGGATTTCAAAAAATTCTGGAATGTCTGCCCTTTGTAGGGATCTATCAGGTTCCCCTTGGCATTTACATAGGAAAATATACAATGGAAGAGATCTTTTTCCGGATAGGGATCCAAATGCTCTGGGTGCTGGCGCTTTTGGCAGGATTTATTTTCCTGCAAAAGAAAATGGCTGACAGAGTTCTGATCCAGGGAGGATGAATATGCGGCATACCATAAAATATTATTCCTCCGTGGCGTTGGCATTTATGAAAATGTCCATTCAGTCCGGGTTGGAATACCCAATTAACCTGATCGGCTGGATCCTGGTAAATCCGATCCAGTTTATTGTTGGCTTTGCCACGATTAAATTTGTGGTACAGGAGTTTGGCTCCTTAGGGGGCTGGGGATTTGAAGGGCTGGCCTTTTTATATGGTCTGGCAGTGCTCAGCCATGGCTTTGCGGTAATACTGTTTATCCAGACCTGGTATATGGGAAAAGGCGTGGTCATAGGTGGATTTGACCGTTTTCTCCTGCGCCCTATGAATGTTCTTTTTCAATTTCTGTTTATGGATTTTAATCTTGTGGGGATTTCTGATCTGATACCGGGCTTTATTGTCTTTTTGTATGGCTGCGTTCAGGTAAAATTTCATTGCAGCTTCGTCAATATCCTGCTGCTTATCATGACGCTGGCAGGCGGCGTTTTGATCCGCGGTGCAGTATGGATTTTTTGCGGTTCTCTTGCATTTTGGACAAAGAGCCCTACTAATTTTGTGGGGTTCACACTGGAGCTGTTTGACAGAGTGACCATGTATCCGCTTACCATTTATCCAAGAGCTTTGCAGTTTGTTTTTACTTTTATTCTGCCCCTTGGCTGGATCACCTTTTATCCGGCAAGCGAGCTGCTGGGCAGAAGGCCGGACTACATTCCGGTTAATATGGCGCTTGTGACCTTTCTGATCGGGGTATTTATATTTGCGTTAAGCTGCCTGGTAATGAGCCTTGGCATGCGAAGGTATGAAAGCGCAGGAAGCTGATAGGGATGATAAGCAGACGAAGAGGGGAATTCAGATGAAGATCATAGAAGTAAATCACCTTGTGAAGGAATACAAAAAAGTAAAAAAGGAAAAAGGGATCAGAGGAGCGGTGAAAAACCTATTTGTGCAGGAAGTGGAAATGGTTCGTGCGGTGGATGACATTTCCTTTAACATCGAGCAGGGAGAGATCGTGGCATATATCGGTCCCAACGGAGCAGGAAAAAGCACAACGGTAAAAATGTTGTCCGGTATTATGCGTCCTACCTCCGGGGAGATCTTGATAGACGGGTTATCGCCTCAAAAGAACCGGAAGCAGGTGGTTAAGAACATTGGAGTTGTGTTTGGCCAGAGAACCCAGTTAAACTGGGATCTGCGTCTGGGAGAATCCTTTGAGCTGTTAAAAAAGATCTATGAAATTGAGGATCATACTTATGACAGCAATTTGAGCATGATGGATGAGATCCTGGAAATCAGTAAATTTATGGATACGCCGGTGCGTCAGCTGTCCCTGGGACAAAGAATGAGGGGCGATCTGGTAGCAGCCATGCTGCATTCTCCCAAGATCTTATTTCTGGACGAACCCACGATCGGTCTGGATGTAGAGGCAAAATATGCGATCAGGAAGTTTATTAAGGAGATCAATGAGCGCAACCAGACGACGATCATCTTAACGACCCATGACTTAGGGGATATTCAGGAGCTTTGCAAAAGACTGATCATTATTAATGAGGGCAGGGTCATAGAAGACGGTTCCCTGAAGGAGCTGATCGATAAGATCGCACCGTATAAGCATCTGATCGTGGATTTTTATGATCCCGTATGTATTTCTCACCCTCAGGCTGAAATTGTTTCCCAAAGCGAGGCCAGAACCGTTTATAAGTTTAAGAAGGATGAAATTTCTGCAGCCCAGCTTATCAGTGATATTTCAAAGGAAGCGGACATTAAGGAGATCGGTCTGGAGGAGCCTAAGATCGATGATATTATCAGGGTAGCTTATCGAAGTAAAGGCTAGGAGGAAACCAGCCTGTCTGCGGCAGCCACAAACCGCAGCACGTCCTCGGGAGCGTCAGCGCTGTAAAGCAGCCCATAGGGAATACTGTAATCCCAGCGTACCGGAAGCGTAACAAGGCCCGGATGGACGTCCTTCCAGCACTCGATCGTCAAAAGGATCTTTCCGGTTTCTGCGCAGCGGTTAAAGACAGAAAGATCATAAAAGGGCGGCGTATCCTCCAGATGGATCTGGGGATGATTTTTTTCCAGATCGTTCCGGATAAAATCGTTTACTCCGGAGTCCCCCTTTTTCACCATCATAAGAGTCTCTCCATAGAGATCCTTTATGGAGAGACAGGATTTGGCTGCCAGAGGATGTTCCCTTGAAACGGCAACCATTTTTTTGTACCGCCCAAGAGGTAAAAACTGACATCGTGATAACCAGGTCTTGGAATCACAAACGCCGATCAGGAAATCAAATTTTTCCCCCAGCTTTTCTATTTCAGAGACAATTCCCTCATGGTCATCCTCAAAGGGAACCAGATGCAGCTTGTAATTCGGAAAGTCCTTATTTACCTTATACCAGAGATCCATAAAGGGCTTGGCAGGGTTTAAAAGAGAGGTTCCTACACAGAAGGTAGTGTCGGGATTTATCATGGCGGCCTTTGCACCGGCAATGGATTTATGGGAATAATCGATCATAAATTTTGCATCCTGATAGATTGTTTTTCCGGCGGGAGTAAGCGTCACGCCTGTAGGACATCGATCTATTAATTTTAAGTTTAAATGCTTTTCCAGGGAATTGATCTGCTTCATGACTGCGGTGGCGGAAATATAAAGGGAGTCTGCGGCCTTTGTAAAGCTGCCGCAGTCGGAAACGGCGAGGAAGGTGTCTAACAGTGGATTGTACATAAGGACTCCTTATAGTGTAAACAAATAGTTAATACTATGTTAACAGATTGGAAATTCCAATTCAAGAAAGAGAGGGTTAATATACAATCAAAATGCAGAAATGCGCAAAAAACGTGCGCAGAAATGAGGATAAAAATGGCAGTAAAACAGACAGCAGGACATGATGCACTTGGTGAGTTTGCACCGGAATTTGCCAGGTTAAATGATGATATATTATTTGGCGAGGTATGGAGCAGAGAGGATAAGCTTCCTTTGAAATTAAGATCTATTGTAACGATCAGTTCCCTGATCGGAAAGGGAATAACAGACAGCTCTCTGCAGTATCACTTGCAGTCCGCTAAAAATAACGGGGTCACCGGAACGGAAATGGCTGAAATCCTCACACATATTGCGTTTTATGCAGGATGGCCCAATGCCTGGGCGGCCTTCCGCATGGCGAAGGAGGTTTATCAGGATGATTTGGAAAAGGAGGAGCATGGCGGATTCTTTGGACAGGGCGAGCCGAATACGGCATATGCAAAATACTTTGTTGGCAACAGCTATTTGAAGCCTCTTACGGATCCTAAGACCTGCCCGGTATTTCTGGCAAACGTTACCTTTGAACCGGGATGCAGGAACAACTGGCACATCCATCATGCAAAGGAAGGCGGCGGCCAGCTGTTAATTTGTGTAGATGGAGAAGGCTGGTATCAGGAAGAAGGAAAACCTGCCCAGAGCCTTAAGCCGGGAGATGTGGTCATCATACCTGCTCAGGTAAAGCACTGGCATGGAGCAAGGAAGGACAGCTGGTTCAGTCATATTGTGGTAGAGGAGCCGGGAACAGAGACTTCCAATGAGTGGTGCGAGCCGGTAAGTGAGGAAGAATATCAAAAACTGGGAATATAGTTTGACAAATACCCCCTGGGAATATATACTTTAGATGCTTTCAGGAAGGAGTGATCATATGATAAAGACAGTACTAAAGATCGACGGAATGATGTGCAGTATGTGTGAAGCGCATATGAATGATCTGATCCGTAAGCATCCAGAGGTAAAAAAGGTTAATTCCTCTGCCAAGAAAGGCGAGAGTATTGTGATCAGTGAAAAGGAGCTGGATATACCGGAGCTTAAAGAGGAAATCAAGGGAATTGGATATGAACTGTTGTCCTCTTTCAGCGAACCCTATGAAGAAAAGGGATTTTTCACAAAATTATTTTCCAAGTAACAGAGAGGCAGCAGCCCTGAACAGGCTGCTGCTTAATTTGTGAAAGTATGAGGGGAATCATGGCTTTATTTTTGTTGCAGAGTGTTAATATCATTGTGATCTTATTAATGCTCTTTATGTTTGCGGTGATCATTAAAAAGCAGCCTACCACGGTTCAGGTGGCGTTTTTGATCTATGATATTTTTTCCATTATTTTTGTTGTAGGGATCCAGCTTGAGCTGACCTATGCAGATACCGTGGAGGCGGCTTTATCCGGTCTGTGCGTCCAATATGTTGGGCAGGCTGGATTTCTTATGGGGATCTTATGGTTTATCTCCGTGTTTGCAAGGTTTAAAATACCGGCATGGGTCTATAAGCTTCAAATTGTCATCAGCACAGTTACCCTGGTAGGTATTTTTACGGCGGAGCATCATCCTTATTTTTATTCTTCCATGGAAATCCTGAGGGACGGCATGTATAACAGGATCAGAGTTACGGGCGGGCCCATCTGGTATCTGCATTATCTTTATTTTTTCACTACCATGATAGCGATCCTTATTATGTGTATTCGCAGCTATAGGCAGAGTACATCAATTCAAAGAAAAAGGATCCTTTATATCATGACAGGCATAGGAAGCCTTGTAGCAGAGATCATCCTGAAAGGGTTTGGAGCCTTTGGAAGCTATAATCCTGTTACCATTGTTATGACCTTTACCATGTTCTGCATGATGATCGCAGTTGTGAGATACGGATATTTCGGATCCCTTCATGCGGCAGTGGACAACGCCTTTAACCATGGAGATGAAGGACTGATCATTCTGGATATGGATGGGGCGATCATTTTTGTCAATCAGAGGATGGATCAGTTTTACCCGGGAATACAGGTGGGCGATTCCCTGGCTGCCTATAAGGACATTGCAAGCGTTCTGAAAATGGAAAGACCCATGATCAAAAGCGGAAAGGAAATCTATGAGATCAGAAGCGAGTACATCATTGAAAATGGGGAAAAGAGCGGGTTCATGCTCTGGTTTATCAATCAGACAGAGCAGTATTTACATGTAAAAGAGCTTCAGAAAGAAAATGAGACCAAGACAAAGCTTCTCATGGAAATGAGCCATGAACTTAGAACGCCTTTAAATACCATGCTTGGCATGAATGAAATGATCCTGAGGGAAAGCGGCGAGAAAACCATACATGAGTACGCAAGGGAGATACAGTCCGCAGGGGAAAATATGGTATCTCTGGTGGATCAGCTTCTTGTGGTCAGCGCAGACGACATACAGGAGGACAAAAAAGGAAATCATTTAAGTACAGGAGAGCTTTTACCGGAGCCGGTTCCGAAGGAAAAGATCAATCTTAGTGGAAAGCGGATTCTTGCCGTGGATGATAATGCCAAAAATCTTCTGATCATAAAGTATCTGCTGAAAAGAACAGGAATTGAGATCGAGACTGCTCCGGGAGGAAAACAAGCCGTACAGTGCTGCCGGGAAAAAACATATGACCTGATCCTGATGGATCATATGATGCCGGAAATAGATGGGATTGAAGCGTTTCACCTGATCCGGCAGGACGCCAAAGGAAAAAACAGGGAAACAAAGATCATAGCCGTTACCGCGAATGCAATTCCGGGGGCAAGAGAATTGTATGAAAGGGAAGGATTTGCCGATTATATCAGCAAGCCCATAAGACCGGAGCTTTTAGAGCAGCTTCTTGCCAAATATCTGGGGAGGCTTCAGGTAAAAGAGGCCAAGAAGGAAAAGGAGCTTCCTGCGTTAAAGGAGCTTGCCGGGATCGGTATGAACATTGAGTCAGGGCTCATGTATGCAGATGACGATGTGGCATTTTATCAAAGTCTTCTGATGATGTTTGCACAGGAAAGGGAAGAAAAGGAAAAGAAGCTTCAGGAAACAACAGAGTATTCCTCGTTTGTAGTCCAGGTACATGGACTAAAGGGGGAGGCAAGAGGAATTGGTGCGGATAGGCTGGGAGAGCTTTTTTATGAACTGGAATTAGCGGGAAAAGAACAAGATGAGGAACAAATCAGGGCTTTGTACCCTGAAACCATGGAGCAGTGGAAACTGGTGACTGCCGCCATAGAAAAGGAATTTGGAATTACCATCTAGGATGGACGGCAGGGCAGCTTTTCTGCCGGATGGCAGCCCGAAGCTCCACAAAACATCCGCAAATACGGCACATGCCATTTAGCAGGCTGTCACACTCTTTACAGTGTGACAGCCTGTTTTGATAGACTTCATCCGGAGCTTTAATGGTTTCATCCATAGCCGCAATATAATCATACATGTTCTGATAATATTCAGGATCCGGCATTTCCTTTGCCAGACACCTGCGACAGATCCTGTTCTGCTCCATCTTTATACGCTCCTATTGAATGGCTAAGCTTACAACGCTGCAGGCCGGGAGAGTAACGCAAATGGTGCCTGCGTCTGTAATATGAAAAGCAGTAAATTCTTTTTCCGTAACTTCATCCGGAGCTTCAAAGGTGTTATGTGCTGCCATTTTTCCTGATAAAACAGAACCGCAGACAGAGACAGGCCTTTTATCGGAAAATTGGATTTCGATTTCCTCTGTGCTTTCGGGAGATAAATTGCCCAGCGTAACATGGATAACGCCTGCATCATCTATGGAAGCGGACTCGCTGATATTCGGAACCTTGTATTCTCCTTCTCCGATCAGCTTTGTTTCGCTGTAGCTTTCCAGAAGCTGTGCATTCTGATGATGCTTATACATCCGGAATACATAGTAGGTAGGGGTCAGGATCATCTTAGGCCCTTCCGTCAGGATCACGGACTGAAGAACATTAACAAGCTGTGCAATGTTTGCCATTTTAACACGGTCGCTGTGCTTGTTAAAAATATTAAGGGACAGGCAGGCAACCAGGGCGTCCCGCATGGTATTCTGCTGATAGAGGAAGCCGGGATTCGTGCCGGGTTCCACATCAAACCAGCAGCCCCATTCATCCACCATCAGACCGATTTTCTTATCGGGATCAAACTGATCCATGATCCTGCTGTGCTTTTCAATCAGTTCATTAAGGTGCTGAGCCTTATTTAAGGTACAGAACCAATCCTTCTGTGTAAAAGAAGTGGCGCTGCCCTTGTGATTCCAGGGACCGGGCACCGTGTAGTAATGAAGGGATAAGCCATTCATATAGCCATGGGCGCTCTTCATTACGGTTTCTGTCCAATTATAATCATCAGAATTAGGGCCGCAGCAGATCTTCTGCATAGTTCCCTTTCCATCGTAATCCCTCACATAGGTCTGATATCTGCGGTAAAGATTTGCATAATATTCCGGAGTCATATTGCCGCCGCAGCCCCAGTTTTCATTGCCAACGCCAAAGTAGTCCACCTTCCAAGGTTCTTCATGTCCGTTTTTGCGGCGGAGATCGGCCATGGGAGATACTCCGTCAAAGGTCATGTATTCTACCCATTCAGACATTTCCTGCACAGTGCCGCTGCCCACATTGCCATTGACATAGGCCTTACAGCCAAGCTGTTCACAAAGCTCCATGAATTCATGGGTACCAAAGCTGTTGTCCTCCAGGACGCCGCCCCAGTGGGTGTTGATCATTTTTTTGCGGCCTTCCTTGGGGCCAATGCCGTCCTTCCAGTGATATTCGTCAGCAAAGCATCCGCCCGGCCAGCGGAGTACCGGGATCTTCATATCCCGAAGAGCCTCAACAACATCGCTTCTCATACCATTTTTGTTGGGAATTTCAGAATTTTCCCCTACATAAAGTCCCTCGTAAATACATCTGCCAAGGTGCTCGGAAAAGTGACCATAAATGTCCTCGCTGATCCTGCTCAGCACCTTATTTTCGTTAATGAATAATTTTGCCATACCTGCTCCCTTTCTCATGAATTTATTTTAGAAAAAGCTAAAATATTATATAAAAAATTATACCAAACAAAAAGAAAAAGGTCAATGTGGAAATCAGGGTTTATTTATGATAGAGTAAAGATAATGCAGGAAAAAGAGAGAGAAAAAGGAGTATGGAAAAGCAAAGCGTGGGAACCGAGCTGCCAAAAAAACAGAGATATGGCTTTCTGGATAGCTTCCGGGGGATCGTACTGATCAGTATGATCATTTTTCATGCCTGCTGGGATCTGGTATATCTTTTTCAGATGAAATGGGACTGGTATTTCAGTGACCTTGCCTATATCTGGCAGCAGAGCATCTGCTGGAGCTTCATCCTTCTTTCAGGCTTTTGTTGGCCTTTGGGGAAGCATCCTGTGAAAAGGGGCGTGATCGTTTCCCTATCCGGGATTTTGATTTCTGTGGCCACAACCCTGTTTGTTCCGGAGGGACAGGTGATATTTGGGGTGCTGACGCTGATCGGAGCCTGCATGCTCCTTATGACTTTGCTAGATAAGGTATGCCGACGGGTGCCTCCCATAGCGGGAATGCTGACAGCTTTTTTTCTTTTTGTGATCTCCAGAGATTTAAGGCTGGGGTATCTGGGATTTGAAAACGGATTCAGGCTGAACCTGCCGGAGGTTCTTTATCAGGGCAAGGCCGCAACCCTTCTTGGCTTTATGGAAAAGGGCTTTTATTCTGCAGATTATTTTCCCATTTTTCCATGGATGTTCCTGTTTATCACAGGGTATTTTCTTTGCAGGTGGGTGAAAGAAAAGAAAACGGATTTTATGGAGCATTACCTGAAAAAAGAGTGGAAGGGATTTTCCTTCCTGGGAAGAAATTCTCTTTGGATCTATCTGCTGCATCAACCGGTTGTTTATGGCGTGCTGTGGATGATGGATCTTGGGGGCGTAATTTGATTTTAAAAGAAAAGGAGAGGTAGTTTATGGGGACAAAAATGGAAATGCTTTTTGACGGGGGAAAAAGAAAAGTACTGACATTAAGCTATGATGATGGAACAATTTATGACAGAAGGCTTGTAGCCATGATGAACGAGTATGGGATCAGAGGAACCTTTAATCTGAATTCCGGGATGTTTTCCCAGAAGGGAACGGCTGTCATTAACGGGTATGAAACAGATATGAGCAGGATTGCGGCAGAAGAGGTAAAGACACTTTATGCAGGTCATGAGGTGGCTTCCCATACCCTGACGCATCCATCTCTTACGGCGCTTCCCTCCAATATGGGTGCAGCGGAAGTGTTAAAGGACAGAAAAAATCTGGAGGAGCTGACGGGAGAGCTGGTAAGAGGATTTGCTTACCCTTACGGAACCTATAATGAAACCGTTGAGGAAGTGCTCAGCGCCTGCGGGATCGAATATGCAAGAACAGTAGTAGATACAAATGGGTTTGATCTGCCTGCGGATTTTCTGGAATGGCACCCGACCTGTCATCACGAGTCGCAGAGCCTGATGGAGATCGCCAAGGATTTTTGCGAAAATGATGGCTACAGCGCCAGATTATTTTACCTGTGGGGACACAGCTATGAATTTGCCCAGAAAAATAACTGGCAAATGATCGAAGACTTTTTCAAATATGTGTCAAAGTACCGGGAGCAGATCTGGATGGCTACCAACATTGAGATCGTAGATTATGTTAAATCCTTCCGGGAGCTGCGCCGCTCTACAGATGGCGTGATCCTTTATAATCCTACCGGAATGGATCTGTGGTTTGAGCTGGATGGTCAGACAAAGTGCATCCATGGCAAGGAGAAGCTTTCCTTCCATTAAGGAAGGATCACCACAAACTCTGTAAAGCTTTGCCCATCGCTTTTGACGCTGATGTGACCCTTATGGGCTTTTACAATGGACTGTGCGATGGACAGGCCCAGACCGTAACCGCCATATTGACGGTTTCTGGAAGAATCACTTCGATAAAAACGTTCAAAGATATGCTTCTGGTCTTCAGGGGAAATTCCTTTTCCCGTGTTGCTTACCAGGAGCATTTTTTTGTCACCATGGGCAGAAAGGCAGATCCTGACGGTTCCATGCTCATCGGAATATTTAAAGGCATTATCCAGCAGGATGGTGACTAACTGCTTGATATGGGTTTCATTTCCGTGAAGGGAAAATCCGTCCTCTATCTCCATAGAATAAGATTTTTCATATTCAAAAGCAAGACTTTCAAAGGAAAGGGCAGCATTTTTGACAGCCCTGCTCAGATCAAAGGTCAGATAGCTTCCGGTATCGGAATAAGCGTCCAGCCTGGCCAGCTCCAAAAGGCTATTGATAAGGTTTTTCATACGTCCCGTCTGCTCTAAAATATACACAAGCCATTTATTGTCAGGAAGCTCCCGCTGCAAAACCTCTGCATTTGTAGTAATGATCGTGAGGGGAGTCTTCAGTTCGTGGGAAGCGTCCGCAATAAATTGCTTTTGTTTGTCAAATGCGACCTGTACAGGTTTTGTAACCCATCTGGAAAGAAAAATAACAGGGATGAATAAGACGAAAATTGCAGCAAGTCCCACCCACAAGCAGACCTTTAACAATCGGGCAGACATATCCCTTTCAGGGGAGTAATCCAGAAGATAAAGCTGGGTGCTCTCCTCCTTTTCTTTCAGCAGATAAAGATAGCCGGAAACTTTGCCGTTTTGTTTATGATCGCTTTTGGCGCGTGCGGCGAGCTGCTCCAGCGTATCCATAGTCATGTCCGGGTTGCCGCCAAGGGAATAGGAAAGAATCTCTCCGTTATTGTCATAAAAGACATACATAACGCGCATATCGTCGAACCAGCTCATCTCCATAGGATGACCCTCCGGCACAGGAGGGGGATTTTTGGCGTCAGATACAGGAGAAGGAGAAAAATCCATCCGTCTTTCATACTGCGACAGGGTATGGTAACCCTGCCTCTGTGCGGAATAGCTTACAGATAAATTGAGGACAGCAAGGATCAGGATAAAGATCAGGATAATTCCCGACATGGTGATCAGGATAAAGCGATGCTGTAATTTTCGGATCATAAACAACTACCTCTTTTGCATTTACTTTTCGGTTTCTAATTGATAGCCTACGCCCCGGACCGTATGGATCTGAGCGGAAGCCTCCAGGCTGCTTAGTTTTTGCCGCAGGAAAGAAATGTATACTTCAATGTTATTGTATTCTGCTTCACTTTCAATTCCCCAAACCTTTTCAATAAGCAGATCCTTAGGCAGGATCTGGCCGGGGCTCCTGAGAAAAAGCTCTATAAGCTGTGCTTCCTTAGGGCCTAAGCGTATGGAATTTTTTCCGGCAGAAAGCTCCATGGAGCCTTTGTCAAAGGAAAGTCCGTGATAGCTTAACACTTCTCCGGTATAGCTGCCGCTTCTCCGGGAAAGCGCCCGGATACGGGCTAAAAGCTCGCCGGTAGAAAAGGGCTTTGGAAGGTAATCGTCGCTTCCCGCATCCAGACCTGTTATGATATCGTCTATTTCTGATTTTGCAGTCAAAAGAATGACAGGAGTGGAAAGTCCCTCTTTGCGCAGCTTTTTTAAAACAGAAAGCCCGTCCATTCCCGGAAGCATAATGTCCAGAAGAATGATGTCGTAAATACCGGATGCGGCATAATCATATCCTTCGTCACCGCGATAAACCACATCTACCTGATAATGACTTTGCTTTAATATTTCAGCCACGGCGTCAGCCAGGGCCTCTTCATCTTCCACCAGCAGAATTCTCATTTTAATCTCCATTTCTGCGCACGCTCTTTGCGCATTTTCTTATTCATTATACTATACCACAAAGCTTAAATGAAACTTGAATTCCTTTTCAAGGTTCATTTAAGAAATGGAAATTATAGTCATAAGAGAAAACAAAATCAGGGAGCCAAAAGTATGAAGAAAAAAAGGATCGTGATCATCAGTATAGGAGCGCTGCTTCTGGCAGCAGCAGGAGTTTTTCTTTTTTGCATCAGCCATAAAGAAAAGACGAAGGTAAGTAAGGAACCAGTGGAAAGACAGCTGCCGGAAGGAATGATAACTGCCAGCGGCCTTACCAGCGTGGGAATGAATACAGAGATCTTAAAGCTTGATTTCCTGAGTACGGAGTTGTATGTAGAAGAAAGCTATCTGTCTGTAGGAGATGAGGTAGAAGCCGGAACAAAGGTATTTAAGATTTCGGAAGAAACATTAAAGGAAGCAAAAAAAGAGCTTTCCGATAAGGTGACAGAAACAGAGCTTGCATACAGGCAGGGAGTCATTGATTACGAGGCAGATCTTCTGGAAGCGGACAGCACTTATCAGAAAGCGTCCATATCAGCAGCCTATGCACAGACGAATTATGAAAAACAGGAAGCAGAGGAAAAGCAGAAGGTAAAGGATCTGCAGGAGCAGGTAGAACAGGCCCGGGAGCTGCTGGAAGAGTACCGTAAATCAGAGGAAGAAGATTATTATAGAACTTATTATCAGATCGATGAACTGTATGAAGAATATTACGAACATTTTCAACTTCTTATGAGCTTTTATGAAAAGTGGAATATAGAAGAGCTGTCAGGAGAAGAACAGACAGGAAATGGCGGAGCACAAATGACGGCTATAGGAAATCAGCCAGGAAGCGGAGATACGGAAAAGCTGTCGGTATATAAGGAACTGGATGAGCTGGTGACCCAGGAAGGGGAGGAATACCAGACGGCTCTTGAAAATTACGAAAAAGCCAAGGCAACTGCCAAGGCAGGACTGAAAAAAGCGGAAAGTGATCTGACAGATGTGGAAGCACAGCTGACGCAGGCACAGACAGAGTATGAGCAGAACCTGATCGAATACAAGGCAGAATATGATACTGCTCTGGCAGAAAACGAGGATGCAGAGCTGATTTACAGCACCACAAAGCAAAGCCTTGAGGAAACGCTGGAAGATTTAAAGGATGAGATGGAAGAGGCAAAGGAAAATCAGGATTCCTTTCTGGCAGCTCTTTCAGACGGCTGCTTTTACACGGAAAAGGCAGGAACCATTGTGGTAAATGCAGTAACGGATGATACCTACCTTTCAGGAAATACTCTTGTGATTGCCTACAGCAATCCGGAAACAGTATCCATTACGGCGCAGGTTGACCAGAATGATATTGCGCAGATCAGCATAGGGGAACAGGCTTACGTCATGATCAGTGAGTATGGGAGCTATGAAGGCATTGTAACAACAATTAATCCAGTCACGCAGGCAGAGAGCCGAACCTCTGTTACTTATGAGGTAACGGTTACGCTGACGGGAGATGTGCAGGGTCTTACCTCCAATTTAACGGCCTATGTCTATTTTGGAGACGAGATACCCACAGAGGAGAACTTTACGCCTCCGGAGGGTGATGGGAACGGAGATTTTACACCTCCGGAAGGCGATGAGAATGGAGATTTTACGCCTCCGGAAGGTGACGGAAACGGAGATTTTACGCCTCCGGAGGGTGATATGAACGGAAATTTTACACCTTCGGAAAATGAAATGGGCGGAGGCTTTGCACCTCCCGGGACAGGACAGGGAATGGAGACAGAAAAGGGGGAAGGAAATGATACAGAAAATTAAGAATAGACTGCAAAATGACAAAAAATACAGAAGAAAGCTTCTTCTTGTGGGCGTGCTTTTTCTGGGGCTTCTGGGAGCAGGCTTATTTACACTGATAAAGCCAGCTATGGCCAGGGAAACCTATGTATACAAGGAAGAAACCGTCAGCAGGGGCGATCTGGTTCTGGGCATTACGGAAAGCGGGAGCTTGACCCTTACCCAGAAGCAGGTGGATTATGACCTTGCGCTTTCCCTTATTTATGAGGAAGACGAGGAAGAAGATGAGGATGACGAAGAAGAGGAAGAGAGCAGCCGTTATCTTGAGGTGGAAGAGGTCTACGCTGTAAGCGGGCAAAGAGTGGGAAAGGGGGATCCTTTGTTTTCTCTGACGAAGGACAGCATTTCGGCAGTCAGAAGAAAAATAAGCGCAGCATTGTCAGAGGCGCAGATCAGTCTTTCCACAGCGCAGACAGAGTACCAGACTTCCATGATCAGTGCAAAAAGCACCTATGACAGCAGTGTGGAAAAGGGAAAAAACGCAAAGACGCAGTATCAGGCCTCATTAAACCAGAGCAGTGCAAAGATCCAGGGGATAGAAGGGGAAATCAACCTGCTCTCCCTGGAAATCACGCAGGCGCAGGAAAAGCTTTCTGATGAGGATTTCTTAGATGAAATTTCGGATGCTCAAAACGAATATACCGCTGCAAAAAATATACTGGATGATACAGATGCACATAATGCCGCCGCTTATGTGAGTAATTTAAGCGATTATGAGGAAGCAAAGGAAGCTTTGAACCAGCTTTTAGAGCAAAAGGAAACCTATGAGAGCACGATCACAGAAAATCAGGCTGAAATAGAAAAAAAGCAGAAGGAACTTCAGGATGCTTATGTAAGCCAGGTCCTTCAAGATAAGCAGGCGGAAAATGACTATGAAAGCGCACTTCTCTCAGGAGAACTGGCCGGGGATATTTACGATTATAGTACGCAGTCTTTGGATAATGAGGTAACAGCGGCCCAGAATACCTGCGAGGAGCTACAGCAGCTTATGGATGATTTTGAAGAATTTGTGGGAAGTGACGGAGTGGTTTATGCGCCTGAAAACGGGCTTGTGATCAGTGTAGATTGTGAAGAAGGGGATGAACTGACAAAGGAAAGCACATTGATCACATATACCACCCAGGAGGATACCATTACCATTGATGTTTCAGAGGAGGACGTGTCAGCGATTGCAGTGGGAAACAGCGTGGATATCGTATTTACTGCCTACCCGGAGGAAACCTATAAGGGAACGGTGGCCAGCATTACCACAACTTCCTCGTCCGATTATGCGTCTACCATCAGTTACCCGGTAGTGATTTCTGTGGAAGGAAATACAGATTTGTTATACGGAGGAATGACGGCGGATGTAACCTTTGTAACAGACAGTGTTTCTGACGTTCTGTATGTTTCCAAAAAAGCAGTGTTTGAGGAAAATGGCAAAACCTGTGTATACCGGAAGGCAGAAAACGGAGAAATGGAAATAACGGAGGTGGAAACAGGCTTTGCAGATATGAGTTCCATTGAAATTAAGGAAGGTCTCCTGGAAGGAGATACAGTTTACCTGAAAAGCCTGATGTCCGCAGAGGAAGAATAGTACAGGAGGTGCAAATACAAAATGAAGAAAAAACATCAATTATTTCTTCTGCTTGCAGTGATTTTTTTAGTGGCAACGTCCCTTATCATAAAAACTGCTTTTGCCAGGGAGGAAGGGAAAAAGCAGGAAGAAAGCAAGGGGCAGAAAACGGAGGCCGCTGAAACGAAGTACACGGAAAGCGGTAATGTGGACGTGGGAACCAAAACTTTGACGCTGAGTCTGGATATCAGCGAATTTTCAACTTCGGAAGGTTTTTCCATGGACTCCTTTATGGGAGGAATGATGCCGGGGATGGAACTGCAGCAGGACAGCACATCTTCAGATACAAGAACCTTGAAGGTAGAGGAGGTTTATGTGGAGAGCGGGCAGGAGATAAAGGAAGGGGATCCTATCCTGAAGCTGACGGAGGAAAGCGTAAATAATATCCGCATAGAGCTTACCGAGGATGTAGACAGTGCAAAAACAGCTTATGAACAGGCTGTTTCCGTATCCAGACAATCTACCCAGCAGGCGGAGGCAGACTATACGATCAATACACTGTATGCAGATTACGGTGATTTTGAATATGAACAGGCTTTGAAGGAGCTTGACGATGCTGTGGAGGAAAAGCAGGAGGAACTGGAAAAGCTTCAGGAAACCTGTGAAGAGGCAAGGCAGGAGCTTTCCGAAAAGCAGGAGCTGCTTACAGAGGAGAAAAAGGTTCTTGAAAACGCTGTTTTTACAGAGGAAGGAACTGATCAGGAAGAAAATCTTTACTGGTGGATCGTTGCCTGCAACACCAGAAAGGAAGCACAGAGTATGGTGGATACGCTGGAGAAAGAGATTGAAGCGCTGCAGGCTGATATAGAGGATTACGAGGCAGAAATAGAGGATGCGCAGCGAGAGCTTATTCTTTCGGAGCAGGCAAGAGAGGAAGGGAAAGTAGAGGCACAGAAAACGAAAAGCCTGCGCAGCTATCAGGCAGAAAATGCGCAGGAAATCTATGATGTGGTAGTAGGACAGAGTGATTTTAATGAGCAGCAGGCCCTCTCCGACTATGAAGAAGCGGCAGGGAAGCTGGAACAGTTTGACCAGGTCATTGTAGATAACGTAATTTATGCGGAGGAAGGCGGACTGATCACAGAGGTGCTGGTGGCAGCAGGCGATACCCTGACCCAGGATGACGGCCTGATCAGCTTAGGCAGCGGAGAAGCAACGATCACACTTTCCGTAGAAGAGGATGATTTATCTTTCACTGGGCTGGGAAGGGCGGCAGATATTGTGATCGCCGCATTCCCGGATCAGACCTTTTCCGGAAGGGTAACAGAGATCGGGGATGCGCAGATCGACAATAATACCAACAAAACCACTTATTCCGTAGTGGTTACCATAGAAGATCCGGGAAATCTTCTGTACCAGGATATGACGGCAGAAGTAACATTTTATGCAGATCAGGCGGAAGGAGATAAGAAATCATGAGAATGTCAGAAATATTCCGTCTGGTTATTCTGAATTTAAGCCAGAATAAATTTAAAGTTTTTTTGACCTCTACGGGTATCGTTGTAGGAACAGCAACCATTATGCTGGTCATTGCCATTGGCAGCGGGGGCAAAAAGGAGGTGGCAGAGCAGTTTAAAAACCTGAATGCCGGTTCCGTTGATATTTCTTATGACTATAACGGCAGCAGTTCTTTTGGACCCGGTCAGGATCAGGGCAGAGGCTTTGGAGGCGGCCCCTCAGGGGGAGACTTCTCCGGCGGCTCTATGCCGGATATGGGCGTCGGCTTTCCGACAGGCGGAATGGAAGGTTTTCCGGGGATGCAGCAAATGAATATGGAAAAAATTGTTCTCTCTACGGAAGATATGGATGCGCTTACAGAGGAAATAGAAGAAATAGCAGATGCGACGATCTCCTATACAACCAAGCAGGAAACAGAGGGAGGAAGCCTGGAGGAGGCGGTCACATATACTATAGCGGGAGTGAAGGAAAATTATGGAGAGCTGAGTAATCTTACCATGGCTATCGGAGATTTCCTGACCCAGGATAACGACACTTATAAGGAGAGAACCTGCGTGCTTGGTTATCAGGTGGCAAAAGAAATGTTTGACAGCGTACTGGATGCCTATGATGCCATTATCTACATAGATAACCGTTCCTATGTTGTAAACGGAGTCCTCTCGGAAATGGGAACGGTCTCCTCCGGGATCAGTCCGGACGAAGCCATTTTTATTCCCTATCAGACCGGGATCAAGTACATTACCGGAAAGGAGATCAGTCCTACGATTACGGTGGTAGCCGGGGAGGTAGATCAGGTGGATATGGTGATGGAAAGAGTGCAGGCTGTTCTGGGGGACCTGTATGGAGATCGTGTGGAATTTACCATCAGTGATGCCGGAAGCAAAATGGAAGCAGCCTCTAAATCCAATGAAACCCTGACGCTTCTTTTGATCGCCATGGCCGTCATTGTTTTTATCGTAGGCGGCATCGGTATTATGAACGTATTGTTTGTCTCTGTAAAAGAGAGAACAAATGAAATCGGAATATTAAAGGCCATTGGATGTGACCAGAAAAATATCTTAATGGAATTCCTGCTGGAAGCAAGCTGCATCAGCCTGATCGGAGCTGTTTTGGGAGTGCTTGTTTCCCTTGGGATCACGCCGATCCTTGAAAGCTTTTCCGTGAGAGTAGAGCTTTCCCTGTGGGGAGCTGCTTTGTCGCTGATATTTGGTGTGCTCACAGGGACGGTTTTTGGATTTTATCCTGCATATAAGGCATCAAGGCTGGTGCCGGTGGCTGCCTTGTCAGCAGAGTAAGACAGAAAGGAGAGGGCGAATGGAACAGGATGTTATCATAGAAATGAAAAAGATCAATAAAGGATATTTACTGGGGACAGAAAAGGTGCCCGTCTTGAAGAATGTGGATTTCAGGGTCAGAAAGGGAGAATATGTAGCCATATTGGGGCCGTCAGGATCGGGAAAAACAACGCTGATGAATATTCTTGGGTGCATGGATGTGTGTGATGAGGGAGAATATTATCTGGAAGGGCAGCCTGTTCATACCATGCCGGAGCGGGAGCTTGGAAGGATCAGAAACCAGGAAATTGGCTTTGTGTTTCAGAACTATCAGCTTATTCCAACCTACAATATTCTGCAAAATATTGTTATGCCGCTCATCGTCAGAGGTATGACGGAAAAACAGGCGCAGGAGGCCTGTATGCCTGTGATCGAAATGCTTGGACTTTCACACAGGCTGCGCCATAAGCCTTCCGAACTTTCCGGAGGTCAAAAGCAAAGAGTGTCCATTGCAAGGGCCCTTGTGGGAAAACCGGCGCTGCTTTTAGCGGATGAGCCTACGGGAGCGCTGGACACAAGCAGCGGAAAGGATGTGCTTACACTGTTTGAAAAATTACATGAAATGGGAAATACCATTGTGATGATCACCCATGACCTGAACGTGGCAAATTATGCGGAACGGATCGTTCATATTGTGGATGGCTGCTTTTCCTGAGCAGCCATCCATTTTACTGGTTCAGGGAGCTTACCTGTGTTATACTTGTTACAAAATGGATACAAAAAGGAAGGATCAGGATAAATGTGTGATGCAGTGGTTACGCTCAAAAAGGGAGAAGGCAGAATTTTAAAATCCGGAGGCATGTGGGTCTTTGACAATGAAATTGCAAAAATGGAAGGAAATTTTGAAAACGGCGACATGATAACCGTTCATGATTTTGACGGTTATCCCATGGGACAAGGTTTTATCAATTTAAATTCCAAGATCCGCGTAAGACTGATGACCCGGGATGTGTCCAGGGAGATCGACCGGGATTTTCTGTATGAAAGAGTAAAAAACGCCTGGGAATATCGTAAGAAGGTGGTGGATACAGGAAGCTGCAGGCTTATTTTCGGAGAAGCGGATTTCCTGCCCGGACTTGTGGTGGATAAATTTTCGGATGTGCTTGTGGTGGAATCCCTGGCGCTTGGGATCGACAGACTGAAAGAGCAGATCATAGAGATTTTAAAGGAGATCTTAAGACAGGATGGTATTGAGGTTAGGGGCGTTTATGAAAGAAGTGACGCCAAGGTAAGACAGAATGAAGGAATGGAAAGAGTCAAGGGTTTTATCGGCAAGGAGTTTGACACCAATGTGCAGATAGAAGAAAACGGGGTCAAATATCTGGTAGATGTAAAGGACGGTCAAAAAACCGGCTTTTTCCTGGATCAGAAATATAACAGACTGGCAATCCAGAAGCTTTGCAAAGGTGCGCGCGTGCTGGACTGCTTTACCCATACCGGTTCCTTTGCGTTGAATGCAGCAGTTGCCGGAGCAAGGGAAGTGACCGGCGTGGATGCATCGGAGCTTGCAGTGGAACAGGCATCCAAGAATGCAATTCTAAACGGGGTACAGGATCGGGCAAAATTCCTTTGCAGGGATGTTTTTGAACTATTGCCTGAGTTAGAGAAAAAGGGAGAAAAGTATGATGTAGTTATTCTGGATCCTCCGGCCTTTACCAAGTCCAGAAGCTCCATTAAAAATGCTGTAAAGGGCTACCGTGAGATCAATCTGCGTGCCATGAAGCTGGTAAAGGACGGAGGCTTTCTGGCAACCTGTTCCTGCTCTCATTTTATGTCCTATGAGCTTTTTACAGAGACCATTGGGCAGGCAGCAAGGAACGTACACAAACGCCTGCGGCAGGTAGAGTTCCGGACACAGGCGCCGGATCATCCGATCCTGTGGGCAGCAGATGAGTCTTACTATTTGAAGTTCTACATTTTTCAGGTGGTGGATGAAAAGTAAGTGGCTGAAAGTGGAGGAAATGCTTGATTTTACTGTGGTTACAGCAATTTTGTTTAAAAATAGAAACTATCGTATCTTATTGCAAAATGGTATAAATTTTTAAAGAATTGGTGTAGTAATTGGTGTATTAGGCTGTATTTTTAAATGACAAATGGTGTAGTAGACAAGTGGGACCAAAAGATGTTATAAAATTTCCGTCGAAAAGGTAATTGGATGTTGTCCGTCAAATTAGATGCACCAGCTCCATGCAGATTAGATGCACCTGATTTAGATCTTATTTGTTATGCATCCGCAGATTGTCTGCACCAACATGAGAGGAATTTGCTGGAGATAGAACGAGACGATTTGCACGGTATTTCAAGACTAACCAAGAAGAGGGAGCTTGACAGTAAGATTGAGCGAAAGAATGAGGAAATAGATATTCTCAAATCGGGATTATCCGGTATTGTAAAAAGATATGGATTCGATACTGTACAGCAATTCTATAATGCAATTAAAATCGCTCAGGATGCCACGTATAAGTATCAGATGGATGTTGCCACATGGGAAGAAAACTATGGGGAGAAAACACCACCAAAAGCAACCTTTGAAGAAAGATTACGGATATATCAAAGAGAAGCTGATCAGCAGCATACACAAAGGAATTACCATAGAAGAGATAAAGGGGCGAGATAAGTCGCCCTTTTTTCGTCGGATAATTCATTTCTTTACGTTTCTATACTCTGTAGGAGTTAAGGAATACATTCTCTTAAATGTTTTACAGAAATAATCTGTATTACTGAATCCAGTTTCTATTGAAATGGCACTTACTTTTTTTTCTGTATTGGTAAGAAGTAATGCTGCCTTCCTTAACCTGTAGCATATCAGATAGTTGACAGGAGATGTATTCAGTACATTACGAAACAAATTCAAGGCAGTACTGATACTCACTTCCCCAACTTTGGCAATATCCAAAAGAGAAATGCTTTCAGGGTAATTCGAATGTATAAACTGCATCATCATTTGTAACCGTGCAAGTGAGGAAGAATTCACATTTTGAGTTTCTGGGTAACAAATAACATTTGAAGTTATGAGTGCCCATATCTTTTGTAATTGAACAGATATTTGTAGTTCATTTATTTCACCTCTGCTAAACTGTATAAGCTTTTGCATTTCAGACAAAATTTCTTTCTGCCATTCCTGTGAAGAAGAAAAAATGTAATAACCCAAAGATGAGTTCAGAAAGGGTAACACAAATTTCTGATAGATTAAACTTTCTTTCGGAGCAATCAGAGACGGAAGAAAGAGAAAATTTGGAATTACAGCGTCATTTTCGGAATGCATTTTATGAACAACTTTGGAATTAATAAATATTCCCTGTCCCTCGGACATGTCAAAATTATCTTCTCCTACATTAAAGTGAACTATACCGGATTCGATATATACAAATTCAAATTCGGTATGCCAATGCCAGTCAATACAGTTAAAATCATAATCGGTTATGTTTTCATCATAGAGTTTGTATGGAAAAAGATGAATCCCATGTAAAGCAGTTTCCATCAGTGTATCATCGGTTTTTATACTTACAAGCTTTTTCTTTTCTTTCTGCGACATGGCAGTCCCCTCCTGAACAATCTGTTTTACGATATTATACAGCATAATTGCGATATTATATAGTGAAAAATAAACAAAATTGCTATATAGTTCTATTTAGCCGTAAGGAGAAGATAAATGTATGCACAGGTTGAATTTGGTTTATGTGATGAAAAAGAATGTATTTCTATCATTTTAAATAATGAGGAACAGGTAAATGAATTTATGTTAATGCTTATTGAAAAGTCATTTATAGTGAATTGTGAACCAAGATACTTAGGTGCGTTCTATGAGGGAAGTGTTTGGTGTGGAGATGAGCATTATCTAAGAATAACAACAAAGAGAGTTGAGGAAAAATGATGAAGAATTATAAAAAGACAAAATTGGCGTGTTATTTGGGATTTATTACGCAGGCAGTTGCTGCGAATTTTGCACCTTTACTATTTCTGAAATTTCATACAGATTACAATATTTCACTTGGAAACATTGCTATGATATCAACATCCTTTTTCTTTACACAGCTTTTGGTAGATTTGTTTTGTGCCAAGTACGTGGACAAAATTGGATATAGAGTATGCATTGTTGCTTCTGAAGTATGTTCGGCTGCAGGCCTTGTAGGTTTGGCATTTTTACCGGAAATAATTCCATCTCCGTTTATTGGTATTATTATAAGCGTCATTTTGTATGCGATTGGAAGTGGCTTAATCGAGGTTTTAGGAAGTCCTATTGTGGAAGCATGTCCGTTTGAGAACAAGGAGGCTACTATGAGCCTTCTGCATTCCTTTTACTGTTGGGGAGCAGTTGGAACTATACTTGTTTCGACCGTTTTCTTTCTGCTATTTGGAATTGGCAGCTGGAAATGGCTTGCTGTTATTTTTGCATTAATTCCTGCTATCAATATTATTAATTTTGCAACTTGTCCGATTGAATCATTAGTAGAGGAAGGACAGGGAATGGGAATCAGAAAATTATTTTCAAATCCCATGTTCCTGATTGCCATTGTGATGATGGTCTGTTCCGGGGCATCGGAGCTTGCAATGGCACAATGGGCATCTGCGTACGCAGAATCAGCCCTAGGCTTTTCAAAGGCAGTGGGAGATATTGCCGGACCTTGTATGTTTGCTGTGACGATGGGAATTTCACGAGTGTTGTTTGGAAAAGCCGGTGATAAAATGAAACTAAACAGATTTATGATTGGTTCCGGTATCTTATGTTTTGTATGTTATTTATTAGCGTCATTTTCAGAAAATCCGATCATTGGACTTGCTGGATGTATTGTATGTGGGTTTTCTGTAGGAATCATGTGGCCCGGTACAATCAGCATCTCTTCCAAGGCATTTCCAACAGGAGTAACTGCAATGTTTGCACTTTTAGCAATGGCAGGTGATCTTGGAGGAAGCATAGGTCCAGCCATTGTAGGAAGGGTTGCGGACATGTTTGGAGGTAGTATTCATGTGGGCATGCGCATTGGACTCCTGTTTCCGATTACGTTGTGTTTTATGCTATTTTTATTCAATATAATGAACCACAATGCGAATAAGCAGAAATAGCTGTTATGTTCATGTGACAGTTAAATGTTGCCAGATGAAAGAACACTATGGGGAGAAAAATGCCCCTTAAAGAAACCAACGAAGAAAAATAACGGATATATAGAAGAGAAGCTAATAAGCAGCATACAGAAAGGGTTTATGCCAAAGGACAGGTAGATAGGATTAAGAAGTCTATTTTAAACCTACACACATTTCTGCAGTCCCATTAAGAGCGTAACGAGGGCAGAGATGCTGGAAAAGTCTACCGTTAGTTACTGATTGATAACTATATAGACATTTTCCGCATTGATGAACAATGCAAAATAGTTTATGAAGCAACATACACTATCGAGGATGGAATCTATAAAACAAGCACCAAATGACTTGTAATGTCATTTGGTGCTTGTTTTGACTTAAGAATTATTTACCATAGTTCCAACGAATCTTCCGCATCTATCCACATCTGCATAGTACCGTCAAGATAAAGTCGAGCATACTTCACAGGATTGTCTATTGCCAAAGCATTCAAGGCACACTCTGAATTAGGTGTTGTCTTTAATCCTTCCTCTGCCTTTGCACAATCAATCCGAAGAATATATCCGGCATAAGTGCATATATCAATGCTGTTATGATAAATGTTGTAATCTGCATATATTATGTTCATTAAACCAATCCTCTTTTCTGTAAAATTCAAAAAGCATTTCAAGCAGTTCACACAGTCCGTTCATGTTATGCTATAATGTGTTATGCGATTTTGTTTCCCTTATTTTTTCCCTTACGAGGGTTCGTAAAGCCTTGTGAAACGATATAACACAAGGGAATACCTAAGGGAAAGCTCACCTACAGAAAAGTTAGTGTTTATAAGGGTTAGCGGGGAGTTTATTAATAAAATATAACAGCTAATGAAACCCTTAAATTAAGTGATTATACAAT
>Ga0129315_1000411_pt1 | contig 37049 bp, 36 predicted proteins | sample Cm827metagenome_FD_94432 | JGI IMG/M metagenome (GOLD analysis project Ga0129315, IMG submission 94432) | Eastern black-and-white colobus group fecal microbial communities from Wisconsin, USA - Cm827 metagenome | ecosystem: Host-associated > Mammals > Digestive system > Large intestine > Fecal... | reverse complement strand
TACGGTAAGGAAGCAAGCAACCGAAAACAAGAGATAGACCGCCAGCACTACACTATTCCGAACCAAAGACCAAAAGATAAGCATTGTGGGAAAATCTAAACTTTTGGATTTTCCTACAATGCCGACTACGGCGGAATCCTTCCCACTCCTTATATCTTTATTTCCGTATACATTGAATTTGTATTTAGTAAATGCTATAATGTCCCTATTCAAATTATAAATGTGTTGAATTAGTTACATGTACATATTTTTTGTGCCGCATAAATACCCTGTTGAGGTTGTCGTTCTTTGTCCAGATGTGGAAACAATAAAAGGAAGGGAACGATACAGGGAGAAAACAGGCTATTCCGGCTTTACGGTTGAAACCTTATACGATACATTTATGCAGACAACACCACGGATCGGCTTTTGGCTGGACAATTCCAACCAAACACCACAGCAGACAGCAGAAACCATTCTGAACGCCAGAAAGTCGGTATGATTGTTACATATAAGGGGAAGAAAAATTTCTTTTAGGTACTTGCTTTCCTAAAACTAATGTGATATAATAACATCATTCCAAAAAAGGAGTAAAAAATATGCGGCAAGGTATTCTTAAATAAAACTATAATCAAATAGTGGGAACAAAGGATTATGATAGTCCCTTTTGTGGGGGCTTGGTTTTTTGTACCCAATTTAAGAATACTTTTGCCTTATCAATTTTGACATATCCGAAAAACAGCAATCACAAACAGGTGTATGCTGTATATGTGTATGTCCGCAAATTATAATCCCCAGTGGTAAAAGTATTTTACTGCTGGGGATTTTTATGCCCTTTTGGGGCTGTAAAAGGAGGACAATCACATGAAAATAATCAATATTGGAATTCTCGCCCATGTAGACGCAGGAAAAACAACATTGACGGAAAGCCTGCTGTACACCAGTGGAGCGATTGCGGAACAAGGAAACGTGGATAAAGGAACTACAAGAACAGACACTATGATTTTGGAACGGCAGCGCGGAATTACCATTCAGACAGCGGTTACTTCTTTTTGCTGGAATGATTATAAAATCAATATCGTGGACACTCCCGGTCATATGGATTTTTTAACCGAAGCATACCGCTCTTTATCTGTCCTTGACGGAGCTGTTTTAGTCATTTCGGCAAAAGACGGCGTACAGGCACAAACCCGTATATTATTCCATGCGCTTCAGAAAATGGACATTCCGACAATTATCTTTATAAATAAGATAGACCAAAATGGGATCGACCTGCGGCGTGTTTACCAAAGCATTAAAGATAAACTTACCAGTGATATGATTGTCATGCAGGAGGTTTCCCTGTCGCCAAAGATAACCATGACCGATATTTCTGATTTGGACAAATGGGATATGATTATTTCCGGAAGCGATGAACTATTAGAACGATATGTTGCAGAGGATTCTTTGGATATACAGGAATTACAATATGAAAAGTGCAAAAGAACCAGATGCTGCTCTTTGTTTCCTGTTTATCATGGGAGTGCAAAAGACAATTTAGGAACAGAAAAACTGATTGAAGCGATTACAGAAACTTTCATTACAGAAACAGACGATATTCAGTCTGAATTATGTGGATATGTTTTTAAGGTTGAGTATACAGAGCGGAAAAAACGGCTTTCTTATTTACGCCTGTATCATGGGACGCTCCATTTACGGGATACCCTGCTGCTGTCAAAAAAGGAAAAAATAAAGATTACAGAAATGTGTATTCCGTCAAATGGTGAAATCGTCCCGGTTGACCATGCCTGTCCGGGAGAAATTGTTATTTTAGCTGATGATACTTTGAAACTGAACGACATTCTGGGAAATGAAAAACTCCTGCCTCACAAAACACGGATTGATAATCCCATGCCATTACTTCGGACAACGGTAGAGCCGCAAAAGCCGGAGCAAAGGGAAGCCCTGTTAAATGCCCTCACAGAGATTGCTGATACAGACCCTCTTTTGCATTTTGACATTGATACTGTTACACATGAGATTATATTATCTTTTTTGGGAAAAGTACAGTTAGAAGTTATTTGTTCGCTATTAGAAGAAAAATATCATGTGGGCGTGGCTATGAAAGAGCCTTCGGTTATTTATCTGGAAAGACCGCAAAAAAAAGCGAGCTACACGATTCATATTGAAGTGCCGCCGAATCCGTTTTGGGCATCTATTGGTTTGACTGTAACACCGCTTCCTGTTGGAAGCGGAACACAATATAAAAGCGAGGTATCTCTCGGCTATTTAAACCAAAGTTTTCAAAATGCCGTCATGGAGGGTGTGCGTTATGGAATGGAGCAGGGCTTATATGGCTGGGGAGTGACAGACTGCCAAATTTGTTTTGATTATGGAGTTTATTACAGCCCGGTCAGCACCCCCGCTGATTTTCGTTTTCTTGCGCCTGTCGTGTTGGAGCAGGCATTGAAAAAAGCAGGAACACAACTGTTGGAACCATACCTTTCCTTTACCCTTTTTGCACCGCAGGAATATCTTTCACGGGCTTATAATGACGCACCAAAGTATTGCGCAATCATTGAATCAACCAGACTTGAAAAAGATGAAGTTATTTTTAAGGGGGAAATCCCTGCCCGTTGTATTGGTGAATATAGAAATGATTTGAATTTTTATACAAATGGAAGAAGTGTCTGCATTACAGAATTAAAAGGGTATCAGGAAACTTCCGGCGAGCCTGTGTTTCAGCCACGCCGCCCGAACAGCCGTTTAGACAAGATCCGGCATATGTTTCAGAAGATAATGTAACATCTTGCGCAATGCAAACGTTCATTGCTGGCTATTGCGAAATATCATTGATAAAATCAGCATCAGAGAGGAGGAACCATTTTGAACCAGAAACAGACGGATATTACAACAGGAAAGCAAATACGTCATCTGCGAACACAATCGGGAATGACACAGGAAGAACTGGCTGGGAAATTGAATGTTACCCGGCAGGCGCTATCGAATTGGGAGAGAGATGTTAATGAACCCGATTTAAATACGTTGAAAAAAATTTGTTTTCTTTTTGGAGTCCACATGGACGATTTTGCGAAGGAGGTAATAACAAAAATGGAAACATGTGAAAAAAAGAGAAACGACAATTTAATAAGTATGATATGGCAATTGGACTTTTTTATGGTGTCGGGATATTTCTTGGCATTGGTATTTTCTTTGTTGGCGGTTTTATGACAATGTCGGGTGCAGGGTGGGGAGCATCACTATTTGGCGGTGGCTGTTTTTCTCTTGTATTTGGCTTGATATGCCATGCAGTTATTACATTGAGAAGAAATGACAAATGATGACATATCCTGCTTTCTAGTCTTTTCGGTCATATCGCGTAAAAAAGCCGCTGCTTTTGGCTTTCCAATAGCGGCGGCAAAGGGAAATATCCTTTGAATACCTTACAGAAGAAAAGTTTTGCAGCATTATAAAAATAAAAGCCTATACCATTTTGGAAAGAAAAGATACATAATAGTCAAGACGGCAACAATCAGAAGTTATGGAGGGTAACAATGGAATATAGTAAGGAAGATTTAATGGAAGCAAAAAGGCAAATTTTGGGAGTGGGAGAGAACATGGGAACAGAGGAAAGCAAAAAGATCTGGGAGAAAAACGCACAATTTTGGGATGATGCAATGGGTGACGAATCCAATGAATTTCACAGAGAGGTAGTACGTCCCAAAGTAACGGAACTTCTCTCTCCTGATCCTTCGGATTACATTTTGGATATTGCGTGCGGCAATGGAAATTATTCTTCGTATCTTGCACAGAGAGGCGCTTCGGTCGTCGCTTTTGATTACAGCAAAAAAATGATAGAATTGGCTAAAAGACGGCGATCACAATATGCAAAACAAATTGAGTTTTGCGTAGCGGATGCGACCAATAGAGAAAGCTTATTAGGATTAAAAAGAAATCGAGCCTTTACGAAAGCAGTTTCTAATATGGCAATTATGGATATTACGGATATTGAACCGCTTTTTATGGCTGTTTATGAACTATTGGAGGAAAACGGGATTTTTGTCTTTGCAACGCAGCACCCTTGTTTTATCACATTGACTGAAAAATATATGACACCGCACAGTTACTATGATATAGCGATCGAAGGGCAGCCGGAGGAGCAGATTTATTATCATCGTTCCATACAAGATATTTTTAACCTTTGTTTCAGAGCTGGATTTGTCATTGATGGATTTTATGAAGAATGTTTCAAAAACAATAAAGAAATTCCTATGGTAATGATAGTAAGGCTTAAAAAGGTAAAACGTGATAGCTTAAAATAAATTCAAGTTTGCCGGATAAATAGCAAACCCGGCCGAGCCAGTCAACGGTCAAGATGAACGGGCTTCGCCCGCCGTTGACAGCCCCGCCCGGTTTTGCAGTTAGGCAGTCAAGGAGCGACAGCCTAAAGTGCTGCCGCCCCTTACTATCATAAAAAGCAACTACTAACCAGCCACAGCCCTTTTGGGAGGAAAGGGGGATTTTCCATGACCTGTACAGAAGAATATCGGGAACATATCGAGTACACTTTCCATGCCTTTTGCAAAGTCGTTATCCGAAATGCAACGATCAACGCAGCGAGGACACGGAGCAGGAAGCACAAAAGAGAAATATCCCTTGAATACCTCACAGACGAAAAGCACTACCCTTTAGGCACGACAGATGAATATTTCCAAGCCCCGGAGCCGGACGAGGAATACATACTTACCCTTTGCGGCGATACGGTCATTTTCAGCAGCGGTTTACTTGCGGAAGCCCTGTCACGGCTGGACGAACGGGAGCGGGAAATGATTTACCTGTCCTTTTTCAAGCGTATTCCACAGCACGAAATTGGCAGACAGTACGGGCGCAGCCGCAGCACAGCGGGCTACCATATCCGAAAAGCCCTACGGCAGCTCCAAGCGGAAATGGAGGGAATGGCATATGAGAAATAATAGGCTTCTCCCCTATGAAACAATCGTCCAAGCCGCCAGCGGGGAGCCGGAAGCGGTGGGAACTGTATTGCAGTATTACCGCCGCCGCATACAATGTGCCGCCCGTGTGAATGGACGGGTAGACCAAGATACAGAGGACTACATCACCCAGACGCTTCTCACAGCTATTTTCAAGTTCCGCTTTGGGAGATAGCCCTACCGCCTACAACTGAATAACCGCCGCTTCGCCGGCAACCAGAAAGCAGTAAATCTATTCAACAGATTTGCTGCTTTTTTTCGTTCCTGTTTGGCATTTTTGAAAATCCCCAGTATGAAAAAACAAAAGGGAAAATAGCCGCCGCAGTTGGCAAAATCCCTTACTTATCCGTAGAGGGTATCAAAGAAAAAAATACTGCCATTGTCCGCCTATTCCGGCTTGCGTGGTGTTGTAGGGAATAGAGGGGAAATTCTAAAAATCTCCGTCCATTTTGCTTTGCGTGGTGTTGTAGGTAGTGAAAGGAAAATTTTCAAGATAAGCCGGAATAGCGGGTAGCAAAGCCCTTTTGAAACGTTTTGTTAGCGGAAAGGACGGGAGCCGGGGAACGCCGGAGTTTTTCAGAGCAAGATTCTACCGAGGTGCCAAAATTCGCTCTCCGCTTATTTTTGCCCCTGCGGGAATCTTGTTGGGGAGTGCCTTCCCCAAACCCTGCTATGCGCCCTGTCGGGCGAGAAAGGAGGTCACAGACCATGCGAAAGAAATACAATACGCCCCACCGCCGTCATGTGGTAAAGACCCGCATGACCGATGAAGAATACGCCGACTTCACCGGGCGGCTGGCGGCTTATGAAATCAGCCAGTCCGAGTTTATCCGGCAAGCCATACGGAAAGCGACCATACGCCCCATTGTCACCGTTTCCCCGGTCAATGACGGGCTGCTTGCCGCCCTCTCCAAGCTCACGGCAGAGTACGGGAAAATCGGCGGCAACTTAAACCAGATTGCCCGGAGCCTGAACGAATACGGAAGCCCCTACCGGGGGCTGGAAAAGGAAGTGCGGGGAGCCGCCGCCGACCTTGCCGCCTTGAAGTTTGAAGTCTTGCAGAAAGTAGGTGAAGCCGTTGGCGATACTCAAACATATCAGCTCTAAAAATGCCAACTACGGGGACGCTGAAAAATACCTCACATTCGAGCATGACGAGTTTACCATGAAGCCCACCCTTGACGCAGACGGGCGGCTCATACCGAGGGTAGACTACCGCATATCCTCTCTGAATTGTGGCGGGGAGGATTTTGCCGTTGCCTGTATGCGCTCCAATCTCCGCTACGGCAAGAACCAGAAACGGGAGGACGTAAAGAGCCACCACTACATCATCAGCTTTGACCCACGGGACGGCCCGGACAACGGCTTGACCGTTGATCGGGCGCAGGAGCTGGGCGAGAAGTTCTGCGCCGAGCATTTCCCCGGACACCAGGCCCTTGTCTGCACCCACCCGGACGGACACAGCCACACCGAAAATATCCATGTGCATATCGTCATTAACAGTCTGCGGATTGCGGAGGTTCCCATGCTGCCCCACATGGACAGGCCAGCGGACAGGAAAGCAGGCTGCAAGCACCGCTGTACGGACGCAGCTATGAACTATCTGAAAGCCGAAGTCATGGAGATGTGCCACAGCGAGGGGCTTTACCAGATAGACCTTTTGAACGGCAGCAAAGAACGCATTACCGAGCGTGAGTATTGGGCGCAGAAGAAAGGACAGGCTGCCCTTGACAGAGCCAACGCCCCTATTGCTGCGGACGGTATCGCGCCCCGGCAGACCAAGTTTGAAACGGATAAGGCGAAGCTGCGCCGGACTATCCGGGAAGCCCTTGCCGCTGCTTCCGGCTTTGATGAGTTTGCCGCCCTGCTTCTCCGGCATGGTGTGACCGTCAAGGAGAGCCGGGGGCGGCTAAGTTACCTCACGCCGGACAGGACGAAGCCAATTACCGCCCGGAAGCTGGGGGACGATTTTGACCGGGCTGCTGTCCTCTCCGTTTTGGAGCAGAACGCCGCCAGAGCCGCCGAAAAACCCGCAGCCATAGCGGAATACCCCGGCAGTATCAAAGACCGCTTACGGACGAAAAAAGAAGCGAAAAACGCCCCGAACAATGACGCTGTACAGCGCATGGTAGACATAGCCGCCAAGCGAGCCGAGGGGAAAGGACGGGGCTATGAGAAGTGGGCGACCATGCACAACCTCAAACAGATGTCGGCTACCCTCATGCTCTACCAGCAGTATGGCTTTTCTTCCCCGGACGAGCTGGACGCTGCCATTTCCGCAGCCAACACCGCCACGCAGGAGAGCCTTGCCGGACTGAAAGGGCTGGAAGCCGCTATCCGGGAGAAAAAGGAATTGCAGCGCAACCTTTTGGGCTATATCGGCACGAAGCCCGCCCGTGACGGTCTGAAAGCGCAGAAATCGGAGAAAGCCCGGAGAGCCTACCGGGAACAGCACGAAAGCGATTTTATCATAGCGGACACAGCCGCCCGTTATTTCCGGGAGCATGGAATAACCAAGCTGCCAGCCAGCAAAGCCCTGCAAAGGGAGATTGAGCAGCTTACCGTCCAGAAGAACGCCGGATATAACGACTACCGGGAGAAACGCCAGCGGGCGCAGGAGCTTCAGACAGTCAGACGCAATATCGACCAGATTTTAAGGGGCGCACCGAGCCAGCAGAAAAAGCGTGAACAGGAGCGTTAAAGACCGCCCCGAAATGATACCGAAACCCTACAAAAATACAGGTATGATATGAACCCTTACCGCAATACTCCCCGACTTCCAAACGGGGCTTACAGGGCAGAAAAAGCCCGAAAATGATACCGAGAACATACAGAAAATGCCCCCTATCCCGCTACACCGATAGGAACGGCAGAAAGGAGCTTACCATTGCCGAGAATGAGCAAGAAGCGGCGGCTGGAATGGTCTTTCTTCCTCAACCACCGCAACCGTATCACTTACAACGACCTATGCCGGGGCTGCACCCGTGACTGCAAACAGAGCTTCCGGGCGGTTATCATACTATGCCCTCGCTATTATTCCAAACGCTGGAAAAAGGAGGACGCAGCCTATGGCAGATAACCGCAAATATTACTACCTCAAGCTGAAAGAGAGCTATTTTGACGATGATGCAATCGTTCTGCTGGAAAGTATGCAGGACGGCGTTATCTATTCCAACATTCTCTTGAAGCTGTACTTGAAATCGCTGAAAAACGGCGGGAAATTGCAGCTTGACGAGAATATCCCCTACACCGCCCAGATGATTGCGACCATTACCCGCCAGCAGGTAGGTACCGTAGAGAGAGCTTTGAAAATCTTTATGAAGCTGGGGCTTGTGGAGCCTTTGCCAAGCGGCGCACTCTACATGAGCAACATTGAGCTTTTAATCGGCCAGTCCTCTACCGAGGGGGAGCGCAAGCGCAGGGCGCGGCTGGCTTTGCAGGAACAAAAAGCCCTGCCGCAGACAGGGGCGGACAAATGTCCACCATATCGAGCGGACATTTGTCCACCAGAGATAGAGATAGAGAAAGAGATAGATATAGAAATAGAAAAAGAGAGAGAGTTAGAAACGGGACACCCCGCCCCCGCCGCCTATGGCAGATACCACAATGTCATTCTTTCCGATACGGAGCTTGACGGGCTGAAAACAGAGCTTCCCGGCAAGTGGGAGTATTACATTGACCGCCTATCCTGCCATATCGCTTCCAGCGGGAGGAAATACAAGAGCCATGCAGCCACGATTTTCAAGTGGGCGCAGGAGGACGCAGCCAAGAAAGCCCCGAAAAAGGGCATACCCGATTATACCTGTAAGGAGGGCGAGAGCTTATGACGAATGGATTTGATGAAATGATTTTGAATATGACCGACACCACGCCGGAGCCGGAGGACTACACCGGCGAGGACGGGCTTTTATACTGCGGGAAGTGCCACAAGCCCAAAGAGGGCTATTTCCCCAAAGAAACCGCCGCATGGCTGGGGCGTGACCGCCACCCGGCAGAATGTGACTGCCAGCGGGCAGAGCGTGAGGAACGGGAAGCCGCAGAGAAACAGCGCAGTCACCTTGAAACTGTCGAGCGGTTGAAGCGGCGGGGCTTTACAGACCCGGCTATGCAGGGCTGGACGTTTGAGAACGACAACGGCAAGTGCCCGCAAATGGAACACGCCCATTTCTATGTGGAGAACTGGGAAACCATGAAAGAGCGCAACATTGGCTATCTGCTATGGGGCGGCGTTGGCACAGGCAAGAGCTATTTTGCGGGCTGTATCGCAAATGCCCTTATGGAGCGTGAAATCCCCGTGTGCATGACAAACTTTGCATTGATATTGGGTGACCTTGCCGCCAGCTTTGAGGGCAGGAATGAATATATCTCCCGACTTTGCAGCTTCCCGCTGCTTATCCTTGACGATTTTGGAATGGAACGGGGAACGGAATACGGCTTAGAGCAGGTCTACAACGTGATTGACAGCCGTTACCGCAGCGGCAGGCCGCTGATCGTCACGACTAATCTCACGCTGGAGGACTTGCAGCACCCGGAGGACACCGCCCACGCCCGCATTTATGACCGTCTGATTGAAATGTGTTCTCCTGTCCGCTTTACCGGGAGCAACTTCCGAAAAGCCACGGCGCAGGAGAAAATGGGACAACTGAAAAAGCTGATGAACAGAAAGGAGAGCCGCCTATGACCAACACCCCAAAGAATGACCGCAGCACCCGCCGCCCGGATTGCGTGACGGAAATCCGCATAGGTAATTCTGTCCTTGTCGTTTCCGGCTATTTCAAGCAGGACACCACCGCCACCGCCGCCGATAAAATGCTGAAAGTGCTGGAAGCGGAAGCTGCTACACAAAAATCGGCAATTTGACGGGACGTAAAGAAGCAGAAAGGACTGTACAGCCAGCCCCGGCGTGTGGTATGATAGTCATACGGAATAGTGGGGCTGGCTGTCGGAAATGGAGGACACTATGTTAAGACAGACCACCCGAAACCTTATTACCGCCCTTTATCCGAGATTATCCCACGAGGACGAGCTGCAAGGTGAGAGCAATTCTATTTCAAACCAAGAGTTAATATGTAAAGGGTGGTTTCTCCCACCTAATACATATGACTGCGGCTCATTTGTGGTGAATGGAACAGCAGTTGTAGGAAAGGAGCCAAAACACCTTATAACCGCTGGAAATCAACACACAAAGGAGCTGAATTTTATGAAATCGCTATTTGAGCAACTGAGCGGCACTTACCGTCTGGAGGGGGATTACCTCATCCCGAACCTTGCACTGCCGGATGAGCCGGACTATCAGATCGGCAAGTATGGACGTATGCGCCGAAGCTATCTGAAAGACCATCGGCCTGTTCTCTACGCGAATTTCCTCACATCTGGGACGCTGCACCGACATCTTGCCGAGATTGACCAAGCCTGCAACGAGCGTATGGAAATCATCGTATCTGCAATGGCGAAGCAGGAAGGCGTGACCGAACCCCTGAAAGCTGTTGACCAGATGGAATGGGTGCGCCGCATGAACAGCATCCGCAGCCGTGCGGAGGAAATCGTTCTGACCGAGCTTGTATATGAATGACAAATGCCCGTTATTGGCTGCATGGCCGATAACGGGCATTTCTGCGTTTTAATCCTTTTCCTCAGTGCTGGCTACAAGGCGGTCAAAATCACTCTGGTACTGCCGATCCTGAATGACACGGTATTTCTCAAATTCACTCTCGGCAAAGGCTTTTGCAATGGCCGCTGTCACTTTTCCTTTATGATGCAGCACTTCTTCCTCGTTAAACTGCAAAAACGCATCCAGCCGTGCGACCCAATCCTGCATATACATGATGTTCCCACGGCGTGCCTGCCGCTCGGCATAATCAAGATACATCGTGACAATCTCGTTGAGGCTTCCTATCTCGGTTTCGTCCAAGTAGTTCTTTGCGATCACAACATCAGATTTGCGGATTCTACCACTCGGTGCATTTTTCCATGTTGTCAGACCCATATTCGGTTTTGTGCTGTCTGCCCGGTCATAGATGATCTCCGCTGCGGTGTGCTTTGTAATGGCGTAATGCAGTTTGTTTTGTACGGTGGCGAAAAACTCTTTTGTAACAGGACTGTCCACATCATAGTCTGCGCTGCACTGGGAGTATATGTCCGTGATTTTCTGATAAAAGCGCCGTTCACTGGCACGAATGTCACGGATGCGCTCCAGCTGTTCTTCAAAATAATCCTTCCCGAAGAAGTTCTGCGGCTCTTTCAGGCGCTCATCGTCCATGACATAGCCCTTAATAATATACTCCTTCAGTATCCTGTTCGCCCAGATGCGGAACATGGTGGCCTTTTTGGAGTTCACCCGATAACCGACCGCAATGATCGCATCCAGATTATAGTACCGTGTGGGATAGTTTTTCCCGTCCGCCGCAGTTGTTTCCAAAACGGAAACAACTGAATCCTCCATCAATTCGCCGGAGGCAAAGATATTCTTCAGGTGCTTTGAGATGGCCGCTTTCTGCACCTCAAACAGCTCCGCCATCTTTGCCTGCGTCAGCCACAGATTTTCCTGATATAACAGAATCTCAACCCTGACATCGCCGTTATCGGTCTTGTAAAACAAAATTTCTCTTGTTTCGTATGGGGTAAGTGCCATGTTTTCATCCATTCTCTTTATCCTCCCGGCTCTTTGCCCGTGTTTTATAGACATTATACTGATTCTTGCACCGGGGGCTGCAAAATGCGGAATTGGAGCGGCTGCTCAGAAAGACCTTCTGGCAGTGCTTGCACGGCCGCAGGGGTTTCTCTCCATCCACCAGCATAAAGCTGAACATCATCTGCACACCCAGCAGCAGGGAGTGAAAATCCCAATAGATGGTCGGCTTGTCCAGCAGTTCAATATGATAGCTGGGCGCAATGCCGCCAAAAGCGGCCATGCCCTTGCGGTACAGGTTTCGGGTGTCCTCGTCGATCAAGTCATAATCGTTGTAATACAGAATGGATGTGGTCAGGGTGAAGGCCCAATCCTTGAACTGCTGCGCTACCCAGTCATAGGCTTCAGCGTACTCCCGCTGGAAGCTCATGGTTTTTGCCATGGGTTCATCCGCAAAGGTCATGGTCAGCGCCACCATTGTTCGGTCGCTGGACACGCTCCAACTGGACTCAACACCTTGTTTTACTACATCCAGCTGGTCAAAGGGATAGAACAGCGCCAGATAGTCCTCGGTTTCCATGGACTCCGCCTTGATAAAGTGGTTTTTTGGCAGATACACCTTTTCATAGTCCATGAAGGACGGCGTGGTGGGCAGCGCTGTCATCAATCCCAGCAGACCGTAATGGGTCACAAACTCCAGAACGGCCTTCTGCACCTCGTCCTCCGGACTGCGGTTCATCATCAGCATCCCCACATTCAGCGCATCCAGCACGATTCCCGGCGCTTCCTTCAGAGGGTTATAGATGTCTGGCTTGGCATTCTTCCCCGGCGTGATATACCGCTTGCCGTCTGCGGCGGTTTTCAGTTCATAGCGGTCATACCGCACCCAATGGGAACGGGACTGCTCAAAGAGATTCTTCATGGCACTGTTCCTCTCAACTCGTAATCCAACTATATATTAACCATATTACTATTCTATCAACCGTCCTTGGCTTCGTCAAGGGCGGCTTTCTTTTTCCTCGGTTTCGTTTTGTTCTCCCTGCGGATCACGGCATCCTTGCCCATGGTTTGCAGCAGTGCTTCATATTCCTCTACGAACTCGCGCTCCCGCAGAGTAATGCCGTAGTCCTTTTCCAGCTTTTCGCTCAGATGCTCATACATTCGCCTTTGCAGCTTTTTCTGAATGGTCATCCGCAGCTTTCGGATATTCCGGTCGGACTGCCCACGGATGGCAGCAAGCCTTGTGGTGCTGTATTGCTTGACGAACAGGTAATACAGTACCTCCTTCTGTTCATCACTGAGGGTGAAGAAGAGTTTGGAGAGAAAACGGTTTGCTGTCAGCTGGTGCAGCTCGTAGGGACAGGAGAAGATGGTGTCGAGAAAATTTCCCTGACAGAGCTGGCGGAACCTTGGTAGATTCATCCAGAGGGGAGCAATTCTCGGCTCCGGCACGGCCTGAAATTCCAGCGGCACGTCGCCCCGCAGGTTTTCGTGGTCACGCTCCCGCCGTTCCCGGTTTCGGTCCAGCCTGTCCCACTCGGCAATGACGCCTTGAAAATCCTTCAGCGTCCGGGCAGATTCCTCCGTGCGCCTTAATGCCTCTGCGAGAATTTCCCGTTTCAGCCGTTTGTCGCTTTTCGGCGCGGCCTCGTCCTCCTCGTCCTCATCCTCCAGCTCAGCGGCATAGTCTCTGGGATGCTCGTCCTGTTCCAACTCGCTTTCCAGCTCCAGCGTGCGTTCCTCCGCCAGCGCTTCCTCTAAACGCTCATCCTCCGGCGCACCGTCAGAAGTGTCTGCCCAATCGGCAAAGCCATCCTCGGACAGTTCCAGAGCGTCATCTTCGGGCAAATCTTCTAATTCTTCTTCCTCATCGGAAAAATCATCGTCAAATAGATCATCCTCCCATAAATCCACGACGGCTTCACCTCCCCAAAAATTATTTTTCTTTTTTTCAAAAAACAGTTCCGATTTACACCCCGTTTTTCTCCTATTAGTAGAGAAAGTAATCTTAGTACAAGTTACACAGGTTACTTTCCGAGCCATCAATGAAGAAAAGGAGGATATGGAGCATGGAAAGCCAACAGAAAGCCACGGTTAGCTTACAGCCAACGGAACCGGACTTATTATACCAAAAACCAACAAATAACGCAAGGAGGAAGCCTATGGAGCAAACGAAACAGGAGCAGTTTATCATCCGGCGCATCGGCGGCACCACCTACAAGGTCAGGGTTGCATTCAGTGAGACAGCAGCGGAGACTTTGGAGGAAAAGATTCTGCGGATGATCCGCAATGAAAGGGTTACAAATGACGGCACTTGTGGTATAATGAAAGCACCACAAATGAGCCGTCAGTCTGAAAGGAGCGCCGAATGCGCATGAAACAGACTGAGGAAAAGATCACCGCTCTCTATGAGCGACTGAGCCGTGACGATGACAATGCTGGCGACAGCAACTCCATCGTGAATCAGAAAAAATATCTCGAAAGCTACGCCCAGCAGAGGGGCTACACCAACTGCCGCCATTATACCGATGATGGATGGAGCGGCGGCAACTTTGAGCGTCCAGCGTGGAAGCAACTCATCGCGGATATTGAGGCGGGCAAGGTTGCCCATGTGATCGTCAAGGATATGAGCCGGGCGGGGCGTGACTATCTGCAAACCGGATTTTACACGGAGGTATTCTTCCGGCAGCACGGTGTCCACTTTGTTGCCATCGCCAACAGCGTGGACAGCGATGACCAGAACAGCAATGAATTTGCCCCCTTCCTCAACATCATGAACGAGTGGTATCTGCGCGACCTGAGCCGCAAGCAGAAAACCGCCATCCGCGTCAAGGGAGAGTCCGGCAAGCCCACCACCAACTGTGCCATTTACGGTTACAAGAAAGACCCGGAGAACAAATACCATTGGCTGATCGACGAGGAAGCGGCTGCCGTGGTGCGGCGTATCTTCCAGCTGACCATTGAGGGCAAAGGCGCCTACGACATTGCCCGCATCCTGTTTGATGATAAGATCGACACGCCTGCGGTCTACTTCGGCAAGCAGAACAAAGGTGTCTGGAAAAGCAAGGAGGAGTTCCCCAATCCCTATAACTGGAGCGGCTACATCGTCGGGCAGATTTTGTCCAAGCCGGAGTATATGGGACATACGGTGAATTTCCGTTCCCACAAGCAGTCCTACAAGGATAAAACGCCTATCATGAATCCCAGGGAGGACTGGCTGATTTTTGAGGATACCCACGAGGCCATTGTGGACAGGGAAACATGGGAGCTTGCGCAGAAGCTGCGGAAAACACCACGGCGGCATGACACGCTGGGTGAGGCCAATCCCCTGACAGGGCTTGTATTCTGTGCCGACTGCGGGGCAAAGATGTATAACCATCGGTCACGAGGGACAGAAAGTAAACCTTATCCCTACGATGCGTTTGAATGCTCCACATACAAGTTGGCAGGTCAAAAGCGTTCTGCCGCTTGCTGTGGACATCATATCAGCACCAAAGCGTTGCGGGAGCTGATTCTGGAAACCATCCGGGCTGCCAGCACCTTCGCCATCTCCGACCGGGACGCTTTTCTGGAGAAGGTGCGCTCTGCTTCCCAGCTGCGGCAGGCAGAAGCAGCCAAGGAAACAAAACGAAAGCTAAACAAGGAGAAAAAGCGGATTTCTGAGCTGGATACCATCATCAAGAAGCTCTATGAGTCCTTTGCCGTCGGGCGCATTACCGGCGAACGGTTTGACAGTCTGCTGGCGGAATATGAGGCGGAGCAGAAAGCGCTGACGGCTTCCGTCTCTGAAATGGAAACGCAGATGTCCACCTTTGCGGAGGACACCGACCGAGCCAAGCAGTTTTTGGAGCTGGCAAAGAAGTATACGGACTTCTCCGAACTGACCACGCCCATGATCAACGAGTTCGTAGAGAAAATTATCGTCTACGCCCCGGAAAAGATCGACGGTGACCGGGTGCAGGAGGTGGAAATCTATCTGCGGTTCATCGGGCGATTTGAGTTACCTGCTATGGAGCTTACCGAAGAAGAAATCAAGCGGCAGGAGTTCTTGAAGAAGGAGCGCATCCGCAGTCGGGAGCGGTATCAGAAGCTGAAATCCGGCGAACGAACCGTAGGTGTTCCGGTCACGCTGATCTGTAAGTGTTGCGGGCAGGAATTTGCCTCCCAGCGGACAAATACCCTGTTCTGCGGCCCCAACTGCCGGGCAAAATTCTACCGGCAGGAGGCGGCGGAGGGCCGCAGCCGGGAGTGCACCTGCGAAAACTGCGGCAAGGTGTTCACTACAACGAGGTCGGACGTGAAATATTGCAGTGACGATTGCCGTTATCAGGCGCAGATCAAGCGGCAGGGTGCACGAAAGAAAGCCTTGCGAGAAGCTAAGAACGAGAAAGAAGCGAAAACAGCATAAGATAAGACGCAAAACGGCGGCTTGCCCCTCAATGGGCAGGCCGCCGTTTTTTGCGCAGAAATGGAGGAACAATGAATCTTTTTGAAATTGTCAAATATGGCGTAAGCTGCCGGGAGGCGGCGGAGTGGTACGGCGTGGAGGTCAACCATTACGGCATGGCCCTCTGCCCGTTCCACAATGACCGGCACCCCAGCCTGTATGTGGCGGACGACCACTACTATTGCTTCGCTTGCGGGGAGCACGGGGATGTGATCGATTTTGCCGCAAAGCTGTTCGGCTTGCCGCTCTATGAGGCGGCGCAGCGTCTGGCAGCAGACTTTCGCCTTACCCCGGACAAACCGCCCAGCGCAGCGGCACTCCACGCAAAGCGTGTCCAAACAGAAGCACAGCAGCTCAGAGAAAACGAGCGGCTGTGCTTTTCTGTATTCTCCGATTACGCTCGTGTCCTGCGGAGCTGGAAGGTGCAGTATGCGCCCCAATCTCCAGAAGAAGAACCGGATGCACGATTTGTGGAAGCCTGCCACAAGCTGGACAAGGCGGAGTATTACTTGGATATTCTTGCCTCCGGCGATTCCCATGAACGTGCCGAGGTGATTCAGCAGCAGATGGCAGACGGCAAGCTGGACAGACTGCGGCAGCGCTTAGAGAAAATTCGTAAGGAGGAAACTGAAGATGGATATGACACCGCAGACGTGGCCTGAGTGGTACGACGGCAGGCACATCAACGAAGTGCTATTCTGCCAGCAGTTTTTGGACAAGCATCCCATGAAATGTGTGCGTGGACGGCTTTTCACCGTGGACGGGTTGATCGAGGACGAGGGACAGATTGGCAATCTCATTCTGGAAGAAATCTCCGGTGTGCTGACCGCCAATCTATCCAAGACGGTTGCGAATTTACTTGCCAGCATCAAGCTGCAAGCCTATTCGCCGCCGCTGCCCATTGAGACGGAGCGCATCCACGTTGCCAACGGAACGTATTTTATGGACGGCAGCTTCAGTACCGTCAAAAGCTACTGCAACAATCGTCTGACTGTCGCCTACAATCTCAACGCACCTGCGCCGAAACGCTGGCTGCAATTTCTATCCGAGCTACTGCAAGAAGATGATATTCCCACCTTGCAGGAATTCCTCGGCTACTGCCTGCTGCCCACCACTAAGGGACAGAAAATGCTCATGCTCATCGGCAAGGGCGGCGAGGGCAAAAGCCGCATCGGTCTGGTCATGCGTTCCCTGCTGGGCGACAGCATGAACACCACCAGCATTCAGAAGGTGGAGAGCAACCGGTTCAGCCGCGCAGACTTGGAAAACAAGCTCCTGATGGTGGACGACGATATGGATATGAGCGCCCTGCCCAAGACCAACTATATCAAGTCCATCGTGACCTCCGAGTGCAAGATGGACATGGAACGCAAGGGCGTCCAGAGCTACCAGAGCCAGCTCTATGTGCGCTTTCTCTGCTTCGGCAACGGTGCGCTGACCGCCTTGCACGACAAATCCGATGGTTTCTTTCGCCGTCAGATCGTGCTGACCACCAAAGATCGGCCCGCTGGCCGAGCGGATGATCCGTTTCTGGCGGACAAGCTGCTGCGGGAGAAGGAGGGCATCTTTCTCTGGTGTCTTGAGGGACTGCACCGGCTGATTGGGAACAACTATCAGTTCAGCATTTCCGGCAAGGCCAGAGAGAACATGGAAACGGTGAAGCGCAGCAGCAACAATGTGATCGAGTTCCTGCAATCCGAGGGCTACATTCGTTTTAGAGCCGACAGTGAGGCCAGCTCCAAGGCGCTGTATGAGGCGTATCAGCGCTGGTGCGAGGACAACGCACAGAAGCCCATGTCGGCTAACCGCGTCAGCTCTGAGCTTGCGCAGAATGAGCGCCTTTACAATGTGGAAGCCACCAACAATGTCCATGTCGGCGGCAAGCGGGTGCGCGGCTTTATGGGCATCGAGGTGGTTAATCCGCTGCCATACTGAAAATGAGAGCTGGACTTCAAAATTGCCGTACACGCCGTACACTCTGTACGGCTGTTTTTGATTCCATTCTCAAAAAGCAGTTTTACTTGTGCGCACCGTGGAGTATTTCACGGCAGCGTGTAAAATCTGCCGCTTGCAAGGCTGCGGATGACTGTCCGGTGCGCAAAACCGGCGTACAGCAGCGTACAGAGGTCAGTTTTGCCGCACCGAGCCGTACACCGGCGGCTCAATTTCGCTGTCACAAAATCAATGCTTGTGAAATCCGTGATGATTTTCGCCACAGGTCGAACGCGCTGCACTGTCCGGTGATTCACCAAAGTGTGAAGCCGCTGCACCGGGATGTGGTATATCCCACCGTTCTGTATGATTCCACGCAGAAGAATGAAGCCGATAGGGTGCTGCTACGTACAGGGCATCACGGACAGAAATCTGAGCGGATTTGCCATGCGGCAGATTATTCACCAGTAAGCACGTCAGTATCACCGAAAAGAAAGCCGATTACACGAAAATATGGAGGTAAAAAGTTGATGAAATCTAATCTGAGAAACGAAATCAAGTCGTACATCGTCCGTCAGGGAATGACCATGCAGGAGGTGGTCGATCTGCTGCACGATGAACACGGCTGGTCTGACAGTGTCTCCAACCTGTCCAACAAGCTCCAGCGGGAGTCCCTGCGCTATGTTGAAGCCGTTCAGCTTGCCGACGCGCTGGGCTATGAGATCGTCTGGCAACAGAGAAAGTGAGGAGAGATTTTTATGACAGATGCAGAGAAGAAACTGCTGCAAGCACAGCACCGCTTAGAGGAAGCACAGGCACGGAATCGTGTCAAGGAACGCAAAGCCCGCACCCGCAGGCTCATTCAGGAGGGTGCGATTTTGGAGAAAGTGCTGCCGGAGGTTCAGGCTGTTGAGCTGTCTGAGCTGGAAGGATATCTTTTACGAAAGCTGGGAAAACAAATCTAAATTTCAGATGGGAGGTCTCCGGGAAACCGGGGGCCTCCTCTTTTTTCTCCCGTAAGGGCGCACTTACTCACCACCCTGAAGGGCAGTGGTATTTCCTGCGGAAATCGTGCGCTCTGCGAGGCGGATGCGGCTGCTGCGGGCAGCCTCCAGACAATGCCACAGCACCTGCGAGTGCTGCTGTCATCGTCTGCGCAGGTCTCAGTTGTTTCCGTTTTGGAAACAGCTTGCGACCTGCCCGCACAAACCTGCCACCGGCAGCTTTGCTTGCGGCTATGCCCCGAAGCTTGACTCCGGGGCATTTTCTCTTTTGCGAAAGAGAAACAGAAAAAGAAAGAACGAGGTGACCAACTATAAGAAGTCAAGAGGAAGTTGAAATATTTTGATTCAGGCAAAAAGGGCGCACAAAACCAAGCCCTCTTACGAGGACTTCAAAAAGAAGTTGGTTATAGTTCAGCGAACGAAGTCTGGATTATAAGACAGTTCTTTTGTCTGGAGAGTATAAATAACCCGTAAAAGCTTTTTGGCAACATGGGTAAGCGCAACGCGGTGTTCCTTACCCTCAGCACGTTTCTTGGCGTAGTAGGTTGCAAAGGTTGGTTCGTTGTTGATCACTGTCTGCGCACAGTTCATAATGGCGTAGCGCAAATGAGAAGATCCGTGCTTTACCATATTGCCCGCGCATTCTGATGTGCCGGATTGGAAATATCCAGGCTCCATTCCTGCGAAGGAGAGCAGCTTGGACGGATTTTTGAACTTGGAAAGATCACCAAATTCGGAAAGGATCACTGCTGCAGAGGCTACCCCGATTCCGGGAATAGTCAGAATGGGTGGAGCAAGCCCAAGGACACAGTCATTGATTTGCAGTTCAATTTCCTCCACCTTGCTTTGGAGTTGGTTGTAGATGTCAATCGTGATCTCCATTTCCTGAAGCAAATAGTCGCTGGTTGAGCCGACTGTATTTTTTGCCAGTGTCTTGAGCTCAACAAAATCCACCATGGAGAACTTGCCCCGAGAAAGACGCCGCAATGGTTCGTAAGACTTGGAATTCATATTGGAGATTTTCTCCGGCGAAGCGTAATGCGAAAGGATATACAGAGCTGTTACCGAAAATCTTCCTTTGAAAAATGGTTTGAACTCAGGGAAAACTTTGTCAAGGATGTTAGTTAATTCTACCAGTTGCTTGCTCCGATACCGAATCAGGCTGTCCCGAAATCTTGTTAGTGACTTTAGCTTTTCGAACGTGTAAAATGACGGTGGATAGGGCTTGTACTCTACCGTCATCAGATATTGGGCGATCATGAGAGCATCGATGGAATCCGTTTTTGTTTTTCTGAGCGATTTGCTGCGAACAAATCGGTTGATCAGAAGCGGATTGAACTCCATGAACGAGAAGCCGTTGTTTTCGAGGAACAGCTTCAGGTTTTGCCCATAATGACCGGTAGCTTCAAGTCCTATCTTCTTTTCGCCATCGAGGGCATCAAGCAACTCCCTAAGCAAAGAAAATCCCTCGCAGTCATTCTGGAACGACCACGAGGGCGTGGTGACATCGCCAAGTTCATCGATGATGGCGCAGTCGTGCTTGAATTTTGAAATGTCGATTCCTACAAAGTACAATTGGTTTCCTCCTCTATCTGTTTTTAGCACTGCTGTTTCCACAGAAGGTTTGTCCATGTATTCACGCAAATGAAACGTCAAGCGTTACCCAACTGATTACCAATTCAGACAAACCACTGCGGTTTGAGTCACCTCCAAACAGTCTGAGCCGTAGAGCGAAATTTACAAATCCGCAGTGCTTGTTCTGATTATAAAGCAGGTAGCTACTCCTGCAATATAACTTTTTGAGGAAAGGAGAAATAATTAAAACCACCCCTTTCGAGATGGTTTTAATTATACGTGAACGAGATATGGCAATTTATCATCTGGAAGCGAAGGTGGTCAGCCGGGGCGCAGGCCGCTCTGCCGTGGCCGCTTCCGCTTATTTGAGCTGTTCCCGTCTGTATAACGATTATGACGGGATTCAGCATGACTACACGAGAAAACAGGGGCTTGTCTGGCAGGAAGTGCTTCTGCCGGAATACGCCCCACAGGAATGGCAGGATCGGGAAAAACTCTGGAACGCCGTGGAGGAAGTCGAGACGGCCAAGGACAGCAGGCTTGCCCGTGAGTTTGTTGTTGCCTTGCCCATAGAGCTGAGTCGGGAGCAGCAGATCGAGCTGCTGCAAGACTTTATCCGGGAGCAATTTGTGTCCGATGGAATGTGCGCCGACGCTGCCATCCACGACACCGACGGTCACAATCCCCACGCCCACATTCTCCTGACGGTGCGCCCGCTGGATGAGCAGGGACACTGGCAGTACAAAACCGAGAAAGAATATCTCTGCATGAGAAACGGCGAGGAAAAAGGCTTCACCGCCGCCGAATTTAAGGTAGCACAGGCAGAGGGCTGGGAGAAGCAATATCCCTACAAGGTCGGCAAAAAGAAGGTCTATATGACGCCATCTGCTGCCGAGGCGCAGGGGCTCATCCGGGCTGATAAGCATCCGAAGAGCACTCGCTACGGCAGGCAGAATCCCATCTCCGAGCGCTGGAACAGCGAAGAACAGCTCCTTGTATGGCGGGCAGCATGGGCGGATGCGACCAACCACCATTTGGAGAGGTACGGGCATGATGAGCGCATCGACCACCGCAGCAACGCTGCCAGAGGTCTGGATGAGCAGCCCACCATCCATGAGGGCGTGACGGCACGGGCGCTGGAGCGGAAAGGGATCATTGCTGACCGCTGCGAGATTAACCGGCAGATCAAGGCGGACAATGCGCTGCTGCGGGAGCTGAAAGCTGAAATCAAAAAGCTGGCCGCACTGGTCGCCCGCACCGTACCGGTCATTGCCGAGGCGATGGAAAATCTGCGGGCGAATATGATTGTTTTCCGCTACCAGCTGCGGCATATCGGCCGGGGCAGGCAGCGCATGATAGACTATATCCATGCCGTTCAGCCGAAGCTGGTGCGCTATACCGAGTTGGTTCAGGAAATTCGAGGCAAGAGCAAGGAACGCAAGTCTTTGCTTGCCGAAAAGAAGGAGACGCCTTTCTATCTCATCCCGAAGCAGCACGAACTGTCCCGCCGCATTGCGGAGCTGACCGAGGAATTGGAGGAGTTGAAATCCGAAAAGGATATGCTGCTACACTCGCTGGAATGCAGCGACGATGCCGGTATCGCTGCTGTAAAAAAGGATATTCCCACAATGGAAGCGACACTCAAGAAGCTGTCACAGCAGGAAGAAAAGTATACGGCTGAGCTGAACGATGCCTTGCAGCAATACGCCGAGCTAAAGTCGCAGTCGGCGGAATTTGATTCGGACGAATTACAGGACGCAAGGCTTGCCCTGCGTCCTGCAATGGAGCGTTCTGCGGTTGACTGTGTGCAGTCTGCTTATGGGAATAAGTATGATCCCCTGATGATGTACGACAGCAAACGGGATGTGGCAAACCTGCTCCATGAGGAAGCTGAAGGGTGCTCCATCCGTGAACGTCTGCGTCAGAAACAGCAACAGAAGACAAAGCAGAAGCAGGACAAGAAGAAAAGCCGAGACAGTTGGGAGCGATAATATTTCAGTGGGAGTGCATTTTGAACGATGCACTCCCACCTTTTTCGTTTATGCGGAAAATCTGCCTTTATGTAAGAACTTCAAATGCAAATTTGAAGCATTTCCCTCCCAACGGGATTAAGAGTATTGTGATACAGCAGACCAATCCCATGCATCCAAGAATCAACGCAAACGGCAACTTAATGAATAGCCAAATCGCCGCCGATAGCAATGCGCCAGTCACATGAAATCCTATCCAAAATAGGACAGTCAGTACCCCTAATATAACAAGAATTTCAATCATACGCTTTCTTTTTCTCTGTATGGGTTAATAAAACCCATTTTCATCCGATTCTCCGAAACAACTATGACAAACATACGGCTCTGACAGTTCCGACACTCCATTGGCCGTAATATTTATCTCACGATTGATAAAAGGGAATATCCGACAATGACTTACCATCAACAAACCCATCTTAGGATTTTCTCGGATAAGTCTATTTATCAAGTTGCTTATATTTCGAGCATTAACAAAATCAAGGTTGTTAAGCGGCTCATCGATTATCATCAGCTCCGCCTGTGGCCGTGTGGCGATTACTGACAATACCGATAGCAGTCTTTGCTCACCACCGCTGAATTGTGCCGGTTTTGCTTTTGCATCAAACACACGGCTGTTATCGTTACGACGTGGAATCCATTCATCAATGAGGTCATTCACTTCCGTGTAGCTTAAAGATCTGCCAGAATGAATTTCACCGCTTTCGCTAATAATATCTCGCACCTGTATGTTGCCCATTTCAGCATATTCATCCTTCTGCTGTACATAAGCTACTCTTGCTCGATACCGCTGCAGTTCTTCACTCCCCAACGAAAGGACATCACCAAAGCTACGCTCGGTGATTGTGCCACAGATACTCTTTCCGTCAGTCTCCAACCGCATGATACTTTTCAATATGGAGCTTTTGCCTACACCGTTTTGCCCAGATAGAAGAACTACATCACCTTCACCTATGTCAAAAGAAATGTTCTTCACCAATGTGCGGTTTTTTACAGCAATGGACAAGTCTTTTATACTAAGGATTTTCTCCATTTTAGTTCCTCCATAAGCGCTTATTGGATATGGTCGCCGTTGCAATCAATGTAATTGATTCAGCAATTACGGTAGCCAATGCAGGCACGGCATTTATTGGATAGAACCCTGCCATTCCGAAAGAAACTGCTGATATAAGCACAGATATGATAATTACCCCTATACCTGTTCCTATCGTAATTTTATAATAGGCATGGTTCAACGCGCCAAAATCAGCTCCATTTGAAGCCAACCGTTTGAAATTGCCAGCGATAGATTTTGAAAGGAACATCATCGTAATCACAATCAACACTGCAGCCGTAATAACGTAGACAATCAAATACGGGAGAATTTTTATAACAACAGTTATAATTTCATCCTCTCTGTACAATATGTCAGTGGGCATTTTCGAGCATACTTCTGCTACAACTTCAATCGGCTCGTTGGTAAAGATAATGCAACTATAGGATATGTTCGCGGCGTACTGTTCATCATATCCCATAATAATGATGCCATCGCTATGCTTACTATTTCCTGAAATTCTTGTCGATATGACGGCAGGCAATATGTTCTCAATAATATAATCCTTGATGACTCCGTCAACAATATGCTTCGAGAAAATCGTATCGCCCACATTCAATCCATAATGGTCTGCAATATTTTTTGACACCGCAACACCATTACGGTTTAGATTAGTTGTATTCCAGTAGATCGCATCGGAATAATGACCTTCTTCTGTTTGCATCAACACTTCGGCATTAAACCGTGTTTTTGAATCCGCTGCTGTTGTAAACGAAATTCCTGCGTTATACTGGTAGTATGTATTTTCAGCCGCACTGTGCTGTGTAATCGCTGAGTATTCATATTTTGAGTGCAAGAGTGTATTCAATTGGGACATATTTGTACCCACAGCAACGGATACAACCAGAGAGATCAGAAGGAAGGTGGCTAAGGACGCCGCCATCCACCCCAATATACATTTGCGGGGTGGATGAAGATTCGCAACAAAAGTCTTCACCACAATCATCCTCCTTTCTCAATTCTTACTGCGATTCTTTTTTTGGCTATCTTCTTGGTGATTTTCCAGGCTGGACACGTCTGGCGAGGCGTTAGGCTGCGATTCTTTTTTCTTTTGGCTATCTTCTTGGTGATTTTCCAGGCTGGACACATCTGGCGAGGCGTTAGGCTGTGATTCTTTCTCCTTTTTAGCTATCTTCTTAGTAATATCATCAATCATTGCATTGTTCATAAGCAAGCAAATGATTTCAGCAACTATTACAGCCGCTGGAATCACTAGAATTCGAGTGTCCAGCGCTGCTTTTGGGATAAATTCATCGGATGTATACACCGCACCAAACAACACCCCTGCAAACATCAAAAGCCAAATAACTGTTTCAGCAATAAGAGCGGTTTTGTAGTATGGTTTAACCGCTTGCCCCCTTGTGATACAAAACTTCGTAAAGTAGGCCCTTTCGCAGCCTCGCTTTCTCATTACCACATTGAACACGATAGCTATGGTTGCTGCCAATACAGCGCCAATCCAAATCATCATTGCATTGTTTTCTGTATCAGCATCAGTTTCCCTAACACGAAAATCGGTAATTTCATTTGCATATCCGGCGGACATAATCGCATCGTAATGAATCTGATACTGTTCATCGGAATCAAATGCTTCACGATCCTTGAGCCTGCCCAACGGTCTGTAATCTGTTGTCAGATATGTGCGGCAGGTGCTGTAATCAGCAGCAGAAATATACATTCCAGAATAACCGTTATTTGCGGAATTGTTTCTGATTCCAGTTGCCTGCTCATCTGTGATCTGAGCCAAAATTGCTCCACCATCATAGATGGTGTTTGTTTCATAAATGGCATATACTTGAAATTTTACAACTTCGTTGTTGATGGATAAGGACACCGTGTCGTCTAACTTCGCGCCGGTATCTTTAGCAAACTGCCAGTCAATGTATATCGGATTTGCAACCTCTGCAGAGGCTTTTTCAATAACACGGGCTTCGTTGTACATTGTGATACCGACAGTCTGGAACTGATCGCTCAAAAGCACTGTCGTTGTCCGAGACATGCCATTCACAGATACTTGCGTTTTTGTAAGATAAAACGGGAAAACCTTATCAATACCGTTTGTGCCTTCCGACTCCGCTACCTGCTCATAGGAAGGCTCTGGAGCAATGAAGTCCATTTCGGTATTCTTATAAATACTCTGCGCATTATAGTTGTTGGCCTGCTGAGCGATATACGGAAAGGCAAACAATAGTCCAACAACCATTGCAGAGGCGATACACAGAATTATCGTAAGCAATAGTCTGTGTCTTACCCAATAGCCTTTCATAAATTATCCCTCCGCATTAACTTCTTTGGACTCAACAAATTCCAGGGTGCTCTGAATATCATAAGATGCATCAACATTATCGTCGTAAACAAGCGTCATTGTCACAGAGCCTGCCGCATTGGGCTTGAACTGAATAACACACTCATGCTCCATTGCGTCTTTGGATGCATTGGCAGTAAATTCGTATGTGGTAACATTATTCACCGCATCAAAGTTCGGAGTAATCACCTGTCCGTCCATATATTTTGCGTCAACGCTTTCGACATTGGGAATGGTAAGGACCACTTTAACCTGCGAGGTCTTTTTGGAATCGGACGTAACTTTGAACATCACTTTCATATACACGGTTTCGCCAACTGCATATTCCTTGGTTCCGTCACCATAGCTGTGACCCTTATCACTGCTATAGAAGAAACCGGATGCCGCTTCATAGGTGGTTTTGCCACAACCGGACAATACACTCATCATCATTACGATGACGAGAACGAGTGGACAAATTTTGCTGTACTTTCTCATGATTAAAACTCCCTCTATCTATGTTTTAATTTTACAGGATGATATCTTGTGGGCCGACTGTTATGCTACCATCGGCAGAGAATACAACTGCAAGTCCGTGCTCTGGATCGTAACGATATTTACACATAATTGCTACTCTTGGGTGATCCTCATGTTTAACAAAAAGGTAGTCGGGTTTTATGTAGCTAAAAATGTTATCCTTCTTATTGTTCTCGCTGTCCGCAAGAACTTCTTCTCTGCAAAAGCGTTCAATCTGCGCCTTCGCAGATACAATCCATTCGGGATGCATTGTCAGCATCTTTGCCGCACTTTTTTGAGCATCAGTTACAACTTCATCGTCATAGCAATCGTACTCGACTGGCAGTAAAAATGCGCGTTTCCAAATTGAAATATTCAACTCACTAATCAAAATCCGTCGCTCCTTCCTGCCCGATCATAGCATTATACTCTCCAACACCGCCAAGATGTCCGAATCCCGCGTTCACTTCAGTTGGAACCAACTGCATTGATTCCATGTTATTCATTTCATGCCAAGTAAGGCCGTTGCTCGTTCTGTATGCTTCTACTTGTCGTGCTGTCCAACTTCTTCCATTGTGTTGGGTTTTAGTCCAAAGATCTGCGAGGGCTTTATCAGCTTGACGAAAGTTTCGTGGCCGGCTGTCAGTCATGCTTGGGATAGTAACTTCTGCTACTTGGAATGGTGAAAAATCAGGAACGCAATTACGGTATGACACTTTTGTTCCGGCTTCAACTGTCACATATCTACCCTCTGAAATTCTAATAGTTCTGGATTTGTCATAAATATAATCTGATTCTCCTCTGGCACCAGACCAATGCCCCCACTCATCGTCCACAGGTGTTTGAACAAAACGCTTATTATAACTGGTGTAGGGCGTGTTGTATTTATGATAGAAATCATATCCTTCTGCACCACCGTGGATCACGCCAATGATAGATCCCCACATATATCCATCGGCAGCATTTTCGACAGCTTTCTGGGCTGAGGATGCGCCAACTTTTTGCCAATCAATGTTTTCCCAATCAATATCTGCGGCATCAGTTGCTTGAAAGGTTTTTACGGCATTATACCCCGCGGTGACAGTCCCTGCTGTGCCGGCCAATACCGAAACACCGGCGATTACAAGCTTTATGCCAGCAGCAACACTCACCCCCGAACTACCACCGGAAGGTATTGCGGCAACTAAGCCAACTGCAGACAGTATTAGTCCAACGGTTGCTGTTGCAAAACCGATAACTGCCGATGTTCTACCGGTTTTATCAATTACATTCGTTGCACCGGTTAAACCACCAAACAGAGAACCTCCTGCAGTACCAGCGCCTGCAAATTTTACAGCTTCATCGGCTGCCGCTGTTACGATACTTGCTACAGGGTCGGGCAAACCAACCTTCTTCAAGATAACCACTGTAACAATCACTCCGGAGCCAATAGCGACTTTTGTAAGCAACGAGGTAATATCGATGTCTTCGCCAAACAATTGCGCTGTCTGACTATTTGCAGCAAATTCATCAATGTTACCTTGCGGCACAAAGATTGTCTTGCAGAGGATTACTTCGTCTATAGTATTTTCTTCAAGTAGCAACTCCGCAATCTGGTTTTCAACCAGAACAAGCTCTTCTAAGTAAACTTCCTCGGTAATAAATTCCTTGAAAACCGTTTCTGTGATGATGTTCTCTGTCTGTGTGTTTTCAACCAATGGTTCTCCATTAGGATCAGACAAAACAGGATCAGGAGGTGATCCAGAACAGCCGACTGTGGTAAATAAAATAGCAATAACCAAAACAATGGATAAGACTTTTCTAAGCATATTTCCGCTTATTGACATTCTATCACCTCTCCAACCATATGCTTGTATTCCTCTGTCAAGCTGGCAGGGGATAATATCCGCATCTGCTTACCAAATTGGAACAACCATCCCCAAAAAGTGGGGCTGATTTGCACCTTCACAGTTGCCACACACATATGCTCGTGAGTGCGGATCATTTTTGTGCTTTCGCCAAATTTATCGTAAACTACACCAATCAGCTTATCATCAAATTCGATTACGATGTCAACGGGCTGTCCGCCGTACATTTTGAAAACTCGCTCAGTATAACCAGCAACTTCATTTCGCAGCGCCAACGCTCTTTGTGATACCGATTCATCTATGATTTCGACACTATCCATACGGTCAATTCTGTAATTTGCCGTACTGTCGTGCTTGGCACTGTACACCACGATATAGTAGTTATCCTCATGGAAGACCAGCGCTACCGGTTCTACGACATAACGATGCCCCTCGCGGCGATAAATCTTTTCACCGTGTTCGTTCAAATCAAAATAACGGAACAACACTTTGTTTTTCTGCTGGATCGCATCTTCTAAATAACCAACACTGTAATAAATCGTTTCATTGGTGTGCTTCCGGGTATTGAAGCACACCAAGTTGCTTTGTAGAATGTCGGCTTGATGGCTGCCTCCTAATGCCGCAATCTTCTTAATCAATTCGGCACTCTTGTTCTCAGTAATGAAATTTGCAGCCTGCACTGCATCAATGAGTATTTTCAGCTCTGGTATGGAAAAACTCCGATCTGCGATGTAATATCCCTTTTCCTTGCCGACTCTACACGACATGACTTCAAAGCCCTGCTCATTCAAAAGGGCAATATCTTTGGCCAAAGTCCGCCTTTCGCAAGAAATTCCAATAGCGCTCAGACGACTGCAAATCTCGTTAGTAGAAAGGGCGTGGAGTTCATCCGTTTCTTGTCGTAACAATTCCATCAGCTTCAATAGCTTGATTTTTTGGTGATTCTCTTTCATCGTGGAACGCTCCCAAATAATAGTAAAGGAATCCACTAACATTATATCATAATCAGTCGTATTTTCAATCTTTTGGTGTCACTATTTTGCGACAGAATTGAAAAATAGAACTCTTTTGAAGCAAAAATACAACTTCTAATAATTAAAGCCAAATTGCTAATCTTCTAATTTGTAATTCAGGCGTTTTTCGCAGAAAACATCCTTGACAAATCTCGTCTCAGAAGCGTATTCTTGAAACCTATGCGAAGCAGAACGGCTTTTCCAATCTGCAATGGTACACAGATGACGGTTATTCTGGGGCGAACTTCCAAAGACCCGGTTTTCAAGCCATGCTTGCGGACATTGAAGCCGGAAAAGTCGGCACCGTTATCGTCAAGGATATGTCACGGTTAGGGCGAAACTATCTGCAAGTGGGAATGTATACGGAAATGATTTTCCCACAGAAAGGCGTCCGCTTTATCGCTATCAATGACGGAGTGGACAGCGCACAGGGCGACAATGATTTTGCCCCTCTGCGGAACATTTTTAACGAATGGCTGGTGAGAGATACGAGCAAGAAAATCAAAGCAGTAAAACGGTCTAAGGGTATGAGCGGGAAGCCCGTCACGAGCAAACCCGTATACGGCTACTTTATGGACGAGGACGAAAATTTTATCATTGACGGGGAAGCCGCCCCTGTTGTGCGGCAGATTTACAGCTTGTGCCTTGCCGGGAACGGGCCGACCAAGATAGCCCGTATGCTCACAGAGCAGGAGATCCCCACGCCGGGAACGCTGGAATACCGTCGGACGGGAAGCACCCGCCGCTACCACCCCGGCTATGAGTGCAAGTGGGCGACCAATACCGTGGTACATATCCTTGAAAACAGGGAGTACACGGGCTGTCTGGTAAACTTCAAGACGGAGAAGCCGTCCTACAAGACCAAGCACAGCGTAGAGAACCCCATTGAGAAACAGGCGATTTTCGAGAACCACCATGAGCCTATCATTGACACCCAGATGTGGGAGCGTGTGCAGGAGTTACGCAAGCAGCGCAAACGCCCGAACCGCTATGATGAAGTGGGCTTATTCTCCGGCATACTCTTTTGTGCCGACTGCGGCAGCGTCCTTTACCAGCAGCGTTACCAGAACGCCACCCGCAAGCAGGATTGTTATATCTGCGGGAGCTACAAGAAGCGTACCCGTGACTGTACGGCGCACTTTATCCGCACCGACCTGTTGACCGCCGGAGTGACCGACAATCTGCGGAAAGTCACCAGCTATGCAGCGAAGCACGAAGCCCGGTTTATGAAGCTGCTGATCGAGCAGAACGAGGACGGGGGCAAGCGCAGGAACGCCGCAAGGAAAAAGGAGCTGGAAGCCGCCGAGAAGCGTATCAGCGAGTTATCCGCTATCTTCAAGCGGCTGTATGAGGACAGCGTGACCGGGCGCATTTCAGACGAGCGTTTCACGGAGCTGTCGGCAGACTATGAAGCCGAGCAGAAAGAACTGAAAGAGAGAGCCGCCGCTATCCGGGCAGAGCTTTCCAAAGCGCAGGAAGCCACGGTAAACGCAGAAAAGTTTATGAATGTTGTCCGCAAGTACACCAGCTTTGAAGAACTTACCCCTACCCTTTTGCGTGAGTTTGTGGAGAAAATCGTTGTGCATGAGTGCAGCTATGACGAGAACGGCACACGCAGACAGGACATTGATATTTATTACTCTTTCGTTGGCAAGGTAGACCTGCCCGAATGACCGCCCGACCTATCCGGCGCAATGCGCAAACGCCGGATAGGAACGGCAAAATTTTTTACACTTCTACTACTTCTTTATCACACATCAGCAAAGTCCCAGGGAATGAAGCTGCTTATGGCTGGTGGCGGTGTAGCACTTATCGGTACTACTCTTGTTCCACTTCTTTCTGGTCTTTTCTAAGAAGAAGCGTGGTAGAGCCCCGCGGGCGTTGGGCTAAGGAATAAATGATTCACATTGACAAATACTAATGAGTAGTATATTATAATATCAGGTGGGATATCCCACTTGATATTATGGAGGTGAGAATCATGACAGCAGTAAAAGATTACACAGTTCATATTGATAGCAAGAAGAGAATTACACTTAGAGGTGCATTATTTCAGTATTATAATGTCAAGGAATACGATAACGGATGTATTGTGTTAGAGCCTAGGGAACTTACAGTTCCGGAGAGCATTTCTGAACGTACCTTAGAGGATATGGATAGAGCAATCAGCAATTTTAAAATGGGAGAGGTCTCTCCGGCTGTTGATTTATCTGATTTTTAAGGTTAGGGCAGGGGAACACGTATGTCATATAATATACGAATGGGTATTCCTGAGATGGCTGAATTATGGAAAAGACTACAGACAAGCTATCGAGATGGGACGATAAACAAAAAGGATGCAGAGCTTTATAAGAAATGGGGGTCTGCACTTAAGAAATTGGCAATGGATCCGTTTTATCCTAGTCTAAAGTCACATGAGATTGAACCGTTATCAAAGCGATATGGAATAAAAGTGTGGCAATCATATTTGGAAAATAAGAAAAGCGGAGCCAGAAGGATGTTTTGGGTATATGGTCCTGATAAGAAGGATATAACAATTATCGGATTAGAACCTCATCCGGAGGATGCAAAAAATGGGGCTTATGACAGAATTAACCTGTCAGACCTTGGTTAAAACTAAATAGGAAACGGGCACAGAAGGCCGATCATTGAAGAAATTCAGTGACCGGTCTTTTATTATGCCTGAAATAAAACAAATTATATGGAGGAATGACTCTTGTACCTTTACTTTCTGGTTTGTTCTAAGACAACTATCGACAGTTAACAAAGTTGATTCTTGTTGATGAAGCAGATAATTTCATGGCTGAAAGAGGAAATGTGATTCACTTGTATGTATTTCCACAGAATAATAGAAATGGTAGATTTTTTAAGCCCAAAGGGAAAAAGATTTTCTGATTATTTATAGAGTTATAGATGAAGCTTTTGACCCCAACATCATTTAATTGGATTAATATTATGGGTAATAAAGTGGGTAATAATATGGGTGATAAAAAATCGGGGAAAGCATAAACGAAAATCTGTTATGATAATTACTGATGTAGTGAAACGGGATTAACGTTAATTGTGTTCATAAGTAAATGGGGATTTGCGTATTGTATTAAAAACTGTAAAGCGGGATTTGCGTATAAAATGTGTTTACTCAAAGCGGGATTTGCGTTATAATGTCTTTGAGAGAGGTATAAATATATGGGAAAATCAGTCTTTAAAAGAAAAATATATAATGAAATACTTGAGTGGAAGAATAAGCGTAGTGATAAATATGCACTTTTAATAAAAGGGGCAAGACGAATAGGAAAGACCACTATTGCAGAGGAGTTTGCGAAAAATGAATTTAAGTCATATATTTTGATTGATTTTGCACATACAAGTAAGGAAATCACAGAATTATTTGATGACATGTATGATCTCGATTTTTTCTTCCTGCAATTACAGCAGTTTACAGGGGTAAGGTTATATGAGAAAGAGTCGGTAATAATATTTGATGAAGTACAGCTTCTTCCAAAGGCAAGGCAGGCGATTAAATATCTTGTGGCTGATGGTAGATACAAATACATTGAAACAGGGTCACTTTTGTCTATTAAGAAGAGCACAAAAGATATATTAATTCCCAGCGAGGAACATAAGATATCTATGTATCCTATGGATTTTGAAGAGTTTCTGTGGGCTGTCGGGGATGAGGTAACAGCCGATACAATAAGGACACTTCTAAAGAATAAGAAATCAGCGGGAAATGCATTGCACAGGAATCTTATGCGTAATTTCAGACTGTATATGCTGGTTGGCGGAATGCCGCAGGCAGTGGAAACATATATAGAACAGAATAATCTGCAGGCAGTGGATGAAACCAAAAGAGAAATTATAGATTTGTACGAAGAAGACTTTGTTAAGATAGATGGAACGGGACTTGCAGGTGATATATATGATGCTGTTCCGGCAAGCTTAAGCGGTAATGCATCAAGATACGTTTTGTCAAATGCGAGAGAAGGAATAAGGTCAGACAGGGTGCGTGAATTAATACCGGATATGCTGAGTTCCTTTACTGTGAATATTGCCTACCATGCAAATAATCCTGAGGTAGGAATGTCTCTTGAAAAAGATGCAGGAAGATATAAGCTGTTTTTATCTGATGTGGGACTCTTTGTGACACTTATATATAAAGATAAAAAATACACTGAAAATGTGATATATAACAAATTGCTTTCAGATAAACTGGAATCTAATCTTGGATATGTCTATGAAAATGTTGTTGCACAGATGTTAATTGCAAAGGGTAATAACCTATTTTATTATACAATGGCAAATGAGGTATCTAATCGATTGTATGAGATTGACTTTTTAATGTCTGTAGGCGATAAAATAAGTCCTATTGAGGTGAAATCAGGCAATTACAGAAGTCATAAATCACTGGATATATTCTGTGACAAATTCAGCAGCCGCATAAAAGATAAATATGTCATTCACACAAAGGATTATAAGTGGGAAAATGGGATTAACTATATTCCTGTTTATATGGTGCCATTTTTATAGAGATATTATGATGTGCATGAAAAAATTAGAAAAGTTATAATTCATAGTTTAGAGTACCAGCCCCCATAAACTATAAATCAGTATACCGCAATTCGCTTCCGCAATATATCGGAACAATATTGATATATTGCGGCAAAATGTGTATAATATGCGGTAGAAAGATATATACTTTTAATAAAATCGATTGGAGCCTAACTAGATGAAAAGCTGTAAACAGATAGCGATAGAATGGGGATTATCAGAGCGTACCATTAATGATCTCTGCAAAAAAGGCAAGATTGATGGTGCTATAAAGGTAGGCAGGATGTGGCAAATTCCTGATGATGCCACGAAGCCTGTTGATGGAAGAATCATATCTGGGAAGTATGTTAGACAATCAGCAGGAGCAATAGGAAAGCCATTACCTATTGGTATTTCAGATTATATCAGGGCACAGTCAGAATATTACTATGTAGATAAGACTTTACTCATAAAGGAGTTCCTGGATCAGAAGCCACTGGTTTCTTTATTCACAAGACCAAGGCGTTTTGGAAAGACCTTGAACATGGATATGCTTAGAGTTTTTTTTGAGATTTCAGAAGAGGATACCAGTAAACATTTTAAGGATAAGGCGATTTGGAGATGTGGAGAAGAATATCGTAAGCATCAGGGACAGTACCCCGTTATCTTCCTTACATTTAAGGATGTTAAATTTGATTCCTGGAAGGCAACGCTTGAAAGAATCCGAGGGCTTCTGCAGGAGGAGTTCGGAAGACATCAGGAACTTGCGACTAGTGATAAACTTGCTGAGTATGAAAAGACGTATTTTGCAAAGATTTTAACGGGTGATGCTTCAGAGGTTGATTTGACAGCATCCTTGGAGAAACTATCACAGATGCTTGCCAAGCATTATGGAAAAGCTCCAATTATTATTATAGATGAATACGACACACCGATTCAGGAAGGTTATTCCAAGGATTTCTATGATGAAATAATTGGATTTATGAGGAATTTCTTCTCTGGAGCGTTTAAAGATAATAAGAATCTGACATATGGATTTCTGACTGGTATTCTTCGAATTGCTCAGGAGAGTATTTTTAGTGGCTTGAATAATTTAACAGTGAATTCTGTGATGGATGAAGAGTATGATCGGTTCTTTGGATTTGCTGCTTCAGAAGTCAGAGATATGCTGGAGTATTATGGTGTCCTGGATAAAGAATCAGAGCTGAAGGATTGGTATGACGGATATTTATTCGGATCTACAGAGATCTATAATCCTTGGTCAGTAATTAATTACATTTCAAAGGGTTGTATTCCACAGGCCTATTGGGTAAATACCGGAAAGAATGAAATACTGGAAGATGTCCTTAAGGTGGCAACGGATGATATTACAGAAAGACTTTATTCTTTGCTACAAGGCGAAAGAGTGATTGCCAGAATAGATCAGAATGTTGTTTACAGATCTCTTTCAGAGGATCCGGCAAATATTTATAGTTTACTGTTAGTAGCTGGTTATTTAAAAACACCAAAGAAAGAATTGCAGGCCGATGGTTCTTACCTGTGCGAGGTATCTATTCCAAACAGAGAGATTGCAGCAGTATATAAGAGTGGGATATTGTCGCACTTGTTACAGATTGGAGTTATCACAAGAACGACTGCCAATAAGATTGCGGAAAGTCTTTATGCAAATGATTATAAGAAACTACAGAAAGCAATTGCTGAATATATGGATAAATCCATTAGCTTCTATGATGCCGGAGCAGAAGGTTTCTATCATGGTTTGGTTCTTGGTTTGATTGCTTTGATGGATAATCAGTATAAGATTAAGTCAAACAGAGAGTCAGGGGATGGGCGGTACGATATTAGTCTATTTCCAAGAGAAGATAAATATCCGGGAATTATCATGGAGCTTAAGTGGAAGAAGAACTTAAGCATAGATGAGCTTTCAGGACTTGCAGATGAAGCGTTAGCACAGATTGATGAGAAGAGATATGATGCTGAAATGAAAGAAGATGGCATTCAAGATGTGTTGAAATTTGGAATTGCATTTTCTGGAAAGAAAGTAAGCATTAAAACAAAATAGGGTCTTATAGCTATTAGGAGCAACTTTTTCAAACCTACCCTATACAAAAGTACCCTGAAAAGTGCTATAATCCGTGCTATGAAGTCTGTTTGTTTGCATAGCAAACAGACGACTGGAGCAGTTTGAGAAAAAATAAATTCCACCCGCCTGACTGTAAATTTATAGTTAGATTTGGCAGTTCGTGGTTGCCAGATGGGTTATCTGTCTGCTCGTTGTTAATGGTTTAGAGGGCTTATATTAAGCCGTGTTCGCTTAAGATACCAGCATAGTCTTCGTATGCTTTTTGCCAAGCATCGATTTCGTTATTAAGTGCTGATATCTTATATTCCAAGTATTCTATTTCTCGTTGAGATTCCATGTATCTTTCGAGAAGTATTTCATAAGGAATAGGATGTGTATTATTCATGGTTGGCCTCTCTTTCTTTAACAGACATTTCAATTAGTGCCGGTTTTAGCATGACTTCGTCTGGGGAGACTTTAAATTGTCCTGCTAAAGCCGGTATTTTTTTATCAAGAAGCAAATCTGCCAAATCAAATGGAGTAGCACCGTTCAGACTATCCCTCGCAGTAGAGTTGATGTGGCTGGCCATAAGATTAATGTCATCCTGCGTGTACCGATACATGCTGCGGCCTTTGGGGATAACATAACGTATGTATTCGTGGTTCTTTTCCAAGCGTCCCTTTTGGTTGGAAACGTAGGGATCACAATAGAATACATAGGTTCTGTGTATGCCTGATTCAGTCTTTTCGATGTCCCATGGATTCTTGAACTCGGATCCATTGTCGGTAAGAATTACAGGAAAGTATTTCTTAAATGTCCTAATTCCAAGTGCAGTTGTAAGGCTGTTGATGGCATTAATTACACTGTGCTGAGTACAGTCAGGCATAAGGATAACAAGCATAAAACTGCAACTCCTAAATTGAAAAGTCTAATCCCCCAGCTATGCTGGGGAGAATGGAATAGCTGGAAGCGGTGAGGATATCAATAAAAAACCTCCTGTGATATATTAAGAATGGTGTCGCAAGCATAATGATAGCGAATTATTATTGGAATGATAAATACACAGAATTTGTTGAATACTGTGGGTTGAATGATTGCTTTTTGATGAGGGACCTTTTGAAACTTGACTTTAGAAAGCTTAGTG